>Ga0224512_10000064_pt1 | contig 113480 bp, 106 predicted proteins | sample SF_May12_sed_USG_4_FD_169103 | JGI IMG/M metagenome (GOLD analysis project Ga0224512, IMG submission 169103) | Sediment microbial communities from San Francisco Bay, California, United States - SF_May12_sed_USGS_13 | ecosystem: Environmental > Aquatic > Marine > Sediment | place: USA... | reverse complement strand
TATTGCGGAAGCGCCGACTGGATGGACAGAAACATGTTCCGGCGCAATGAGTCCTGCTTCGAAATCCGCCAGAAAGCGATGAAAGAACAAATACGGCACGACCTCGAACTGTTCCTGGCTGATAATTGCGACGCCTGGGTACTCAGCGGAGACGGCACCTATACGCGCTTATCGCCCGGAAAACGCAAACGTATATCAGCGCAGGAGACATTCGTAGAACTGCTGGCCGCCAAGGACTAGGCCGTCTCAACCGAACTGCAGTTCGTAGTCGGCGTCATTCAGGAAAGCCTTCTCGCGTTCGAGGTCGGCGACGGTCAGTGGATTCGCCTGGAGCCATGCTTTATCAAAACGCAGGGTAAGCGACTGCGGAGCGACCCTGATTTCCAGCCCGGCAACAACGAGGTCGCTGCGGCTGCGATTGAGCAGCACGGCAAGCCGCAGCAATACAGCCAGCCGTAGCGCCGATCTGCGCCAGGTTCGAGGCAGGGTCGCTAACCGACTGGCGTCGATCTCGTTCCGCTGCCCGCCGATCAGGAACGCCAGGTAACGCTGCTCCGCGCGCGGAAAACCCGGCATGTCGGCATGCTCTGCAATATAGGCACCGTGACGCTCGAAGCCGTCGTGCGAGATATCGAGACCGATCTCGTGCAGCCGTGCCGCCCAGTTCAGCATGCGGATCTCGAGCTCGTTCGTCAGGCCCCAGTCCGCGGCACACTGACCGTGAAGCACGGCAGCGGTATCCGCGACTCGCCGGCCCTGCTCGGGATCAACGTGGTAGCGTGAGGCCATTGCGATGACGGTCCGTTCGCGCGCATCTTCATGCTGCAGGCGTCCCAGCAGGTCGTAAAGCAGCCCCTCGCGTAATGCGCCATCCGAAATTTGCAGCTCCTCGATCCGCAGCACGTTAAGCAACTCGGCGAGAATAGACAGACCGCCGGGCCAGACCTGCGCCCTGCCTTCGGACAGTCCGGGCAGCGACAGCTTTTCAATCGAGTCGAAACCGAGGACCGCGTCGATCAGTTTGTCCACTATTGCCGGGGTGATGCCCGACTCGCTTATACTCAACGCCTGCGCTACGGCTTCGGTCGCGCGTATCGTGCCCGACGTGCCGATCGCCTCGATATTACTTGCGTCGCGAAAAAACGCTTTGACGGGACGAAGCTCGAGTCGAGCCCTCAGCCGCGCTTTGTCGAAAGCCTCTCGACTCAGTTTGCCGTCCGGGAAGAAACGTTCGGTCATTGATACGCACCCGAGGTCGAGGCTTTCGAGTGCTTTGGGCTGGGACGCCTGACCGAGAATCAGTTCGGTGCTGCCGCCGCCGATATCCATGACCAGTCTCAGACCCTCCGTCGGCGGCAAGCTGTGAGTCACACCTTTGTAAATCAGGCGTGCTTCTTCGATACCGGAAATAATCTCGATGGGATGGCCGAGCGCTGCTTCGGCTTCGCTCATGAAAGTGGAGTCTTCACGGGCACGTCGAATCGTGCTGGTGCCGGCCGCCCGCACGCTGCCGGCGTGCATGTCACGCAGTCGTTCTCCGAAGCGCGACAAACAGCCAATTGCCCGTTCCCGGGCATCATCGAAGAGATCGCCGTTCGGCGACAGGCCCTCGGCGAGTCTGACGGTCTCGCGAATTCGATCGAGGATCGCGAGCTGGCCGTGGCGCAGCTCGCCTACGATCATATGAAAACTGTTTGAGCCGAGATCAACGGCCGCGATTATCTCGGTGGGAAGGGTCTCAGACGGTAAAAGACGATCCGCAGCCGCAGGTTGTTTGTGCATTTGGATTCCGGATGATGAACTGCGCTCCCTGCAGATCTTCCTTGTAGTCGATCTCGGCGCCCATGAGATACTGCACGCTCATCGGATCAATCAACAGCGTCACGCCCTGATTTTCGACCTGGCTATCGCCGTCCTCGATGTCTTCATCGAACGTGAACCCGTACTGGAATCCCGAACACCCTCCGCCCGAGATAAAAACACGGAGCTTCAGGTTGGGGTTGTCTTCCTCGGCTATGAGTTGACCCACCTTGGTCGCTGCGGCATCGGTAAATATGACGCTCGGCGGCGGCGGTGGTGCAACGGTTCTTGCGGTGGCCATGATTACCTCTTCCTGTAACTGGTGGCGGACTTCTAGTCGCTGGCGGCGGCAGCCGACTCGTCGATCCGGGTCGTCTGCTCGAGTAACGGTACCTGTCCTTCCGGCTGATGGACAAGCTTGCCATTGATCTCTGCGCCAATGGCCATTTCGATCAGATTGTAATACACATTTCCAATGACACGCGCCGTCGGCCCGAGTTCCACGCGCTGGCTGGCGAAAACATCGCCGCGCACGATTCCATTCAAGACCACGAAAGGCACCGTCACCCCGCCCTCAATGTTGCCGATGTCGCTGACACTCAGCGCCGATCGGGTATCCGGATCCGCCGATACGCCGCCGTTGACCGTGCCATCAATGTGGCAACCGCCCTGAAAATGCAGGTCACCGTTCACTTTGGTATTGGCGCCAATCAGCGTCTCAACAACCGTATGTCTGCGTTGCTTCTTACCGAACATCGGGTTCTCCAATTCGCCGCTGCCTGCGGCCTCACACGATCAGCCCTGACTGGTCGTCCAGGCAAAACTCTCCTCGATACTCGCTATCGAGCGGGTCTTCGAGCGAACTTCAACATGAATCCGTTCCGGTGTGAAGCCATCCGGCAGAACGAGCTGCCGGTCAAAATTCTGGAAGTACCGAAACGAGAAGGGCCAGCTCTTGTCCGCATCGGCCGGAACCAGCTGATTGAAGGTGTAGACCGTCTCGACGCCGTCCTGGCTGCCGAGCACGCTCAGATTCACGTCGCCGGATACCTTTCGGTGGTGCTGCATCGCCTGCACGAGAACGAGCCGCAGATTGAACTCTCTTTCGGCTTTGCCGCGCGTAAGCTTCAGATCCTGTACACGCAGGCCGGAATTTCCGTCTGCGGGCGACACAATGCCGCGGTAGAACGCAATCGCATCTCGCTGCTCCTGTATTTTGTTCTGCAGCGACTTCAGGCTTTCCTCGACCTCCTTGTATGCTTTTCGGTCGATCTCACGGTGCGTTTCGAGCAGCGCGACATCCTGTTTCAGCGCGATTATCTCGTCATCGAGCGCCGCGATTCGATCTTCATAGACCTGCCGATCGTTCGCTGCATCCACAATATCGTAGCCCGCGTTGATGCGGCCGAATTCGAAAATCAGGTAGCCGCTGACCAGGATCAGGCCCAGGAGCAGAGCCCGAACGATCCAGGTCCTGCTTTTTCCGTGCATTTGTACGTGGGGCTTCTTGGCCAAGGCGATCCATTATCCGGCTTATGATTGAAAAGACGTTATGTTACGCGGTGGCCCGATCAAACAGAAGTGCGCCAGGTCACGGATTGCGAAGCTCGTCTGCCGTCTCCGCCGATTGCGCAATATCCTTGTCAAACGCCGTACGCCAGCGTTTCGGCCACCAGCGTGGCCGTCTCGGCACGCCTTCCGGGTAAACAGCCGGCCCTAGTTCATGCAGGGCACGAGCGTAAACCCGACGTTTGAAATAGATGACCTCGTTAACAGGCCGCCAGAAATGGACCCAGCGAATTCGATCGAATTCCGGCTTTTCCGAGCGATCGAACCGAACCTTGTCATCACTTGCAATGAGCCTCAACATGAACCAGCGCTGTTTTTGCCCAATACACAGCGGCTGGCTGTTGCGGCGAACGAACTTGTCGGGCAGGCGGTAGCGCAACCAGTCTCTCGTCACGCCAAGCACTTCGACGTCGGCTGCATCAAGGCCAACCTCTTCGTGCAATTCACGAAACATCGCATCGAGAGGGTCTTCGCCCTTCAGCATCCCGCCCTGCGGAAACTGCCAGCCTTTGGCACCAACACGACCGCCCAGCAACAGCTTGTTATCAGTGTTGGCAAGGATGATGCCGACGTTCGCGCGAAATCCCTCGTCGTCTATCCAATCGTTGCCCATCGCAACCGCACTAAAATTCTGACTGCCGTTTACTTTACACTATCCGTCGCCGCTCGCCCCAGGAGATTGTCAGTGTTCACAGGCCGCAACGGAGCCCTGTTTGCCGGACTGCTGTTTTTGGTCGCCGCCGCGTTTCTTGTCGCGCTCGCCTCCGGCAGCGCCGATGTCAGTATTGCCGAGACGCTCAGCGCGCTGCGCGGTGACGCGGCGCCGCAGGTTCAGTCGCTCGTGATCGAATTGCGCTGGCCGCGGGCATTGACGGCATTTGCCGTAGGCGGCCTCTTGGCGGTCGCCGGTGTGCTCATGCAGGTGCTCCTGAGGAACCCGCTTGCCGAGCCCTACATCCTGGGTAGCTCTGGAGGCGCCGCCGTCGCAGCTCTGCTGGCAATCATGCTCGGCATGGGCAGCGCCGTCGTCGACCTTGCTGCATTCGGCGGGGCGATGGCCGCAACGCTTCTGGTGTTCTCAATCGCGCATGGCACAGGCAGCTGGACCCCGGCACGACTGCTGCTGACCGGCGTTGTCCTCGCGGCCGGGTTCAGCGCGGCGACCACGTTGCTCCTCGCGCTCAGCCCGGATCAAAATCTCCGCGGCATGCTGTTCTGGCTGATGGGTGACCTGAGTTTCGCCTTTGAGCCGGCCCGCTGCCTGTGGTTACTAGGGGTGTTAGTCGTCGTCGGCACCCTGGGTGCCCGCCACCTGAACGTACTGTCCCGCGGCGAACTTCAGGCCGCCATCGTCGGTCTGCCCGTGCGAACATTTCGCTACCTGATATTTGCGGCCGCGGCCCTGGCGACGGCGCTGTCGGTGACAACGGTCGGCGTGATCGGGTTCATAGGCCTGGTAGTCCCGCACCTTGTACGCCTCGTGGCGGGCAGCGACCATCGTCTCGTTTTGCCCGCCTCGGCGCTCGCGGGCGGCGCACTGCTGGTCGTCGCGGATACGATGGCACGCACGATCTTGGCGCCAAGACAGCTGCCGGTTGGCGCGCTGACCGCAGCGATCGGCGTACCACTATTCCTGATCTTGATGAGCAAAGTGCGGCAGGATCGCTACCGATAAGCAGCGCGTTCAGCAAGCAAGCGCGCGTCTTCGGCGCGCCAGCCGGCCAGTCCGATATTTCGCCCGTTGGATGACACCGGCTCGCGCAAGGCTTTTCTCGCCAACATCCAGTCGACCAACATGTGAGCCGGCTCAGGATGACGTGCGTGGCGCGCGATTCCGACACCGTCAATGTCGATATAGAGCGGCGCGGGACTTATCCGCTTTATGCCGTCGGTCTTTATCGAGCTGGAGAAAACACCGTAACCACACGCGCCCGACCGCAAAGCGGCGACAAGCTCGGCCTCCGTCGGGAACGGCGGTAGCGCGAGATTTCTGACCCAGGCCCGCATCATCCGCTCAGCGGGTTTGACGCCCAGATCTTCTATGAGCATTGCAATGAGAGTCCGGTTGAGCGGCAAGGCAGACGATGACAGGCAAAGCTGCCCGCCCAACTGCGCATTCGCCAAGCCATTCAGATCGCTGACACGCCCGACCTGGACGTGCGGTGAAACGCCGATGACTGCGTATCGGACGTCGAGCGCCGCCCACAGTCCGTCCGGGTCCTTCAGAACCGGCGGAACCGCCTCAAGCGCTGCTGCCTGAATCGGTCGCAGTCCGCCTTCGTCTGCGGCACGCCAGATATCAATGACAGTGGATGTCAGCAATACGTCGGCAGGTGGTGCGCCCCTGTTGCCGATTACGTTTTGAGTATTGCCGGAGCTGTCCCCAAAAATCACGGTGACGGGAACTCCGGTCTCATCCGTGAATTCTGCAAACCAGTTCACGAGCGTCGTCTCGTCGGCAGCCGTCGCATAAACAACGACAGCTTCGGGGCGTGGCGCCGAATCGCAGCCCGCCATTGCCAGCATGCTCAGTGCGGCAGTAACCGCGAGTCGCTTCATGCTCCCTCGACCATGACGCGATCGCGGCCGGCCGCTTTGGCCGCGTACAAAGCCACGTCAGCACGCGCGATCAATGAATCGCCAATGGTCTTTAAATCGTCCGCCTCCGGCGCGGGTTGGACCTCCGCGATACCGATGGATGCCGTGATCGTGACGGACTCGCCGTTAGGCAGGTCGATCGGCGTTGCCGACACCGACTTACGAATGCGCTCGGCCAGCAACAGCGCCGACGCAACGTCGGTACCGGGCAACAGCACGACGAATTCCTCGCCTCCGTATCGGGCCGCGACGTCGCTGGCGCGGACCTGCGACTCGATCCTCTGCGCAAGTTCTCGCAGCACGTCGTCGCCCGCGGCATGTCCCCAGCTATCGTTGACGCGCTTGAAATGATCAATGTCGAGCATCAGGCAGACCAGCCTCTTGCCGTCGCGACGCGCCCGCGCCAGCTCCTCGATCAGTCGAACGCCAAGATAGCGTCGGTTGTGCCAACCGGTCAGCGCGTCTGTGAACCCGCTTCGCATCAGTCGAGCGCGGTTGACGGCATTTTCGACGCAAAAAGAAGCGATGACACCGAGATGTGCGAGGAAATCCGTCGCATGCGCCGGAGTAAATCGCTGCGGATCGGCACTGCAGAGATTGATGCTGCCCAACAGTTTCTGGCGGTGAGTCAAAGGAATAATCGCGATGCTCTTGATATCGGCGGCGCCGGGACATATCAGCTGGTGATCGGAGGGCGCGAAAGCACCCAGCCACGGCTGCTGCAGCGATATGTACTGTGGCGCCAGCCCCGTCATCGCCTCAACCATGAGCAAATGATCGAAATCCTCGTCGGACGTGCCGTTCGCAAGCAGCAAATGGCGAATGTCATGATCCGGATCGCACAACACCAGGCTCACATACTCGAGTCCGTAGCTGACCCGAAGACCCTCGATCAGAGCGAAAATCAGCGCGTCGAGGCTGTCCGCCTGCAGCAGTCGCAGCTCGCGCCGGTGCGTTTGCCGCATCTTTTCGTCGTTACTTGCAACCTCGGACGTTAGTTCTTCCAGGCGGCGCCTGGTCGCGTCCAGTTCTGCCACAAGTTCATCGACGGACGGCATACGGTCAGCCCCGCAGCGCGAGGTATTCTCGGCCTTTTTTCATCAGCTCGACAAACGCCTGTTCGTCGCCACCGGCTACTGTTTCACGAATTCTTGCGGCTGCATCGCAAAGGGCGTCGAGAGGCCCGAGCCCGTATTTGTTGAGGCTCTGAATCTCGAAGTACAAATACGGGTTGTCTTCAGCGACCGCCGCCGATACCAGTAGCTGCGAGTCGAATGTCGTGGACGACATCCGCGCCAGTTTTGGTGCCGCCTCGCCACTCTCGGCAAGGGCCGTAAAGAACGCAATATTCAACGCGTGCGACAAGCCGAGCACGTACGCGATCAGCCGATCGTGATCTTCGAGCCCCATGTCGAGCTGTTCAACCATCGTCGCTGCGAATAGCTCCTTCGCGGCCGCCGTCGCGTCGGCATCGCCGACATCGCAAAAAATCAGGTGTCGGCCTGACAGAAGTCGTGTGTCGGGGCCAAACATGGGATGCAACGACGTCACGCGACAACCGGACGCCTTGAGTTCACGAAGGCCGTCAATCAGCGGCGACTTCAGGCTACCGATATCGAAAACCAGCCCCTTCGGTTTCAGCACCGCCAGCTGTGCAAGAATTCTGCCCGACACCGCGAGCGGCGCGGCTACGACGATAAAATCGAAGCCCACGCCCGCGTCGGTCCAGTTCTGGAAACGCCCTGGCCCGTCGGCAACCGTGACGTCGGCCACCGTTGTCGCAAATCCCTGAGAGCTAAAAAAGTCGACGAACCAGCGGCCCATCTTGCCGGCACCACCAATAACCAGAGCGCGCCGACCATCACCCTTGCCCTGTGCGACGACCCGATCGCGTTCCTGGCTCTCGAGTGAGGTGCGAATCAATGCCTGCAGCAGGCTTTCGACCAGGTCCGGATCGACGCCCAGCTCGAGGGCCTGCGCCCGACCCATATCGAGGACATCTTTCTCGCGGGCATAATCGCGCGTCCCGGCGCCCGTGGCGACCTTGCTCCTGCCGATCTCGCCGACAATCATCTGTCGTTCGGCAATCAGTTCTACCAGGCGCCGGTCGACGGCCGAGAGGTTCTTGCGCAGGTCGTCGAGTGTCATAGCGTAAAACGGCTTGTGGATAACGGCTGAGAACCTGTTTTACAGCAGACTGGTTCACAGGGAAAGCCGGCCCAAAGGAATCCGGGCCGGCTGATTCCACTTTAGGAACAGCTGTGGCTGCTAGTGTCGATGTCCTCGCCTCTCGTAACGATAATCATCGTATTGGCGGTAGTAACGAACGTCGCGACGGTGCTTCCGGGCGGCGGCAAGCTCCCAGCGGTAAATGTCATACAGCTCGTGCCAGCCGAGATGTCTTGTCCTGCGCAAGTGCGTGTGCTTGTACCACTTGCGGAACGATCGGTCGCGCTTGAGCCAATGCGGCATGTGTTTCGTTCGCCGCAGCTCGAGTCGGTAGTAAGGTGATGGCTGGTACACCGAGCGTACTTCTTTGTGGGCGGCGGCTTCGGGAGAATCCAGAAGCAGCAGGCCACCGGCAATCAGTGCAACAGTGATGATCTTGTTCATATCAGTCTCCGGTTCCTCTCCTAAGGTACGGCTCCCAGAATAGATCCCGGAACATGAACGACGAATGAAAACAAGTTGTTGTTTTTGTTAAATTTATGAACAGGACGTGAACAAGCTCGACGCACGTCATCTCAAGTACTGTCGCAAGTCCGGCAATCATGCGAACATGAGATTATGAAGAAACAACGACTGAGAACCGAGGTGAAGAATCCATGAAAACGCGTGCTGCCGTTGCCTGGGAAGCGGGCAAAGCTCTTGAGATTGCAACGCTCGACCTCGAGGGACCGAAGGCGGGCGAAGTCCTGCTGAGAAATATCGCTACCGGCGTCTGCCATACGGATGCGTTCACGCTGTCCGGTGAAGATCCCGAAGGCATATTTCCCGCTGTTCTGGGACACGAGGGCGGCGCCATCGTCGAGGACGTCGGCAAAGATGTCACCTCGGTTACCATTGGCGACCACGTGATTCCCTTGTATACCCCTGAATGCGGCAAGTGCAACTTCTGCACTTCCGGAAAGACCAACTTGTGCCAGGCGATTCGCGTTACCCAGGGCCAGGGACTAATGCCGGACGGCACGTCGCGTTTCTCGCACAAAGGCAAGACCATCTACCACTACATGGGTACCTCGACGTTCAGCGAATACACGGTATTGCCTGAAATTTCGGTTGCGAAAATCAGCAAGCAAGCTCCATTGGAAAAAGTCTGTCTTCTCGGCTGCGGGATCACGACGGGCATTGGTGCCGTTCTGAATACGGCCAAGGTCGAACCCGGTGCAACGGTAGCCGTGTTCGGGCTGGGCGGCGTGGGATTAAGCGTGATCCAGGGCGCCACGATGGCGAAAGCCGGAAGAATTGTCGCCATCGATATCAATACGGACAAGTTCGGGCTCGCCCGGCAGCTAGGCGCCACCGACACGGTAAATCCCAAGGATTACGATACGCCGATTCAGGATGTAATCGTCGAACTGACCGGCGGCGGTGTGGACTACTCCTTCGAGTGCGTTGGCAATACCAATCTGATGAGATCGGCGCTCGAATGCTGTCACAAAGGCTGGGGCGAATCCGTTATCGTCGGCGTTGCCGGCGCGGGACAGGAAATCTCGACCCGTCCGTTTCAGCTTGTCACGGGACGCGTCTGGCGCGGTACGGCGTTCGGCGGCTGCAAAGGTCGCTCGCAGCTGCCGGGAATGGTGGACCAGTACATGAACGGCGACATCAAGATCGACGAGTTCATCACTTACACCATGCCGCTGGACGACATCAACAGGGCGTTCGACTTGATGCACGAAGGCAAGAGCATTCGCTCTGTAATTCACTTCTGATGAAGCGGCTCGGCATTTAAAGAAACGCGGAATTGCAGTGAGTCAAATTGCTGTCGCGACAACCTCGCAACTGGCCGCCGATGCGGCAGAGGAAGTTGCGGCCGTCGGCGGTAACGCCGTTGACTGCGCGCTGGCCGCGGCGCTTGTGACGATCAACACCGAGCCCGGTGTCTGCGCGCTGGGTGGCAGCGCATTCATCACAATCTGGCGTGCCGACGACGATCCGGTCACGATCGACGGCAACGTCGCCGTGCCGGGTGCAGGTCTCACTCCTGATCAGCGCGGTCATGGCGCGGTCCGCGTCAACGTGGCCTATGGCGGTGGAATCACGACGCTGGTCGGGCCCGGCTCGATCGCCGTCCCGGGAACCCTGGCAGCCATCGAGCATGCCTGGAAACGCTACGGCAGCGCGGCCTGGGGGGACATTTTCGAGCCGACTATTCGCGCCTGCCGCGACGGATTCCCGCTTTCTGCTGCCTGTCGTTACTACCTGGGTTATTCCAGGGACTGTATTTTCAATCGGAGCGAGGACGGCTTCGCCGCCCTGCATCACGCGGACAGAACACTGCTCGGCACGGGGGAACGAGTCATCGTGCCACACCTCGCCGATAGCCTGGGCGCCATCGCAGAAGACGGGGCCCGCGTTTTTTACGAGGGCGACATTGCTGCGGCGATTGCCGGCCACTGCCAGGACGGCAACGGCATGCTGACACTGGAAGACCTTCGCAGCTACCGCGCCATCGAGCGAGCGCCGCTGGTCGTCGATGTCGGCGACTGGTCGATCGCGAGCAACCCGCCGCCTGCTGTCGGTGGCAGCGTGCTTGAGGCCATGCTGCTGGCGTGTGCGGACCTTCCTCTCGACGGCTGGACGAGCAGCGCACTCTCGCAACTGATCGACTCACAGCGTGCCTGCCTCGATTTTCGCAAACGCCACCTGGATTTTGCCGATGATGTCGCATCCGAGGCCGCGCGTCTTATCGAAGCGGCGCGCAGCGGTCGGCTCCTGACTCGCTGGACTTCGGCATCGACTGTTCACACATCGGTCGTCGATAACCACGGCACCGGCTGTTCGCTTACCGCGTCGTCCGGCTACGGCTCCGGCGAAATGCCGGCCGGAACGGGCCTTTGGCTGAACAACTGCCTGGGTGAGATCGAGTTGAACCGTCGTGGACTGGATGCCGGCCCGCCGGGCTCGCGCCTGCCGTCAAACATGGCGCCGAGCGTCGGACGGCGTGATGGCGCAGTTCTCGCCGTCGGCTCCCCCGGTGCCGACAGGATAACGACGGCGCTGCAGCAGTTCCTGATCAACTACCTGCTGCTCGGCATGTCCCTCGACGACGCGATAGCGCATCCACGCGTGCACGTCGATACCAGTGGCGAGGTCATAAAACTCATGGCTGAACCCGGGCTGGATCTCCCGCCCGTAGACCTGCCGGTCAACGTTTTCCCTAGCCTCGTCATGTACTTCGGTGGCGTCGCGGCGGCCGTCTACGACAGTGCGTCGGGATTTGAAGCAGCCGCCGATCCGCGACGCGAGGGTGGCGTTTTCGTCTCTGGCGCCTGATGAGCATGCAGACTGTCATAACTACAGCTGTCGGGCTCCTGATACTGGCGTCGCCCCTCGATGCCCAGGAGACGATTTCACGCGGGGAAAACATTTCGGCCGACATTGCCCGCGACGGTCGCGTTGCGATCGACCTCGCCGGGGACATCTGGATCGTGCCGCCCGGCGGCGGCAAAGCCGCGGCCATCACTCGCAATCTGAGATCCGTGCGACGACCACGCTGGTCTCCCGACGCGACCGAGATCGCTTTCCAGGCGTCCACGGAAGCATCGCAGGGGCTCTGGATATACAGCTTCGCGAACGACGAGTCTCGCAAAATAAGCCGCGACGCGTCTCTCGACCTGTCTCCCGCGTGGCACCCGAACGGCGAACGCCTCGTTTACGCGTCCGGTTCGACGGGGACCGGACTGGATTTGTGGGAAGTCGATCTGCCTACCGGCTTGCACTGGCGCCTCAGCAATCACAGCGGCGATGAAACCGATCCCGCCTGGTCACCGGACGGCAACGACCTCGTGTATGTTCATCACGAGGGTGCCGAATGGTCTCTGATCCTCCGTCAGCGAGGACTGCCGGAAGAGACTTTTCTGACAACCGCAGACAGAATCGCCGCGCCGTCGTGGCGCCCCGATGGCGGCCTGATAACCTTCATCAGGAGAGGCGCAGCCGGTTCATCGATCGACATAGTCATCCTCTCGCAGCCGCGTGTTGTCAGGCCCTACATGAGCGGCGAAGACTTCGTGCTCGCGCCGGTCAGCTGGATCGATCGGCAACACATGCTCTACACGGCCGACGGCACGATTCGCCAGCGGCTTTTTGATTCCTGGACTTCCTCACCGCTGCCGTTTCGGGCAACGATCGAGCCAGCGAGCGCGGCGGCGCCCGCGACGGCTGAGCGCCGCCGCCTGGCGGGCATCGATGAACCCGATGGTCGCCTCGTTGTTCATGCGTCGCGCATGCTCGATGGGCTCGGCGGGGGATACCAAAGGGACAGGGATATCGTCATCGACGGCGGTCGCATAACGGCCGTGGAACCCCACGGCGACCGACCGGGTTCGATCGTTATCGATATGGGTGATCTGACCGTGCTGCCCGGCTTCATCGATGCGCTGGCAAACCTGTCCGCGGCATCTGGCTTAGCCAACCCGATCAACGACGCCATCGGGTCGTTGTTGCTTACCACCGGCGTGACGACGCTCATCGCGCAGCACCCGGACGCCGAACGACTGAACGCGCTGTGGTCTGGCAAACAGCTGCCGGGTCCGCGACTGCTGAATGCGGCCGATTGGCCGGTTGGGCCGGTGTCCGGGATGGCCGACTCGATGACTCCGGGCCTGGAGGCGCTGCTGCAAGCTCGCCAGGCCGCGCTGATAGGCGTTGCAGAGCCGGTCGCCCGACGCTACGCCGAGCCACCCCGCATCGAGGCCGGAGTCAGCTCAATAGTTCTGGGCAGCAAGCCGAACGGCCTGCCGCCCGGGATTGCGTTACACGCCGAATTCCTCGCGCTCGTGGCCGCAGGACTGCGGCCCGAACAGGCTCTGCAGGCCGGCGGCGTCAACGCCGCCGCCGCGCTGCGCCTCGACCCCCTGCTCGGCCGGATTGCCGTAGGCGCGGCGGCGGATCTCGTGTTTGTAGACGGCGACCCGCTCTCGAACATAGGAGACGCCCGCAAAATCGTCGCTGTCGTGCGAAACGGACGCTTTTTCAGCGTCAGCGGACTGATAGACCGCGCAAAGACAGCAGAAGTGTCGAATAAATTTACAAAATAGCCAAATTTCCGGGTTTGGCCCTGGCCCGAACGGCGATTAAACATAATGAAAATCGTGCCCGAACGACCATATAGCGCGGCAGCTCGTAAAACCAGTGATATTTTTCTATATATATCAACTAATTATAATAGGCTCTTACGACAACAGGTTATGGGCAGGCCCGTTAGCGTGTCGATTCGCTTTACAAAAACCGTCCAGAATTGACGCCGAATCGGCAGATGGTACGGGGCGTTCGCTGCAATTTCGGGGCTTGCGGACAGGTTGGCACAAGACTTGCTTTTAATATTCTGCCCAAGCGAAGTGTAATTGCAGTCGGTAACAACATCCGGTCAGGTACAGGATTTAGACGCCAGAAGAAAAATAACTACAAAAACAAGAAGATCGAAATCCAACTATAATTAAAACACGCTGTCACCGGTTATCGAATTCGCAATTACCTCTTTTGATAAAAAAGAGAATTTGGCCCTGCCGCTAACGCCGCAGGGCTTTTTCTTTGGCAGAATGAGACTCCGGGCACCGGGCCGTGTCGCGCGAGGAGCACTCCGTTGAAAATAGCCACGCTGGCGCTGATCTGTTTCCTGCTCGCTGCCTGCAGTGGCGGCCACCGCGACTACGCAGAGACGAGCGTCGCTGCTCTCCACGACCAGTTTCAGCGCGGCGAGATCAGTTCCGAAGAACTCGTCGAGTGGTACGTCCGGCGCATCGAAATGATCGACCGTTCCGGACCTCGATTGAATTCGATAATAGAGGTCAACCCGGATGCGCTCGATATTTCGCGTTCTCTGGATGCCGAGTGGAAAGCATCGGGCCCGCGCGGTCCGCTGCACGGCATTCCGGTCGTGCTGAAAGCCAACATCGATACGGCCGACCGGATGCACACGAGCGCAGGCTCCCTCGCGTTGGCCGAGCACGCGCCGCCGGCGGACGCTTTTGTCGTCAAGCGTTTACGCGACGCCGGTGCTGTAATACTCGGTAAAGCCAATCTCAGTGAGTGGGCCAATTTTCGGTCGTCGCGATCCTCCAGTGGCTGGAGTAGCGTCGGCGGACAGACAAAGAACCCCTATGACACCGCACGAACACCCTGCGGTTCGTCAAGCGGCTCGGCCGTTGCTGTCGCCGCCAATTTGACGGTCCTTGCGATTGGCACCGAGACCGATGGTTCTATCGTTTGTCCGGCCGGCGTAAACGGCATTGTCGGGATTAAACCAACGCTCGGACTCGTGAGCCGCAGCGGCATTATCCCCATCGCACACAGCCAGGACACGGCGGGCCCGATGGCGCGATCCGTACGCGATGCCGCCATGCTGCTGACCGCGATGACGGGCATCGATGCCGACGATCCGGCAACCGCAGACGCTGGAATACACCATGACTACTCGTCGAACCTGACCGCCGACGGGCTGCGCGAAAAACGGCTCGGTGTTATCCGTTCCTTCCGCGGAGCCGGATCGAACCCCGGCGTCGATGCTCTTCTTGAGTCAAGCGTCGCGGTCCTTGGCGAACAGGGCGCTACAGTCGTCGACAACATCGAGTACGAAGCGGCAAATATGCATGATGCGGAGTACGAGGTCTTGCTCTACGAATTCCGCACCGACCTGAACAACTACCTGGAGAAATCAGGTGCTCCCGTCAAGAGCCTTGCCGACCTGATCGCTTTTAACGATGCGCATGCCGCGGCCGTCATGCCGATCTTCGGCCAGGACGTTTTCCTCGAGGCAGAAGAAAAGGGGCCGCTGACCGACCCGAAATACCTCGAAGCGCTCGAGACAAGCAAGCGGCTTGCGAGGGCAGCGATCGACAGCGCTATGGATCAGCACGAACTCGACGCGATCGTCGTGCCAACCAACGGCCCCGCCTGGATGATTGATCACGTGAATGGCGACAACTACAGTATCGGCAGCGCTGCGCTGGCCGCGATATCGGGCTACCCGAGCATAACGGTACCTGCAGGCCATGTATCCGGGCTGCCAGTCGGGCTTTCGTTCATCGGAAAAGCATGGAATGAGAAACAGCTCATAGAGATTGCTTACGCATTCGAGCAAGCTACCAACGCGAGATACGCGCCGAATCCCCGATAACGCCGGATCTATAGATGTTCAAAGTCGTTCGCATTTCAATTCTGCTATTCGTGTTGTTTTTCGTAGCAGTGAGCACCTGGTTGACACAGGCGAGGAGCACCGACTGGAACAACAGCCTGTGGGTCAAGGTGTATCCGATAAACGGGGACAACAGCGCCACGGCAGCCGAGTATATTCAGGGCTTGAGCGTTGGTGACTTCGAAGGCATCGAGTCGTTTATCGAGCGCGAAGCCGGCCGGTATGCGAATCGGATTTCTCGACCGGTTCGAATCGAATTGGGTCAGCCAGTCAGCGCCCAGCCGCCGGCGCTGGGGGACAAGCCCAACGCACTGTCGGTCATGCTCTGGTCTCTGAAAATGCGCTGGTGGGCCGGCAGCGTAAGCGACGATCAGGATCGCATCGAACCGGACGTCAGGATCTTTGTCCGCTACCATGCGCCACAGGAAGACATTGCGCTGGAAAACTCGGTTGGGCTGCAAAAAGGCATGGTCGGCGTCGTCAATGGCTATGCGAGCCGCCGTTATCGCGGCGCCAATCATGTCATCATTGCGCACGAATTCCTGCACACGCTGGGCGCTACCGACAAATACGACCCGATTGACGGGCAGCCCGTAGACCCGGATGGCCTCGCAGAACCCGACCGCGAACCGCTTTACCCGCAGCGATATGCCGAAATCATGGGTGGCCGGATTGCGCTCGCTGCCAACGATGCCGTTATCCCTAAAAGTCTCAAGTACGCTGTCATCGGACCGCTGACGGCTCGCGAAATCAAGCTGAGCGACTGACGCTACTTTTGCTGCGGTGCTCGGTGAGCTAGGCTCACGGCATGCGAGAGCCCAGCGATTCCCAGTTTTCCTGCACCGGTATCCGCGTCAGTGTGGCGGGCCGCATCCTTGTCGACGCGCTCGCACTGGATGTCTCTGGCGGCGAGCTCATTGCCGTGCTGGGAAAAAACGGCTCCGGAAAAACACTAACGATGCATACATTGGCCGGACTGCGGCCGGCCGCGACGGGACGCTTGGTTTTGAACGGCGAGAATCTTGCGGCCACGCACAGGCGAGACATTGCGCGGCAGCTCGCACTATTGCCGCAACACGTCGACGACATATTCCCGGCAACCGTTCTGGACACAGCGATGATCGGCCGGCATCCACACATCGGGCGACTCAGCTGGGAGTCGAAGCACGATGTTGCCATCGCCAACGAAGCGCTCGACGCTGTCGGCCTCGCGGGCCTGTCGTCCCGCGACGTCCTTACGCTGTCGGGGGGGGAACGGCGTCGCCTGGCGATCGCCCAGGTACTGACCCAGCAGCCGCATACCTACTTGCTTGACGAACCGACGAATCATCTCGATCCGCAGCATCAGCTGGATGCGCTTCAGCTGTTTCGTGACAAAGCCGATGCGGGCGGTATCGTCATCGCCAGCCTGCACGACGTTAACCTGGCCGTTCGCTACGCCGATCGCTGTCTGCTGCTGTACGGCGACGGTCGCTGGGACCTCGGACCGACCAGCGAGATATTGAATCCCGGGCGCCTGAGCGAGCTTTACTCGACGCCGATGGAGGCCATCGACTGGCGGTCGCGCCAGCTGTTTATTGCCTCAGGCAACGTATCCGCGTAGCGACGAAAGATATTTCGCATGCAGGGCAGGGTTCGCGGCAAGTACCGAGCGAATGTCCAGATCCGGCGGTTCGCCGTTGAGGTTCGTGAACACGCCGCCAGCCTCACTGACGATGATCGACAGCGCAGCGACATCCAGAATATTCACGTCCGATTCGATTACGGCTTCGATCTTTCCGGCCGCAAGCAGGTGGTAGTGGTAAAAATCGCCGTAGCCACGAATTCGGTCTGCGCGTTCGACGATGCCACCCAGCGCCGACCAGCCCTCGCTTCGGGCCAGTGACTTGAGGTTACCGACAGAAACCGCGGCACGATCGGGGTCGTCTATCGCGCTGACCGACAAACGCCGCCCATTAAGCCAGGCACCCTGACCTTTTTCCGCCCAGGCCAGTTCATCCATCATCGTGCCACTGGACACGCCGAGGATGATCTCGCCCCTGTGCATGAGCGCTATCTGGGTAGAAAAAAAAGGATACTGGCGTACGAAGCCCTTCGTGCCGTCAATAGGATCGACGAGCCACAGGAATTCGGCGTCTTCCCGGGTTCGGCCGGTTTCCTCGCCGTAGAAACCGTGCTCCGGAAAGTGCTCGAGAATGGTCCCGCGGATAGCCTGCTCACACTCGACGTCGGCCTGGGTCACCGGCGTCAGATCCGCTTTCGTCGTTACCGTGAAATTACCCGCGTAATAACGACGGCTGATATCTGCCGCTTCTTTCGCGGCGATCAGCGCGACACGCAAATGCGCCGATGCATCGCCTTCCAGATAATTTGCCACGACCGAATATCCTGTCCCGTAAACTTAATTGACGTCAGAGTCAGCGAAGGGCGCCACTATGGCCGCATGGGCGCGGATTGACAAGCCAGGGAGCCCGTCATCCGCCGCCTGGCTTGACAGCCTCCCGGCACCTGCCTATCGTCTGGCTCTCATCAGGTGAACCCGAAATGGCTTGTTTCGGGTGCACGGGAAGCCGGTGTTGCGTGATCGACCAGGTATCGGCCACGCGAGTCCGGCGCTGCCCCCGCAACGGTGATCGAGTTAAATCCGTAACCCCTGCATCGAAGATGATGCAGAGCCACTGCGAAAGCTGGAAGTTTTCGTGGGAAGGCGTTTCGGCAGGAGAAGTCCGCTCGTCAGCCCGGAGACCGGCCCGGTGAAACGCGAATGGCGCGGCGGGCGCATGTTCGGGCGTTTCGTCCTGACGTCCCTTGTCCCACCGCCCGGTTCTGGCTCGAGAAATTTTGGCGTGCGGGCGGCACGCAGGGGAACATCGGATGAGGCTTTCCATATCCATCGCGCTGTCGGCACTGCTGTCAGTTTCATCGCTGTCGGTGGCCGCCGATATTTCGCCGCACGATACTCTGATTGTCACTGCAACCCGAACGCCAATCCCGTTGTCCGACGCGACCGTGCCGGTGACGATAATCACGCGCGAAGACATCGAGCTATCCCTGGCATCAGACCTCTCCGAGTTGCTGCGCTTCGAGGCCGGAATAGATATAGGGCGCAACGGTGGCCCGGGCCAGGCGACATCTGTTTTTCTTCGTGGCACCGAAAGCAATCACACGCTCGTGCTGATCGATGGAGTACGCATGAATCCGAGCACGATCGGAGGCGCGGCAATCCAGAACATCGCCCCGGAAGTGATCGAACGTATCGAGATCGTGAAAGGGGCACGATCGGCATTGTTCGGCACTGACGCGATCGGCGGTGTAATCAATATCATCACGCGGCGCGCCGACAGGGCTTATTTCGAGGGAGGGGTTGGCGGGGGCAGCTTCGCGTCGCAGTCGGGACAGGTATCCGGTGGAAATCGAAATGAAGACGGTGAATTCGGCATCAATCTCAATTGGCAGGCGACCGACGGCTATGCGCCGCGCACGGATTCGGATATCACGCGCGGCTATGACAATTTATCGGCCAACTTTTACGGGGCAAAGCGATTCGGCGCGAACGAGCTGAGTGTTCGTCACTGGCGCGGCGCAGGAAATGTCGAGTACCTGGACTTCTTCCTGAGTCCTGTCGATCAGGATTTCGAAAATACCGTCACTGCCATCGAGTTTGATACCCGGGTCTCCGAATTCGGTAACAGCAAGCTGATCTTGTCCTTTGTCCAGGACGAAATAGCGCAGAACCAGGCACCCGACTTCGTCAATTCGGAGCGGCTGAGTCTCGACTGGCAGTACAGCCATGCGTTCGGCAAACACACGCTCACGGGCGGCCTGTTTGCCGTAGAGGAAGACGCCAGTGCACGTTCGTTTGGGTCCGGATTCCGCGAGGATACGCATATTCGCGCCTTTTTTCTGCAGGACCAGGTCATCCTCGGCCGTCACAAGGCTTTTGTGGCCCTGCGGCTCACCGACAACGAGAATTTCGGTAATCACACGACCTGGAACGCTGAATACGCGCTTGCAATCAACGATGCGTTTACCCTTAACGTCGGATGGGGGCACGCTTTTCGCGCACCGGATGCCAGCGACCGTTTCGGTTTCGGCGGCAGTCCCCTTCTCAAGCCCGAACTTGCAGACGAGCGCCAGCTTGCGCTCCGGTACGCAGCTGGCGGTCGTTACAGCCTCTATTTCGAGTATTACGCCAATGATATCGAGGACCTGATCGAGTTTGATCTGCAGAGCTTTACGCTCAAGAACCTGAACGAGGCCAATATTCGCGGCATGCAGCTCGGTTACGAATACCGGGGAGACAGCTTCGTGTTCCGTGCCGACATTGTCAGGCAGCAGGCCGATGACGCTGCGACCGGCACGCGACTGTTACGGCGCGCGGAGCGAACGGCTTCCCTCAGCTATACGCAGAATATCGGCCTGCATCGACTGGGACTCTCAATACTCGCCAGCGGCGACCGGGTTGATTTCGGTGGCGTCGAACTTCCGGGTTACGTCGTTGCGAACCTGACCGGCCAGCTGCAGTTGAGCGACGCGTGGCAGCTCAACGCACGCATCGAAAATCTGCTGAACACCGACTATCAGACAGCAGCGAACTATCGTATGCAGGAACAGAGCGGCTTTCTCGAGCTAAAATACCGCTGGCGATAGGCACGGAGCAGAACGTGGCAAACAGACTCAGCAAGATCTACACGCGCACCGGCGATGACGGCACCACCGGTCTCGGCGACGGAAGCCGCACGCCAAAGGACAGCGTCCGCGTTGAAGCATACGGAACCGTTGACGAAGCGAACAGCGCGATCGGCATGGTGCTCGCATCGGACGCCGTACCCGACGACGTGCGGCGCTGTCTTATCGAAGTGCAGCACGATCTTTTCGAACTGGGCGGCGAACTGTGTATTCCGGGCCACAGCGCCGTCACAAACGCGTTCATTGACCGCCTCGAAAACGATCTCGATGTGTTCAACCACGACCTGCCGAGTCTCAAGGAATTCATACTGCCCGGCGGCAGCAAATCGGCGGCGGCCTGCCACCTCGCGCGCACTATTGTGCGCCGTGCCGAACGCCGTGCTTACACGCTGGCCAACGTCGAAGACGTTCGGCCGGAAGTCGTCAAGTATTTGAATCGCCTGTCGGACCTGTTGTTTGTCGTGGCGCGGGTTCTCGCCCGCGCCGAGTCGGGTGAGGAAGTTCTCTGGAATCGAGATCGGTCCTAGCGCAGTAACTCTGCCATAGTCTGAAGGTCTTCCACTGACGCCAGGCGAATCTCGAAAGACGTTTCTGTTACTCGCTGAAAGCGTCGCGATTGAAGCGCGCCTGCTGCAGCGCAAGGCACAGCGCACCCCCCGCAACGATCAATCGAGGCGTCGCACGGGCAATCTCATCTGCAGGAATCAGGAACAGGTTGCCGTACAGATTGGCCGACATCGCCGGCCAACGCTGCCATTCGGAAAAACCGTCGTCACCGGCGTCGGTGCTCGCAAGCATCACCTCCGGGTTACGGTCAACAACGGCTTCTACCGAAACCGCTGGCGCCAGATCTGCGAGATCATCGAATATGTTCCTGCCGCCGCAAATCTCGATCAACTCGCTGATGTAGTGCTCTCGATTAACCGTGTAAAGTGGCCTCGCCGAGACCTGGTAAAAAACGCTGATCGGCTCACGCCCGGCGTTCTGTTCGCGCAAGCTCAGGAGTTCGTCACGAAATTTCTCCGCGGCGGCGCGGGCCTCCGCTGACTCGCCCGCCAGCTCTCCAATCTGACGCATCGCCATGCCGATATCCGCGAGGCCTCGCGTCCGTACTTGTTCTACCGTGTAACCGGCCTTTCTCAGCTCGTCGACAGTATGCGCGGGCGTGCCGCTCTCCCAGACCAGCAGCAGATCCGGATTCAGCAGCGCCAGCTGTTCCTGGTCAACCGTAAACGCGTCGCCGACAACCGGCAGGTCGGTTGCCTCCGCGGGATAGTCTGACCAGGCACTGACGCCGACCAGTTTCGCTCCCGCGCCAACGGCGAAAACGAGCTCCGTCAGGTTCGGCGCGAGCGTCACGATACGCTCGTAAGATGCCGGTTCGAACTTTTCGTCTACAGGTTCCGAACAGCCGCAAACAAGCGTGGTCAGCCACGCGAGCGCCAGCGCTCGCGTCACCGGGTCAAGCCATACAACGTCATAGCGGAAATGATCACGGCCCAGATAATGAGCAGCCGAAATACGAGGCTGTTGGCGGCGATCGCGCCACGCACGCCGCGCTCGTTAATCGATTCGTCAGGCTTGTCCACGAGCGCGAGTGCCGCCGTACCGACTCGAGCGAGGAGATACTCGCTGTGTTCGGAAATCGTTGCGTCCCGTTGCTCGGTCGGAGCGCGCATCGCCGATATGGCCTCATCGAAATGGCCGGCCGTTGCGTAGCCAACGGCGGTCAGCCGGGCCGGAATCCATGCCAGCCACCCGTGCAGATCGATAGCGGCGTCTCGCAGGGCGTGCCCGACGTCTTCGGATCCTTCGGAACCTGTGTCCCTCGCGGCGTTGAAAACCGCGCGGCGGCGTATCAGATCGGTGACACGGTAGGCCCAGGCAGCGAGCGGCCCAAGGAGAACGAACCAGAATATGATAGCGAAAAGATGATTGTTGGCCTGCACGCAGATGGCCTCCTCGACGGCCCGTATGCGCTCACGCGCGTCCTCAGGCGCGCTACCTTCGACGATCGCCGTTACAGCATTCTGGATAGCCTCCTCGTCTTCAGCCTCCAGCGCCTTGCAGTACTCGTCGACCTCTTCACCGACATCCTTCGGCCCCAGCGAGAAAAACAGCACGACCACAGCCAGAATGAGGTAGGTGAACCCGGAAAGGGTCCCGCCGAGGCTGAAAATGACCGCGAAAACGGGCAAGACCAGCAGCGCGGCGAGCAGGATAACCGGGATCAGCGGCGGCCAGTTGGCAACCCGCTCCGCCTGCTTGAAGCCGAAATCAATGATTCGGTCGAGCCAACGCATGCGGCGCCAGTGAAACCACTGCGTCGCGAGTCGTTCGATAACCAGTCCGATAAGAAGGGCGATCAGGTTCATAAGCGGTCAGCTCTGTTGCTAGGGGTGGGCAGGATTCGCGGGCGATACATCAAGACTCACCAAGCCCATCATACAATCGCAGCCAGTCGAAAGCAGGGCCCGGGTCCGTCTTGCGGCCGGGAGCAATGTCACAATGACCGGCGACGTCCCGGGCTGTAATCCCGGGGTAGGCGCGAAATATGGCCCGGAGCACGTCTCGCAGCGCTGCATATTGCCGGTCGTCATATGCCGTCTCATCTTCACCTTCGAGTTCGATACCGATCGAATAGTCGTTGCAGCAGTCTTTTCCGCGAAAGCACGATTCACCGGCGTGCCATGCCCGCATCGAAAACGGGACAAACTGGATCACCGTCCCGTCCCGTCGAATGACCAGGTGTGCGGACACCTCGAGCCCGCGTATTTCATCGAAGTATGGGTGCGCATCGTAGTCGAGCGTGTTCGTGAACAACGCCGCGATTTCCGGACCGCCAAATTGCCCCGGCGGCAGACTGATGCCATGAATCACAACCAGTTCGGGATCGGCGCCCGCCGGCCGCGGATCCTGGTTCGGACTGTGACACTGTGCAGCCGGTTCAATAAGCCCGGTATCGTCAAAAACAGTAAAGTGCGTTTGCATCGATTGGCCGAAACTACCACTATCACGCTGGCCGCATGCCAGCGAACGGCTATAGTAGACCATGCCTCGAACCAGACTCCACATCGCCGGTACCTATTCAGCCGAGTCCGTCCTCGAACTCGATCGCGACAAGGCGCGCTACCTCAGTCGTGTCCTGCGACTGCAGGTCGGAGACAGCCTGCTCGTTTTTGACGGGGAGGGAAACGAGTACGCTGCGACGATTAGCGGTATTAGCCGGTCAAGCGCGACTCTGCGCGTCGGGCACAAGACTGTGGCCCAAACCGAATCCCGCCTGCGTGTGCACCTCGTGCAGGGCATCTCGCGCGGTGAGCGTATGGACTTCGTTGTGCAAAAAGCCACTGAACTGGGCGTCAAACGAATTACGCCGGTCCTGACGGATTACGGCGTCGTCAAGCTGGATGCGATGCGCGCAGAAAAACGCCGCGATCACTGGCAAAAAGTTGCGGCCAGCGCTTGCGAGCAGTCTGGAAGGCTGCGGCTGCCTTTGATCGACAGGCCGGTTTCCCTCAAAAGCTGGTTGGGCAGCAAACCGGGGCGGGTGGACACGCAGCTCATCCTGAAGCCGGGCGCGGCAACTCCGTTGGCTCGAATCGATGCGCCCAAGACCAAGGTCTGCGTGCTGATTGGCCCCGAAGGAGGCTTGAGCGACGTGGAGTATGAAGATGTCGAGATAGCAGGCTTCGAGCCCGTCTCGCTGGGTCCGCGGATCTTGCGCACCGAAACAGCGGCAGTCGCAGCGCTGGCCATACTGCAATCGCGGTGGGGCGATCTGGGCGAGAGCGAACCGGGGTAGCCGCCATTTTGCTCAGGCCTGTAGTGACTCCCTGGCAAGCATGCCCTCGAGCTTCTCCAGGTCCGGTATCAACGGGAATTCATTGATCATGCGCACGCGACAGAGGACGGGTGCATCGTCTGGCCAGCCCTCTTTGGCCTCGAGTTTGAGCACGTCTTTGTTGACCCGCACGAGCTGCGGGAAGCCCTGCGTCAAAACGCCAAAATAGCCGGTCTTGAGTTGCCCGGTGCTGGCATAGAACACGACGATTCGGGTCCGGCCCGTTGCTGCCGGTACGTCATTGCCCAGTGCACCCTCGAACGACACCACGGGCAACGGGCGGCCGTTCCAGTTAACGTTGCCCAGCATCCAGTCATGCGCGCCCGCTTCATGCTCGGGCGTACTGAATCGAACCACCTCCGCGACACAGGCCCTCGGGACAATCAGGCGCTCCCCCGACAAAGGCACGAGCAGGCTGTACAGTTCTTCGGCTGCGGCACTCACGTTAGTTCGATGCCCCGATCTTCAAGTTGACGACGAATGGCCTCGAGCAACTGCGAATCCTGGTACGGCTTGCCGACGTAGTCATTGACACCCAGTTCGATCGCACGCGCGCGGTGTTTGTCACCGACTCGCGAAGTAATCATGATAATGGGAACGTCCGAAACGCGATCATCGTTTCGTACATGCGACGCAAATTCGTAGCCATCCATGCGCGGCATCTCTATGTCGAGCAGAATGATATCGGGCTTATGGTCCTGCATCACACTTATGGCATCCAGTCCGTCCTTCGCGGTCTCGACGCGCAGGCCGTGTCGATGCAGGAAGCGTTCCGTTACCCGACGCACCGTGATCGAATCATCGACGACAAGTGCGAGCGGGCGGTCGTCGCTCGGCGTCGGCGCGGCCTTCTTGAGTTCGACAACAGGCGCGCCGGTCCGCACCAGTGCGTTGATGTCGAGAATCAGGATGATCCGGCCGTCACCCAGTATCGTCGCGCCGGACACGCCACGAATTCCCGCCAGCTGTGGCCCAACTGCCTTAACGACAACTTCACGGCTGGCGAGCATTTCGTCCACGAGCAGCGCGGCCGAGTAATCCCCGGCACGAACGAGGATTACCGGAACTGACGTGTCTTCCTCGGGAAGCTTGGCCGCCTGCCCGCCGAGGTACATGCCGAGATGGCGGAACTTGTATTCCTGCTCGCCATACAGGTAGCTGGGCTCACTTTGACTCAGGAGATTCTCGAGCTCCGCGCGCGGAATACGCGCCACGCCCTCGACCGTTGGCAGCGGCAGCGCATAAACTTCCTCGCCCGTGCGTACGATGAGTGCCTGCGTGATTGCCAGCGTGAACGGCAAGCGCACCGTGAAATTAGTGCCCTGGCCGGTAACGGAGGAGATGCGCAAACTGCCGCCAAGTTTCTTGATCTCGCTGGCGACAACATCCATGCCGACACCGCGCCCGGCGGACTGGGTCACTGCCGCTGCTGTCGTAAAGCCAGGTCTCAGTATCAGGGACATGATCTCTTCATCGGTCACCTTGGTGTCCGGCTTCAGCATGTCCAGCTCAAACGCTTTGCGGCGTATGGCATCTACATCGAGTCCTTTGCCGTCATCCGCTACATCGATGACCATCTCGGCGCCTTCGCGATGCAAACGAATCGTGATACGGCCCATCCCTGGTTTGCCGGCCGCCTGGCGCTCGGCGGGGCTCTCGATGCCGTGGATGACTGCGTTTCTGAGCATGTGTTCGAACGGCGGCAACATCTTGTCGAGGACCTGCCGATCGAGTTCGCCCGACGCGCCTTCGACAGCCAGCTCGGCTCGCTTTCCGACTTCCTGCGCCGCTTGTCGAACCAGTCGCGTCAATCTCGGCACATGCCGTTCGAACGGAACCATGCGCGTTCGCATCAGGCCATCCTGCAGTTCCGCCGTAACGCGAGATTGCTGAACAAGCAACCCTTCGGCCTCGGTTGTTACCGACTGCAGCAGGTCCTTGAGGCTGCCGAGATCGTTCGCGGATTCGGCCAGCGCGCGCGACAGCTGCTGGATATTCGAATACCGGTCGAGTTCAAGCGGGTCGAAGTCTCGCGCTACCAGCGTGTCCTGGTGGCCATGCATGATTTGCGCTTCTGTCTCTATTTCCAGTTTGCGGAGCTGCTCGCGCAATCGCGCGATTGTCTGCTCGAGCTCGTCGACGTGAAACTCGAAAGAACTGATCTGTTGATTGAGGCGCGAATGGTAAATACTGATTTCGCCGGCCGCATTCAGCAGGTCCTCGAGCAGATCGGCATCGACCCGTGCAAATTCCTGCCGTTGCTCAGGTGCTCGCAGCGGCCGCACGTCGGCGGTCGCTCTTGCCGCGGCCGCCGGCTCCGGCTCGAACTCGGGTTCCGGCTCGGGCTCGCGCTCGATCTCGGGCTCGGGTTGCGGCTCGGGCTCGCGCTCGATCTCGGCTTCGGGTTCGGGCTCGAACTCGGCTTCAGATTCCGGCTCGAGTTCGGCTTCGGGCTCCGCCTCCGGCGCTGGCAGCTCGATGAGCGGCGGCTCCTCTTTCTTTTGTTTGCCGATGTCCGCAAGTTCGTCAGCCAGCGGCGAGTCAACAATGACCATGCTGACCGTGTCATCGGCTTCGATGGTGAATGCCGCAGAGGGAGCTTCCTGAACATTCGTGTCGTCCAGTGACACCTCGACTTCGGCTTCATCTGCGATCTCGAAGCCGGCATTCGCCTGCTGGATACGCTGCACAAGTTCAATCGCTGTCCTGACAGGCTTGCCCGCAATGACCGTGTCGCGCATGCGGTGCAGCTCGTCAATGCTACGTTGCAGCAGGTCTTCTACCGCAGGCGTGGCCTTGACACGTCCGCCATCAATTGACATCAGCAGGGTCTCGAGCTCATGGCTCAAGTCGCCCATCGCGCTGATGCCGGCCATGCGCGCTCCGCCCTTCAGCGTGTGCAGGTGACGCTTGAGTTCGTGCATTGGCTGCGCCGACCGCTCCCGAACCCAGCTGATCAACGCTTTGTCGGCCGATTCGAGTAACTCGGCCGACTCTTCCGTGAAAATCGACGCGATCTCGGCATCGTACTCGGGCTCGCTGCTAACTACTTCGGGAGCCGCGCGCGGTGGCGCGACAGTCGCCGGCGCTGCCTCGGCTTCAGGCGCAGGCGTCTTGCCAGGGAGTACTGCATCCGCAAGCGCTGCAAGATGGTTAATCAATGCGCTGTAGTCAGCCCGCTCGCGCTCGGGGTTGTTAATGTCTTCGACAATTGTCTGGAGGGCACGTACAGCTGCAAGCAAGGCCGCAAGACCCGACCGCTGGAATCCCACCTTGTGTTCATAGACGCGACGAACGAAACGGTTCAATGCAGACGCAACGGCAACGCCACGATCGACGTTGGCCATATTGGCGCTGCCATGCAGCGTGTGGCACGCACGATGCAGTTTGTCGGTTACGTCGAACGGCGGTTCGTATCCTTCGCACGCCGACAGATAGTCGGTAATGACCTTGAGGTGCACCGCCGTTTCTTTCGAGAAAATATCGTAAAGAACAGGATCCATTTCCAGCGCGGGCCGTGCTTTTTTCGGTACCTCGGTTTCGGGCCGACGGAGAGTCAGCACGGCTGCATTGGGATCGCCTTCAGCAAACGCATTGGCTTTTGCCATCAACAATCTGATGTCGGCTTCCGGCTCGGTTCCGACTTCCAGTTGTTCAACCAGTTCGGGAACTGCCTCGGCAGCCTCCAATATGAAGTTCACCATTGGCGGCGTCCGCACCAGCGTGCGGTTGATCAGTCGATTAAGCAGATTTTCTACCGACCAGCAGTATTCCCCGATACGCTCCGCGCCGACCATGCGGCCGCTGCCTTTGAGCGTGTGGAACGAGCGCCGAGCCGTGATGAGGCTTTCCATGTCGTCCGGAGATCTGGTCCAAACGGGTAAATTCCGCTTGATCGACGCGATCTCTTCCTTCGCTTCCTCGATAAAAAGCTCCAGCAACTCCGGATCCATGTGTTCCGTATCGGGCGCAACCACAGGCAGCGACATGACTTCGGTCGCCTGCAGGTCCTTGCTTTCTGCCTGCAAAGCCCGCTCCGCCTCGGCCTTAATTTCGGCCACAGATATCTTCATCGTCTGGCCCGTTGCCACGGCTTCCACAGGAATCGCCTGAAGCATGCGCTGCTCGGCATCGCGTAACACGGCGAGACAGGCTTCGGCGTTATCGAGCATGTACCACGGCTCGCTACGACCGGCTTTTACCGTCTCCATGTAATATTCGATGCTGACAATTGCGTCGGCCAGCCGGTCCGTTTCCCTTTGCGTCAGTTGTGCCGGACCCCCGCTGTTAAGCATGGCCGTGACCAGCCTGCCGATACGCTCCACGACCTCCATGGCACGCGGTTTGCCCAGCATCAGCAGGCCGGCTTTAATGCCCCGGACAAGCGACGGTACGCTGTCGAGCCCCTGCGAAGGGGCTTCGGCCGCGATGCTCTGGCTAATCGTTTCCTTGATTCGTGCGAGATTGATGATGCACTCTCGCATGACGGACTCGGCGACCTGCCGGAATTCCTCGTCCTGCTCTTCAGACTCGGCGGTACCCTTGCCCTCCCTATCCTGCGGTAAGGTCAGTCGAAGCAGCTGCTGGTCCAGCCGATCCTCGACTCGCAGTAACGTGGATGCGATATCCAGAATGATCTGATCGTTCGCGACGCCGCCGCGTTCGACGACACTCTTAAGACGTTCAATTTCTCCTTCGATGTCGCCACGAAGTTCGCCAAGCCCGAGCACTCCGAGGGTGTCGCTGATTTTCTTCAACAGTTCAAGTTGCGGAACCAGCTCGGACGACTTGTTCATCCCGGTCCGCACGAAGATATCGAGCACGTCTTTGACGCGCCCCAGATCTTCCTTGATTGCCGAACCAACCGTTTGCATGAGCCTGGCACTGGGTGCCGAGAGCGCCTCACGCGCGTCTTCGACCTGCTCGTCGCCCGGCAGCAGTTCCGCCAGATTGAAAGCAGCGCGAATCTCGCTGATTCGCTCGCCAGCGTTGCTGGAACGCGCCACGTAGTACAACAGGTTATTCAGTAAATCGTCGACCGGGTGTTTGTCGAAGGCCGACAGGCCTTCGTCAATCAGGTACTTGAGCCGTCTATCGGCCTGGCCCAGCAGACGCTTGATCGAAATTGATGTTTCCAGCCCGCCGTTCTGCAGTGATTCGAGTACCCCACCGACGACCCACCAGAGCTGATACATATCATCGCGGGTTGCCGAACTCGTGAGATCGGCAGCAACGTCTGCCAGCGTTTGGAGATGCCGCCGGTTCTCGCCGCCCTTGATCCAGCCGAGCAGCGCAAGCTGGAATTTCGGCCGCAGCCGCCGCGCAACTTCAACGGGATCCTCGCCGCTGCCTTCACGGTCAAAGATTCTCTTGCCGGCCTGACTCGGCGACAGATTAAGCAACAACAGCGTCCCTTCGGAGAGCAGTGGCTCGCCCCGAGTCGCGCGCAAATCATTGAGCATCGGCAGCAGCACCAGTGCAATGTCTCGGCCGCCGCTCAGGAGTCTCTCGATGTAGACGGGCAACTGCACCATCGCTCGCGTCAACGCTTCCAGCCCGTCTTCGCGCCCCTTGCCGGCACGCAGACTCGCAAGATACTTGCAGGCCAGCTCCATTTCCTCGACAAGAAGCGCCGCACCGTAGGTTTCCGATATTTGCAGCGCGCCGCGCGCCTGATGCAGCAGCTCACCCGCCCGGTTTAGCGCGGCGGTACCGCCGCGCCCATCGACACAGTCCTCGAGCGCCAGATGCGCGCTGCGAACCGTCTCCATGAGTTCGGTACTAATAATTACAAGCGAACGAACGGCGCCCTGGCCATTATCGTCGCCGATTATTTGCTCATGAATGCCCGTGTCGCCCGTCATCTAGTCGTCCGTGTAGCCCGCGAAAGCCCGCAGTCGATTCGCTCTATCCTGTTTTCGCCTGGGGATTCGGCGATGCGGCGCGCGGAGGTGCTGTGTTGGAAGCTGTCCGCGCCAGCGCACTCGCCTGCATCATTTCGGCGGGCAGCGTGAATCCTTCAACGGTTTTTCTGAGCTGCGTTGCAAGTTCCGAAAGCTTCGAAATGGAATTTGCCGTCGCCGTCGTCGCCTGCCCTGTCTGATCACCAATCTCACGCAGTCGTGTCGTGCGTCGTGTGACGTCGGCCGCGGACCCCGCCTGTTGCCGTGCGGAACTGGAAATATTCTGTACCAGGCTCGCAATCTGATTCGATACCTGCTCAATCTCATCGAGCGCCGCGCCGGCATTTTCGGCAAGCAGCGCGCCGCCCACCACGTCTGTCGTGCTGCGCTCCATTGAGACAACGGCCTCGTTGGTGTCCGATTGAATTGTGCGAACCAGAACTTCGATCTGTTTGGTTGCGTTCGTAGATCGTTCGGCAAGGCGCTGAACTTCGTCGGCGACGACGGCGAAACCGCGCCCTGCCTCGCCGGCCATCGACGCCTGGATCGAGGCGTTCAGAGCGAGGATATTGGTTTGTTCCGCGATATCGTTAATGAGTTCTACGATATTGCCAATCTCCTGCGAGCTCTCACCGAGCCGTTTGATGCGTTTCGATGTTTCCTGAATCGTCTCTCGAATGGCATTCATGCCGTCAATGGTACGGCGCACGGCCTCACCGCCCTTGTGCGCAACTTCTACCGAGTGGCGCGCCACATCCGAAGAGCGCTCCGCGTTTCCAGAAACCTCTTCGATCGAAGCCGCCATCGAGACGATCGATTCTGTGGCGGCATTGATCTCCTTTGCCTGATTGTCCGCCGCCCTCGCCAGATGTGCCGCTGTTGTTTCCGTCTGCTTTGTGGCGGTGTCAACCATGAGCGCCGTGTCGTTCACGGTCGCTACGAGCTTGCGCAATTCTTCAATCGCGAAATTGAAAGAATCCGCGATGGTCCCGGTGATGTCCTCGGTTACAGTGGCTTCCACGGTCAGGTCGCCATCGGCCAGGCTACCCATTTCATCGAGCAGACGGAGAATGGCCTGCTGATTGCGGTCATTCTGCTCCGCCTGCTCTTTGGCCGCTCGCTCAAATATCGATGCCTTTGAATGCAACAGGAGGAGGCCTCCAAGCAGCAGCAGCGCCAGCACAACAGCAGCGAGTGGTATCCAGTACGCGTTAAGGAAACCGGGCAATACGTTATCGCCGGCGGATGAATCAAACCCGCGCCCGAGCAGCGTAGCAGCGCTCGAGGCCAGCTCCGCCTGCATCGCCTTGAGGTCACCAGCCTGGCTCAAGCTTGCCGTCAAGGCCGCCGACTGTTCTTCAAGGCTGGCCAGGCTGCTGCTAATCGGATCCAGCGCGGCTGCGCGCCCATCGGCATTCAGGGGGCTGATATCGAGTGCGGACTGCGCGCCTGCCAGCGCGTTCACAACGTCGCGCAGGAAGGCAACGTCACCTGACATGACGTCCGCCGCATCGCTGGGCAGCGTTGCGGCTGTCTCACGAATTCGAGCCGCACGTTGCTGGAATTCCTGGATGATCGCCGTGGCACCGGAGCGCTCGAGCAGCTCGTTAGTACCATCGAGGATCGCGGTTGCATGAACGCCAACCTCATTGGCCGCGTCTTGCAGCGCCTCAATTTCGCCGCGCTTTCCGACTATCGCCGCAGCACGTGATTCGAGTTGCTCCCAATCCGAGGCGCGACCGGGCGCGCCGCTGCGGCGCAAAGATGCGATTTTCTTTGTGCTGCGATCGAATTCGTCGAATGCGCCGCTGTCGCCCGCAAGTGCGCGCGCGGCCTGGGTCGGCATCGCCTGTGATAGTGCCGCCAGTTCTGCCGTGGACGAGCCGTCCCGACCGGATTGCAGGAAGATTAAAGCGGCTGCCACAATCAGAAGAAATGCGACTAACGACGCGATCGTTCTGAATGCCAACGCATTCTGAGTCTTGATGGCCATAGATTCTCCGACCTTTATTCCGCAGCTGCCTGCAGAAACATTTTGCTTTCAACCAAATCAAAAAGATTAAACACGGGCCAGATATCGTCGCCTCTTCGATACGTTCCGCCCAGGAAACCATCGCAACGCACGATCGTCTTCGCTGCTTCCTGCGACAACTCATGGTCCAGAAAGCGCCGAAAGCCGAGCACTTCGTCCACCACTAGTCCGGCAGGCACTTCACGATGATTGACGGAAATGACGCGCGAGGTACGCCTCAGCGTCGTCCGACCACTCCCTAGCAACAGCTTTACATCGATTAACGGCAGCAGGTGTCCACGCAGGTTGGCAATGCCCAGCAACCAGCGTTTGGCGCCGGGCACCCGCGTAATTGCATCGGGCAGCATCAATACTTCACGAACCTGCTCACGGCTGGCTACAAACTGCTCCTCACCGATGCGAAAGCCGACGCCGACCCACTCCGTCGGCAGCGAGCCTGCACCGTGACCCGCATGTGCCGCACGACTGCGGTTTTCCATTTCCTGCAGCAATGCGAATGGCTGCTCTATTAACGCCGCAAGATCAGCGGAATTACTCATCTAGCGTGCCATCACCGCGTTAATCGTCGCCACGAGCTCTTTGTCTGCGACGGGCTTTACGACATACTCGACCGCGCCCTGCCGCATGCCCCAGATCTTGTCTGTTTCCTGGTCTTTGGCCGTAATGATGATAATCGGGATATGTGCAGTTTGAGGATCCCTTGTCAGCTTTCGGGTCGCCTGAAAACCATTCATACCGGGCATTACGACATCCATGAGAATACAGTCCGGTCGCGCTGCACGGGCCGCTTTCAGACCTTCCTCGCCACTATCGGCCACCAGCGTTTCGAAACCTGCTTTCTCGAGCATGTTCTGAAACAGATGCAGCTCGGTAGGCGAATCGTCGATGATAAGTACAACGGCCATACTCAGAATCCCTAGTTAATCTGGTTGGAAATAGCGCCAAGCAGTTCGTCCTTGGTGAACGGCTTCGTCAGGTACTGTTCCGAGCCGACGATGCGCCCTCGCGCACGATCGAAGAGTCCATCCTTGCTTGACAACATGATAACGGGCGTTTCCTTGAATACCTTGTTGTGCTTGATCAGGGAGCAGGTTTCGTAGCCGTCAAGTCGCGGCATCATGATGTCCACAAAGATGAGATCCGGCTGGTGATCTGCAATCTTGGACAATGCGTCAAAGCCGTCGATAGCCGTGAACACCTGGCAACCCTCCTTGGTTAACAGCGTTTCAGCTGTTCGGCGAATGGTCTTGCTGTCGTCCACGACAAGAATTTTTAGTCCGCTCAGGGAGCGGGATGCGCTACTCGACACCGAATTTCCCCACGATCAAAACCGACTTTTACCATATTGACATAAAGCCCGCTACGACGCTCGCCACGTTACGCAAAATCCTCGGAAATCGCGCGCTTACGAGGGTTTTCGCTGTATAGTTGGCCGCGTCTCGCTCGAAGCACTGAAGTTAAGGAACAGATGGCTGCAACCCCACTGAAAATCGGCATCGTCATGGACCCGATCAGTTCCATCGTCCCCAAGAAGGACAGCTCCTTCGCGATGCTGCTCGAGGCAGAGCGCCGCTCTGCCGAAATCCACTACTTCGAGCAGCGCGATCTCAGCATGCTTTCGGGCAACGCCGTCGGTCGCTCGAGGCGTCTCAATGTGGTTGACGACCACGACGCCTGGTTCGAGCTGGGCGAACCGCAGGAGATCGAACTGGGCGAGCTCGACGCGATACTCATGCGTAAGGACCCACCGTTCGACATGGAGTACGTCTATACAACGTACATACTCGATCGGGCCAAACTGGCCGGCGCACTGATTGTCAACGACCCACAGGCGCTCAGAGACATGAATGAGAAGGTCTATACCGCCTGGTTTCCGGAATGCACGCCGCTATCCCTGATCACGCGCTCGATGAGCGCCATGAAGTCGTTTCTGGCGGATCACGGACGCATCGTTGTCAAGCCCCTTCACGGCATGGGTGGCCGCTCGATCTTCGTCGTGCAAAAGGGCGATAACAACGCGAACGTGATATTCGAGACCCTGACTGACTACGGCCAGCGCTTCGCGATGGCGCAACAGTACATCCCGGAGATCAGCCTCGGGGACAAGCGTATTATTCTGATCGACGGAGAACCCGTTCCGCACGCGCTCGCGCGCATTCCGTCAGGCGACGACAACCGCGGCAATATCGTTGCAGGTGCGACGACCAAGGGCCAGGATCTTTCCGAACGGGACCGCTTGATCTGCGAGCAAGTCGGCCCGGTCCTCCGGGATGCCGGCGTTCTGTTTGCCGGCATCGACGTCATTGGCGATTTCCTGACCGAAGTCAACGTGACCAGCCCAACCGGCATTCGCGAACTCGACCGAATCTTCGATCTGAATATCGCCGGCGCGTTGTTCGACGCAATCGAGAACCGACTCGGGTAGGCCCCCGTGCCGGTCGCCGATGTTCCGGGTGGTGACATGGGTCTCATTCCTCGTCCGACGGGGCAATTACACTGGCGATGAAGGTCTGTTTGCTTGTCACCTCCGACAAAAAGGCGGAACATTCTTGTGCGTATGCCCAAAATCGTCCCGACTAGAGAGCCTCTTGACGAGCTGCTGCTCGTCGCGCCGGCGGCACCAGACCGTCTGCCTGCCATGCTGTTCCTTGCGGCCCTGGTGCACGGCATCCTGATTATCGGCGTCACGTTCAACGCGACATTTGCCGATTCCTTTGCCGATGCGATCTCGCTCGAGGTCACGATCGTCGCCGACCCCGACCAGCAGATCGATCAGCCGGACGATGCTTCCTATCTTGCACAGGCGAGCCAAAAAGGCGGCGGCAACACGACCGAGCAGGTGCGGCCTTCCGCGCCACTGCAAAGCGCAATGCCCGTCGACAACCCCGGCAGGGAAGATGGCACAGGACTCATCGATGCAACCGCGCACGAGCAGTCGGCTGACGAGGTGCTCTCGGCGCAACGCAAGAGCGATCGCACGGTCACGATCAATGCACGTACCGACCCACAGCCTGAGGACAGCAAGGCGATCGCCATGGAAGCTGGAAGCGAGAGCACGTTGCCCCTGCCGCAGGAAGAACGAGCATCGATGCTCATTCGTGATGACGAACCGCGGCAGCTTATCGTCAGTGCCGATACCCGAGAGTCCGTCGTCGCCGCGTACCTGGATGCCTGGAAACGCCGCATCGAAGCGGTCGGCGCTGCCTATCTCCCGGAACTCGGCGACATCGGCGGCATATCTGGCAGCCCGACTCTGACCGTCAGTATCGAATCGTCTGGCGATCTGGTTGAGGCATTTATCCGCAAATCCAGTGGCTCGGCCGTTCTCGATCTCGCGGCGCTGGATATTCTGCAGCGTGCCTCCCCCTTCAATCCCTTTCCGGCCGAGATTGCGGCCGAATACGACACCGTTCGCTTCGAGTACAAGTGGCTTTTCGCCGAACAGCTGATCCCGACCGCGGCCATCGCCGACTAGCCCGGCATGCGAGTTCCTTGTGCCCGCCGGCCCTTGCGCTGATACTGTCCTTATGAGATCCAGCAGTTCGCTCATAAATCAATTACTTATCGCCATGCCCGGCATGGCGGATCCGAATTTCAGCACGACGGTCACGCTTATCTGTGAACATAATGCGGACGGGGCGCTGGGCATCACCATCAATCGTCCACTTACGCTGAAACTCGGCGGCCTGTTCGAGCAACTGAACGTCGAAGACCCGGACGCGACGGCCGCGGCGAACCCGGTATTCTCGGGCGGACCGGTCGGGACCGAACGCGGCTTTGTGCTGCACGGCCCCGGTTGGAGCTACGAAAACACGTTGCCCGTATCGGATGACATTTACCTCACGCTGTCCCGCGATGTGATCGATGCGATCGCCAGCGGTAAAGGGCCGGACAAGTCACTTGTCGCTCTCGGCTATGCGGGGTGGGAGCCGGGCCAACTCGAAGAGGAAATGCTCGCCAATTCCTGGCTGAGCGTCCCCGCCACGGCTGAGCTCGTTTTCGATACACCGTTTGCCGAACGCTGGAATTCCGCGGCTCGCACGCTGGGTATCGACATCGCCCGTATGTCGCCGGACGCCGGCCACGCCTGACTTGTCGCATCCCAGGACAATTCTCTCTTTTGATTTTGGCCTGCGGCGTATCGGCGTCGCCGTCGGCCAGGACATAACCGGCTCCGCCAGCCCGCTCGGCGTGGTTTCCCATCGGAATGATGGCATCGATCACGAACACCTGGCCGAGCTCATCGAGGAATGGCGGCCAACGCAGCTGGTCGTTGGCATGCCCGCGCACGCTGACGGCTCGCCCAGCGAGCTGCAGAACGCGGTTCTCGCATTTATCGACGAGCTCAAGCGTTATGACCTGCCGATCGACACCGTGGACGAGCGCTACACGTCGATAGAGGCAGAGCGCGTGCTCAAAGAAGCGCGAGCGGCCGGTACCCGAAGGCGAATTTCCAAAGACGCGATTAACAGCGCGGCCGCCGTTCTCATCGCCGAACGTTATCTCGCGGGCTCCTGACTCTCGGTCCACCACCCACCACCCAGACGGCGACTTCGAGCGACTTCGAGATCAGGCAAGCGACCGACATGCTTTGCTGGCGGACTGTCTCGCTACGCTCGCTTTATGTCTCGCCAGCAAACATCTCGTTCACTTGCCTCCCGCGGCACGAACAGGCGGCGGTGAGTGCGGGTGTGTATTGCGATGCGACATCGCGTCAGCGCGAGCAAGCAAGATCTCCCCGCGCTCGACGCCGCGAGCGCTTAGCTTGGGTGGTGGTCGTTGGTGGGGGGTGGGTGTCAGGAATCCCAGACGACGGTAGCGGCATCGAAGACGGGGCCGTCGACGCAAACTCGTTTCATCGCCGGACCCTCGGGCGTTTCGATTTTCACCGCACAACCCGCGCAGCCGCCGACCGCACACGCCATGAATTCTTCGAGAGAGACCTGGCAGGGCAACTCGTAGCGCGCAGCCAGGGCTGCTGCGGCCTTGAGCATGGGCGTCGGGCCGCAGGCATAGACCTCGGTCTTCGCCAGTTCGTCGGCGGACAGGGTCACAAGCCAGCGGTCCGCCAGGTCCGTGACGTAGCCCTCGAAGCATCCCTCGAATCCCGCAAGCGTGGCCAGCCGGCTGGGCACGCCCCAGTTTTCGAGTAACGGCATCGAGCGGTTGCAACGGGCATCGAGCCACGGTGTATCCAGGCTCGAGGGTATCACATCAAACGGAAACGGAATCTCCGAACCAAGAATCGCCAGCGGCTTCCAGCTTGCGCCCTGCTTGCGCAGGTGATCGGCAACAAAAACCATCGGCGGAATGCCGACACCGCCGCCGATCAGCAGCGTATTCGGGCGCTCCGGAGACAGCGAGAACGGCATACCGATCGGTCCCAGCACGCTGATGGAATTGCCGGGACCTTTGCGTGACAACAGCCGCAGTCCTTCGCCGACAATTTTGTACAGGATCTCTATCCAGTCATCCTGAGCGCGCATGATGGACATCGGGCGACGCATCGGCCGCGATTCATCGCAGCTGATATGCACAAAACTCCCGGGCCTGGCGGCAGCCGCACACAGTGGCGCACGAATCCGCATGATGAACTGCTCTCCAGGGAATGCTTCGACGGACAGCACTTCGCCGTCCTCTACGAACAGTGTGCCGCGGTTCCGCTGCGCTGCGCGCTGGACCGCCGTGATCATCGCGCGATCATTGCCCGACTGACGCGATCGAGCACGGCCATTCGAACGGCCACGCCGTTCGTGACCTGCTGGGTAATTACGGATCGCGGTCCGTCCGCAAGGACGCTTTCTATTTCGATGCCACGATTCATTGGGCCGGGATGCATGACGATGACGTCAGGCGACGCTATCTCCAGGCGTTTTTGGCTGATTCCATAGTTCGCAAAGTATTCGTCGATGCCAGGAATACCGTCGAGATTACCAATGCGCTCGCGCTGAATGCGCAGCGCCATCACCACATCGGCACCGGCAAGCCCTTCATCGAGACTGTCGATGATAATAGCGCCGGGAACAGACTCAGGATCCGGGGCCAATGCTTGTGGCGAAACCAGCCGTAGCTCGCCGACGCCCAGTGTCGCAAGACCCTGCGACGCCGACATCGCGACACGCGAATGCCGGACATCGCCGACAATGGTGACCGTCAGGTGTTCGAATTCGCCTTTGTGCTGGCGGATCGTCAGCAGGTCGAGCAGCCCCTGGGTCGGATGTGACACATCCGCTTCACCGGCATTCAAGATGCTCACGTGATCGAGAACATGGCGGGCGATATATGCCGGAACTCCGGCGCTGGCATCGCGGACGACCATGACATCAACCTGCATGGCTTCGAGCGTGTAGATTGTGTCGAGAATGCTCTCGCCTTTCTTGCGTGACGAGGTATTCACGTCGAGATTGAGCACGTCGGCGCCCAGGCGCTTGCCGGCGAGGTCAAATGACGCGCGGGTGCGGGTACTCGGTTCGAAGAACAGGTTGGCAATCGTACGACCGGCCAGTGCATCACTCCGGGCGGGCGGGCTGCCGGGCGCAGTCAGGTATTGCTCGGCGTCGTTCAGAATGTCGATGAGCAGGGCTTTGTCGAGGCCCTTTAGCGTCAGCAGGTGTTTGAGGTTGCCGTTTGCATCGAGTTGCAGCGAAGCTTCATCTTCGAGGTCTTCTTTTTCGATCGTCGCGGCCATGGCGGGGCAATTCTACGGATATTCGGCACGACCCACCACCCAACTTTCCACGGCGGCGTCGATCCGCCAACCCCTCGATGGTGGCGACCCCGGCCATGTCTTGCTTGCTCGCGCTGACGCGATGTCGCTTCGCAAGACATCCCCGTACTCGCCACCGTCGCCCCAGAGCGCAGATCAGCACGTTGAATCAGCGGCGGTGAGCGCCGGGGCGTCTCATCAAGCGAGTTTGTGAACCTCGGTCCCGCTTGACGGGAGCAGCTGTCCGAGCGACTGAGATGCCCCGGCGATCGACGCCGCGGCCACAATGGTGGGCCGGTGGTGGTGGGGCTAGCCGCCGAAGTTGACCTTGGCTTCGAGGTTGGCGCGCGAATCGGCGTGTGACATCGCCTCTTCCATCGTGATCGTACCCGCCTTGTACAGCTCGAGCAGCGCATCATCAAAGGTCTTCATGCCTGCCTCGCCGCTATCCCTGTGCGCCTCTTTGATGGCCGAAATATCGCCTTTGAGCACGAGATCCTTGATATGCGGCGTATTAAGCAGAAGTTCGACCGCCGCTACACGTTTGCCGCTGCGGGAGCGCACCAGGCGCTGCGACAGGATCGCTCGCAGGTAATGCGCCAGATCCATGAACACCTGCGAGTGCTGTTCCTGCGGGAACATATTGATGATCCGGTCCAGCGTCTCCGCCGAATTATTTGCGTGCACGGTTGCGAGTACGAGGTGGCCCGTGCCTGCCATATCGAGCGCTGCGCGCATCGACTCAGTGTCGCGAATCTCACCGATCTGAATGACATCAGGCGCCGCACGCACGGCACTCTTGAGCGCACGCGCATAAGACTTCGTATCCAGCCCAATTTCTCGCTGGTTGACGATCGACTGCTTGTTCGGATGCAGGAATTCGATGGGGTCCTCAATCGTAATGATGTGTGAGGAGGTCTTTTCATTACGGTGGTTGACCATTGCCGCGAGCGTGGTCGACTTGCCGGCGCCCGTAGCGCCGACCATGAGGATCAGACCGCGTCTCAACATGACCAGCTCCTTGAGCTGTTTCGGCATGCTCAATTCATCGAGCGTCGGCATTTCAGACGTGATGTATCGCAACACCATCGAAACGCTGCCGCGCTGATGAAAGACATTGACGCGGAAACGGCCCAGGCCCGGCTCCGACAGGGCGAAGTCGATCTCCAGCTCCTTGTTGAACTGATCCATCTGTTCCTCGCTCATCAGTTCGAGCGCCGCCTGCTTGACCATCTTCGGTGTCATTTCGAGCTTGTTGACCGGCATGATCTTGCCTTCAATCTTGATCTTGGCCGGCGTGAATGGCGCAAAGAAAAGGTCCGATGCCTTTTTCTCGACCATCAACTTGAATAAGGGTTTGACATTCATTTATTTGTTGTCCCTGCGCAGCTCAGAATGTCCGAGCCGTATCCTCATCCATGATGTGCAGGCTCTCGGCCTGCTGGTCCGCAATCGCCGTGTCGCGCTTGCTCTCGAGCTTGACTCGTAGCCTGAGTTCGTTCTTCGAATCGGCATTGCGCATGGCTTCTTCGTAGCTGATCGTGCCTTCTTCGAAGAGGTAGAAAAGCGCCTGATCGAAGGTCTGCATGCCGAGACGCGTCGACTTGGCCATGATTTCCTTGATCTGCCCGACTTGGCCCTTGAAAATCAGGTCCTGAACCAACGGCGTATTGAGCATGATCTCCATTGCCGCTATGCGGCCGATTCCACCTTCGCGCGGAATGAGGCGCTGCGCAATGAAAGCCTTGGTGTTAAAGGAAAGGTCCATCAACAGCTGTTGACGACGCTCTTCCGGGAAGAAGTTGATGATGCGATCCATCGCCTGGTTCGCACTGTTGGCGTGCAGCGTTGCGAGACAGAGGTGGCCAGTCTCAGCAAACTGAATGCCGTATTCCATCGTTTCCCTGTCACGAATCTCGCCGATCAAAATAACGTCGGGTGCCTGGCGCAATGTATTCTTCAGCGCGGCATGCCAGGTCTCGGTATCCACGCCAACCTCGCGTTGGGTGATAACACAGCCTTTGTGCGGATGAACGTACTCGACCGGATCCTCGATCGAAATAATGTGACCACGCGAGTTCTCATTGCGGTGGCCGATCATTGCCGCCAGGGTCGTGGACTTACCGGAACCTGTGCCGCCTACAACGATACAGAGGCCCCGCTTGTTCATGACCACGTCTTTGAGAATCGGGGGCAGTTCGAGGTCTTCGAGCGTTGGTATCTGGGTCGTGATGGTTCGCAAAACGGCGCCAACCATGCCCTGTTGTACGAAGGCGCTAACGCGAAAACGGCCGATACCCTGCGGCGCGATGGCAAAATTGCACTCCTTGGTCGCGTCGAATTCTTTTATCTGTTTGTCGTTCATTATTGAACGAACCATCATCGTTGCCTGGTCGGCGGATAGCGGTGTCTCAGTTGCTTTATGGACGATACCGTCGACCTTGATCGCCGGCGGAAACCCGGCCGTAAGAAAGAGATCCGAGCCATCTCGCTCAACCATCTTGCGCAACAGGTTCTGCGTTAATCGTACGGCTTGTTCGCGTTCCATTATTCTCCTCTCCTGTCAGGCCGGCGATGCAATGCCAACCTCAGAAATTATCCTTGTTGGCTGCGCGGAAACGCGCTTCTTCTTTGTTGATCAGCCCTTTGTGCAGCAGCTCAGCAAGGTTTTGATCAAGCGTGTGCATGCCGGCAGCCTGGCCCGTCTGAATCGCCGAGTACATCTGCGCGATCTTGCCTTCACGAATGAGGTTTCGAATAGCCGGCGTACCGATCATAATTTCATGCGCGGCGATACGACCGCCGCCAACCCTCTTGAGCAGGGTCTGCGAGATAACCGCGCGCAGCGATTCAGACAGCATCGCACGGACCATTTCTTTCTCGGCCGCCGGAAAGACGTCGACAACGCGGTCAATGGTTTTCGCGGCCGAACTCGTGTGGAGCGTTCCGAAAACAAGGTGGCCGGTTTCGGCGGCCGTCAAAGCCAGGCGAATCGTTTCAAGGTCACGGAGCTCGCCGACAAGTATGACATCCGGATCCTCGCGCAATGCCGAGCGCAGCGCTTCGTTGAAGCCGAGCGTGTCGCGGTGGACCTCGCGCTGGTTGACGAGCGACTTCTTGGATTCGTGCACAAACTCGATCGGATCCTCGATCGTCAGAATGTGGTCAGGTTTGTTGTCATTTATGTAGTCAACCATCGCCGCAAGCGTCGTTGACTTGCCCGATCCCGTCGGGCCGGTTACCAGCACGATGCCACGTGGGTGCATCGACACGTCCTTGAAAATCGGCGGCGCGCCAAGGTCTTCGAGCGTCAGGATCTCGGAGGGAATGGTCCGAAACACGGCTGCAGAGCCGCGATTCTGGTTAAAAGCGTTGACCCGAAAACGTGCGAGTTTCGGGATTTCGAACGAGAAGTCGGTTTCCAGAAACTCCTCGTAGTCCTTGCGCTGCTTGTCATTCATGATGTCGTACACCATGCTATTGACATCCTTGTGAGTGAGCGCGGGCATGTTGACACGCTTGATGTCGCCATCAACTCGAATCATGGGTGGCACGCCGCCTGACAGGTGCAGGTCAGAGGCATTGTTTTTTACAGCGAACGACAACAGCTGGGCAACATCGACAGCCATATTTCTCCCTCATTTTTGGCTTCCGGACTTACCATAACCCGGAATACTACGAAGCCTAGTATAGCGAAGCACCCGGACTAAAACGTGATTAGAGTCACGGAAAACTTGCGAAAAATCCGCAATTTGCTTGCGATTTCGGCGGTTGAAGCCGAGCGTGACCCGGATACGGTCAAACTGCTCGCCGTGACCAAGAAACAGCCCCTGGACAGGATTCTCGCGGCGGCTTCCCTGGGCCAGCAGGACTTTGGCGAAAATACCGTCCAGGAAGCGCTCGACAAGATCCGCGCCACGGCGGCATCCGGCCTTACCTGGCACTTCATCGGGCACCTGCAGAGTAATAAAACACGTGCCGTGGCTGAAAACTTTGATTGGGTGCACAGTATCGACAAACTCAAGGTCGCGAAGCGGCTTAGTCAGCAGCGCCCAGCCGCGCTGCCGCCGTTAAATGCCTGTTTGCAGGTCAATATTGACGATGAGCCCGGCAAATCCGGTGTCAGTATTGACGAGTTGCCAGGGATTGCGGCAGCCTGCATGGATTTGCCGCAATTTCGACTACGCGGCCTGATGTGCCTTCCGAGAATCAGGCACGAGTTTGAAGAACAGCGTCGGCCATTCGCAAGACTGCGCCAACTGGCCGATACACTCCGGGACATGGGTATCGATACAGACACGCTGTCGATGGGCATGTCCGACGATTACCGCGCCGCGATATTCGAAGGCGCAACCATCGTACGGATCGGCACCGCGATATTTGGCGAACGGACTTAAGCGCAGGGAGAACGATGGATTACGGAAAAGTAGCCTTTGTGGGCGGCGGCAACATGGCACGAGCGCTCGCCGGCGGGATGCTCGCCGCGGGTTATGAGCCGAGCCATATCCTGATCTGCGAGCCGGTGGCCAAGCACCGCAAGACGCTTGTTAAGGAACTGCCGGGCGCCGTGATTCGCGCAGACAACGCCACTTCTGTCGCGGAGGCCGAATGCGTCGTGTTTGCCGTCAAGCCGCAGATTCTTAGCGACGTTTGCAAGCCACTCTCGCACATCGTGCAGACGACCCGGCCGCTGATTATTTCGATTGCTGCCGGTGTTCGCAGCGGCGATATCGATGCCTGGCTCGGTGGCAACCTCGCGGTCGTGCGCGTCATGCCCAATCAGCCCGCACTGCTGCGCCTCGGCATTTCCGGCATGTTTGCCAATGACAAGACGACACAGCTGCAGCTGCGAGCCGCCACCAACATTATTGCGACGACAGGCCCGGTAATACCGGTATCCAGTGAGGAAGATATCGATACGGTCACGGCTGTCTCCGGCACCGGACCCGCCTACTTTTATTTGCTCGTCGATATGCTCGTTAAGGTCGCTGTTGACCTTGGCCTCGATTATGACGCCGCGCTGGCATTAGTCCTCGAAACGGCGCGCGGTGCCGGTGAAATGGCCGAACAATCCGGCGAGACCATGGACTCGTTGATCGCCCGCGTGCGGTCTCCGGGCGGCACGACCGCCGCCGCATTCGACTACCTCGAGACCACCGATTTCCGTGATATCTTCAGTGCTGCGGTTGTCGCCGCCCGTGACCGCGCCGTCGAGCTCGCCGACCAGGCGCACACGGCCGGTCAGGACTAAGAAATGCCATCCAATATTTCATCTGCCATCGTATTTGTCGTTAACGCCATTACAAGCCTGTATTTGCTTGTGCTTTTGCTGCGATTCTGGATGCCCTGGCTGCGGGCCGACTTTCGTAATCCGCTTGCACAGGGAATCCTGCGCTTCACGTCCCCGCTCGTTATTCCCGTTCGCCGCATAGTGCCGTCGTATGGGCGGCTGGACACGGCAACCGTGCTGGTCGCGTTCGTCATCCAGTACCTGACCGTGCTGTTGCTGCTGCTGATAATGGGCCGAACGGCAGGTATTGCGGCTATTGCGCTGACAGCGATAGTGAAGCTGATCGTGTTGTCCATCAACCTGTTTGTTTATGCGATATTTATTCGCATTATCCTGAGCTGGATATCACCAGGCGGCTACAATCCGGCGACAGCGATTATCCAGACGCTGACCGAACCGGTACTGCGACCGTTTCGGCGGCTGATTCCACCGATAGGTGGCTTCGATATATCACCGATATTTGCGATCATCCTGCTGCTTGCGGCAACGATCATCGTCAACGGACTCAGGCCCTTGGGGATCTAAGTGCGCGCCGGGCCATGAATAGTCTATAGTGAAGGAAAAAGGGGGCAAGTTTCATGACGACATCGAGGACGCTGATCTCATTGACGTTGCTCGCGCTGGTTGCGGCCTGTGGCGGACCGGGCGACTCTGCCGATGTGCCGGACGCGCAGCCAGCTGGCGCCACATCCGCCGACATTGGTGCCCACGTCGTCCACTTCAGCGCACAGTCGACTGACGAACTGCCCCCTGAAATCGCGAAGGCTTATAACATTCTCCGCAGCAAGAACCGGGCGATGCTCAACGTGTCTGTCATTCGCAAGGCGGACAAGACGCCGGTTACGGCTGTCGTCAAGGTGAAAACAGTGAATCTGACCGGCCAGCTAAAGAACGTGACTATGCGGCAGATCAAGGAACAGGAAGCGGTCTATTACATTGGCGAAACCCCGGTCGCAAATCGCGAAACCCTGGTCTTCGACATCAGCGTCACGCCGGAGGGCGAGCAACAGCCCTCCAATGTTCGGTTCAAGCGAGAGTTCTACACCGACTAAAAAACCGGCAAAAAACGCCGATTGCCGCTTACGTACCTGTAAAACATGTGTTATCGTCCCGCTGCCATTGATGCGGGCCTGGCCCGTTTTACCACGAGCTTCTGCTCGTTTTTCTATTTCTAGGAGTCAGTTTTTCATGGCCACAAATACCGACAAGCCACCTACCAAATCTGAAATCTATGCAAAGATCGTTGACGACACCGGTCTGTCGCGCAAAGACGTTGCCGCCGTTTTCGAATCGCTAAACGGCCAGATCAAGAAAAGCCTTGGTGGTCGCAATGCCCCGGGTATGTTCACGGTACCGGGCCTTCTGAAAATGCGCGTCGTTAAGAAACCCGCTCGCGCAGCGCGCAAGGGTACCAACCCGTTCACGGGCGAGGAGATGATGTTCAAGGCCAAACCTGCGACGAAAGTCGTCAAGGTCTCTGCCCTCAAGGGTCTGAAAGACATGGTCTGAATTTCAGCTACTCTACTGAATACGGAAAGCCGGGGCTCGCCCCGGCTTTTTTTATCCCTGCGATGTCGGGTCGCGCACTGCCGTCACAAAGTCCATGACCGCCTCTCGCAAGTCGATCAGCCGACCATGAAAGAAATGCTCGGCCCCAGGCAGGACCAGCAGCTCCGGTCCCGGCTGTAATCCGTTTACCCAGTCGATAGTCTCGTCGACCGTGACCAACTCGTCCTCGTCGCCCTGCACGATGAGCCACGGGCATCGCGGTTGCGTTGCGAGACCCGACGCAAAGCGGGATACGGCCGGTGCGACGCTGATCAGGCCATCGACGCCTGTTCGGACCGCGGCCCGCACCGCCATTGCCGCGCCAAACGAAAACCCGGCGAGCCAAAGCGGACTGTCCGGATGCTTCGCACGCATCCAGTCGATTGCGGCCATCGTATCGTCCAGCTCGCCGACGCCTTCATCGAAGTGACCCTCGCTTTTCTCGGTGCCGCGGAAGTTGAATCGCAATACGGCCAAGCCCGATCGATGGAATGCACGGGCGAGAGTGTGAACGACCTTGTTGTGCATCGTGCCACCGTGTTGGGGATGTGGATGACAAATGACCACGGCCCCCTCGAGGTCGACACCCGGCGTCGTTTCGTAGACGGCCTCGAGCCGTCCGGCCGGACCGTCGATAAACAGTTCCTCTGATTCACGCGCTTTCGCCATCAAGTTCTCGGTCGTAACCGCCAGCCAGGTGGCCCGATCTGCCGTTATTGCTGTAAAATTATGACCTTATGCAATACTGGTCGTCGTTGAAAGGGCCGGAACAACAAAAAGGTGATCTCATGAGCTCCTCTATGGACCTCGAATCGAAATATTGTGCCCGCAACTACCATCCGCTGCCGGTTGTCCTGACGCGCGGTGAAGGCGTATTTGTCTGGGATGACGCCGGCAAGAAATATCTGGACATGATGAGCGCGTACTCGGCCGTCAGCCACGGGCATGCAAACCCGCGGCTCGTTCGCCTGGTCCGGCAACAAGTTGCACGCCTGACCATCGTATCCCGTGCCTTCTATTCGGACATGCTCGGACCGTTCCTTGCGCGCGCATGCCAGCTGACCGGCCAGGACATGGCGCTGCCGATGAACACCGGCGCCGAGGCCGTCGAAACAGCGATCAAGGCGGCACGGAAATGGGCCTACACGGTGAAGGGCGTGGCTGAAAACAAGGCCGAGATCATCGGCTGCGACGGAAATTTCCACGGCCGCACGATCGCCGCGGTCGCCATGTCTGACGAGCCGCAGTACCAGCGCGGGTTCGGTCCGTTTCCGGCGGGTTTCCTGAACGTCGAGTACGGCGACATCGCGGCGCTCCGGGCGGCTATCAATGAAAACACCGCGGCGTTCATCGTTGAACCGATCCAGGGCGAAGGGGGCATCGTCATGCCGCCTCCGGGATACCTTCAGGCGGCCGCCGCACTGTGCCGCGAACAAAAGGTGCTGTTTATCGCCGACGAAATTCAGACCGGACTTGGTCGAACCGGAAAATTCCTGGCCTGCGAACACGACGACGTCAGGCCCGACGGGCTGATTCTCGGCAAAGCCCTTGGCGGCGGTATCCTGCCGGTATCGATGTTCCTGGCGCGCCGCGATGTCATGGAAGTATTTACACCGGGCGATCACGGCAGCACCTTCGGCGGAAATCCGCTCGGCGCCGCCGTCGGACTCGAGGCTTTGAACATCATTGTTGATGAGGATCTGCCCGCAAACAGCGCGGCGATGGGCGACTATCTCCTTGCCGAACTCCGTGCGATAAACTGCCCGCTGATACGCGAAATACGCGGCAAGGGCCTGTTTGTCGGCATCGAGATCGATCCGGATTACGCGAGCGCGCGCGCCGTATGCGAGGCACTCATGAAGCGTGGTCTCCTGAGCAAGGAGACGCATCAAACCGTCGTGCGCCTCGCACCGCCACTGATCATCGGCAAAGCCGAGATCGACTGGGCTGTCTCGCAGATTCGCGGCGTTCTGGAAGAGATGGACAGGCTGCGGCTTGCGTCGTAAGCAACACAGAGGAACCTGCTTCAATGCCTGAAATAACCGTCATACACCTAGTGCTGCTCGCGTTGACCGCGGTTATCGGCGTAATCGCCGGGTGGGCACTGCGGGGCAGACGATCGCTGCAGGAAAAGGCGGCGATCAATGCGGGCTGGCAGGAACAGATCGGGACGCAAAGGATCGAGCATGATCGCCTGGTCAGTCAGAACAAGAGCCTGATGGACCAGATCAGTCAGTTCCAGGCCTCTAGCCAGGACGCCAAGAACCGGGCCAGGGAGCTGTCGGCGGCCGCACAGACAGCCTACGCACGGCGCGACGAACTGCAGCGCGAGATCAAGGACATTCGCAGCAACCTCGAGGTCGTCGTGTCGCAACGCGACCAGCTGCAGACGAAATTTGCGACGCATGATGACGGCAAGAGCGCCATACGGCAGAAAGACGAAAAAATATTCCAGCTCAGCCGCGAATTGGAGAACTGGCAGAATCGGCTGCCGCCGCTGATCGAGCGATACAAGATTCGAAACGAAGAAGCCGAGCAACTCGAAGCCGATCTGGCTCGCGCCCGGCTCCGCATCGAGGCGCTCGAGAAAGGATCTGACGAAAACCCCACGCGCATCGAGCCGGTTCGGAATCCGGAAGCACTCACCGATGGCCGCGACGCATCAAACGACCCGAGTGACGGGACAAATGATTACGCATCTGCGTCGGCCGCCGAAGACAGTCACGACAAAACGCTTCGCGACAACCTGAAAAAAATAAAGGGAGTCGGACCGGCGATCGAAAAGACGCTTAACGAAATGGGAATCTTCCGCTTTCAGCAAATAGCTGACATGAGCGAGTACGATATCGATCGTGTTGCGCAGCGGCTCAAGGGCTTTCACAGTCGCATTTACCGCGAAAACTGGATCGGCCAGGCGCGCGAACTGAATGACCGCAAGCGAAGCGTCTAATACCCGTGGTCCACGAACTTCGACACATCGTGGTGTTTTCGGCACTGCTGTGCGGAACGCTTGCTTCTTTTAATGCCACCCGCTACGGGCGCAGCCCGAACCGGCGCATAAGTATCGTTCGGCGCAACGGTGAAGGCGCGGAACAGGCCTGGAAAAAGTCGATTCCGCAAGCGGCTAATTCGATTCGGTCAGCTTTATGAGCTCAATCTCGAATAGCAGCGTCGCATTGGGCGGAACAGGCGGCTTGCCGCGTGCCCCGTAGCCGAGTTGGGGAGCGATCTTGAGTTCACGGGTCTCACCAACCCGCATGCAGGTGACACCCAGGTCCCAACCTTTGATGACCTGTCCGGCATCGAGCATGAACTGGAAGGGCTCAACGCCACCCGAGGACCAGATCTCGGTACCTCTGCCGCCCGGCGAGTCCTCGTCGTACAGCCAGAGCGTGGTGTGTACGTCCGCGTAATCACCCGCGACCGCGGCACGGCCGTACCCTTTGTTCGTGATCTTGCCCGTCAGTCCGTCCGCAATCCGGATCACGCCGCTCTCATCGGCCTCCGGACAGGCGCCAGCTTCTGCGGCTTGTTGCTCCGCCTGACCACAGCCAGCCAGCAATACCGCGGCAAGCAGCGTTGCCGAAAACTTGCTCAGCTTCATTCGTCCGATCCTTTGAAATCCAGCGATGCCGAATTGATGCAGTATCTCAGGCCCGATGGCTGCGGACCATCCTCGAATACGTGACCGAGGTGCGCATCGCAGTTGGCGCAAACGACCTCGGCGCGCGTCATGCCGTGCGATACATCGGTCTTGGTGCGGACCGCGTCACCGGCGAGCGGCAGCCAAAAGCTGGGCCAACCGGAGCCGGAATCATACTTGTGGTCCGATCGGAACAGCGGTGCGTCGCAACAAATACAGTGATAGCTGCCGTCTCCCTTGTGGTCGACGTACTTTCCCGTAAAAGGTCGTTCGGTCGCCGCTTTCTGCGTGACCCGGTATTGCTCATCGCTAAGCCGGTCGCGCAGGTTCTTGTCGTTGCCGTCACTGCTCACTGGTTGCCCCCGGATTGAAATCGAGCATTAGTTTGTTCATACGCCGCACGTATTTTGCGGGATTATCCAGCTGCGCGCCTTCGGCAAGCAGCGCGTGGTCCATGACGATATTAGCAAGATCGTCGAAAACCGCATCATCAGCCTCCGCCGACAGGCGTTTGACGAGCGGATGTTCCACGTTTATCTCGAGAATCGGCTTGGACTGGGGAACCTTTTGCCCGCTTGCTTCCAGCATACGCCGCAGCTGCGGATTGAGATCGTTTTCGGCGGCGACGACACATGCCGGTGATTCGACCAAACGACGACTGACGTTAACGGCCTCCACCCGCTCGCCGAGGACCTTCCTGGTTTTGTCGAGAAGTGACTTGTATTGCTCATTGATTTCGTCCTGGGACGCCGCGTCTGCACTGTCGGGCAGCTCCAGCGCCGACTTCGCAACATCCACGAGCGCCTTGCCGTCAAACTCGGCCAGACCGTCAACCAGCCATGGATCAATGCGATCGACCAGCAGCAGCACTTCGATACCGCGCTTTCGCAGCTGCTCCAGGTGCGGGCTGGCGACAGCCGTCGCGTAGTTTTCGGCCAGGATGAAATAAATCTTGTCCTGATCAGGTGCGGCCCTCCCGACGTAATCTTCGAGCGATTGGTCCTGTGCATCACTATCGTTATGAGTCGATGCGAAACGCAGCAGCCTCGCGAGCTTATCTTTGTTTGCATGGTCTTCGACGATGCCTTCTTTGAGAACCTGTCCGAACTCGCGCCAGACTGTCTGGTAGTCGTCCGCTTCACTGGATGCCATTTTTTCCAGCATGCCCAACACGCGGCGCGTCAACGCGCCACGCATCGCGGCAAGATCCGCGTTTTGCTGCAATAACTCGCGCGAAACATTGAGCGGCAGGTCGGATGAATCCACGACGCCTTTGACGAATCTCAGGTACAGCGGCAGGAATTGTTCCGCATCGTCCATGATGAACACGCGCTGCACGTAGAGTTTCAATCCCCTCGGCGCTTCACGATTCCACAGGTCGAACGGGGCCGCCGACGGGATGTACAGGAGGCTCGTATATTCCCTCTTGCCTTCCACGCGGTTATGGCTCCACGCTAGCGGATCCACGAAATCATGCGTCAGATATTTGTAGAATTCCTTGTATTCGTCGTCACTGACATCGCTGCGCGATCGAGTCCAAAGGGCGGTCGCGGAATTGACGATCCTTGCCTCTTTGTCGTCGGCGCCGACGACCCGTAGCGACACCGGGAATCCGATGTGGTCAGAATATTTCCGAACTAATGTTTCGATGCGAAGCGGCTCGCTAAATTCTTTTTGCTCGTCCTTGAGATGCAGGGTCACTTTCGTGCCGCGCTCGGCGCGTTCGATGTCTTCGACAGAAAACTCGCCCTGTCCATCAGATTCCCAGAGAACAGCCTCATTCGCCGACAGGCCGGCGCGGCGAGTTTCGACTGTGACCTTATCGGCGACGATGAAGCTCGAGTAGAAACCGACGCCGAACTGGCCAATCAGCTGCGCGTCGTGCTTTCTGTCGCCGGTCATCTGCGCAAGAAACTCAGCGGTTCCAGAACGGGCAATGGTGCCCAGGTTGTCGACGAGCTCATCGCGAGACATACCAATACCATTGTCGATGATCGAAAGCTGCTGCTTGTCCTTGTCCACTTCGATGCGAATCGACAAATCCGTCTCGCCGTCGAGCAGCTCGGGATCAGCAAGCGCTTCGAACCGCAGCTTATCCGCCGCGTCAGATGCGTTTGATATCAGCTCGCGGAGAAAGATCTCCTTGTTGCTGTACAGGGAGTGGATCATCAGCTTGAGCAGCTGACGTACCTCTGTCTGAAAACCCAGTGTTTCACGCTTCGAACTTGCCACCACGCCGAATACCTCCTGACCGAAGTCAGACAGCATGGGGATTATTCTGCTGAATTCAAGCCTGGGGCCGCGGCCGGCTTACGGCACCTCAGATTGCCCGCAAGGGTTTGTTGGTCGGGGCGGTAACAGAGCGATATAACAGCGTGACGAAAAGCAGCAGGCTGGTGGCCAAGGCAACGGGTGGGTGCCACACGGCAAGCTGCACACCGGCTCCGATCGATATCGTTAAAACGGCCAGCGTCGTGATCGTAGCGAGAATTCGCCTCAGCTGTTCATAAACGAGTCCCATCATTCCGATCAGGTCATCAATATCGTCCATGTATTGAAGCAATCGTTCCATGAAGGCGGCTTTATTGTATGACTGATAGCAATGGCTCGGCGCTGTCTGCTTCACCGCTATGCGTCTCTGCCTCGGCCAACGAGGCAACGTTATATTCTTTGGCGTGTGCGATGGCGCGGTGAAACATTTCCCAGCGCTGACGCGCTGATTCGCTCTTCAGTGCATCGACAGCAGATTCATATTTTTTGCAGTTGTTCGACATACCGTGAAATCAACGTTGATCCATGAGTAGGGTTGACTATAGGCGCGCGACGATCCTGTGGCCGTGAGACAGATCACAGCTTGTTCCACTACTTTGGAAACGAGCTAAAAATAGTCTGGAAACAAGACACAGTTCGCTTTTTTAAGCGGGCCGGAGTCACACCAGGGGCCGGCTATTCGATTTGACTCCGGGAAATGCAAAACGCCGGCTTTCAGCCGGCGTTTTGATATGTCAAATCGAAACTTCTAATCGTTGTCGGAATTCTTAATCCAGTTTCGTTTCACCTGGTCGGACCAATCGCGATAGCCTTTCCAGGTGTACAGCGCCGGATCGATGCCCGCACGTCGGCTGCGTGGTGCCGGCGCTTTTGATATCCAGCGGCGATACTGTTTCCAGCCGTCCGCATCATTCGCGGCCGGCTTGTCGTGTTCCAGCGGCGGAGCTTCTGTTTTCGGTTCCGGCTCGGCATCCGTGCCGAAGCTGTCAACCCACCTCATGTTTTTGCTGTCTGACATTGAGTTTGCTCGGTCATCCCTTTGACTAAATACTAAGTCTCGAGCCACTCGAATCACAGGAACTGCATCACAATGCCAAATGCCTATTAGTCTTCTATTTCATACACTTACTTGTTGGTTTTACTTAATCACATAGCAGGGATGGTATGTGCCCGTCGAAATCTTCATGCGCCGATCAGCGATGAACCCAGCCAGCAACTTATCGAGCAATTTCATGATCCGACGTGATCCGTCGATCTCAAAAGGCCCATCACGCTCGATCAGCTCCGCCGTGTCCTCGCGCACGTTGCCCGAAACGATGCCGGAAAAAACACGCCGGAGATTCGCAGCGAGCACGTGTCTCGGAAGATCCTCGCTGATATCGAGGCCTCTCATCGTCTCGTGATTGGCGACAAACGGTCTCTGGAATTCCCGGTCTATTTGCAGACGCCAGTTGAAATAATAGGCATCGCCATGCTTCGTTCGAAAATCGAGCACGTCTCTCAGCCGAGTATTCATCTGCCGCGCGACTTCGCGCGGATCATCAATGATGATCTGGTAGCGACTGCGGGCCTCATCACCGAGCGTCGCGGCGACGAAATCATCGATCTGTCGAAAATAAGGCTCCGAGGACGCCGGCCCGGTCATGATAAACGGCATCGGCTGCTGCCCGTTTTCCGGATGCAGCAACACGCCCAACAAATAAAGAACTTCTTCCGCTGTGCCCACTCCGCCGGGAAACACGATAATGCCGTGCCCCAGCCGCGCAAAGGCCTCAAGGCGCTTCTCCATATCGGGCATTATGACGAGTGAATTTACGATGGGATTTGGCGATTCGGCCGCAATGATTCCGGGCTCGGTTATGCCGATGTAACGCCCGCCCCGAATCCTTTGTTTGGCGTGAGCAATCGTCGCGCCTTTCATGGGGCCTTTCATCGCGCCCGGACCGCAACCCGTGCAGACATTTAGTGTGCGCAGACCCAGTTCATAGCCGACCAGCTTCGAATAATCATATTCCCGGCGGCTGATGGCATGCCCCCCCCAGCACACGACGAGATTCACTTCCGCCGGCACATTGAGCATGCGCGCGTTACGGACGATATGAAATACGGCATTTGTTATGCCGTCCGACGCATCCAGGTCGAAGCGGCCGCTGTCGATGATGTCGTTGCGCGTGAAGACGATGTCGCGGAGCACGGCAAACAGCAGCTCGCGCGTTCCACGAATCATCTTACCGTCCACAAACGCCTCCGAGGGCGCGTTCTTCAGAGCAACTTTGAGCCCTCGATCCTGCTGGATGAAGCCCACATCGAAGTCCTCGTAGGCTTCCAGCAGCTTGCGGGCATCATCGATCTTGCTGTCTGCGTGAAGCACGGCAAGCATGCAGCGACGCAGCATCGGATACAGACCGCCGGCGCCACCGTTCTTCAGCTGGTCGACTTCAAACTGGGAGAGGACTTCAAGGCTGCCCTCGGGCCATACTTCGGCGTCGACGAAATCAACAACCTCTTTCATGAGCGGCTCAGATATTCGCTACGGACGAATTTCGATCGGCGTGTTCTCACCGGTCATGAGCCAGATATCAATCATGTCGGAGTTAGAAACCGCGATACAGCCATTCGTCCAGTCCTGCGTGCGGTAGTAGACCTCGGACCGCGTCGGTTCGTTGGGCTGGCCGTGAATCATGATGGCACCGCCCGGATCGTTACCGCTCTGATTCGCCTCGCGCACGTCCTCTGCGTCGGGGTACGACACACGAATAGACAAGAAGAATTCGCTGTCTTGATTGCGGCTATCCAGGTAATAACTGCCCTCGGGCGTCTTGAAATCGCCTTCCTTCTTCTTATCGCCCACGGGCCTGAGTCCCAGCGCAATCTTGAAGGTACGGAAGGCCTTGCCATTTCTCATGAGGTGCAGCTTGCGCATGGCTTTCTCGATGACAACCTTGTCGGCGATCGGAAATTCGCCTGCTTGCATGACCGCAGGCGTCATCAGGACAAGCATGACCAGGCCCATCTGGCCGTACAACAATTGCATGGGTCGGTTCTTAATCATAACGCCGCTATTTGACTGAAACCCGATAAGCCTAGCAAACCTCGTTCGCCCGGAAAACGTCTCGCATCACACTACACGTTCCGGCCCACGATCCACCCAATCGCAAATCCTATGCCGCCGGCGACCAGCGTATAGACCGGAAGATAACGAAACACACGCTCCGGGAACCGCGACTCGCTGAACAGGTCATTCAGGTTCACCGAATAGGCGAAATGCAGGTACAGAGACAGGCCCAGAGCCGGAACCGCGAAGCCCAGCGTACCGAGAGGCATGCACATGCCGGTGCCCGACCATTTGCCGCCGCCGCGATACAGCGTCAACAATGCCAGCAGCAGCAGTACCAGCAGGGGCACCAGGTTGCCGACCAGGTAAGGGCCGCCCTCCTGGACAAACGCGAACCAGGAAGCCGCTGCAAGGATCACCAACAGGACTGGCAGTAGCTTCAACACGACCAATCTCCCGCGCCCGTCCATCAGTCGGTCTGTGCTTTGGTCAGTACGGGGAACTGCACTTTTGTTCCGGGCCGCACTCTGTGAAGGTCAAGACCCGGGTTGTACTGGCGAAACAGCCACACCGGCACATCGTATTGTCTGAGCGCCAGTATCCAGATCGAGTCACCGTCGCGAATCGTATATTCGGTAACAGCGCTTATAACATGGCGCCGGAAGAAGCTGTCCTGCTGCGCCCGATGATACGCGATGCGGCGGGCTTCGAAGGTCTTGATGTCGACGGAATCGAGATCCAGCTTGATGCGCTGACCTACCTCGACAGGCCTCCCAAACTCGAGCGCGTTAATGTCACGCAGCCTTTGCGTCTTGATTTCCAGCCAGTCACCGTAATGGCCCAGCGTCTCGAGCGGCTGGACCTCGATGCTGCCGTCGCGCGCAACGCTGTAATCACTCGGATCGGACAACAGGCTGGTATCGAGTCGCTCCGTCGGCGCGGCTGCAAGTTCGTCGGCCATCGCCCCCGGCACTGCTTCCGCTACCTCAATCTGCTGCGGCTCGACAGCCGCCTCGGCGATAGCGGCTGCCGCGGCGGCGACCGCGGGCCGGGGCACGGCGGCGGGCGCCGGACCCGCGGCGGGAAGGCGCAGGCGCTGACCTATGCGAATGCGATGACGGCTGTTCAGGCCGTTCAGCGCAACGAGCGTCGATACGCGCGTATTGTAGGTCTCGGCAATCTGCGACAGCGTATCGCCACGCGATACCCTGTGAAACATATCCGGCAGCTGCTTCTCGAAGACGCTGTCCGCCGGCAGCCGGGCAAGGATGCCGTCAAGCGGTTGACTCAGTTCGTCGACGGGCATGCGCAGCTCGTAACCCCTGGGCAAATACTTACTGCCTTGCCAGACGGTCGCCTGCAGACCGGGGTTGTGTTTGGCCAGATTCTCGGGCGTCGTACCGAGCGCCCGGGTCAGGCCCGGTACCGCAACAAACGCCGGCAATTTGAATGTCGCGTAGTCGGCCGGCTGTTCAATGACGAGTCCGGGAAAGTACTTCTCGATATTTTGATCGATCTCTTTGGCCGCCAGAAATGCGACGTAGAAATTCCGTGACGCGAATCCAAAGGTGCGCCCGTTGTAGTTCCTCAATATCTCGACGTAAGCCGTGTCGCCATATTTTTTCATTGCGCGCCGAACGCCCGCGAGACCGTGGTTGTATGCCGTAATCGCCATCGGCCAGTTGCCCGTGATCGAATGGTTATAGGCCATCAACTGGCCGGCTGCGCGGGTGGCGGCAAACGGGTCATTGCGCTCGTCGACGACGTGGTCGACACGCATGAATCGTCGCCCCGTACTGCGCGTAAATTGCCAGATGCCGGATGCCCCGACATGCGAACGAGCGTTGGGGTCGTAGGATGATTCGACGTGTGGAAGCGCCGCCAACGCGACAGGAACTCCCAGCGCTGTGAACTGCTCGTTGATAAAAGTCCGCCAGCGACCGGAGCGTGCGAGGCCGTCACGAAATCGATCGCGCAGACCTTGTTGAAATCGAATGCGCTTTGCGGCTGCAGCCAACGTGTCGTTGCTGACGTTGTCCGGCCAACGCGACAGCACTCTGGCTTCCTCGTCACTCAGCTTGTCGCGCTTGCCGGATGCGAGAACCCGCAGTACGGCTTGGAGCTTCTTGCGGCGCGCTTCGACGCGTCGCTGCCGCTCACGACGAGACAGCGTTGCGGGCACGTCGATGCGCTCGTACACGACGGCGAGATTGCGATTGTCGTGCAGCACGCCTTCGTCCGTCGAGTAGCGCGTAAAAATCGATATCCAGAAGCCGACATCCGGCTGTAGCTCGGGCGGCCGCGGGAACGGCTCGTCAGCGCTGGCCGCGGCGGCCATGAGCAGGATCAGCGGCAGCAAGAGGTGGCAAGTCCTTGTCTTTTGGACTATTTTAGGTTTCAATCGCAATCTCTTGATTAGTTCACAGAAAGCCGCGGTACTTTTCGGTATCGTTTATAAGAACAATGAGCCTATCAAATCCACAATCTGAATCCTCCCCCGGCGTTTGCCAATACCTGGTCTGCCTGCTGTTGCTGCTGCCCCTGGCGCCAGCCCTGGCGGGCGAAGCGGCGATCGAGCCGACGGATAACGGCACCGATGTCCTCCAGGATACGACCGTCGACACCGATTCGCGTTCCAGCGAAACGTCGGCGGCCGCGGAGGAACTGGTTGAAGCCGTTCCGGCTCATAATCATGCCGTGCCGCTCGCCGATGCGGTAACTACTGCGGAGGAAAGCCCGGCAGCACCGCTCCTGTTGCTCGGCACCGAGGTCATGCCGGGCACGGCGCACCGCTTATCCTGGTCCGCGACCGAATTATTCGAAGGCGTGCCGGTTTCGACACCGGTGCTGGTCGTCAACGGCTTGCATCCAGGTCCGACGCTCTGCCTGACCGCCGCCGTGCACGGCGACGAACTTAACGGCATCGAAATGGTCCGGCGCGTAATGCACGACATCGCACCCAAGAAACTTTCCGGCGCGGTGATCGGCGTACCGATCGTCAACGTGCAGGGGTTCCGCCGCGGCTCTCGATACCTGCCCGACCGGCGCGACCTGAATCGCTATTTCCCGGGCAATCCGAACGGCAGCGCGGCCGCGAGAATCGCCTATTCGCTTTTCAATGATGTAATTGCTCACTGCGATGCGCTTGTCGACGTGCATACAGGGTCGTTTGAGCGCGCCAATCTTCCGCAAATTCGAGCGGACCTGAGAAATCCCGATGTCGTTACACTGACGCAGGGATTCGGATCGATGGTTGTTCTGCACAGCAAGCCCACGGTCGGCACGTTGCGACACGCGGCGACGCTGGCGGGGATTCCCGCGGTAACGCTCGAAGCCGGCGGCCCATCGCAACTCGAGCTGGCCGAAGTAAAGCACGGCGTCAAGGGCCTGGAGACGCTGCTGACCACGCTCGGCATGGTCAAGAAAAGCCGCTTCTGGGGTGACCCGGAGCCGGTTTACTACAGATCGTCCTGGGTCCGCGCAAACAACGGCGGCATTCTGCTTGCCGACGTCAGTCTCGGCAGCACGGTTCGCAAAGGTGACCTGCTCGGCACGATTACCGATCCGATGAGCAACCAGCGCAGCGAACTCTTTTCGCCCTATTCGGGGCGCATCATCGGGCTGGCGCGCAACCAGGTCGTGATGCCCGGGTTTGCCGCTTTTCACGTCGGCATCCAGGCAGACGATGTCATCATGGAAGCCGAGGCAGCCGACGTCGCGGCCCAGAAACCCATCACCGGCGGTTACGTAGACGGAATGTCCGAGTAAACTGCGTTTCCAATGACAGGGGAACGCAAACGGCTATCCAGTTACTGGGGTCCGCGCTATTGGCACGTCTGGCTGGGCATGGCTTTATTGCGGCTTGTTTGCCTGCTGCCGCATCGAATGGCCCTCGCGACAGGACGTGTTCTTGGGCGCATCGTTCATCGCTTTGGCGAATCGCGCCGCGCCGTCGTTCGCCGCAACATCGAGCTGTGCTTCCCCGACCTGTCGCCCGACGAACGTGACGCGCTCGCTTACGAGCATTTCAAATCCCTTGGCATGATGCTTATAGAAATGGGGCTCGGACGCTGGGCCAGCGACCGGCACCTGCAGGCAATCACCAAACTCCACGGCATCGAGCATGTGCAAAATGCGCTGGCTTCGGGAAGGGGCGTGATCCTGCTCAGCGCGCACTTTACGACGCTGGAAATCATGGGTCGCGTACTGTCGCTGAACATTCCGCCGTTCGACGCCGTGTTCCGTCGGAACCGCAGCGAGTTCATGACCGAGCTGCAGCGTACGGGTCGCGAACGCTCGGCCGAAACAACCATCGAAAAACGTGATGTGAAGAGGGTGATTCGCAGCCTGCGCGACAATCGAGCCGTCTGGTATGCGCCGGACCAAAGCTATAACCGCAAAGGCTCCGCGGCAATACCGTTTTTCGGCGTACCCGCCATGCATACGACGGCAACGTCGACGCTTGCGCGCCTGGGCAATGCCGCCGTGATACCGTTTTTTCCGCGCAGACTCGACGATTCAACTTATGAAATGACTTTACTGCCGGCCTTTGAAAATTTTCCAGGCGACGATCCGGTGGTCGACACGAAACGGTATATAGAGGCCCTCGAACGGCACGTCCGATCCTGTCCGGAGCAGTACTTTTGGGTGCATCGCAAATTCAAGGACCTGCCCGATGGTTACCCCGACTACTACGCGGATCTCGACGCACTGAAGTAGCCTTGCAGCAGTTGTTCCCAGTTCTCGGCGCGGAAGTTCAGTCTCGGATCCAGCCCTACTACTTTGTAAAGCGACCGATGCAGGCGACTTAGTGTCGCCTGCTGCCAGGGACCGCGCGGCCGCAGCGACCCCTTGTCGAAGTCGAGCATCCACAGCAGGCCGGAGTCGTCGATCTGCAGGTTATAAGCGTTCATGTCTGCGTGGTAAACGCCGGCCTCATGAAACTCGTAGATCGACTCTCCTATCGAATGCCAAAATGCCCCATCAGGGTTGTTGTCGGCAATATACTGTGACAGGGGAATCACGCCCGGAATACGAACCGTAATAATGTCGCCCGTGTAAAAAGTTCCGCTGCGACAATAGCGGGCCGCCGCCGGCCTGGGAACGCGCAGATTGTTCGAGGTCAGCTTGTCGAGCAAACGCCATTCCATGAATGGTCGCGTCTTGTCCGCCCCGGAGAATACGTACCGGTCGCGAATGAGCTTGCCAATCAGGCCGCCGCGCAGGTAGTGGCGCAGTACGAACTGCCGCGGCACGTTGCCTACGTACATCGTGTTGCCACGGCCGCCCGATCGCAGGGGTCCGGTCAGTGCTTCTGCATGCGGCCAGCCACCCGGCATAAAGCGCTCCTCCGATATCTGGTTGATAATGGCCTTATCGTATAGGATGGCGCCGGTCGCGGTATTCTCGACGGTTTCGGTCAATCTCCCCGCCCTTTCGTGTCGACTTGTCTGATTTGATGATGCCTGAAATAGCTGCTCAATCGAAGCCGGAAGCGCTCTGCGTTCTGCGGCTCTCGGCGATCGGCGACACCTGCCATGCGCTTGCCGTGATCCGACGCCTTCAGGATAACTGGCCCGACGTGCCTGTTAGCTGGATTATCGGCAAGACCGAAGCATCGCTCATGTCCGACATCGCGGACATCGATTTCATCATCTTCGACAAGAGCAAAGGCTTGCGCGCGTATAAAGACGCCAGGGCGCAGCTTGCCGGCAAGCATTTTGACCTGGCGCTATGCATGCATGCGTCGATGCGCGCCAACCTCCTTTGCCGCGCGATTCCTGCGGCGACGCGCCTGGGGTTCGACAGAGCTCGCGCGCGCGACTTCCAGTGGCTGTTCACCGACCGGCGGATTCCGGCTGCCGAGCACGAGCATGCGCTCGAGGCGATGATGTCTTTCGCCACCGCGGCGGGCGCTGAATCTCGCGACTTGCGCTGGGATATCCCGCTTCCGGACGACGCCCGGGAGTTCGCAAGCCAGTACGTCGATGCAGACAAACCGCTGGTCGTTATCAGTCCCTGCAGCAGTCAGCGCAGCCGCAACTACCGCAACTGGAGCATCGACAACTACGCCGCAACCATCCGGCATCTGCAGCAGGAATATCGCTGTAGTGTCGTGCTAACGGGCGGCAATACCGTTCTCGAGCAACAGTACGGCGCTGCGCTCTCTGCCGACAGGGCCAGTCAGGCAATCAACCTCATGGGAAAAACATCGCTGAAAGAGCTTCTGGCCCTGATAAGTGCGGCCGATCTGGTGATTTGCCCGGACTCCGGACCTGCGCATATGGCGACGGCTGTGGACACGCCCGTAATCGGGCTGTATGCGACCTCCAACCCGGATCGGACCGGCCCCTACCTGTCGCGCGACCTGACGGTTAACCGCTACCCGGATGCCGCCCGCCAATACCTGGGAAAGCGTGTCGACGAACTCCGATGGGGACAGCGGGTGCGTCACGCCGATGCGATGGATTTGATCACAATCGACGACGTTAGCGGCAAGATTGACGAGTTTTTTGAGATATAGCCGAATAATGCGTACATTTTCGTCAATCTACGTATACTCGCACCAACACGAATACCCGGCCGCCACACGGTGAAACAAGCAACAAGAATCCCGCCGCCCGACGCCAACACTGATCCGGCCGCCGCCGCTTTCGCCCTCTATCCCGAGATAAAGGCAATGTTCAACGAATTAGCCAGGTTTCGGGACGAAATCCTGCCGTCCAAGTATTGGGAAGAACTGAACCGCAAGAACCTGCAGCAGCTGGCGGACAGCAAATACGACAATTTCAAGCGCACGCTGGCGCGGAATTACTTCACCTGGATCGTCAATCCACTGAACAAGCAGATTCGATTCCTGATGGGAGAAGCAGGCGTGTGGCAATCGATCGCCATAGTTGCGAGCGCTATTTGCTCTCCGCGCCACGATCTGATGAAGCGGCGTCATACTATTTACTACAATATGCTCACCAATCTGCTGTGGGCCTACGTCGAAAAAAACGATGCAAACGGGCTGCTTGATCGCCTGAGCGAGCCAAAGGAAGGCAATCCGCCGCAGGTTATGCGCAACGGACGCCTCATTTCCCAGGACCTCGCAAACTCACTCCTCGAGTATGAAGCAATATTGCATCCCGACCTTGATCAGCGAGAAGTCCGGACAATACTCGAGCTCGGTCCCGGCTACGGCCGAACCGCGTATGTTTTTCTTACGCTGCAGCCCGACTATCGTTACATACTTGTCGATATCCCGCCGGCCCTCTATGTTGCGCAGCGCTATCTCTCCAGCGTTTTTCCGGAGCGGAATATTTTTGAATTCCGCCCGTTCCATGACTTCGCCGCAGTCAGAAGCGAATTTGAAGATGCGGACGTAATGTTCCTGACGCCCAACCAGATCGAACTGCTTCCCGACAAGTCGGTTGATCTGTTCATCAATATTTCTTCCCTGCACGAAATGCGCATGGATCAGATTAGATATTATTTCCAGGAAATCGAACGCCTCACGCGCAAATACTTCTATTTCAAGCAGTGGCAGGAAACGACCGTTCCGTTTGAAAATGAGACAATCAAAGAGGCCGACTACCCGGTTGGTAAAGACTGGAGTCTTATTTATCGTCAGCAGTGCAAGGTGCAGTCGAAATTCTTCGAGGCCCTTTATGAGCTGCCTATCTAATTCGAGAGCGCCGGCAGGAGTTCCCGGTAAAGTTCGATCGTCTTGCGCGCCGTTTTTTCGACCGTAAAGTCCGTGCGAATTCGCTCCCGCGCCGCAGCGCTCATGCGGGCATGCAGCTCCCGGTCATTGTAAAGCTCGAGAATCCTGTCGGCGATGGGCTGCGGCTCTCCGGGCGGCACAACGAATCCGGATTTGCCCTCTTCTACAAGTTCCGGGCTACCCCCCGAGTCCGTGACTATCGGAACTGCACCGCCAATCATCGCCTCGATGATGCCGCGTGGCAGTCCTTCGCGGCGCAATGAAGGTAGTACCACAACATCACAATTAGCCAATATCCATGGCATTCGCTTCAGAAATCCGAACAGATGAATATTCCCGGCGTAGGTATTCTCGGCGGCGAGCTTCCTGTATTGACCATTGTCCATCTGGGTGCCGGCGAGCAGGAAGTGAATATTCAGTCCGGGCGGCAACCTGTCGATTGCCTCTAGCAGCACCGGAACGCCTTTACGCGGCACGCCACGCGCCGTACATGCAACGACAAACGTGTTATCCGGAATACCGAATTGATCCAGGTCCTCCGGCGGCCCCGCATACCAGTCCGGGTTATGGCCCTTGCGAATAGTGACCGGAACGTCGCGGCGCATGCGAATTCCGGGCATGCCAAGGTCAAGCAGGCTCTGCCGAATAGCTTCACAAACGCAAATGATTCGATCCAGGCGCGGATTTAGAAGATATAGCCACGACTGCGGACTCCAGTAAGTGATATTGCCGATAATGCCGCGATAAGCGACGAGCTTGACGTCCATGCCTATCGATGCCATTAAACCGTTCATCGTGGCGCGTTTATCGAGCATGTGCAGCACATCGTATTTCTTGCGCTTTAGTTCTGCGCGTATAAAGCGGATGCATGGCACGCTCAGCTTCCACTTGAGCACATACGGGATGGTCGGAACCCCGGCCTCCACGAGCGCATCGTAATTGAACGTTCCCGGCCAGGTCATGACCGTTATGTCGATTCCCATGCGGTGCATCTCGATGAAAGATCCCGTCTCAGCGGGATCGCTTTCGCCGTTGATGCAAAGTACACGAATGGGTCTGTCCATTCTCGGACTCTTCAGCGTTAGCGTAATTCGGATTTTGGCAGGTGCCGTTTTTTCTTGTCGAAGACGACGATCGAATCATAGAAAGCAATGCACGCAAGATTGGCAGCCAGGTAGCTCAGCTCCAGCTGTTTCACGGCTTCCGGGTGTCCGTGGCGGAAATGCGTTTCTTTACGATCGAAATACGGTTCATGCAGCATATCCACCATCTGCTTGGACAGGTCGATAAACGTATCCTCGCTGTCAACGTGCTTGAGCCAGTAGTTCGTGTGTACGTCTTCGACCATATAGCAACCGCCGTCCTTCAATGCAGGACGGAAGAGCGCGCCGAAGCTGATATTCTGATGGTGGGTCTTGTGGCTGCCGTCGTCGAGGATAATATCGAAAGGTCCGAATTCTTCGTTGACCTTGGCAAGAAACCCGGGATCGGCCTGGCTTCCAATCCTCACGAAGACGTTTCGGTCGGCCATCTCATGATCTTTACAGGTCCTGTCGATGTCGATACCGACAATCGTTGAATCAGGATGAAAATAGTCTTTCCACATGCGCAGTGATCCGCCGCGAAACACGCCGATCTCGAGCATCTTGATCGGGTGGTCTCGATACGGGCCAAAATGTTTCGTGTAGATTTCGAAATAGTGATGCCACTTGTGGACATTTGTGTCGGCAGAAAATATATCGAACAACGGATTCACCGGCGTTTCACTCGCCTGGAACACAGTGACTTTTTCCGTGAGTTCAGCAGGAAAGGCGTCCGAGGTTTCCAGCGACTTGTCGGACAGCAATGTCGGAGCTTTCGTGATCAGGAGCCCGAACTTGATGAGCAGTTTGTTGAGCAGTTTTCTCATGGCATTCCCGACGCGTCAGAACTGACAGGCTTGAAGTAACCGGAGTGAACGCAGCAAATCATGCCCGAAAGTTATCCAAAAATCAGTCGAATTGACGATCTTCGGGCTGTACCATTCTTTTCTGGCCAGTCATTGCCCAGGAGCAGGGAGCTGTAAATGCAAATACTGTTGACGGGTGGCTCGGGCCTTCTGGGAACTGAACTTCTGAAGCTGAGCACTAACGTGCTGGCCCCGAACCGCAATGAACTCGATATCCGCGACGCATCGGCTGTTGCAGCCTATGTCGCAAACGCTGCGCCGGGCGTGATTCTGCACGCCGCGGCGGTTACTAATAACAGGGAAATCGAAGTCGATCCGGCTGCAGCGCTCGAAGTAAATATAAAGGGCACGGCTAATGTCGCGCTCGCTTGTTTAGGCACGGACATTCGACTGGTGTACGTTTCGACGGACTATGTCTACAAAGGCGATCGCGGCAACTATGCGGAAACCGATGAGCTGCTGCCCTCAAACCTTTATGCGTGGACCAAATTGGCTGGCGAGGCTGCGGTGCGTGCTGTGCCCAATCACCTGATCATCAGAACCAGTTTTGGCGCATCGAAGTTCGACTATACGCAGGCGTTTGCGGACAAGTGGACGTCGAAAGACTATGTGGACCGTATCGCCCCAAAAATACTCAAAGCAGCGACCGGGGCGGTTAAGGGCGTGCTGAATATCGGTGGCCCACGCCGTACAATTTACGACTATGCCGTCGAACGGAATCAAGAGGTGACCAAGGTCAGGCTCAGCGGCTCATCGCTCGAGTCTCCCGTCGACACATCATTGAATCTCGACAAATGGGATTCACTCGATGACTAGCGACGGAGTCGTGCGTGAAATCAGCAGCTGTCGCGTATGCGGCGGTGACAGGCTGATGAAATACCTCGACCTCGGCATGATGCCGCTGGCCAACAATCTCGCCGCCTCGGCCGCCGAAGCCAGGGCCATGCAGCGGTATCCGATGCAGGTGCTTTATTGTCGTGACTGTTCCCTGTCGCAGCTTTCGGTCGTAATTGACCCCCGAATACTGTTTTCGAAGTACGCCTATCGATCATCGATCAACCAGGCCTATCTAGGTCACTGTCGAGAGATGGCAAGATCGGTCCGCGAATCGCTGGGTTTGCGGGAGGGCGACCTCGTTGTCGATATCGCCGGCAACGACGGAGCACTATTGTCGGTCTTCAAGGATGAGCTGGGCGTGCGAGTCGTCAACGTTGACCCGGCCGAGAACCTGGCGGAGATTGCCGAAGCGGCCGGAGTTCCCACTATCACCAGCTTCTGGGGCGCTGACGCCGCCGGGCAGATTGTTTCCGAATACGGCAGGCCGAAACTGATTACAGCCACGAACGTATTTGCACATGTAGACAATGTGCGAGATTTCGTCGCCGCAGCAAAGGAATGCCTTGATGATGATGGCGTACTGATGCTCGAATTTCCGTACGGGGTGGATTTTATCGAGCATCGCGAATTCGACACGATCTATTTCGAGCATCTGAGCTACGTGCTGCTCCGGCCAACGAAACGCCTCGCGGAAAATCTCGATATGCAGGTTTTCGACGTACAGAAGCAGGACATTCACGGTGGCAGCGTGCGGGTGTTCATCGGCAAAACGGGTGCACACGAAGTCCGCCCCTCGGTTGCCAGGTTCCTCACGAAGGAGAAAACGGAGGGATATCATGATGTTGCTGTTTACGAGAACTGGAAAAACGAAATCAAGCTACTGATTGACGATCTGGTGAAGCAGATTTCAAGTCTCAAGAAGGATGGCTCGAGCATCGCCGGCTTCGCTGCTTCCGCCAAGGGCAACACGCTGCTCAACGCCTGCCGGTTCGATACGTCGACAATCGACTATATCGTCGATGATACGCCGGAAAAGGTCGGCAGATTCTCGCCGGGCACCGGCATTCCGATTGTCGACAGGTCAGTATTCTTCGCTGATCCGCCGGACTACCTCGTAATTCTCGCCTGGAATTTTGCCGATGAAATAATCTCAAGCACCTCGGACTACGGCGACGGCGGCGGCAAGTATATTATTCCGATACCCGCATTTAGAATTGTCGGAACTGGAGAAGCGAGTGCATCGCGCAGTAACTAAAGGCATCATTCTTGCGGGCGGCACCGGCTCGAGACTTCATCCACTGACTTTGTCAGTGAGCAAGCAGCTGATGCCCATCTACGACAAGCCGATGATCTACTATCCATTGTCAACACTGATGATGGCCGGTATTCAGGAAATCCTTGTCATTACGACGCCGCAAGATCAAAGCGCGTTTTCGAAACTGCTCGGTGACGGCAGCCAGTGGGGTGTTTCGATCACCTATGCCGTTCAGCCGGAACCCGGTGGCCTCGCGCAGGCGTTCATAATCGGCGCGGATTTCATCGGGCAGGACTCTGTTGCCCTCGTTCTCGGTGACAATATTTTCTATGGTCATGGCCTGCGGCGACAGCTGCAGAGGGTAGCCCGGGAGTCCACTGGTGCAACCGTGTTCGCCTATCACGTGAAGGATCCGGAGCGCTATGGTGTTGTCCAATTCGACAAGAACGGCAAAGTGCTGGATGTGGAGGAGAAACCGGCAGATCCCAAATCGAATTACGCGGTTACGGGGCTGTATTTCTACGATGCTCGCGTCGTCGAGATCGCAAAGAACCTGAAGCCGTCAGCACGCGGCGAGCTGGAAATCACGGACATCAATCGCTGGTATCTTGCCGATGACTCACTGCACGTTGAACTGATGGGCAGGGGCGCGGCCTGGCTGGATACCGGTACGCACGAATCCCTGCTGGAGGCCGCGCAGTTCGTACAGATCATCGAGCAGCGCCAGGGACTGAAGATCTGTTGCCCGGAAGAGATTGCTTACAATAATGGCTTCATCGATGCCGATCAGCTCAGGTTGCTGGCACGCCGCCTCGGCAAGAACGGCTACGGCGACTACCTGATTGAAGTGCTGACGGACCCGACCCTGCGATGAAATTCACGCCAACGCGGATTCCCGACGTGATTGTTGTCGACCCCGATGTCCACGAGGACAGTCGCGGATTTTTTATGGAAACATGGCACGCAAGGACTTTTGATGAAGCAGGCATCAGCGCCCGGTTTGTGCAGGACAACTACACCAAGTCTTCGAGAGGAACCCTTCGCGGCCTCCATTACCAGGTAGAACGGCCTCAGGGGAAACTGATTCGGGTCGTTGTCGGCGAGGCATTCGATGTTGCGGTGGATCTGAGACGGTCATCTCCCACTTTCGGCCAATGGGTCGGTGAGACCTTGTCGGCGGCGAACAAGCGCTCGATATGGATTCCGCCCGGCTTTGCGCACGGGTTTATCGTCACCGGGGATTCCGCGGAGATCGTTTATCGCTGCACCGACTATTATTCGCGGCGGCACGAGCGCACGCTTCGATGGGATGACAAGGATGTCGCCATTGACTGGCCGATGCCGGATTTCGAGCAGCCCGGGCTATCCGCCAAAGATGCTGCCGGTACCCTGCTAAAGGATGCGGAAGTTTATGCGTAGCCTGATCGTGACGGGTGGCGCCGGCTTCATTGGCGCAAATTTCGTTCACTACTGGAGTAATCGTTACCCCGAGGATCGGATCGTTGTGCTGGACGCACTCACTTATGCGGGCAACCAGGCGAGTCTCGAATCCGTGCAGGATCGGCCGAATTTTCGGTTCGTCCATGGAAACATACTCGATCGAACGCTGATCGCTAAACTGATGCGGGAGGAGAGTACGGATACCATCGTCCATTTCGCCGCGGAATCGCACGTCGACAGGTCTATTCACGAACCGGACGCATTCATTCAGACAAATGTCATTGGCACCCACAACCTGCTCATGGCCGCGCGCGAACTGTGGCTGGACAGTGATGACGCGCCCGCAACGCATCGCTTCCACCACGTTTCAACGGACGAAGTCTATGGATCACTCGGCGTGGACGACCCGGCGTTCACCGAACAAACGCCGTACGCACCGAATTCACCGTATGCCGCAAGCAAAGCGTCTTCGGATCATCTGGTCCGCGCCTACCACCACACGTATGGACTCGAGGTTACCACCAGCAACTGCTCCAACAACTACGGGCCGTACCAGTTTCCCGAAAAGCTGATTCCCCTCATGATCGTCAATGCGCTGACAGGACAGCCATTGCCCGTCTACGGGGACGGCTCCAACATTCGGGACTGGCTGTATGTCGAGGATCATTGTCGCGGCATCGACCTGGTCATCGGCAAAGGCAAATTGGGCGCCACCTACAATATTGGCGGTAACAACGAACGGCGAAACATCGATATCGTGAGGCAGGTATGCGCCGGTCTTGACCGGATATTTGCGGAGAATGAGAAACTCTCAGATCGGTTTCCGGACGCGCCGGCGGCCAGCGGCCGGAAAACGGAGTCGCTGATTACTTTCGTCAAGGATCGCCCGGGACACGACTGGCGCTACGCGATCGACGCGACTCTGGCGACCGAAGAACTTGGCTATGCTCCGCGGCAGAGTTTTGAAACAGGCATCCGGCTAACGCTGAACTGGATGCTGGAAAACGAGCACTGGTGGCGCGCCGTAATGGACGGCAGCTACCGCGAATGGATCAGCAAGAACTACTCGGACAACGCCTGATTGGCGATCGCTCTCGGGCTTAGCCAGGAGCCGCTTCGCAAAACGCCGAGATAATACCGCAACAAACTTGTAAACATTCGGCCGCGTACTCTGAGTGCCGGCACCTGGCGCAGCGTAAGCAAATCCAGAAGCCACGCGATCGCCAATACCGGTAGCCGCAGCAAAATGATCAGCGTATGGGTCAGACAGTTCTCCAGGCCGGCCGTGTGTCTGCTCGTGTAAACGTGTTTCGAGATGATGACCTCGAGCTTGGTCATCGACTTCACGGCGACGTTGAGGCGACTGGATCCTCCATGAGCGTGAATGACCTCAACTTCAGGTATGTACGCGACCTTCAGACCCTTGTCGTGCGCCTTGCGGCACAGGTCGGCGTCTTCGACGTACATCCAGTAGTCTTCCGCCCAGCCGCCAATGGCATCGAAGTCGGCGCGATCGATCAGGAGGACCGAGCCGGTGACCCAGTCGCAGTACGTTATTTGCTGGTAGTCGGCGCGTGGATCCGGGAACCGGAAAGGCATCAGCAGCCGCAGTAGGGATTTCAGGGTCTTGCTCTGATTCAACAGGCCAGGAAAGTCATCGAACACCTTTTGTGGCTTGCCGCTACTCGACACCTGTTTCGGAGCGACGATACCGATATCGTGCTGCTCCTTGATGTCGATAAGCGCCTGGATGCTCTCGCATGACGCGACTACGTCGGGGTTCATGAACAGCAGCCGATCCCCTGTAGCCCTTGCGACACCAATATTGCAGCCTGCTCCAAACCCGCTGTTGTCCCGATTGGCGATGAATGTCGCCCACGGAAATCGTGCCGAGAATAGGTCGAAAGTCTCAGCCACCGATTCGTTGTCGACAACAATGATTTCCCAATCGTCAGGAAAAGCTTTTTGTAGTTCGACGAGGGCAGATTCGAGGTGGTTCCAGGAGCGATAGTTGACCGTGACGATCGATAATTTCATCCCCCGGGGTGCCCTTTGAGCCGTGTCGCTAGCGGGAGCCAAGCTGGTCCAGGTAGTCCTTCACGCCGGTTTCGACTGGCCGGAATTCTACGTCACAACCGCTTTCACGCAGCTGCGTCAGATCTGCCTGTGTGAAGCTCTGGTAAGCGCCTTTCAGGTGATCCGGGAAAGGTATATATCGAATCTTGCCCTTACCGTGCCACTGGACCACAGCATTCGCAATGTCGTTAAACGTCTGTGCCCGTCCGGTGCCGGCATTAAATATGCCGGAGATTTCGGGGTGGTCGAGAAACCAGAGATTTACGTTGCACACGTCGTCAACATAAACGAAATCCCGCAGTTGCTCGCCATCTGCATAACCGTCCGACCCGGAAAACAGCCGCGCTTCGCCGTCTTCCAGAACCTGGTTATTGAAATGAAATGCAACGCTCGCCATCGCTCCCTTGTGCTGTTCGTGGGGGCCATAAACATTGAAGTAACGCAGGCCGACCACCTGGCTGTCCGGGCTGGCCGCCACGCGCCGCACATAACGGTCGAACTGCAGCTTCGAATAGCCGTAGACGTTAAGCGGATTTTCGAAAAGCGGGTCTTCGACAAATGTCGCCGATCCGCCGTAAACGGCGGCTGATGATGCGTAAATAAACGGCGTGCCGTGTTGAAGACAATGGTGCATCAGGCGCTGCGAATACGTGTAGTTGTTCTTCATCATGTAGCGGCCGTTCCACTCGGTGGTTTCGGAACAGGCCCCTTCGTGAAAAACAGCCCTGATATCGGCAGAGAATGCCGTGTCCGACGCCAGCCGTTCCAGGAAATCGTCTTTGTCCAGGTAATCGGCGATAGGCTGATCCGAGATGTTCACGAACTTGTGGCCGTCTTCCAGGTTGTCGACGACAATGACATCGTCGTGACCGCGATCGATGAGCGCGCGAACCAGGTTACTTCCGATAAAACCGGCTCCGCCGGTGACTATATGCATGTTGATACTTTCCAGCCCGATCCCGACGGTCAGCGACTATTCGTTGCCATCCGTCATGTGGTACTGCGCCCCACAATACGGGCACTTGGCCTCGCCCGTTGCTTCGATCGGCAAAAAGACCTTGGGATGGGAGTTCCAGAGGTACATTCCCGGCATGGGACAACTGAGCGGCAGATCTTTGGGGCGAACCCCGTAATTGTGCTGTGCGTTCGCCGGAATCAGGTTCTGGTCGACGGTTCCTGCTTTGACTGCCACGGGCATCCTCGTTTCAAAAGAAGCAACGAACTATGAATTATAGGCGCTGTAAGCCGCCACGGCCATGCTCAGTCCAGCAACCGGCCCCAGGTGCTCGCAACGAATTCACGCTCTTCGAGAAACTCCGAGGCATCCGCCAGCGGCGGCTGATCATCAAGAACCAGGTGATGCTGCCGCAGGCGATAGCTGCGATAGCAGTCCTGAAGCCTGTCGCCCACGGCCGGTTCGAGACACTCCGCCGCGACCAGCGCGTCGATCTGACGAATATTGTCAGAGTACACGATGACATCGGGATGCGATCCCGCTTGGCTGAGCACGAGGTACTGAATCAGGAACTCGATGTCGCCGATACCGCCCGGACCGTTTTTAAGATCGAAAAGTTGGGCATCACTGCGGTCGAGTTCTTTGCGCATTCGCTGGCGCATCGAAATGACATCGTCGCGAAGCGTCTCACGCTTGACACGTTTTATCAGCGTGTCCCGGCGAATTCGTTCGAATTCCTTCGCCACGGCCTTGCTGCCTGCAACCGCGCGTGCGCGCAGCAGCGCCTGGTGTTCCCACGTCCATGCATTGTCCTCCTGGTAACGCTCGAAAGCATCGGTACTGGTTACCAGCAGGCCCTTTTGACCATCGGGACGCAAGCGGGTGTCAATCTTGTACAGTTCCCCCGAGCCCGTCTGCGTCGTCAGGAACAGCACGAGGCGCTTAATGAGCCGGGCAAAGAACATCGTATTATCCAGCGGCTTTTCGCCGTTCGTGACCTGGGACTCACCGTGGGAATCGTGCAGGAACACGATGTCGAGATCGGAACCATAGGATAGCTCGAGGCCGCCCAGCTTGCCGTAGCCGATGATGCCCAGGCCCGCTTCATGCGTAACGCCATCAATGACATAGCACGGCACGCCGTGGCGGGCAGTAAGATCATTCCATGCCACGTGCAGCGCCCCGTCGAGCACGGTTTCTGCAAGCCAGGTCAATCCATCGCTGACTTTCATGATCGGCAGGCCACCGTGAAAATCCGCGACCGCAATCCGGAACATCGCCGCGCGCTGGAACTGAACAATCGTATGCATGTGCGCTTCACTGTCAGTATCCGTTATGGTCACGAGTCGCTGCGCGAGTTCTGCTGAGAGATCCGGCTTCGTGACACCGGCAGAGTACATTCGTGGATCGAGCAGCTCGTCAAGAAGCACCGGGGACAGCGCGATCTGATCGGCGATGTACTGGCTGCGCGAGCACAGATCAACAAGGCGATTCATTGCCGAAGGATTCTCATTAAGCAAGGCGAGGTAGGCACTCCGCCGAAGAATGCGCTCGACGACGTTCAGCGTGCGCGTCAGGGCAGACACCGGGGAACCCGTTTCCATCGAATTGATGATGAGGTCCGGCATGAATCTTCGCAGCCGATCCGCGGAAATCGAGTCGATCTGCCGCGTCGATGCGGCGTTGGCGAAGGATACGAGAATGGCCGCCATATCCGCCGCGCTTTCCACGTTCGCGGCCGACAACAACGTGCACCAACTCTCTTCAGTGGCATCGTTCTCCCACGCACGCACCAGCTTTTCGCGCAAGGGTTTGGCGTCGCTCGGGTCCCGGAGCGCGACGCGCTCGAATTCTTCCGAAATCACACGACGGTGCATCTCGAGGTCTGCGCGCAGGGCGGGCCAGTCGGCATAACCCATCGCAAGGCACAGTCGTGTCTGATCGGCCGCGTGGCGCGGTAGGTCGTGAGTCTGACGATCACGAATGGCCTGGATGAAGTTCTCCAGGCGTCGCAGGAACCGGTACGCCTGCCGAAGACTCCGCGCGCCGTCCGCCGACAGCCCGCGACTGCCCACCAGTTTCGGCAAGATTTCCTGGAATCGTCGGCCCTGCAGGGCAACTTCGCTGCCACCGCGAACCAGCTGAAACGACTGCACGATAAATTCGGCTTCCCGAATGCCACCAGGACCCAGTTTGACGTTGTCCTTGAGCTCGCGACGCTTGACTTCGGCCGCGATCATCGCGTGCATTTCGCGCAGCGATTCGAAGACACCGTAATCGAGGTAGCGGCGGTATACAAACGGTGTAATCAGGTTGCTGTCCAGTTCATTTCGCGCGTCCGGTCCGGGATCGGGTCCGACGACGCGCGCTTTTATGTACGCATAGCGTTCCCAGTCACGTCCGTGCTGCATGAGATACGACTCGAGGGCTGAAAAACTGACGACAGGCGGGCCACTTTCTCCAAACGGCCGCAGCCTGGTATCGATACGGAAAACGAAACCGTCGACGGTGACTTCGTCAATCAGCGAGATCAAGAGCCGGGATAATCGTCCGAAGTATTCCTGTGCGCTGACGGTCCGGGCGCCGTCCGTTTCGCCGTTTTCGGTAAACAGGAATATCAGGTCGATGTCCGATGAAAAGTTGAGCTCGCGGCCGCCCAGCTTGCCCATTCCCAGGATAACCAGCGGTACCGTCTTCCCCGCAGCGTCACGCACTTGTCCGTAACGCGGCTCGAGCGTGCGGATCGCATAACGAGTCGCCGCATCGAGCGTCGAGTCCGCCAGGTCCGAGAGTTGCTCGAGCGTTTCGTCGAGATCGGCGAGACCGAATATTTCACGCCAGAGAATGCGCAACAGGACACGATTCCGGATTCGGCGCAGTTCGGATTTGACCGCGTCAACGGCGGCATCCCCGTCGGCCAAAGCAGAGAGAAGCCTGGCGTCAAGGTCTGTGCGCCGGCTGAACGAAGCCACGCTGCCTGTAAACCACCTCCAGTCCTGCAGCACGACATTGGCGCCAAATTCACTGCAGGCGACGAGCCGGACCAGTGGCTCGACCTGTTCGGCCTGCAGCTCCGGCAGGCCGCGTTTTTCATTCAGCCGCTCAAACCACCGTGTTACCGGAGACTGCAATTCCTGCGGCAGCGCGGCCGTGGCTTTGGCAACCCGATTTTCCACACTGCCTCCCATGCCAGGACACTACCAGTCTATCGAAAAAACGGCGAGACTCCGGCACTATTGATTTCGTGGCGCAAAAACACCTCCTCATCGTTTATCACTCGCAATCCGGAACGACGACGCGCATGGCCGATGCTGTCATTCACGGCGCGAAGCAGGCAAACATCGACGGCGTAGACGTGAGAGCGAAAACGGCACTTGATGCCGACGCCGGGGACCTGCTGTGGGCAGACGCATTTATTCTGGGTACACCTGAAAACTTCGGTTACATGAGTGGCGGGATGAAGTATTTCCTCGATCGCGTCTATTATCCCTGCGAGGGAAAACTGAATGGTCGCCCCTGGGCGCTTTTTGTCCGGGCGGGCAACGATGGGACAGGGGCGATTTCCAGCGTCCGTCGCATTCTCACCGGGCTCGCCGTCAAGGAAGTTCAGGAGCCGCTGCTCATCAAAGGTGATTTCGACGAGTCCAGGCTGGCAGACTGTGAGGAACTCGGATCGACGATGGCTGCCGGACTCGAGGCCGGCGTGTTCTAGCCGCTCAGGATACTGACTCTTGCGCCGTATCCGCGAGACCCGACAACATGGCTTTGAACGACAGCGGCTTGCCGTAAATATGTCCCTGGGCAAAATCGACGCCCAACTTGCTTAGCAGCTGGCGCGAGAGATCTGATTCGACGTACTCAGCCACTGTCTTGAGTTCCATGACTTTCGCCACCTGCGTAATAGCCGCGACCATCGATTCCGATATCCGGTTTTCCGTAATGTCGCGAATAAAGCTCCCGTCAATTTTGAGTATGTCGACATTGAAGTTCTTGAGGTAGGCAAATGAACTAAGGCCGGCACCAAAGTCGTCGAGCGATATCGTGCAGCCAAATTTCTTGAGCTCGTCGATAAAAAGTTGTGCTTTGGCAAGATTGGAGACCGCAGCCGACTCGGTGATCTCGAAACACAGCACCTCCGGCGGCAGTCCGCTTATCCGGATTTCTTCTTCGACAAACTCAAGAATATCGTCGTCGCCCAGCGACTGCCCGGACAAATTGATCGAGACGACAGCACCACTTGCGATAACAGACTCCTTGATCTCGCTCAGCCTCGCAAGCGCGGTCGATACGACCCATCGGTCGACCTGCGGCACAATATGGTAGCGCTCGGCTGCAGAGAAAAGCGCTTTTGTCGCCACGCGATTGCCGTCCGAATCGACCATGCGCAGCAACAGCTCGAAGCGCGGCCCGGTTGACAAACCGTGCAGACTGACGATCGGCTGTGCTCGCAATTCGAAGCCTTCGCCGTCCAACGCCTTCTGGATCTCGGCAATCAACTGCATATCGTCATAGCGTCGGATAATGCTCTGGTTTCCCGCATCGAAAATCTCGACGCGATCACGTCCATGGTCTTTCGCTGATTCGCAGGCCATGCGTGCTGTCGTAAGCGCGCTGCCATCATCACCGTTGCTGCGAGTGAATTCGGCGATGCCGATACTCATTGTGACCTGCAGGGATTTGTCTCCCTCCAGGTATCGCAATGCAGAACGTTTCTCGCGCACCACGTTAGCAAGCTGGATCGCTGCTTCCGTATCGGCATGCGTTAGCAATATGCAGAATTCATCGCCCGTCAGGCGTGAAAGCACCGCACTATTCGGGAGGTCTTCCTCGAGGAGGCGGGCGAATTGCATGATCACTTCATCGCCGGCCTTACGACTGAAATTGTCGTTGACCAGCTGCAGATTGTCGAGATCGAAATATATTAGTTGATGCGTATCCGTCTCTGAATCCAGCGCTTTCCAGGATTCATGCAGCTGTGCCTCAAACCCGGCACGGTTCATGAGACCCGTCATTGAATCGAAAGAGCGCTCGATGACGTACTCGACCTTGCGAATAATATGCGACATGAAACGCCGATCGCTGTTCGAGAATTGTCTTTTGTCGACACGACCAAGCTGGGCGAATACGCCCTCGACATTACCATGTTTGTCCAGCAGCGGACTCAGCAACGTTTGGTATCCCTGCTCGGCCTCTTCCGTCGAACCTTCGATCGCGGGAATCTCGAAAATTGAAGGTTGTCGCTGTCCATCCAGCTTTGGCAACAGCTGATCAATCAGGTACCGATCCAGCATCTTGCGGTTAACGTTTTTCCAGCTCGCGTGCGTCGCACTGATCCGGATCCGCTTCGACGGAATCAGCAATACACTGTAGTTGATACCGAGGTAGCGCCCGCTCTGCCCGACGAGCTGTGCCAGGTGAGAGTGGCGTCGGGATGCGCCGTGGATTTTCTCGTCGACCTCGTAGACGAGCTTAAGCTCTTTCTCGATCTCCTGCACATGCGCCCTTGTTGCCGCCAGTTCTTTGCCGAGGCCCAGCGTTTCTCCAATGAGCTCTACCGCTGGTTCGAGGATGTTGCCGAGCAGGGTCGGATTGAAGGACGCGGATTTGCCGACGTTCTTCGAAAACAACGAGACCAGGATACCGATAACCTGGCTTTCGTCATCGTAAACCGGCAGAACCAGCACCGTCCGTGCGGAAGGCAACGTTCTCTTCAGTATCTCGTCGCCGTTTTTCAGGTCAGCGATGACCTCGTCCGGAAGCTCTGCGACAAAGTTGTCGACCTCGAAATCGTCAGCGTTTTCACTGCTCCAGACGCAATCACGATCAAGATCGTAAAAACAAAAAAGTTGCGCCCGGGGCACGAGTGCGTGCAACAGGGTGGTCGCTTTGCCGACACTCGTCCTTGTTTCCCGGCTACGCAATTCTGCAGACATGGGCGTCCTGATCCACGGTCAACGGTTTTCAGTGGCCCAGAATGCCTGTGACAGCGCCAGAACGCTGTGACTCAAGTCTCAGCAGTCGCAGTATTTCCACCGTAATTCAGCGAATTACGCACGCTTTTGACCCGATTGGCATAATTCTCAGGGATGCGGGCGTTGCCCCGACTTCCTTACTGCGCAGCCAACCAGTCGTCGTCCGAACCTTCGTTGACGCCCTCGAACAACGGCGTGCTCAGATACCGCTCCCCGGTGTCCGGCAACATGGCCAGAATCACGGAACCTTCAGGCGCTTTCCTGGCGACCGAGAGTGCCGCCGCAAGCGTGCCACCGGCGGAAATGCCGGTGAATATGCCTTCTTTGGCGGCGAGTTCCCTTGATACCGCGATTGACTCGTCGTCGGTTACCGGGACCAGCTCGTCGAACACCTCGCGATTCAAAACCTCAGGAATGAAGTCGGGCGTCCAGCCCTGAATCTTGTGCGGGCTCCATTCCTTGCCGGCGAGCAAGGACGCACCGGCCGGCTCCGTCGCAACGATGGTAACGCCGGGCCTGGCCACTTTGAGCACCTCACCGACGCCTGTCATCGTGCCACCGGTGCCGTATCCTGTTACCCAGTAGTCGAGTCGCCTGCCGGCAAAGTCGCGCAGGATTTCGGGGCCCGTCGTCTGGCGGTGAAACTCGGGGTTGGCCGGGTTTTCGAACTGTCGTGCGAGAAACCAGCCGTGCTTCTCCGCAAGCTCTTCGGCCTTCTTGACCATACCGCTGCCACGCTCCGCAGCCGGCGTCAGTATTACTTTTGCACCAAGCCCGCGCATGATCTTGCGCCGTTCCACCGAAAAAGAGTCGGCCATCGTCGCAACGAACGGGTGACCTTTGGCCGCACACACCATGGCCAGTGCGATGCCCGTGTTGCCCGAGGTTGCCTCAACGACGGTCTGGCCGGGTTTCAAAGTACCGCGGACTTCAGCGTCATTGACTATCGCGAATGCAAGGCGATCCTTTACCGAGGCCATCGGATTGAATGACTCGACCTTGACATACATCTCCACATGATCCGGGCCCATGCGATTGAGGCGGACTACGGGCGTGTTGCCAATCGTCTCCAGGATGTTGTTATAGATCATCTTGTGTCCTTGATTTTGCGATCGTATTACTGTGTTTAGCACAAATTAGGCAGGATTGCGTGCCCGCCATACCCGGGAAATTGTCTTATACTCGAATGTAGCTGTTATTCGCCGACGGCAGACGCGGATTTCCGGAAACAATGGTCCGGGCGCAGTCGCAAAGCCGGACATGGCGCAACGACCTGACACATGAAACTTCAACAATTGAAATACCTGCTCGCAATTGCCGATAACGGATTGAATATCACGGCAGCAGCTGAGCGACTTTACACGTCGCAGCCCGGTGTTAGTAAACAGCTTAAGCTGCTTGAGCAAGAACTCGGGCTGCAGCTGTTTACGCGCAAGGGGAAAAGCCTGGATGGTGTGACAGCAGCGGGTCAGCAGATTATCGACCGCGCCCGCATAATCATGCAGGAAGTTGACAACATCCGCAGTCTTGCCTCCGACTTCTACGAGGAAGAAGAAGGTTCGCTGTCGATAGCAACCACTCACACTCAGGCACGCTATGTGTTACCGGAGATCATCCGCGAATTCCGCGAACGCTTTCCAAAAGTCGGGCTGAACCTGCATCAGGGCACGTCGGAACAGATTGCCGACATGGTGGCGGCAAACGATATCGACTTCGCCATCGCTACTGGATCAAGAGATCTGTTCTCTGAACTGATGCTGCTGCCTGGCTATCGTTGGGATCGTTCGATTATCGTGCCGAAGGAGCACGAGTTAACGAAACTTGATCGAAAGCTCACGCTGCATGATCTGGCGCAATATCCGCTGGTTACCTATGTGTTCAGCTTCGGCGGTCAGTCATCCTTGAAGCGCGCTTTTGCAGAAAAGGGGCTCGAACCGGATGTTGTTTTCACGGCTCGTGATGCGGACGTCATCAAGACCTACGTTCGCATGGGGCTGGGCGTGGGAATAGTAGCGAGCATGGCAGCGGATTGTGCCGACAAGAAAGACCTGGTCGCCATCGATGCTGAAGGCCTGTTTCCACGCAGTACGACCTGGATCGGCTACCGGAGAGACTCGGTGCTGCGCCGCTACATGATCGAATTCATACAGTTGTTTGCACCGCACGTAACGTCGAAACATATCGAGCAAATACGGCGAGCCACCTCTCAGCACGAGGTAGACGAGCTATTCGAAGATGTCGAGCTCCCTGTTCGAAGCGGCTGCGCCGACGGGATAATCGAAGCGGCATGAGCGGCATGACTGCGCCGGCACGACCAGCTCAGTAAATGCGAATCCCGCCGTGTCGTTTGCGACTACTGTAGTCGACCCACCACAGGCCCAAAAGAAAACCGCCAACCAGGCAGACCCCGATAGCCGCTGCGACCCAGCTCAGCGGCAGGCTGCCTTTGTATCGTCTCTTCAGAACCTCGATGCTGGCGTTTTCATCCTTAAGGTCCGCAATTTCGGTTTCAGCGCCGTCGAGCTTCGACGTGAGTTCGGCCGCCTGCTCCTCCAGCCTCTTTATCGCTGCAGCGGGAGCAGCAAAGGACCGCTTTGTTTCCTCGAGCTCGGCCCGCAGCGCATCTCGCACGGCAATTGTCTCCGCAACAATCAGCTTGGCCGGCTTGTCGGCTACGAGATAGGCCGCTTTGACGTAGCCGCGGGCGCCGTCGGGAAGCTGGACGTTGGCGTAGTTCCGGTCCCGGGAAATAATTTCGAGCGCCTGCCCGCTTTCGAGCATGCGAAACGCACGGTCACTCGTGTCGGGCGCCTGGTGCAGACCCAGCCGCAGGTTATCTGTGATATACGCCGTCTCGGCGGCCGCAACCATGGGCAGTAATGCGAAGACCCCAATAACCAGACGCATCGTCATTCTCCTTTGCTCGCGGCGAGTGTACTACATGACATACGAATTACGACCTCGACTATTGCTCGTAAAGCCATCGCAACAGGGCTTCCTGGACTTCCTCGCCCGGCCCGCGGTGAATGTCCTTGTAGTTCTGCATTGCCACGACGGCCAGGCGACGGCCCGATCTCGACTGCAAATAGCCGGCTAAAGCACTGACGTCATCCAGTGATCCGGTCTTGAGGTGCGCTTTGCCAATCAGTTCGGTGCCGCGAAATCGACGCGATAGCGTGCCGTCGAGTCCGGAAATTGACATTGAGGCAAGATATTCAGGCATGTAGGGCTGCCGCCACGCGAACCGCAACAAGGAACCCATCTCCGCCGCGGTAATGCGCGAGTTCCTCGACAGGCCCGCGCCGTTATCGATCGCGAGTTGGCCGGATTCCAGTTCGTTTTCGGCCAGCCAGTTAGCGATTACCATCCGACCGACCTCTTCGGTACCCGGCTCCCCGGCGACTTCGGCCGACAGGGTGTAGAGCAGCTGGCGGGCCATTACATTGTTGCTGTGCTTGTTGACGCGGGCGATCATCTCGCTCAGCGGCGGTGACTCGAACGACACGATTGGCTCGGCGTCGGGATCAGCCAGCGCATTTTTCCAGCCGCCGTTGAATTCGCCGCCGGATTCGCGCCATAACAACTGAAACAAGCCGTAGACAAATTCGTTGTGCGACAGAGCGGCCCGATCCATGGCATAGCGCTTGCACCTGTCCGGGAAACTGCCGGAAAATGTCACTTCATCGGAGCGTTCGTTGGTGCTAATGGTGATGCCGCGCTGATAGCCGCGACAACGGCCTGGGCTAAGGCTCAGGTCATTCCGAACGCGCAGGTTTTCGAGCGCCGGGTCCAGCCGGACCGTGACCGCTTCTGACTGATGATCGGGCTCGAACCAGTAGCGAACGACTTTGAAATTCATCAGGAGCGCGTTCGGAGCAACATTGTACGCCCGCAACGGCTGTCTATCGAAGGCAGCGGGATCGTAATCGCCGATTTCGAAAAAGCTATCGTCGATAAGCAGGTCGCCGTCAATCTCGCGTATTCCGGCAAGGCGAATGTTGCGCAACAGCTGCCAGACACGCTCCGTGACCAGGAACGGATCTCCGTAACCTTTGATCAGCAGGTCACCGTCGAGCCGATCGCCGTGCATTTCACCATTCGCGTATACCTCTGTCTTCCAGCGGTATGCGGGGCCAAGAACGTCAAGCGAGACCAGCGTCGTCAGCAGCTTGATCGTCGAAGCAGGATTCCTGCGTGCACCCTCACGCCATCGCAATACGGTTTCGCCCGTATCGACGTCTTCGACATAAATACTGAGCGAATCCTCGGGTATCTGGCGAAGGTTCAGTACGCTCTGCACGCGCAGCGGCAGTTTGCCTTCGCTGGCGGATGCGGCCGTGGCCATAAACAGACAAAACAGCAGGATTGAAAAGGTTGATTTCATGGCTTTATGAGCTTGATTGAAATTCAATTGGCATTGTCAGGTTCCAGTGTAGGCAGGTGCCGCGCAAGTGTGCGGCTGGCTGCGCGGTGTATTACCCAGGTCAGCACGACGATCGCGGCGATTCCGGCCGCTGCGATCCAGTAACCGAGGCCTTGTGGCGTCGCATCGCCGGACAGGATTTGACCGACGTCCCGGGCCAGAGTGCCAAGGTAAACATACAGTGCAACGGCTGGCAGCATTCCCACTGTTGTTGCGACGAAATGTGTACGTGATCTGACGGAAGTAATCCCGTACGCGTAATTAAGTACGTTAAAGGGGATGATCAATGACAGGCGGGTCAGCACAACGATCAGGAACGCCTCTTCCCGCAGTCCTTTTTCAATCGCCTCGAGTCGCTTGTTACCTGCGACTTTTTGTTCAACCCATCGCCGGGCTCCTCTCCTGCCCGTCAAAAACGCCCCCTGCGCGCCAAACGCGATACCGGCGCCTGCGTACAAAAAGCCCGGCGCCACGCCAAACAGAAATCCGGCGATCATCATCGAGACGGAGCCCGGTAGAAACAGGATCGTCGCCACGGCGACGCATGCAACGTAAGTAATCGGACCGGCTACCGGGTGTCTATCAGACCAGTCCCCGATCGCGACAATCCACTCAGCAAACGGCAGCGCGTAGAGGGAAAAGGCGAGCGCCAGAAATACAGCTGCCAGCAGGACTCTATTAATGACCAGTTTGTTCAAGATCCTGATGTCCCCATCCCTATGCAGACGGCCGCTTGATTTTGTAGGTCCGCACGCGGTCGGCAAGCGTGGTCGGTCGGACGCCAAGCAGCTCCGCCGCGCCTCCTGCGCCCGACACTCTCCAGTTGGTCTGCTCCAGCGCTTTGATGAGGTTCGATTTCTGCAGGTCCTTGATCTCTTTGTCAGTCAAGATATCACTACCAGCGGCCGCAGTTTCGGTCGCCTCATCCGTCTCGGTGTGAAGATCCAGCATTGACAGGTCCAGCCGCAGGACCTTGCCTTGCGACAGAATAACGGCCCGCTCGATGACGTTTTTGAGTTCCCGGACGTTGCCCGGCCATGGATACGCGCGAAGATTTTCGGTTTGTGCACGGGTCAGGGTAAGGACCTCGCGTCCGAAGTCCTTGCAGGTCTGTTCGAGAAAGTGCTGTGCCAGTTGTACAACGTCGTCATCCCGTTCTCGAAGCGGCGGAACCTCAACGGGAAAGACGCTGATACGATAAAAAAGATCTTCTCGAAATTTACCGTCAACAATCAACTGCTCCAGGTTGCGATTGGTTGCAGCAATGACGCGAACGTCGACCGAACGGGTTACATCATCGCCAACACGCTCGAACTCGCTTTCCTGCAATACGCGCAATAGCTTGCCCTGCAGTTCGAGCGGAATTTCGCTTACTTCATCGAGAAACAATGTTCCGCCGTCGGCAAGCTGGAACCTCCCTATGCGGTCCCGATGCGCGCCCGTAAAAGCGCCTTTCACATGCCCGAAAAATTCGCTTTCGAATAGCTCTTTGGGTATCGACGCGCAGTTGACTTTCACAAGGGGACCTTCCGCCCGCGGAGAACGGATATGGATCGCATGGGCGACGAGTTCTTTGCCGACTCCTGACTCGCCTTGCAGAAGCACGTTTGCCGGCGTCTCGGCGACCGCTTCTACGCGCTTCAGCATGCGCCGCAGAGCGGAACTGGTGCCGATAATTCGACCGAAATTCATTGCTACGTTGACTTCTTCGCGCAGATAATCCCGCTCGCGCTCGAGCTCCTCGCGCAAACGGGCGTTTTCCGCAAGCGTGCGGCGTAATTCGCGTTCCGCACGATTGCGCTCAGTCACGTCTTTCGATGCGACGAGCATGTGTCCGAAGTCCCTGTTGTTTTCGCGATTTGGCACTGCCGACATCACGAGATCGATAACCCGGCCTTTCTTCGTGATCATCTGCCGCTGCAGGTTGTCAAAAGTGCCTTTCTTGATCAGTTCCTGCAAGCCGCCGTCGACATACTTTTTGCGATCGGCTTGGCTGAAGAAATCAGTAATCGGCCGACCGACTACTTCTTCTCTCTTGTAGCCCAGCTTCTGCAGCCAGTGATCCGTTACCGTGACAATCAATCCCTTGTTGTCGACCGTGTGCAGCATCGCCGGCGTTGACCGATACAGATTGCGATATTTCAGGTTGGCCCGCGCCTGGTCGGATATCTCCGTGTACATCGCGACCGTGCGCAGGAACTCTCCTTCGCGGTCAACCTCGACAAGCGCGTTGACCAGACAATCGACCTCCTCGCCTGAACGGCTGACAAAACTGACCGGCTTGTTTTCGAGCTTGCCGGTTCGCCGCAAAGCAGGCCGCAGTTCTTCGCGCACACGTCGCGCGCTTTCAGGCGTGGCGAATTCTTCCGGCCGGTGGCCCACCATGTCGGCTCGATCGTAGCCAAGGCGCGACAGCATCGCGTCATTAACGTCCAGGAAAGCGCCGTCCTCGGCAATCGAGGTCGCCATGACGGGGGCCTTACGGAATAACCACTGGTAGTCGTCGGGGGTGATCATCGACGCATGATATACGAAATTTCGTAAATAGTCTTACGGTTTTTCGGAATTTACGATTTTTCGTAATCGGCGGGATTTTTATAACTGGTTGTTTTTATTTGATTTATGAAGTTGGCACGACTTATGCAGGACGGGAGTACAGAGAACGGCAATTTGGCCGATCGCTATTACCAACATCGCGACGCAGCCAGCGCTGGCCGCAGTCGCTTGGGGACAAGATGATGAAGATCCGGAATGTAGAAAACCGACTGGCCTATGTCGGCGCACTGATCGTACTGATCGGCGTAACCTGGGCTGCTGGCTCGGCATTTGGCGCCGAACCCAAGAGATTCGAGGCCGCGGCCGTCGCCGACCGCGAAGCTCTGGACCATGCGGTTGTCGGCGCACGCGAAGCCATGACAGAGGCAGCGGCCAATGCCGCCGAGGCACTCAGGGCCGAAAACAAGTTCGACCTTGATAATCACCTGAACGTCCTTACTTCAACCTTGATGGCGCGGGTCAAGTAAGCAGCAGACAAATCCCCTCCGGCGGTGTGCCACCAGCTATATCCCCCCTACAAGCTGCTGGGCGGCGCCGGGCTCAGCTGGACAGGAATCCAGCTTAACGGACCATGAAGGTCCGGCGGCACCCCCTGCCGTTGCTTGATAAGGCGCCGGAGACCGCTCCGTGTTGGAACGGCCCGCTGGTTCACTTCCTGAAATCAGTTCTCCGGCGCCTTTTCTTTTCTAATCACTGACACGATGCCGGTGGGCTTCTGCCCGCCTGTTCCTTTCGATGGAGTTGCGACGACTGATAGTCTTGCGCAGCCGTTTGAGCCAAAGACGCGCCCAGGTGAATTCGATGCTCAGAATGGTGAGCCCCACGGGGATAACGACGATCGCCGGCCCTGGCGTCACGATCATTACAAGGCCCAGCAGCAGCACCGTCGCGCCGACTACGCCAACCACGATGCGGCGTGCCGACCTGTAGGTGAAGTGTACGACTTTCCTGATCAATACCTGCCCCGGTTGTTGTTGATTTTGAGACCTGTTACCGTAGCCTTAGTCCGATGAAGCGACTACGAGTTCCAATTGTACTCGCCGTGTGCCTCTGCATCACGACGATCGTCGCTGCAGCCGACGGCCCGTTGACCCTCCGCGCGAACGAATCCAGCGCACAACTGGTACCGCGTAAACAAGGTCCTCAGCAAGTCAGCCTGCCTTCGCTGGAATTCTCTTTGGTGGCGACAGTTGACTGTCCGTCGGATGCCGATGTCGAAGCTGTCACCGTCAGTATAGCGGACACGCACAAGCACTTTGGCCCCGCTGAAATTGGCGACGAGGCCGCGCTTGACGTCCGCATCAGAGTGCCTGCGAACCAGGTTGCACCGATTGCAATTGCAGATTTCTGCATTGACGGTGGGGCCGGAGATGAAGAAGGCCTGCTGGTGCCAGGGGTCGCAACGGCACAGGCATCGCTGAGGTGCCGCAGCGAAACCGGTTTGTCCGTGTATTTCGCGAGTACCGTGCTACCACTCTGGCTCGATTGCGCGCCTGCCGAAAATCAGGAAGCGTCGACAGAAAGGTGAAGATCGAGGAACTCCAGCGTCCGGCGCCAGGCGTCAGTCGCTGCAGTCTCGTTGTAGTTGTTGCCCGTCGGATTTGCGAAGGCATGGCCGACACCGGGGTAAACATGAATGTCGTGATTCTTGCGCAGGTTCCTGAGCGCCTCTCCGAATGCTTTCACTGACGATACTTTTATGCCCGTATCCTCCTCCGCGAAAAGGCCCAGTATCGGGCTGTTGATCGGGCGAAGCTTGTCTTCATCGCTGGTTACCTGGCCATAGTAGATAACGGTTGCGTCCAGATCGTCCGGAAATAACTGCGCCGTATTCAGCGACCAGCCTCCGCCAAAACACCAGCCGAGTGATCCAACTCTCGGCGCCCCGGCTGTTGCGCTGACGAATTCATAAGCGCTGCGGATGTTGGCATTGGCCGACTCGGGATCTTCGACGACCGAGAGCATCAATTCGCGAGCCTCCGCGCTATTCCCGGCAACTTTGCCACCGTACAGGTCAACCGCGAGAACGATGTATCCCTCGCCCGCGAGGCGATCCGCCATTGCGCGAATATTGTCATTCAGTCCCCACCACTCGTGAATCATGATCACGGCCGGCAGGGGCTCGAACATGTCCGACGGCGCAACGAAGTAACCGTAAACCAGCTGGTCGCCTAGCTCCGCGTAAGGCAGAGTCTCCGAAATCACGGCTCGTTCCGGTGGAATCTCTGCGGCGGGGCTGGGAGCAGCCGTATCCTCGGCGTGTTCCCTCGTCATGGCGTCGACATTGGCACGGGCGGCGGCCTGGTCACGTGCAGCCGTATCCTGATCCGATGAGCCGCAGGCATAGAGCAATGTGCCGCTGATGACAAGCGCTGCGACGATCGCCGTCCTTCGGAGCCTGGCTATAAACATACAATTAACCTGCAATACACTCGTTTTCACCGGGAAAGCAGCATCGCGCCGATTCCGTACAGGCGATAGTGTAGAGGTGATGCGAACTCGTGACTACCACTCGTCGTCTTCCCACTCCTTGAGCTTGCTCTTGTCGACCTCTTCCCACTGCTTTTTGCTGAGCCGGACATACTGCAGTACCTTGGCTATCGTGTAGACAGCGATGACCGCAATCATTATCAGCAAGAAGCCCAGACCGTCAGGCATCGCTTGTTTCCCGCAGCGACCCGAAGCAACAGTTTAGCATCAAGGCACGAATCAACAATGACTGAAAGCCGCAGACGGGAATCTATTTGGCGGCGCACAGCGGGGCTGATGGGCCTCGCCCTGCGCGACAATGACGAGGATTTTACGCGGGGTCCGATCGGCCGCGCGCTCGCATTGCTCGCGATTCCGATGATGCTGGAAATGGCCATGGAGTCCGTTTTTGCGGTTGTCGACATCGCGTTCGTGGCGCGACTGGGCACCGATGCTATCGCGGCTGTCGGCATCACCGAGGCACTGGTCACGGTTCTGTACGGAATCGCCATAGGCCTGGGCACGGGGCTGACCGCGATGGTTGCACGGCGCATAGGCGCGAAGGACGCCGATGCGGCGTCACAGGTGACCGGGCAAGCCATCTGGATCGGAGCAATTCTGTCGATCCTCATCGGCGTCGCCGGCGTCACCTACGCGCGGGACCTGCTCGAGATCATGGGCGCCTCAAAGAGCGTTGTCGAACAGGGCCAGGGTTTCACCGCCGTGCTTCTGGGCGGCTCCTGCAGCATCATATATCTCTTTCTCCTCAACGCTGCTTTTCGGGGCGCCGGCGACGCCACCGTCGCGCTGCGCTCACTGTGGCTGGCGAACGGCTGCAACATTGTCCTTGACCCGTGCCTGATCTTCGGGCTCGGGCCGTTCCCGGAGATGGGCGTAACCGGGGCGGCCGTCGCCACGACGATCGGCCGTGGCATCGGTGTGATCTATCAACTCTGGTACCTGATGGCTGGTCGTGGACGTATCGCTCTGCAGCTTCGTCACCTGCGTCTCGTTCCTGCGTTGAGTTCACGCCTGCTCAGGATCTCTTTCGGAGGCATCGGTCAATTTCTGATTGCAACGGCGAGCTGGATCGGCGTCATGCGGATCGTCGCAATCTATGGCAGCCCGGCCATCGCCGCGTACACCATTGCCCTGCGAATGATGGAATTCACATTCCTGCCGGCCTGGGGGCTCGGCAATGCCGCTGCGACCCTTGTCGGCCAGAACCTCGGGGCAAGACAGCCGGACAGGGCCGAACAATCGGCCTGGCGGGCGGCAAAATACAATGCAGCGTTCATGACCGTTGCCGGAGTAATCCTGCTGACTTTCGCACGTGGAATCACCGGACTCTTTACGGACGAAATTGACGTCTTGCGCTGGGGCACAAGCTGCCTGCAAATCATGGGGATTGGATTTCCCATGTATGCCGTCGGCATGGTAATTATCCAGTCCTTGAACGGGGCCGGTGATACGACGACTCCGGCCGTATTAAATTTCATCTGCTTCTGGATCGTCCAGATTCCACTGGCATTCGTGCTCGCGACAGGCACAGTCCTCGGACCAAATGGCGCTTTCACCGCAATTGTCGTTTCTGAGTCACTACTCACGATTCTCGGCGTGATAATGTTCCGGCGTGGAAACTGGAAACGCCAAGTCGCCTGACGCGAAGTTGATCGAGATTCGCAATGCGACGATCTGGCGTGGAACGAGCCGTGTATTCGACTGCCTGAATCTGGTTATCGCCCAGCATGAACGAGTCGCCGTACTTGGACCCAATGGCTCCGGCAAGACGACGCTCCTGAAGATCATCAATCGCGAGCTTTACCCGGTCGTAAAACCGGACAGTTTCGTGCGCATCCTGGGTCTCGAAACCTGGAACGTCTGGAAGTTGCGGGAGCATATCGGCATCGTGTCGCACGATCTGCAGCAACGCTACACGCCGGACACAACCGCGCTGGAGGTTGTCGTTTCTGGTTTTTACGCGAGCATCGGAGTGCAGGGAACCCTGGCGAGGCACGTCAATGAAGATCAGCTCGGCGCGGCTATCGAAACACTCGGCGACCTCGGCATCGGGTCCTTGCAGAACACACCGTTAAGAGCCATGTCGACGGGGCAACAGCGCCGCTGCCTGCTGGCTCGTGCGCTTGTGCACCAGCCGGATACCCTGATCCTTGACGAACCGACGGCCGGCCTGGATTTTGCGGCAAGCTTTGACTACCTGGGGCGACTCCGGCGTCTGGCAGAAGCCGGCAGGAATATCGTGATCGTCACGCATCACCTCAATGAAATCCCACCGGAGGTTGATCGAGTGGTGCTATTGAAGAACGGCCAGGTCGCCGCCGACGGCCCCAAAAAAGCCGTGCTCAGCAGCGAGATCCTGAGTAAAGTCTATGAAACCCCTGTCCGGGTGGCCGAAATTGACGGTTATTATCTCGCGTACCCCGGCTAGGCTCTTAAAAACGTGACCTGATACGATGATTCGAAGCGCGAACGGGCCTAATCTGTCGCTTATGTTGAAACCGGCAGCAACCCTACTAGCGAGCCTGCCGCTCGTGCCCCTGCCCACGCTGGCTGCCGATACCGAGGCCAGGACAGGAATTACCAGCGTAGGCCCTGCAGTGGTCATATTCACGCTTGCCGCCGCGCTGCTGCTAACGCTGGTTTTTCGCCCGGTGGTGCACCACGTGGCACGATTCATCACCGCAGGAATTGGCCAGCGTCGAATACGATCTGCGCTCGAAAAACGCAGCCCCGACGTCTTGCATGACTTTATCCTCCCCGGCGCTTACGGCGGCCTCGTAAAAATCGATCATGCGATTCTGACGGCGGGCGGCATCCTCTGCATTCAATCCAAACACTACAATGGCATCGTCTTCGGTGCTGAAGATGACGCGCAGTGGACAAATGTGGATGGCGTCAAACGGCGACGATTCCTGAATCCCTTGATCCAGAATGAAGGCCGCAGCCGCGCGCTCCGACAGATTGTGCCCGATGTGCCCGTTGCCAACCTGGTCATTTTTACGGGTTCGGTCGAATTCACGTCTGCGCCACCGCGCGGTGTCATCCACGTCCGCGACCTCGAGAGCTTTGTCGCCAAGTTTGTCTTCGGCCCCAGCAAAGTCAAAGACTGGGACGCCGCGTGGCTTACGGTCAAGGCTGCGGCGCTGACGGATGAAGAGTCCCGCAAAGATCTGCAGGCCCAGCTGACTTTCACCTGAGCAAGCCCCGCTTCAGGAGTCACCCCACACTTACACGCCATGCTTCAGCCAATGTTCTATACTCGGTTTCGATTACCTGGGCCGAGGCGTGCTGAATGGCAAGCAATGAGACTCTGATTTCGTCACCGATCGGTGTACTTTCGGTACTCTGCTTTGTAGCAGCATTCTTTTTTTTGTTGGCGCAGGTCAGCAAAGCCAAATTCTTCAATTACATTCCGCCGCTGTTGTTCATCTACGCGACACCGGTCTTTCTCAACAACTTTGATGTCATCCCCAGCGAATCGGTTATTTACACGGGCCTGAGCCAGTTTGCGTTGCCCGTGTTCATCGTTCTAATGCTGATAAAGGTCAACGTGCCGGCCGTGATTCGCGTCATGGGTAAAGGTGTGCTCGTCATGCTTATGGGCACGGCGGGTGTCGTCGTCGGTGGCGTAGTCTCCTATTTCATCGTACATAGCTGGCTCAGCGACGACGCATGGAAGGGGTTCGGAGCCCTTGCAGGCAGCTGGATTGGCGGCACCGCAAACATGCTGGCCACCAAGGAGATGCTTGGCGCCTCCGATGCTCAGCTCGGGCTGGCCGTGATCGCCGACAATGCAGTGTATGTCGTCTGGCTGCCGCTGCTGTTGATGTCTCGTGACTTCGCCGACCGATTCAATAAGTGGGCTCGCGTGCCGGCCGACCGGCTGGATGCCATGGATGCAGCAGCTGCAATGCATGTCGAAGACGACGAAGCGCCGACGATGTCTCAATATCTCTATCTTGCGGCCGTCGTTTTCGGCATCACGGCGATCGGCCACGCGCTGTCGCCTGGCCTGGCAAGTTGGATTGCATCCGCCTCGCCCGACCTCGCGGGAGTATTCTCGGAAACGACGACCCGCATCCTGCTGGTAACGACTCTCGCGCTGATTCTTTCAACAACGGCGATATCGACGCTGCCCAATTCAACGGCGATCGGCACCGCACTCGTCTACGTGTTCGTTGCCGGCATGGGTGCCCGCGCCTCAATCGCCGGTCTCGCCGAGGCGCCGGCTTTCGTATTGGGCGCTTTCATCTGGATCTTCATTCATGGCCTGTTCTGCCTTGCCGGGGCCTGGATTTTTCGGGTCGACGTCCACAGCGTCGCCATAGCATCAGCCGCAAACATCGGCGCTGCCGCGTCGGCGCCCATCGTCGCTGCCCATCATCGCCCGAGCCTGGTTCCGGCGTCGATACTCATGGCGCTGCTGGGATACGCCCTCGGCAACTACCTCGCGCCCTTAACCGGCCAGCTCGCGAGAATCGCCGCGGGGCAATGACGATGTGGAGGCGCCGGGCGAAGCAGGCCACATTCACCGCCGCTGCAATTATTGCTATTGCCGCGGCAGCGCTGATCTGGCTTTGGAATGACCGCCCGGACCTCGACAAGATCGCCTGGCCATCGCCGGCCGAGTCATCCGCCGCGGCCGCAGATTCCGTGACCGTCACGTGGCTCGGCGTGACAACACTATTGTTCGACGACGGCGAAACCCAGGTTCTTATCGATGGCTTCTTCTCACGGCCATCGCTTTTTGACGTTATCTTGCGGCGTCCGGTCGACAATGATGCGGCGAAGATCAATTTCGCGCTCGATGAATACCGCATGCGCCGGCTGGCGGCCATTGTTCCGGTGCATTCGCATTTCGATCACGCCATGGACATCGGCGCGATCGCAAATCGTACCAGCGCGTCAGTGCTCGGCTCCGAATCGACGGCACAGATCGCCCGCGGCGCCGGCGTCCCCGAAGACCAGATTACGGTCGCAGTCGAGAATCGACCCTACGCCTTCGGTCGCTTCAACGTGATGCTGTTGTCGTCACCACATGCGCCGCTTGGCTGGCGTGGTTCGGTCCCTATTCCCGGTTCGATCGATGCGCCGCTCGCCATGCCACAGCCCGTAAGCGCGTGGCGCGAGGGCGGTAGTTACTCGATCCTGGTATCTCATCCGAAGGGCACGACCATCGTACAAGGCAGCGCCGGGTTTTCCGATGGCGCGTTTCGCGAATTGCGCGCCGATGTGGTCATGCTCGGCGTCGGCGGTCTGACCAGTCTCGGCAAAAGCTACGCCGAGCAATATTGGCAGGCCCTTGTAACCGCCACCGGCGCACACAGCGTATACCCGATCCACTTCGATGACTTTACCAAGCCGTTCGGCAGCATCGTGCCGGGACCGAAAATCATCAGTAATTTCGAAACCACCGTCGAGTGGCTCGAGGCCTTCAGGACTACCTGGGACAACGATGTGCAGCTGTTCATGCCGGAATTCGGGCGCCCCGTCGCGATTTACGCTCAGCCCACGCCCGAGGCCTGATCCGGCTCGGCCGGGTTCAGCAGATCGCCCAGCGATTCACGGCCATTAATAATTGCTTCTTTTCGTGCTCTGGGCAATCGCTTGACGCGGTACTCGAGCATTGACGCGACGGCGCGGTCGCCAACTTGCTCGGCAAACTCGAGTCGCAGTGGTCCCTTTCCTCTCAGGTACTTCGCGCCGCGGGCACTGGTCTCGTGCTCCGAAATCCGTTTGCGGACGTCGGATGCTATACCCGTATACAGCGTATCGTCGGCACAACGCAAAATATACAGACTGAATACCATGCTGCTACTCATGCCGGCAAAATTTCAGGCGCTTCCGCCGACAAGCATGTCGCCAAGTACACGGAATGCACCGGCTTCGATACTCTCGAGGTTTTCTACTGTCTCGGCAAAGCTCAGCACTATTTCAGAGGCACCGTTCAGCGTTTCCGCCGGTTTGTGCAATCGCAGCGTGAGAACGTTCCCTGTCATCGCTGCTTCGCGAATAAGATTGTGTCCGCCGAACTGCTCTTCATTAATTTCGATATACATGGACTCGTCAAAGTCCTCTTCGACAGTACGCATTAGCAGCAGGTAGTCGCTGATATCGCCTTCGTCCGTCGTCTTCGCGAAAAACAGCATCGTCGCATTATCGCGCACATCAAATGCAACCGTATCGTAATGGCGGCTATCGGTCATCGGATTCTCGACTCATCAAGGACTTGTTGTATCAGCTCGTCCTTCTCTTGCCAAATTTCGCCGAGCCAGCGATGGACTCGGCGCCGAAACTCACGATCCTCTTCGTAGTCGCCGGCCAACAGCCAATCGTCGATCGGCCGTTCCCGAACATCAATGATGACCGGCACGTGACCACCGCAGCACATGTCCCAGAAGCGAGCCGCCCCCTCCGGATACACCATGGTGACATCAAGAATAGCACTGAAGAAATCGCCCATGGACGAAATTGCTATGGCGAATCCTCCGGAGCGCGGAGGCAGCAGGTACCGATAGGGCGACTTCCGTTTCTCGCGCTTTTCCGCGCTGAAGCGCGTCCCCTCGACGAAATTGATAACCGACGTCGGCGTGTGCCGGAATTTTTCGCAGGCACGACGAGTCGTTTCGAAATCCTTGCCTTTCATATGAGGATTTTTCGCAAGGTAGGATTTCGAGAAGCGTTTCATGAACGGCATATCGAGCGCCCACCACGCAATTCCGAGCAGCGGAAACCAGAAGAGCTGTTGCTTGATGAAGAACTTCAAGAACGGTATGCGTCGATTGAAGACCTGTTGCAGCACGAGAATATCTACCCAGGTCTGGTGATTGACCATTACCAGGTACCAGTTGTCCTTTTTAAGGTTTCCCAACCCGCGCGATTGCCAGTCGATCGAACCTGCGGTCTGTAAAATCGAAGAGTTGACGCTTATCCAGTGTTCACCCATTGCCATCAGGATCCGCGTGATGCTGCGCCTGAACGACGTTATTGGAACAACCAATTTCACGACGGCCAGGAGCAGGATCGGCACGAACCAGAAGATCGTATTGACCGTGAATCCAAGGAAAACGAGGATGCCACGGAGATGGCGAAACAATGCTGTCACAAAGAGCGCTTTCGGCGAAACCGGGCTTTCATTCTAGCTTTATTTTGCGCCACGTTGCGTGGTAATGCATGCGCCAACTGTAAACGCGACTTCTCATCGTATCGCTGAGCAGGTGTCCGAGCTTTACGGCCTGAAGCCACGGCGTTACCATGCGCCGCGCTCCCAGCAATCTACGGAATACGTCCAGATGACGACTGCAAGACGAATCGACGGAAAGGCCAAGGCCGAACAGCTGGCTGAATCCATCACCGGGCAAACCGCATCCTTGCTCAAGAAGCACGGCATCACGCCGGGCCTCGCCGTCGTCATTATTGGCGAAGATCCGGCGAGCAAGGTTTATGTACGCAACAAGAAGCGAAGGGCCGAAGCCTGTGGATTCTATTCGGTTCAACACACGCTGCCGGCGAACGTGTCGCAACCTGAGGTACTGAAGCTCCTCGATGATCTAAACCACGACAATGCCATTCACGGCATTCTCGTACAGCTGCCGCTACCGGGACACCTCGACGAGCAGGCCATCACACAATCCATCTCACCGAGCAAAGACGTCGACGGTTTCCATTTCATCAATATCGGGAAATTGACTGCCGGCCACACTGCCGATGCATTCGTGCCCTGCACGCCGGCCGGCTGTATGCTCATGATCGAGGATGAGCTTGGGCCCGACTTGTCGGGATTGAATGCCGTAATAATCGGTCGCTCCAATATTGTCGGGAAACCGATGGCAAGCCTGCTAATGCAGCGCAACGCGACCATAACCGTCGCCCACAGCCGCACCAGGGATCTTCCGGGGGTCGTCCGAAATTCCGACATCGTGGTGGCTGCTGTCGGCCGGCCGAACATGGTGAAGGCGGATTGGGTAAAGCCGGGCGCCGTTATCATTGATGTTGGCATCAATCGTATCGAGGAGACGATCGATGGTGAATCCAGGTCCCGACTGACCGGCGATGTCGACTATGATGCGGTCTGTGCCGTGGCCGGCGCGATTACTCCCGTGCCCGGTGGCGTTGGACCGATGACCATTACGATGCTCATGTTCAACACCTTGCGGTCGGCCCGCCTGTCGGCGGGCCTCGAGGACTGACCGCGAGCCCGGATTCGGCCTGCTCGCATAATTTGCGAAATAGTCTGCAGGAATAACATATGGCAAGCCGTGGTGAAGACTTTCGCACGATCTGGCTAAAACCGGATGATCCGACGACCGTGCAGATCATCGACCAGCGATTGCTGCCGCATGAATACCATGTGCACGATCTTCGCTCCTGGCAGGATGGTCTCGTCGCCATCCGCGACATGTACGTGCGCGGCGCGCCTTTGATCGGCGCCACCGCAGCCTGGAGCCTGTATCTCGCCGCTCTGTCCGGCGCGAATTCGGAGGTGGCTGTTCGCGAGGCCGCAGAAGCGTTGCTGAAATCGAGGCCGACGGCCGTGAATCTGCGCTGGGCCGTCGACCGCATCCTCGCACTGGTTGACCGGGCCGCGCCAGGCACTGCGCTGGCCGAACTCATCCTCGCGGACGCACAGGCCATCTGCGATGAGGATATCGAAATCAGCCGCAGCATCGGCACGCACGGCGTTGCCCTGCTAGAAGCTATTTCCCGCAAAAAGTCGGGTGCAACGGTCAACATTCTGACGCACTGCAACGCCGGATCTCTCGCCACCATCAATTGGGGAACCGCGACTGCGCCAATCTACTTCGCGCAGCAACGAGGTATCGACGTTCACGTGTGGGTCGATGAAACGAGGCCCCGCAACCAGGGCTCGCAGCTGACCGCGTGGGAACTGGCTGCGAACGACGTCCCGCACACGCTTATCGTCGACAATGCCGGCGGTCATCTGATGCAGCATGGCCAGGTCGACATCGTCATTACCGGCACAGACCGCACGACGCGATGCGGTGATGTTGCCAACAAGATCGGCACGTATTTAAAAGCCCTTGCCGCACATGACAACGACGTTCCTTTCTATGTAGCGCTGCCGTCAACGACGATCGACTGGAACAGCCGCGATGGATTGACAGAAATACCAATCGAGCAGCGCGATGCGGCGGAAGTCAGCGTCGCTTATGGCGTGATCGACGGCAAGCCGGTTCACGTGCGTACTACAGCAGCGGGCACGCCAATCAGCAATTTTGCTTTCGATGTAACGCCGGCGCGACTCGTCACCGGATTGATAACGGAGCGAGGCATCTGTGAGGCCTCCGAGGTCGGTTTGCTCGGGCTTTTCCCCGAAATGGCGGCATCGTGACAATCGATGAAGGCTACATCAAGTACAAAAGCTTCTGGACGAAGGCACCGGTCCCCAACGCTGCGGCCACGGAAGAGCTGGACACCTGGCGGCAGCCGCTGCTGGCGGCTGGCCTCATCGGCCACTACGAAGAACTTGGAATCGGATACGGCAATATCAGTATCCGTTGCGGCGAGCCGGGCCAGTTCCTGATCAGCGGCACGCAGACAGGACACCTCGAAAAAACCGACAGAACGCACTATTCGCTGGTCACGTCGTACAACACCCACGCCAACATCGTATGTTCGGTCGGCCCGGTGCAGGCGTCGTCAGAAGCAATGACCCATGCCGCAATTTACGGGCTTGACGGCCGTATCGGTGCCATCGTGCATGGGCACAGTCGCGCGCTGTGGCGAAGCCTCTTGAACAGGCTTCCGACAACCGGCGCCAACGTCGCTTATGGCACACCACAGATGGCGGATGAATTCCGCCGGCTGTACAGGGATACGGAGTTTCGTCAAACAGGGCTGGCCGTGATGGCGGGGCATGAAGAGGGAATTCTGAGCTTCGGCACGACGCTGGAAGAGGCCGCAAGAAAAATACTGGCCCTACTCGAATCAGCGCCCGACGACTAGTTTTCCTTTTCGACTACAACGGGCTCGAGCGTAAAGCGAAACGTTCGGCAGGCCTTAATCGCGGGCACCTTCGTGTCGCGCGGTATCGGGGCATACGTCGAGGCGCGAACAGCACGTATCGCCGGCCTCTCGAACAGCCGATGGGTACTTTTCCGCACCGCGATGCGCCGGGTCTTTCCATCGCGGGTAATATCGAAACAGACCTGGACCTCGCCTTCGATACGGTCACGGCGAGCGATTTCCGGGTACTCGGGAATTACCGTATGCAGTGGGGTTCTGTCGGTATCGGTCTTGCCTGGCTGCAGCTCCTGCTCATCTCCGGCGTACGCTGTCGGCGCATGCAAACAGGCTATTAGCGCAAGGAGGAGTAACTTCGCGGCTCCCCTAGTCGGCCGCATCGCCCGGCGGCTCATCACGAAGCTCTTCGTCCGCGCTGCGGCGGTCGTCGACCTCGATTTTTGTTGTTACGGGCTTGGTCTTATCGAGATACATGCCCTTTACGATCTTGAGGTTTCTCGATTTAGGATGTAACTCTTGTCCTCTGCGAATGTCTTCTTCGGCTTCCTCGAAACGCTCCAGTCGCATGTATACAAGTGCGCGATTATTGTAGGTTCGCCAGTGCCTGTCGTCGCGCTCGAGTACCCAGTTACAGTGCGGCAGGGCCTTCTCGGGCTGGTTGATCAACACGTATCCGGCGCAGAGATTCGAGTGCCCGATTTTTTCTTCTTGCGCGCCCTTCGCCACCTCAAGACCCCGCAAAGTCAGGCGAACACCTTGTTCGCCGTCACCAGCCATTAGTGCGTTGGCGCCGTCGTGCAGATCGACGTTGCTCGGTCCGATAACGGTCTTCGCCTCTTCCGTTGCCGCGGCCGACGAACCTGCCAGCAGCAGGATAGCCGACAGAATGTGGCAGCAAAATTTCAGCCCGCTCTTCATCGAATTTAGATGAATTGGTATTCAGCTCCTCCAATCCGGGGACTCCAGTTCCAGGTGACTGGCAAAGAATTCGACAGTCCGCTGCCACGCCAGTTCCGCTGCATCCTTGTCGTAGCGCGGAGTGGTGTCGTTGTGGAACCCGTGATTAACATCGGCATATTCGTAATTTGCATAGTTTCTGCCCGCAGCGTCGAGGCCTTTCTCAAAGGCCGGCCAGCTCGCATTGACGCGCTCGTCGAGCCCGGCATGGTGCAGCATGAGCGGCGCACGTACGGAGGCCGCCTCGTTCGCGTCAGGGTGCCTGCCGTAGAAAGCAACGGCTGCACCAAGATCGGGCAGTCGTATAGCGAGGCGCATGGCCATGCTGCCCCCAAAACAGAACCCGACGGCTCCCACTTTGCCCGTGCAATCCGGGTGCCGCTGCAGAAATTGGGCGGCGGCGGCAAAATCCTCGACCATTTCGGCACCGTCTCGCTGCCGCTGCAGCGCGCGACCGTCATCGTCATTGCCGGGATAGCCGCCGAGCGGTGTCAGTGCATCGGGCGCGAACGCGATGAATCCAGCAACGCCCAGGCGTCGCGCGACATCTTCAATATAAGGGTTAAGGCCGCGGTTCTCATGAATGACAAGGACGGCGGGTAACTTGTGCCGGATGACTGCAGGACGAACGTAGTAACCCCGCATGACGCCGGCGCCATTTGGCGAGGCGTATTTCTTGTAGCTGACCGAGATGGACTTGTCGTCAGGATCGACCTGCTTTGCGAGTGCGTAATCGGGACTCAGGCTTTCAAGCAAGACGGCGGCAGTTACGCCGGATGCCGTTACGGCGGCCACCCGGTCCAGGAACTCGCGCCGTGTAATCTGGCCATGCACATAGCCATCAAAAAGCCGCATGACGCGACTGTCCAGCTCCGATTTCTCTGACATACCTGCTCCGATGCCGGACCTAACTGCTGATGTATTGCGCGAGCTGCTCTATCTCTTCCTGCTGGTCTTCGATGATCGCGTGCACGAGATCGCCAATCGAAATCAAACCCACGACCTTTTCGTCCTCGACGACGGGCAGGTGGCGAATACGCTTTTCGCTCATGACAGTCATGCAGTCGTTTACGGTTTGGTGGGAATTCGCCGTGCACACCTTTGTCGTCATGATCTCTCTGACCTGCGTCGATTTCGACGAGCGGCCTTTGACGATGACCTTACGGGCATAGTCTCTCTCCGTGACGATGCCCTTGAGCGCGTCGCCATCCATCACCAACAGCGACCCGATCGATCGGTCGGCCATCATCTTGATGGCATCGAGCACAGATGCGTCTTCGGCGATCGAAGTCACTTCCCGTCCTTTTCTATCGAGCAGGTGCTTGACGAGTTTCATGTTGTCTCCCTCTTGGACCGGCTGGCGAAAATCGCCGGCATTCTACTGGAATTCTAGCAGCCCGTGGGATTGCCGGGTGGAACGCGGCAGCCGTTCGGCCACCGCAGGTTTTTTATTTAATTAATACAATAAGTTAGAGGCGATCATCCGCCAGTCCTAGTCGCGCCGGTATTTCTCGAGCCGTTGTTGCAGGGTATAGCCGGATAACCACAGACCGCGCAGCATCACGCCGTGAATCCTGCGGCTGTTCTCGATGTCGTCAAGAGGATTCGCGTCGAGTAGCACAAGATCGGCGTCTTTTCCTACCTGCACGGAGCCCGCGTTCGTGCCCAGAAACTCGGCAGCGGCGGTAGTGCCCGTCTGCAATGCCTCAAAGGCCGTCAGCCCCGACGCGACGAGTACCTTCAGTTCCCTGTGCGTCGAATACCCGGGCACATTGAAGACCTGCGGAGCATCGGATCCCAGCAATAGTCGGGCACCCGCTTCGTGCAGCGCAAGTATGAGCTGGCGGCGCAGATTGATCGCCAATTCCGCAACTGCGGGGTCGAAATCTCGCTCGCTGAGAAGCGCCTGTTTCGTTGTAGCCCAATGCTCCACGGTTTCAGCCGGCATATATCTCATTTCGTCATGGTTTCGCAGCTCAGTCACAGGGGTTGCCGAAACGCGTTGCTCTATCAAAATCTGTGTCGGCACGTTCCAGGTTCCAGACGCCGCGGTGGCCGCCGCTATCGCTCCAATCTGCTGCGGATCCAGCTCCGCTGCCAGCATGATGTCGAAGAAACCCCCATAGCCGCCCGATTCGAAACTGTGGGGAGGCAAGAGCGCTACCAGGTAGCCGTCGAGATGATCGATCGTTGCAATGTTCAGCTCCAGGGCCGCCCTCACTCCAACAGCGACAGGCACATGCCCCGCGAACGGCATACCCAGCTCGTTGGCCGTTTCCGCAATCGCCGTGAATTCATCCGCGCTTAGGCCGGGGTGCACCTTGATGAAGTCGTAGCCGGCGGCGGCCTGCTCGCGCACCTGGCGTCTGGCGTCGGGGGCACCCCGCACGGATCGGCCGTTCAGAGACGGACCCGAAGTGATGAGCCGTGGACCGAATATCTCACCGTCCAGAAGCTGCTCCCGCAGCGCAAGATGCGATGGCTGGCCAAGCATTCCGCGAATTGTCGTTATGCCATGAGCCACGAATAGGCTGAAATCGCGGTCCAGGTTGCGTGAATCTGCCGCGGGCACATGTGCATGCATCTCGGCAAGACCGGGCAGCAGGTACCTGTCGGTGCCGTCAATCGCCTTGGCCCCTTTCGGGATTCGAATCTCGTCGACGCTGCCGATTTCACTAATAAGGCCGTCCTCGACGAGCACCGTTTGTGCGGCAATCACGGTATCCGTCAACATCGGCACCACATTGACGTTGACGAATGCCGTTGTTTCCGCAAAGGATACTTCGGCACCGAGCAGCGCGACGATAACAAGTATCAATCGATGCGTAGCAATACTCATGATGCTTTCGAGTTCTCTCCCGATTTGACTTGCTCGAGTTTCGTTTTGCTTATGTTGCCACCACAGATGATGACCACAACATTTTGACCGCTAAGCGAATTCTGAAGTTCCAGCATGGCGGCAACCGCAACACCGGCAGCACCCTCTATCGTGTCCTTTTCGCACGCCATATAGCGTCGCATCGCCGATGCGATCTGGTCTTCATCGACAAGCACAAACTCATCAACGACCGACTGCACGAGCGGAAACGTTATTGCCCCTATTTCGATCCCGCCCGCCGTACCGTCAGACAATGTTGCCTGACTCTGCATCTCGATAATGTGGCCGGCGTCGATCGACCGGGCCATGACGGGTGAGGCCGACGGCTGACAGCCAATAATACGGATATCCGGGTTATGCTCTTTTAGTACGCTGCCCACACCGGCGATTAATCCACCGCCGCCAACAGCGACGAATACGGCCTCGACATCCGGTAACTGCTGGATAATTTCAACTCCGCAGCTACCCTGGCCTGCGATTACCTCGCTGTCATTGTAAGGCGACAGATAGGAACGGCCCTGCCGATCGGCGAATTTACGAGCGTGTTGTTCGGTATCGAGGCCGTCGGTACCAAAGAAACGAACTTCCCCGCCGTAGCTTTTGATCGCGTTCACTTTCGCGGTCGAGGTCTGTTCCGGCACAAAAATGATGCAGCTCACACCGAGCTTTTGCGCAGCACAGGCGACGGCCGCGCCGTGGTTGCCGCTGGATGCTGCGACGCATCCTCTCTGGCGCTGTTCTTCGGCGAGCGTCAGGAGGCGATTGGTCGCGCCGCGAAGCTTGAACGACCCGGTCGTTTGTCTGTTCTCTAGCTTGAAGTAGACGTTGGCGCCGAGCGCCGTGCTGAATTCAATCGAGTGCCGCAGCGGGGTCTCGAGAACGAAGTCACGAATACGCTGCGCTGCTTCTCGCGCCCGTTGCGCGGTTCCCGTTGTGTCCTGAAACCGCTTAGACCCGATCGACATTAAAAGTGTCGCAGGCATCCGGTTCGCCGCTCTGCAGGCCGGTACGGAACCAGCGTTGTCGCTGTTCCGCACTGCCGTGCGTGAATGATTCGGGCACTACCGTGCCGCGACTTTGCCGCTGCAGCGTGTCGTCACCGATCGCACTCGCGGCATTCAGCGCTTCTTCGACGTCACCCACTTCCAGGATGTTGCGCGCTTTGTCCGCATGGTTGGCCCAGACACCGGCGAGACAGTCAGCCTGCAGCTCCAGGCGGACCGACAGCGCGTTGCCTTCGGCCTGGCTCACGCGTTGCTTCATGGCATGGATCTGCCCGGAAATGCCGAGCAGGTTCTGAACGTGATGTCCTACTTCATGAGCAATGACATACGCTTGTGCAAAATCACCCGGCGCCCGGTAACGCGTTCGCATCTGCTCGTAGAAATTGAGATCGATATACGCTTTCTGGTCCGCCGGACAATAGAACGGTCCCATCGCGGCCTGCCCGAGACCGCAGGCGGACCGGGTCGCGCCACTGAACAAGACGAGCGTCGGTTCCTGGTAACGCCTGCCCTGGCGTGCAAATATCTCCGTCCAGACGTCCTCTGTGTCAGCCATGACAACGGACACCATGTCCGCAAGCGGGTCATTCTTGAGATCCTCGGCGGACGGCCGCGTGCCGGTCGTCGATGCCGCTGGTCTCGTTTGCACGGTCTGCAGGAGCGGTGTCGGATCCACGCCGAAATACATCGCAACCAGGACCAGAACGATCGTGCCGATGCCGCCGCCGAGTAACTTCGGCGCCGTACCGGCACCGCGCCTGTCTTCAATGTTCGAACTTCGTCTTCCGCCACGCCACCGCATCGGCTGCTCCATCTGCTGCAGGCCCGACATTGTCAGATATTTGTGAGCGATTTGACAAATATTCGTTCAGGTCACATTTGACCTTCGATTGGCAAAAAGCTCATGAGCTTGGTCTTGAAACGCAGCCACCAGGTTGTTCGGGGTTCGGTCGTAATGATCTCGTCACCGCTTTCCGCACTCAGCAGCCACTGCAAGCGCCCTTTCTCCGATAGCTGCAGCTTGTAAGCAATCACCGGCAGCGACTCGAGGATGTTAACGGCCATCGGGCCGGCCAATTCGTCGGAGTCGACCATCATGCCCATTTCCGTATTCAGGTAAAGGGACCTCGGGTCGAGGTTGAATGAACCCACGAACATCCGCGATCGATCGATGGTCGCAACTTTGGAATGCAGGGTCAGTTTCGTTCCCGATTTCGAAGCCGCGACGTGCGGTCGCAGCTCGTACAGTTCGACGCCTCGCCTGAGCAGCGGCTTCCGGTAGCGGGCATATACCGCGTGAACGCTGGAGTGATTCGTCGACGCCAGCGAGTTGCTGATAATGACCACGCGCACGCCTTTCCTGACCATCCCGCTAAAAAATTCAACGCCTGCCTTTTGCGGCACAAAGTACGGAGAAATGATGATGAGTTCGGAAGTCGCCAGCGCCACGTTCTGCTGCAGGAAAACCGTCGTAACGCTTGTCGACCGTGGCAATAACTTCCGGATCTTATCCGGGTAGTCCTGGACCACGGTTGCCTTCGCCGGAACCAGCGCCAGCGTGCCGTCGACTAGCTGCTTTGCCAGGTCGTCGTCGACGCTTTTGAGGAACGCCCCGTCACGATGTTCGTCGAGATACTGCTGCCCCTGTTGCGTGGAGTCCTCCAGTGAGCTGTGCGGCACCATAGTGTTAAACGCATTGATCGGGATCGCCTCCTGCGAATTCCAGTACGAGTCGAAACCGTCCGATACCTCGTCGACAACCGGACCGATGGCCAGCAGATCTTCGTCGATGAATTCCAGCTGCCCGCCCGACTGAAAATACTCGTCCGCGATGTTCCTTCCCCCCACAATCGTTACGTGGTTATCGACCGTAAACGACTTGTTGTGCATGCGACGATTCAAAATATTGAAGTTTGCAATAAAGCTGATCAGTCGCGAACGGCGCCGCGGGAACGGGTTGAAAACGCGCACCTCGATGTTGCCGTGAACGTCGAGCGACAGTAATCCGGCGTCGATCTCATGAGTCAGCGCGTCATCCATTAGCAGACGGACGCGAACGCCGCGGTCGGCCGCCGCAGCCAGATGAAGTGCTACCAGGTTGCCGCTGATATCGTCGCGAATCAGGTAGCTTTGAATATCGATCGTTCGCTCCGCGCGATCGATAAGGCCCAGTCTTACACCCAGCGCATCCTGCCCCGATTCAAGGCGCAATACGCCGCAACTTGCGTCATTTTTTCGAAGCCACCGGAGCGCCGCCTGTCCAAGCAATGTGCCTTCGGCATCCGCGTGTTTATAGGACTCCGGTCGTTCAGGCAGCTTGAAAAATTTGTGGTATTTCGCCGGCAGGCGCGTGCCGACAAGTGTCGTTAACATTCCCATACGTAGTTGAATTTAACAGAATATATTTCGCTAACGTCGATTCATTGCACAGACTACCTTACTGTGCAACGATGACGTCTCGTTTGACAAAGGCACACCTGTCGAAAGACAGCGCCGCAAAGTCTCCGGTCTAAGGGTCTCTCCTACGATAGCGGGACTGCCAACACGATATCTCATCGTCGTCGCGATGAGCGCATTGGGTGTCTTTGGCAATTTCGTTAGTGCTGCTGGAGACATGGTATGCAAGCAAGCGGATTTCGTGACACAGGCAGGTTCGTGCATCGGCCTGCCCGGGCGGGCGTCTTTACACCTACCAACCTGTCAAGGCTCATGCGTTGTCTCGATCCGCACGCCAACATCGCCCCGCCCATTCGAGCGCAAGGCGCTGGAAGCGCATCGACCGACTGCAATCAGAGCCCGGCCGGCACCGTCATCCGAACAACTGCTCTCGACAGGATTACCAGGATCGATGCCTACAACCATACGGTCACCGCGGAGGCCGGTGTCAGGCTCGGAACGCTGGTATCCGCGCTCGCCAAGCAGGGTCTCGAACTCATCGGCAATCATGATCAGATGGAAAGAACGCTAGGCGGTGCGCTCGCTTCGCCCTGCATGGGTCCCGGAATCGGGAGCGGCGCGAGCTACCTTTCGAGCCAGTTGATCAGCGTTAAAGTGATCACCCCAGGCGGCAAGATCATGACCGTAACAGAGCAAAAGAAACACCTGTTGAATGCATTTCGTTTGAGCTATGGCTTGCTGGGGGTCGTCTACGAAGCGACGCTTCGGGTGCGGCCGATTTCTACGTTTTCAGCCAGCCATCGCAGTCTTTGCGTGGACAAGTTTTCCGATGTTGTCGATCGCCTTTCCGCCCAGGATGTAGGCCTGAAATTCTACCTGCTTCCGCATCGCGATCGTGTATATGTCGATGTGCGTCGCTATGCGGCTGATCCCGGAAACGCGTACGAAACGCCGTGGCGAATCAAAGACTGGGGCGAAAGCACCATTTTGCCGCACGTTTTCAAATCGCTGAACCGGGTCGTACCCATCCCATCCGTGCGCTACAAGCTAATCGACGGGATCTCCGCTGCCACGCATGGACTCGTGAATACCAAGCTTGTCAACAGCGGCAACAACGTAGCAGCATCCGGCCGGCGCCGTCGCACCAAGCCGCGCAGCCTGCTGTATTCGACCTGGTGTTTCCCTGCGACCGATTTTTCCGTCGTAGCCAAAGCCTACGTGGATTTCTGCCAGCAAATGCAGCAGGGTAATGGCTATCGTTGCGACATGCCCGCCGTTGGCTTTCGCGTCGGCAGGGATCCGTCCGCCATGCTTTCGCCATCCTTTGACGAGCCCGTATTCAGCCTACAGACGACGTCGACGCAGCATCGCGGATGGGACGATTTTGTCATCGATCTTGCTCAGTTTGCGGAGAACTGGGGCGGCACGCCGCTATTCAGCCAGTCCCGCGCCTTCCGGGCCGAGCACGCCGCGCAAAGCTATTCGACGCGGCTGGACTTCTTCCGGAAGATCAGACGCCAGCTCGATCCCGATAATCGCCTGCTCAACCCGTTCCTGGCCCAGAGTTTCGCCTGATCAACTGACGACGTCGCCTGCACGCAGTCGCACGCAGCGAGGATTTCTTCCTGCCCATCAATCCAAATCCGCTTTTCAGGCATCTAATAGTCATGCAATGCCAGTGACAGTGGCGGTTTTTGGCCTAACTTATTGATTATAAAGGTCTGCACGCATCCAGCAATTCCCGAAGCGCGGAGTTGCATTCCACTGAACTAGTGTTATACTTAACTATAACACTAATGTAGTCGGCGGTCGAACAATGAACATTACAACACCTGTCATCGCGGCACTCACGCTCGCCGGCATGGCAACGCTCGCGGCGTGCGGTGTGGGCGAAGCCGGCGTTGCGGATTCGGATGTCCGGCAAGCGACAACGCCTGTCCCTGTCGAGATTGCGTATCCCTACCGAGAGAACATTTATGCAAGCTATGAGGCGACGGCGGTACTCACGTCGGATGCAGACGCTCCGGTTGTTGCGCGCGTCGCCGGAGAGCTCGTTGAGCTCCTGGTTGAAGAAGGCGACACCGTAGAAGCGGGCCAGGTCCTGGCGCGCCTCGACGGCGAGCGTCTTCGCCTCGAAATGCTAGCCGCCAAAGCCAATCTCACCCGGGCCCGAAAGGAACACGGGCGAAACGCCAATCTTCACGAACGAGGACTAATCAGTGCCTCGGCGGTGGAAGGCCTGAAATACGACCTCGCGGCACTCAAGGCAAGCTACGACCTCGCCGCGCTGAACTACGGTTACTCGAATATCCGCTCGACCATCGACGGTGTCGTAGCTGCCAGGGAAATCAAACCGGGCCAGAATATTAATGCTGGCGACGTCGCGTTTCGAATAACGGACACAGCCGAGCTGACCGCCCACCTGCAGATTCCACAATCACAGCTACCCAAATTTCAGGTGGGCCAAACGGCCACGCTGCATGTCGCGTCAATGCCTGGCGTCGAATTTCCCGCATCGATTGTCCGAATCAGCCCTACGATAGACGCGCGTAATGGCGCTTTTCGAGCTACGGCCGTCATCGAGAACAGCGCAAATCGTCTCGCGCCCGGCATGTTCGGGCGCTTTATGGTCGAGTACGAATTGCATGAAGATGCGCTGGTAGTTCCAGCCGCCGCTTTATTTGACGAGGACGAACAAAGCACCGTCTACGTTGTCAATGATGGGGAGGTTGCGAAGCGCGCCGTCGAAACCGGGATCAGGGCAGGTGATATGATCGAGATTCTCGCCGGGCTAAGTGAATACGAAGAAATCGTAGTCATCGGACATTCCGGTCTCCGTGACGGCAGCAAGGTCTTCGCGAGTAATACAGATACGAACAGCTTTAGCGGCTGATAGATGGCCCGCCGCAATAGCGCTTTAGGGCGCAACGTGTGGTTCCGGGCTGCGGTTCTACCGGGGAAGAATCAATGAGGCTACACCTGATCAGCGCAGCGGCACTTTCCTGCGTCTTCCTGCTGGGTGCCTGTGAGCGGCCTGGCAGCAAGGACGAGGAAGATGAATCACCGCCGATTCCCGTAGAGACCAGCCTTCCGGTTCGCGGCGATGTCTACGCTGTCTACTCCGGTACGGCGCCCATCGAGGCCTACGCTGAAGCTGACGTGATCGCAAAAGTTGCCGGCGAAATTCGCGAGGTGCTGGTCGAAGAAGGTGACGACGTTGAAGAGGGTCAAATACTGGCAAAGCTCGACGGCGACCGGCTGCGCCTGGAACTCAATGAATCTCGGGCAAGGCTTCGCAAGCTGCAGCGCGATTTCGACAGAAATCGCAACCTGAAAGAAAAGGGCCTGATCAGTGAAGGCGACTTCGAGAACATTCAGTATGAAATGGAAGCGCTGCAGGCCTCATACAACCTGGCCAGCCTCGAGCTTGACTACACGCAGATTCGGGCGCCGATTAGCGGTGTAATCTCGGAGCGATATATCAAGCTGGGCAATACGATCAATGTCGGTGAGCCGGTCTTCCGCGTAACCAGTATCGAACCACTCGTCGCCTATCTGTTTGTTCCGGAACGCGAGTATCGGCAGATCTCTCCCGGACAGCCGGTCAGAGTTGATATCGACGCACTCGCCGGCGCACAAGTCTTCACAACCGTAACGCGTGTCAGTCCGAGCATCGACCCCGAAACCGGGACATTCAAAGTTACGATCGAGATCATTGATGCCGAACGGCGTATCAAGCCCGGGATGTTTGGTCGCATCAATATCGTCTATGACAGACATGAAAACGCGCTGCAGGTACCGCGAAGCGCAATTGTCGATGAAATGAGTACGACCAGCGTATTCGTCGTCGAAGACAACGTTGCTATCCGTCGGCCCGTGAAGACCGGTTTCAGCGCAAACGGGCTGATAGAAATCGTGGCGGGCCTGACGGACAGTGACAACGTCATTACGGTGGGACAAGTTGGCCTGAAACCGGACGCCAAGGTCACGGTTATCAATGCGGCTGACGAAGGTCCGGCCGGTGATTCGCAACAGGCTGAAGACGCCGTCGAGGTTGATGACTGATGCGCCGCATTATCGAATTGGCAACCGAGCGGCGCGTCACGATCTTGATGCTGATGGTCGCTATTGTCCTGTTCGGAATGGTATCGCTGTCGCGACTCAAGCTGAATCTGCTCCCGGATATTTCTTACCCTACGGTGACGGTGCGAACCGAGTTGACGGGTGCAGCGCCTGTCGAAGTCGAGAACCTCATCACCAAACCCATCGAGGAGGCGGTCGGTGTAGTTCGAAATGTTCGCCTGGTGCGCTCTGTTTCACGCTCCGGCCAGTCTGATGTAACGGTCGAGTTCCTGTGGGGCACCGATATGGATATCGCGGGCGTCGACGTTCGCGAAAAAATCGATGTCCTGTTTCTTCCCCTCGAGGCCGACCGTCCGTTGTTGCTGCGCTTCGATCCCTCGTCCGAACCGATCGTGCGGTTCGGCCTGTTGTTCAAAGACGATGCCGACGTCCGGGTCGATTCACCCGAGACACGTCTCAAATCCCTGCGCAGGCTCGCCGAAGATCGCATCAAGACAGACCTCGAGGCACAGGAAGGAACGGCAGCCGTAAAAGTCAGTGGTGGCCTGGAAGATGAGATCCAGATTCGTGTCGACCAGCAAAAACTGTCACAACTCGGCATCAGCATCGAGCAGGTTGCGGCTCGTATTCGGGCAGAAAATGTGAATCTGTCAGGCGGCCGTCTCGAGGAGGGCGACCAGCGTTTCCTTGTTCGGACCCTCAACGAGTTTGAGAGTATCGACGAATTCCGCGGCGCTATTGTTGCGAATGTCGCGGGCCGCTCCGTCTATCTCCGCGATGTTGCTACCGTAGAACGCGGTTACAGAGAGCGGGAGGCCATCACCCGAGTCAAAGGCCGCGAGTCCGTCGAACTCGCCGTTTACAAAGAGGGCGACGCAAATACTGTGCAGGTCGCCCGACGAATCGATCAGCGGCTCGAACGCATCCGCGAATCACTGCCGGACGATATCGAACTCATCAAGATCCATGACCAGTCGAAATTTATTTCGTCCGCCGTGGACGACGTCAGGTTTGCGGCGATTCTCGGTGGCCTTATTGCGATACTGGTGCTCTACGGATTTCTGCGCGACTCGCGGGCCACGACGATCATCGGCATTGCTATTCCCGTTTCCGTTATCGGCACGTTTCTGTTGATGTACATCAACGATATTTCCCTCAATATCATGTCTCTTGGTGGTATCGCATTGGCGGTCGGCATGCTCGTCGATAATTCGATCGTCGTGCTCGAGAATATCGTCAGAAAGAAGGAGCAGGGACAGGGCATCGTCGAGGCCGCGCAGAACGGCACAGTGGAAGTAGCAGGAGCCGTTACAGCCGCGACCTTGACGACCATAGCCGTATTTTTTCCGATGGTGTTTATCAGCGGAATCGCCGGGCAGCTGTTTCGTGATCAGGCCCTGACTGTCACCTTTGCGCTCGTCTTCTCGCTCATCGTTGCACTTACGCTCATTCCGATGCTCGCGTCGTTGGGGTCCCGCAGCCGCTATGATGACGGCGGTGACGACAGACCGGCAGGGTGGTTCACCCGAGCAGTCGCCTTTATCGTGCGCGGGCTCGGCGTCGTTTTTCTCGGCATTCGGAAAGTGTTCTGGGTACTGCTATGGCCACCGACCTGGGCCATGCAGCACCTGTATGCTGCGGTAGCCGCCGTCTACCCTGGACTCCTGCGGTGGTCATTGTCCCACCGCGCGACAGTGGTGGCCGCGGCCGCACTGATATTTGTGGCTACGATGGCGCTGGTTCCAAGACTCGGGACCGAACTTATTCCTCAGTTTTCGCAGGGCGAATTCAACGTTGACCTGCGGCTGCCCCCCGGCGCTCCGCTGGCCGAAACGGATCGGGCGATCCAGGCAACGCAGCGTGCCGCCGCGGCAATCGACGCCGTCGAGCTGGACTATTCGGTCGCCGGCACCGGGAACCGTCTGGACGCAAACCCGGTCGATGCCGGCGACAACACGGGTACCCTGAGTATTACGCTCAAACCAGGCGCGGGGCGGCAGGCAGAAAACCAGACCATGGACGCCATGCGAGCAGAACTCGCCCGGCTGCCGGGCGTGCAGTACAAGTTCAGTCGTCCAGCACTTCTGTCATTTGCCAGCCCGCTGCAAATAGAGGTTTCGGGCTTCGACTTCGACGGGCTGGCGCGCGTCAGCCAGATGGTCGTCGAAGCAATGTCCGCCTCGGATCGTTTTTCCGACATCAAGACAACCGTGGAACGAGGCAATCCCGAAATCCAGATCGTGTTCGACCAGGAACGCGCCGCCAATCTGGGACTGGCTGTTCGCGACATAGCCAACCTGGTCGTCGCCAACGTGCGCGGAGAACTGGCAACACGATATACCTGGCGCGACAAGAAGATTGATGTACTGGTTCGAAGCGTAGACACGCGGCAATCGAGTATCGACGAAATCCGCCGGCTGATCGTGAACCCTACATCTGAAAGGCCCGTAACGCTGGATGCTGTCGCAACGGTTTCGGTATCTCAGGGCCCTGCCGAAATCCGTCGCGTTGCACAACAACGAGTCGCAATCATCTCGGCAAATCTCGCCTATGGCGATCTGGGTGCCGCTACGCTCGAAGCTCGCAATATTGTCAGCCGTATACCGATGCCTCCTGGAATCACGGCGCTGGTGTCCGGGCAGAGCGAAGAAATGCAGGACTCATTCGAGTCCATGCAGTTTGCGCTGGCGCTCGCCATATTTCTGGTTTATCTCGTCATGGCCTCGCAGTTCGAGTCCCTGATACATCCTTTCGTTATTCTTTTCACGATTCCGCTCGCACTCGTCGGCGCGGTCATCGCGCTTTTCATTACCGGTACTACCGTCAACATAGTTGCGTTTATCGGTGTCATCATGCTTGCCGGAATCGTCGTCAATAACGCTATCGTGCTCGTCGACCTGATCAATCAACTGCGCGCGCAGGGCAGGAACCGGCACGACGCGATCCTGGAGGCTGGCACTGCTCGCCTGCGGCCGATTTTGATGACATCGCTAACAACGGCACTTGGACTACTGCCGATGGCCATGGGTTTCGGTGAAGGTTCCGAGGTCCGGACGCCGATGGCAATCACCGTAATCGGTGGCCTGGTTGTGTCGACATTGCTGACACTCGTCGTAATTCCGGTCGTATATTCGCTGCTCGACAGAAAACGATGGCCCGTGGCAGCGCCTGATACACAGCTGGCACAATGAAGCATACACAGACAGCCCTACGCCGCCCCGTCACGACCGTCGTCGTGTTCGTTGCGCTGGCACTGGTTGGCGTTATTGCCGCCAGGTTATTGCCGCTCGAAAAGTTTCCCGACATCGAGTTCCCCGGAATATTCGTTCAGATCCCATACCCCGGATCGACGCCGGAGGATATCGAGAGACAGATTACGCGCCCGGTCGAGGAGGCACTGGCCACTTTGTCCGGCGTAGAGCAGATGGTCTCGAGTTCGAGAGAAGGACAATCCGAGATATTCCTCCGATTCGGCTGGGATCAGAGCATGGGCGCCAAAGGTATCGAAGCCCGCGCGAAGGTAGACGGTATTCGCCACCTTTTGCCGGATGACGTGCGTCGCGTTTTCGTCTTCACCGGTTCGCTGGGCGACCAGCCGGTCTTGCAGCTGAGAATTTCCAGCGAGCGCGATCTTTCGGACAGCTATGACCTGATCGAACGTTCGCTCAAAAGGCGCCTGGAGCGCATCGAAGGCGTGTCGCGCGTGGACCTGCATGGTGTCGATCCCCGCGAGATACGCATACTGATGAAACCGGATCTGCTTGCTGCGCATGGTGTCGATATCGCCGCAGTACGCGATCTGCTGGTAAACAGTAATTTCGCCGTCAGTGCCGGCAAGATTACGGCAGGCGATCAGCGCTTCAGCATCCGGCCGAGCGGCGAATTCAGGTCGCTGGAAGAAATTCGTGAACTCACCATCAACAAGGCCGGGCTGCGCCTACGAGATGTCGCCGATGTCGAGCTGCGAACGCCGGATCGCAACTATGGCCGCCACCTCGATCGGAAATACGCCATCGGCGTCGCTATAAACAAGACAACCGGGTCAAACCTCGTCGACGTTACGGACCGAGTCATCGCCGAGGTCGAAGAGATCGGCAAATTGCCGCAGATGCAGGGCATCAATATCTTTTCCCTGGACAACCAGGGCGACAGCGTGCGCGAGTCGCTCAGCGACCTGCTCAGAGCCGGAGCGCTCGGCGGGCTGCTCGCCATTTTTGTCCTTTACCTGTTCCTGCGACAGGTGACAACAACTCTTATCGTCACGGCGTCGGTGCCGTTCTCATTGATGATCACCCTGGGTGCGCTGTATTTCGCGGGGCTCACGCTGAATATTCTATCGATGATGGGACTCATGCTCGCCGTCGGCATGCTTGTCGATAACGCCGTCGTTATTACTGAAAGTATATTCCGCTACAGGACCGAGAATCCGGACGAACCGCACAAGTCGACGATCCAGGGAGTCAACGAAGTTGGCCTCGCCGTCATCGCCGGTACGGCAACGACGATCATCGTGTTTGCCCCGATTATCTTCGGCGCCAAGGTCGATATCACAATTTTTCTGACGCACGTCGCCGTTACGATAATCGTCGCGCTGCTGGCATCCCTGCTGATAGCCCAGACCCTGGTGCCCATGCTGGCCGCGCGGGTTGCGGTACCGCCGAGGCCGAAGTCGAACGCATGGATCACACGTTTGACTCACAAATACGTCGGCGCCCTCGAGTGGATTCTTGGCCATCGCTGGTGGACGGCGCTCGGTATCTTCCTGGTTTGCGTCATCGGCGTGCTGCCCATGGCACTCGGCATTATCAAGTTCGACATGTTCCCGCAGGATGTCGGACGGCGCCTGTTCATGCCGTATCACATCGAGGGACAGCACTCTCTGGAGCGCGTCGAGTCAACAGTCGATACGATCGAAGACTATCTTTACTCACGCCAGGAAGAATTCAATATCCGCTCGATTTACAGCTACTATGATCAGGGCCGGGCCGAGTCCACAATTCTGCTCACCGACAAGGAAGATGCCACCCTGTCGACAAAAGAAATCATTGCGCGTATCGAGAAGGATCTGCCGGAAATAGCCCTCGGCAAACCGAATTTCCAGTTTGATCAGCAGGGCGGCGGCGAAGGTTTTTCGATACAGATCAGCGGTGATTCCACCGAAATACTGAATAAGCTGAGCGTCGACGTAATGCGTTTGCTGTCGACGGTAGAAGGCTTGAAAGATGTGCGCAGTGACGCCGAGTCGGGTGACAGAGAGGTGCGTATCAGCATCGACAGGGAAAGGGCCGCAGCGGTAGGCCTGACAGCCTCGACGATCGCGCAATCGGTCAGTATCGCCATGCGCGGTGAGAACCTGCGCGAATTCCGCGGAGAGTCCGGAGAAATTGCGGTTCGCGTCGCCTTTCGAGACGACGACAAGCAAAGCGTCGAGCAGCTGGCCGATTTGCCACTGTACACGGCCGACGGACGGCGGATCACGCTGGGCAGCGTCGCCTCGTTCCACATGAGCGCCTCGCCGGATACGATCCGCCGCACCGATCGTCAGACCGCCGTAATTCTGTCTGCAAACCTCGACGACGAAGTAACAGCAGACGAGATCAGACCTCGTGTCAAGAATCTCATGGAGCAGATAGAACTGCCGCCAGGCTACGGCTGGAAAGAGGGACGCGGCTTCGAACGCCAGGACGAAACGGCGGATATGATGGTCATGAATATCGTACTGGGCGTTGCCTGTATCTTCCTGGTCATGGCCGCATTGTTCGAGTCGATGCTGCTACCTTTCTCGATCATTCTCGGTTCGATCGTATTCTCGATCTTCGGTGTATTCCTGTTTTTCGCTGTAACCGGCACAACGTTTTCGTTCATGGCAATGATCGGAATCATGATTCTGATCGGGGTCGTGGTAAACAATGGCATTGTATTGGTCGATCACGTTAATAACCTGCGCCACACCGGAATGGCGCGAGAGAAAGCCATCGTAATCGCTGGACGCGATCGACTTCGGCCCATCCTGATGACAGTCGCCACGACCATCGTTGGGCTCACGCCGCTTGCGATGGGCACGACGCAGGTCGGCGGCGACGGCCCGCCGTATTTTCCGATGGCCAGGGCAATCATCGGCGGACTGGCGTTCTCGACGGTCGTTTCCCTGCTCGTCGTTCCGGCGCTGTACGTGTACTTCGACAGCCTTGCCGCCTGGGGCAGAAAA
>Ga0224512_10000062_pt1 | contig 113869 bp, 95 predicted proteins | sample SF_May12_sed_USG_4_FD_169103 | JGI IMG/M metagenome (GOLD analysis project Ga0224512, IMG submission 169103) | Sediment microbial communities from San Francisco Bay, California, United States - SF_May12_sed_USGS_13 | ecosystem: Environmental > Aquatic > Marine > Sediment | place: USA... | reverse complement strand
CTACGGCACGGACGGGTCGCTCAACGGCTCCGGCTTCCGCTTCGACGAGGTGACGGTCACCGACGTCTCGTTCCCGGGCGACGACGGCCAGTCCGACACGTGCACCCCGGAGTGCGCCATCGATGAGGAATGCGACGACGGCTTCTTCTGCAACGGCGCAGAGACCTGCAACGCCGGAACCTGCCAGGCGGGGAGCGATCCCTGCCCCGGCCAGGGCTGCGACGAGGGCGGCGATGTCTGCGTGCCGCTGGCCTGCGACAACGACGGCACCTGCGACGCCGGCGAGGACTGCCTCACCTGCCCGGGTGACTGCATCTCGGGCTCCACGGCGGGCGCGGCCTGCGGCAACGGCCTCTGCGAGGCCGGCGACGGCGAGGACTGCGTGAGCTGTCCCGCCGATTGCAACGGCAGGCAGGGCGGCAAGCCCTCCAACCGCTTCTGCTGCGGCGACGGCGACGGCCAGAACCCGGTGACCTGCGCCGACTCCCGGTGCACCTCCGGCGGCTTCACCTGCACCACCGACCCGCAACCGCCCGTCAACTACTGCTGCGGTGACGCGACCTGCGAGGGCGCCGAGGACAGCTTCAACTGCGAGATCGACTGCGGCCCGCCGCCCTGCGGCGACGCTTTTTGCGATCCGGCGACCGAGGATCAGTGCTCGTGCGCCGTCGACTGCGGCGCGCCGGCGGCTAATGAGGTGGGTCTCTGTACCGACGGCGTCGACAACGACTGCGACCTCGCCGTGGATTGCGCGGACACCGCCGACTGCGGCCTTGATCCGGCCTGTGTCTGTCTGCCCAAGAACGCCTCCTGCTCGGCGAACGCCGAATGCTGTTCGGGGGTGTGCAAGAGCAACGGCCGCTGCCGCTAGTTCTCGCGGAATCCTCCCTGCACACATGGGCCGGGACCTTCGGGTTCCGGCCCTTTTCCTCGAGATTGGTCAAGTTGCTCTCGAAGGCAGGCGACGGTCTTCTTGCCTGAAGACACCGGCATCGACAAGATGCGTCCTCCCCTTCCAGGTGGGACGGTTGAGCGCCCGCCCAGCCCACGACCATCGCCCGTTTCTTCCTACTTGACTTCTTCTCGCGCCGCATCCGGGTCGTCTCCGCAGCAGCCGGATTCCCTGCCGAGATCAGCCGAGCTCATTCCGCCGCAGGGCCCCCTCGCGACGCTCTACCGAGCCGGAGAGACCTACTCGGCGGCGAGCTCGGCGAGCGCTTCGTCGATCGCCGCCTCGAAGGTGGCGAACGGCTGCGCCCCCTCGATCGACGTCAACCCCTTGACCTTGGTCGGGTCGTTCGGATCGGTGACGGCGAGGAGGAAGCTCGGCGTGCCGTCGAAGCCGATCTTCGCGGCTTCGGCCATGTCGCGCTTCACGGCGTTGGCGAAGCGGCCGCTCGCCAGGCAGCCGTCGAAGAGGGTGGCATCGAGACCGAGCGCGGCGGCGTGGTCGCTCCACGGCTCGAGGGCCTCCTGGTGCTCGAACAGCCGGTCGTGCATCTCCCAGTACCTGCCCTGCTGCTCGGCGCAGTGGGTCGCCTCGGCGGCCTTGAAGGCGAGATCGTGGATGCGCTCGAGCGGCAGGTCGAGCGTCGCGTAGCGCAGCTTGCCGGTCTCGACGTAGGCCTTCTCGATCTGCGGCTGCGTCTCGCGGACGTGCCGCGCGCAGAAGGGGCACTGGTAGTCGGTGAACTCGACGAGCGTCAGCCTGGCCGCGCTCGAGCCGCGGACCGGATTGGCGCCGAGGTCGAACACCCGGTCTCGCACCTCGGGCCCGGCGGGCGCGGGAGCGGGCGCCGGGGCGGGCCGCGGCCGCAGGCCCGCGCGGATCGCCGCGATCCGCCGCAGGATCTCCTGCTGTCCCTGCGCGAGAGCCTCGAGCTCGGCCCGCAGCTCGCGCGGCTCGGCCGGCCGGCGGTAGATCTCCAGAGGCGGCAAGCTGGCTTCCCTCTCGAGGCCCGGAAACGGCGCCTGCTCGTGGTAGACGATGAGCCGCGCCCCCGGCGCCAGCTCGCGCCGCACCTTCTCCCGCAGGCGGTCCTGCTCGAAAGAGCTCTGGTCGAAGTAGAAGACGACGTCGTAATCCGCCCACGAAGAGGCGAAGAAGTCACCCTGCACGAGGTGCACGCGCTCCGCGTCCACCAGGTCCCCGAGAGCGGCGAGAGCGCGGCGGCTGACCGCCACCAGCTCTTCGTCGTACTCGATGCCGGTGGCGACCGCCCCGAGGACGTTGGCCAGGAAGACGGCCCGCCCGTCCCCGCTGCCCAGATCGAGGAACCGGGTCCCGCTCGAGACGTAGCGCTCGAACGCCGGCAGGACCTCCTCGAGGAGCGCCGGGTAGAAGAGCCCCTTGTCGAGGCTCGCCTCTCTGTCGAGGAACCGCATCTGGGCCCGGGGGTCCTCCTCCACCGCGGCGGGAATCTCCCGCGCTCCGGAGGCCATCGAGGCGAGCAGCTCCGGCGGGTAGGCCCGCAAGCACTCGCGCTGGATGCTCTCGAGCGTACCCGGCGCAAGCGGCGTCCGGGCGGCGGCGGCAAACGACGCGATCAGCGTCAGCGCGGCGGCGACCGCCGCCGGCTTCGAGCAGGACGCTGCGGATCGACGGCTGGCGCGGGGACCTGGCATGAGAAAGCGGATCATAGCCTGTCCCCCGCTGGCGGTGAGGACCCGACCCCTCCTGCGGCGGATGGGCCGAGGATCCATGCCGGCTCGTGGTAGCATGTACACAATCGCCTCGAAGGCGATGCCCGGGAGCAACGAATGGCGACGACGACGATGACCGTGCGACTTCCCCAGGAGGTGAAGGACCGCTTGGATCGGCTGGCCGGCGCGACGGCCCGGTCGCGATCCTGGCTGGCCGCCGACGCGATCACCGAATACGTCGCAGACCAGGAGTGGCAGCTCGCCGAGATCGAGCAGGGTGTCCGCGACGCCGACGCCGGCGACTTCGCCAGCCCCGAGGAGGTGACTTCCTTCTTCGCGAAATGGTCCGGTGCGGGTTAGATGGACCCGCAGGGCTCTCCGCGCTCTCGACGGGATCGCCGCCTACATCGCCCAGGACAGCCCGGCGGCGGCTCGACGGGTCGTCTCCCGATTGGAAGACTCGGTAGGTCAGCTTGCGCTACATCCCTCGCGGGGACGCGTCGGTAGGGTCGCCGGCACGCGCGAGCTCGTGGTCTCGGAAACGCCGTTCATCGTGCCCTATCGTGTCCGCGGAGACTCCGTGGAGGTCCTGGCGGTGCTGCACGCGGCTCGCAGGTGGCCCGAGGAGTTCACGAGGTGAAGCACCGATGCGTCGACTCGCCCCACTAGAGAGGACGCCCTCGCGACCACGAGCCGTGGCCCGGCGCCTGCCCCTGGCGCCGGCTGGGCGGTCGGCCGTGCGTCAGATCCTGTGGGGAAGAAGCGGCGGCGCGCCGGCCTCGGCGGTGCGGCGCCAGGTCGACGCCCACGAAGATCCCGCCCGCTTCGAGACCGTCCATCAGAACCTCTTCGTCAACGCGCCCACGACGACCGGCGCCGCACGCCAGCCGTGGGTCGCGGGCACCACGGACGTCCAGATCGAGAGCGACTTCAGGGCCTCCGTGCAGGCGGAGGTCGAGGCGAACCCGCTGCGCGTGGTCGGCTCGATGTCGGCGGTGACGACGCAGGCCGACGCCGAGAACGCCGCCATCGGCGCCGACGCCGACCTCCACGCGGCCTTCCCGCAGATCCCGACTCAGCTCAGCGAGGCCCAGCTGCGCGGGCGGGTGACCGTGTTCGCGCCGGACTTCGCGCCGCAGAACGCCCCGACCGCGGACTTCCTCGCCAACTGGATCGACAACCAGCTCCCGCTGCGCACCACGATCGAGGACTTCGACCTCGACCCCGGCGACCCCGACTACCAGCGGCTGGTCAACGGCCTCGCCACGAGCTCCGCCACCTTCCCCGTCGCCGGCATCCTCGCCAGCGCGCGCACGATCATGGCCTCCCAAGGCTGGACGGCGGCCCAGATCGCCTCCGGCATCGCCGGCCTGCGCGCCGACCTCGCCGGGAAGTCATGGTCCTGGCTCTTCAACCGCATGGCCAGCCGCACGGCCGCGTTTCACGGCCAGGGCGTCGTCTTCGTCAGCCAGAGCCTGCCGGCGGCGAAGCGCCGGCCGACGCTCCTCCACGAGCTGGTGCACGCCTACGCCCACGCGGACTACCGTCGCTGGGTCGCTGCCACGACCTCCCCGCGCGTCTTCAACGAGGGCTTCACGGAGACCCTCACCCGCCAGGCGCTGACGCCCCAGGAGCTCGCGGCACGCAGGAGCTACCAGGGCAGCGTCGACGTCGTGCGGCAGCGGATCCTCGCCTTCGTCTCGATGGACGACCTCGCGCGGGCTTTCTACGGCGGCGAGGTCTGGCGGCTCGAGGGGCGCTCGCAGGTGGCGCAGGAGATGTTCGAGCGGCAGATCGGCATCGCCGCCGGCGCCACCCGGGCGGAGGAGATCTCGCAGTCCCGCACGGGCGCCGGCTTCGTGCTCGAGGTCACTGCCGGGGCCCACTATCGCCTCGCCAATCTCGGCAGCGACGAGAGCACACCCAAGCCCGAGCACGAGACCTTCCTGCGCGACACCATCCTGCCGCGGCTGCGCGCCGACGCCGCCCTCCACCTGCGCTTCGTCGGTCACGCCGACGCCACCGGCGCCGCGAGCCACAACCTCGCCCTCTCCCGCCGCCGCGCCGCCGCCTTCTACCGCCTGGTCGAAAGCCTCGGCGTGCCGCGCGCTCAGCTCCGCGACCGCGGCACGCCGGCCGGCGGCGGCGACACGGCACCCACCGCCGCCAACACCGACGTCCACGGCCGGGCCTTCAACCGGCGCGTCGAGCTGTTCGTCGAGCGCTGAGCCTTCTCGGGCCCTCGAGACGCGGCGGGCGGCTCGAATGCGGGTCGCCGATCTTGCTGCCTGCCGGATCGGTCCGTTCGCGGCCTCGAAGTGCAGCGGGCATCGGGCGCGGCGCCCTCGCCGCCTGGCGGCCGCTCGGGCTCGAGGTCGAATAGACTCCCGGGTGTGAAGCGATTCCCCGCCGCCGTCTCTCTCGCCCTTCTCGCCTGCTGCGCGCCGCTCGCGGCCGCGACCTCCGAGGTCGTGGAGCTGCGCAACCTGGGCTACGCGGAGCTCGAGAACGAGCAGCCGGCCAACGCCGAGGCGATCTTCCGGCGGCTCGTCGCGCTGGCGCCGGACGATCCGCTCGGCCACGCGAACCTCGCGGTGGCGGCGCTGCGGCAGCAGAAGTTCGAGGAGGCCCGCGCCGCGATCGAGAAGGCGCTGGCGCTCGACCCGAGCTCCGGGCGGCTGCTCGCGATCCAGGCCGACGTCCTGCAGTGGAGCGGCGCCAGCGAGGAGGCGCTGCCGCTCTACCGGCGGGCCGCCGAGCTCGAGCCCGACGACGTCGAGCTCCAGTACGCCCTCTACCGGCATCTCACCACCGTCTCGCGGGAGCCCGACGAGGCGGTGCTCGACGCCACGCTCGCCCGGCTCGTGGCGCTGCGGCCGGAGAACGTCGTCGTCCTGCTCCAGCAGGGGCGGCGGGCGCTCGCCGCGGGCGATCGCACGACGGCCAGCGGCGCCTTCCTGCGCATCGGCGAGCTCCTGTGGCAGGCGCCGCCGGGATCCGACGGCCTCCTGCAGGGGGTCATCGAAGCGCTCAACGCCAACGACCTGGCGGCCGCCGCCCTCCCCGCCCAGCGGCTGGAGAACGTCCTCAAGATCACGCCCATGTACCGCGAGAGCCTGCGCGAGCTCAGCAGCGGGATCCAGGGGATCCCGCTCGCGCGCCTGCGCGACGAGCCGCCCGTGGCGGCCTTCGGCCAGCCCGTGCCGGTGCGCTTCGTGGCCGAGCGCTGGTCGGAGGTCCCGGGGGCCGGCGGCGCGCTGGCGGTCGGCGACTTCGACGGCGACGGCCAGCCGGACGTGGCGCGGGTGACGGCCGGCGAGCCGCCGCGGCTGGAGCTGCGCCTTTCGGCAAGGGAAGCGCCCGCGCCCGTCACCCTCCCGGCGCCGGCCGTCACCGGGCTCCTCGCCGCCGACCTCGACAACGACGGCCTCCTGGACCTCCTGGGCCACGGCCCGTCCGCCGTCCGCTTCTGGCGCAACGGCGCCGCCGGCTTCGCGGACGCCACCGCCGAGCTCGGGCTGGCTGCGGCCGGCGGCGGCGCCGGCACCGTGATCGACTTCGACATCGAGGGCGATCTCGACCTCGTCCTCGGCGGGCCGGGGCTCGAGCTCTATCGCAACAACCTGCAGGGCCCGCTCGAAGCGGTGGGCTCGAAGGTGCTGCCCGAGGTCGCCGGCGAGGTCCGCGCCGTCGTCGCGAGCGACCTCGACCGCGACGGCGATCTCGACCTCGCCCTGGCCGGCGCGGGCGGCGTGCGCTGGCTCGACAACCTGCGCCAGGGCGAGCTTCGCGACCGCACGGCGGACGCGAGCCTCGCCGCCGGCGACGGCGTGGCGAGCCTGGCGGCGGCCGACCTCGACGGCGACGGCCTGCCCGAGCTCGTGGCGGCGGGCGCGGGGGTCGAGGTGCTGCACAACGACGGCGGCCGCTTCTCGCCGTGGGCGCCGGCCGCGGCCCTGCGCACGAGGGCCGCCTTCGCCGCCGTCGTCGCGTTCGACGCCGACAACGACGGCGTGCTCGATCTGGGGGTGGCCGGCCCGGGCGGCGTCGCCGTGGCCGCGCAGCGGAGCGGCGGTTTCGGCTTCCTCGAGGTGGACGGCGGCGCGGCGGCCGCCACGGCGCTGGCCGCGGCCGACCTCGACGGCGACGGCGATCTCGATCTCGTCGCCCACGGCCCGAGCGGTCTCTTCCGGCTCGCCAACGAGGGCGGCAACCGCAATCACTGGCTCAAGGTGCGGCTGCGCGGCCTGACCAAGGGCAACAGCAAGAACAACGTGCTCGGCTTCGGCGCCGCCGTCGAGGTCCGCGCCGGCGCCGCCTACCAGTTCCGCGAGGCGAGCTCCGACAGCGTCCACTTCGGGCTCGGCGCCCGCGACCGGGCCGACCTGCTGCGCGTCGTGTGGACCAACGGCGTGCCGCAGAACCGGCTCGACCCCCGGCTCGACCAGTGGATCGTCGAGGAGCAGCTGCTCAAGGGCAGCTGCCCCTTCCTCTACGTGCTCGCCGACGGCGAGATCCGGTTCGTGACGGATCTCCTGTGGAACGCCCCGGCCGGCCTGCCCCTGGCGCCGGGGGTGTGGGCGCCGGCCGACCCGAGCGAGCTCGTCGTCGTCGGCGAGGTGGCCCCCGAGGGCGGCCGCTGGGACCTGCGGATCACCGAGGAGCTCTGGGAGGCCGCCTTCCTGGACGCCGTGCGCCTGTGGGTGGTCGATCACCCCGCCGACGTCACGGTGGCCAGCAACCTCAAGGTCGGCGCCGGCGAGCCCGGCGACGACCGGGTGCTCGCGGCCCGCGACCTCGAGCCGGTGGCCGCGGCCTGGGACGCCGCCGGCCGCGACGTCACCGCGATCGTGCGCGACCGCGACGAGGTCTACGCCGACGGCTGGCGGAAGAGCCCCTACCAGGGCGTCGCGGCGGAGCCCTGGGCCTTTACCTTCGACCTCGGCGCCGCTCCCGGCGGCCCCGTCCGCCTGCTGCTCGACGGCTGGATCTTCCCCGCCGACGCCAGCCTCAACCTCGCCGTCGCCCAGCGCACGGACCTCGCCGCCGCCATGCCGCGGCTCGAGGTCGAGACGGCGGCGGGCTGGCAGGTGCTCCTCGAGCGCATGGGCCACCCGGCCGGCAAGACGAAGACCCTCGTCGTCGACACGCCGCCGCTGCCCGCCGGAGCCCGCCGGCTGCGCATCGTCTCCGGGCAGTGGCTGTCGTGGGACCGCATCGCCTGGTCCACGGCGCCGGCGGACGGCGAGCCCCGCGTCGCGGCGCGCCTCGACCCGGCGCTCGCCGAGCTGCGCTACCGCGGCTTCTCCGCCCTCGAGCGCGCCGCCCCCAACGCCCCGCACCGCTTTGACTACTCGCGCACGCGGACGGAGTCGCCGTGGCTCCCGTTCCCGGGCCGCTACACGCGCTACGGCGACGTGCGCGAGCTGCTCGCAAGCGCCGACGACCGCTCCGTCATCCTCGCCCCGGGGGACGAGATTCGCCTCGAGTTCGAGGCCGCGGCCCTGGCGCCGCCGCCGCCGGGCTGGCGCCGGACGCTCTTTCTCGAGAGCCACGGCTGGGACAAGGACGCCGACCGCAACACCTTCGCGGCCGAGAGCGTCGAGCCCTTGCCGTTCCGGGCCATGCGGCGGTACGGCGAGGAGCCGGCGGACCGCGCGGATCTGGTCGAGTACCGGGCGGAGTGGCTGACCCGAGAGGTCGGGGACCGGCCCTAGCCGCCGTCAGTCGTCGAGCCGCACGACCGCCTCGCCCACGCCCACGTCGACGTAGATCCGGGCCGCGCCCGTCCCGTCGCGCCAGCTCGCCTCGCTGCCGATCAAGAACGAGCGCTCGCCGTCGACCCAGCCGTCGGGCACGAGGAGCTCGGTGTCCCCGATCCCCGCGTCGACGTGGACGGAGCGCACGAACCTGGCGGCGAGCTCCACGGAAGCCTCGCCGACGCCGAGATCCAGCTCGAGGTCGCCCTGGGTCCCCTTCACCGTCAGCTCGCCGACCCCCATGTCGACCGCCAGCGGCCGATCGGCTGGATGGCGCACCCACGCCTCGATCTCGAGGCTGTCCCACCAGCGCCACTTGGAGTACGGGGCCACTTCGACGACGACGCTGCCGCGACGTTCCCGGACCTCGAGCTCGACCTCGTCGAGATGCTCGTCGCAGCTCTCGGTGTGCCGCTTGCAGCGTCCCGTCACCTCGATCGAGAGCTCCGCTCCCGAAACCCCCTCGATCGTGAGCTCGCCGACCGGAAAGTCGATCCGCACCTCCTGGTCGGGTGACAGCGTCGCCCGACCCTCGAGCACCCGCTCGCCGGCCACGACCGGCCCGGCCGACAACAGGCCTGCAATACCCAGCGCGATGAATCTGCTCATGACCTCCTCCCGTCCTTCCAAGACTCCATACGACCCTCGAGGGCCGAGGTTGCGACCGGGCTGCCGGCGGGAGGCGGATCAGGAGGCGGTCAGGAGCTCCCGGAACGCCGCTTCGTCGAGGATCTCGACGCCGAGCTTCTGCGCCTTGTCGTACTTCGAGCCCGGGTCCTCGCCCACGACGACGTAGCTCGTCCTGGCGCTGACCGACGAGACGACGCGGCCGCCGCGGGCTTCGATCTCGCGCCTCGCCTCTTCCCGCGTCATCCCTGCCAGGGCCCCCGTGAGCACGAACTTGAGGTTCTCGAACGGGCCCGTCGCCGCGCTGGCGGGCTCGCTCTCGACGAGGCGGATCCGCCCGTCGAGCAGCGCGTCGAGGACCTCGACGGTGTGCTCCTCGCGGAAGAAGCCGGCGATCGCCGCGGCCATGATCGGGCCGACCCCCTCGACCGCCGTGAGCGCCTCCTCGTCGGCGGCGCGCAGCGCCGCCAGAGTGCCGAAATGCCGCGCCAGCTGGCGGGCCACCGTGGCTCCCACCTCGGGGATCCCCAGTCCGTAGAGGAACCGCGGCAGCTCGGCGCGGGCCGCCCGGGCGAGCCCCGCGACGAGGGCGCCGGCCGACTTCTCCGCGAAGCCCTCTAGCGGCGTGAGCTGCTCCGCCTTCAGGTCGAAGAGGTCGGGCAGGTGCTTCACGAGTCCCTCCGCCACGAGGAGCCTCGCCGTCTCCTCTCCCAGGCCTTCGACGTCGAGCGCGTGGCGCGACCCGAGGTGGATGATGCGGCCGGCCAGCTGGGCCGGACAGTCGAGGCTGTTGGGACAGACGGAGAAAGGACCGCGCTCGACGAGCGGGGTGCGGCACGACGGGCACCGCGCCGGCATCCGGAAGGCCCGCGCCCGGCGCCGGCCCTGCTCGGGGATCCACTCGAGGACCTGAGGGATCACGTCGCCGGCTCGTTGGACCGCCACCAGGTCGCCCTTGCGGACGTCCTTGCGCGCCACCTCCTCGCGGTTGTGGAGCGTCGCGCGGCTGACGGTGACGCCGCCGATCACCACCGGCTCCAGCATGGCCACGGGGGTGACGACCCCGGTACGGCCGACGCTGGCGACGATGTCGAGCAGGCGGGTGACCGCGCGGCGGGGCTGGAACTTCATGGCGAAGGCCCAGCGGGGATGATGGGAGGTCGTTCCCAGCTCCCGCCGCGCGGCGAGGTCGTCCAGCTTGACGACCACGCCGTCGATCTCGTACGGCATCTCCTCGCGCTTGGCCGTCATCTCGCGGAAGTAGTCGCGAATCTGCGCGGCGGTCTCGACCCGCCGCCTCTCGTCCGTGACGCGGAAGCCCCATTCGACCAGGGCGGCCAGGATCTCCCAGTGGGTGGCGGCCGCGAAGCCCTCGGCGGCGAGCACGTCGTAGACGAAGATGTCGAGCGGTCGGCGGGCCGTCAGCCTGGAGTCGAGCTGCCGCAAGGCCCCCGCCGCGGTGTTGCGCGGGCTGGCGAACGGGGGCTTGCCTTCGGCCACGAGGCGCGCGTTGTACTCCTCGAACGGCGCGATCTCGATGATGACCTCGGCCCGCACGCTCAAGAAGCGAGGGACCGCCCGCGCCGCAGCGCGGAGCCGCAGCGGCACCGTGGCGATGGTGCGGGCGTTGGCCGTGATGTCCTCGCCCGCGACGCCGTTGCCGCGCGTCGCCGCGCGCGTCAGCAGCCCGTCCTCGTAGACCAGCTCGAGGGAGGCGCCGTCGAACTTCGGCTCGAGCACGTAGGCGACGCTCGCGCCCTCGCCGAGCGCCCGGCGCACCCGCTCGTCGAAGCGGTCGATCGCTTCCTCGTCCGCGTCGGAGTCGAGCGACAGCATCGGCGCGGCGTGGGCGACGGTCGCGAACCCTTCGAGCACCGCGCCGCCGACCCGCCGGGTCGGGGAGTCGATCGTGGCCAGCTCGGGGTGCGCCGCCTCGAGGTCGCGCAGCTCGCGGAAGAGCGCGTCGAACTCGGCGTCGGAGATCTCCGGCGCGTCGCGGACGTGGTACAGCTCGTTGTGGCGCTCGATCAGGTCCCGGAGCTCGACGATCCGCGCCTCGGCCTGCGGTCGATCCATCGGCGCCGGCTCAGGCCGTGAGCGTCTCCCAGTCGGAGTCCGGCGCGTCGGTGGCGATCGCCAGCCCGCCGTCCGCCCCCACGAAGGCCGGGTCCTTGACGACCCGCACCTTGCCGCCGCCGACCTCCTTCAATGCCTCCTGCAGCGCGGCCCCGAGGCCGCTGATGAGCGAGCTGCCGCCGGTCAGGATGACGTTGTTGCGCACCTTCGCCTGGTACTCCGGCTCGACCCGGGAGATGAGATCGAGCATCGCTTCGACGACCGGCGGCACGAGGCTCGCGCAGGCCGTGCGCATCTCCTCGGTGATGTCGAACTTGGTCGGCCGTCCCTGCACCGGCGCGGTCACCATGATCTTGCCGCTGAGCTCGCCGACGAAGCTGCCGCTCTCCTTCCAGGCCGTCACCATGTGGCGGGAGAAGTTCGCCTCGGGGAAGCGGGCCTGGATGAGCTGCTGCAGCTGCTCGTCGATCGAGTCCCCGGCCGCCGTCAGCGTCTTCTGGTCCTCGTCGCGGGGATAGCGCCCGTTCATGACGCAGAGATCGGTCGTCCCGGCACCGATGTCGACGATGAGCGCGTGGAGCAGGGCATCCAGCCCGTAGGCCACGGCGAAGGGCTCGGAGACGATCATCAGCGACTCGACGAGCCCGGCCATGGCCGAGCGCAGCTGCTGCTTGTTGACCCGCATCGCCTCCGCGGGCACGCCCACCACCGCCCGCACCGCGCGCCCCTCCTCGCGTGCCGCCTCGGTGCCGGCGAGCGAGAGGACGTGCTTGAGCAGCTCGCGGACGGCGCGGGCGTCGCGGTCGGCCCCTTCCTTGATGAGACCCCGCTCGAGGGGGCGGTGGAGATCGAGCATCAGCCGGTTCTCGAGCGCCTCCTCGCCGATCAGGACCTCTTTCTTGACCACCCGCCGCGCCACCATGTCGAGCGGCCAGCCGACGTAGCTCAGCACGAGTTGACGCGCACCGGTGGAGGCGGACACCGCGCTGCGCGAGGTCCCCAGGTCGACTCCGACGCTCAGCGGCGTCCGTTGTTCTGCCATGCTCTTTTCAGCTCCCCAGCGTCAGGTTCGGATTGAGCTCCAGAGCATAGCTCCTTATGCCTTCGAAGAGAGCCTCCGCCAGGTACTCCCGGTACGCGGGACTCGCCAGCAGCTGCGCCTCTTCTTCGTTCGACAGGCAGCCGATCTCCGCCAGGATGGCCGGCATGTCGGTTCCGATGAGCACTCCGAACGGCGCCGACTTGACGCCGCGGTCCTCCACCCACGGGTTGATCGCCCGCAGGGACTTGAGGAGCCCGTGCTGCACGGCGCCCGCCAGCCGCCGCGACTCCTCGCGCCGGACGCCGGCGTAGACCCTCTCGAGCGCCTCGCGGAACTCGCCCAGGGAGAGCTCCGAGCCGAGGTTCTCCCGCGCCGCCAGACGCTGCAGCCCTTCGTCCTGGGTCGGCCCCAGGTAGAAGGTCTCCACCGCTCGCACTCCGGGCTCCGAGAACCAGTTGACGTGGATCGAGACGAAGATGTCGCCCCGCGCCGCGTTGGCGAGCTTGCCGCGATCGGCCAGCGAGATCGTGCGATCGTCGGTACGGGTCAGCGCGGCCTCGAAGCCGTCCGCCACGAGCAGCCTCGCCAGCCGTTCGGCCAGGTCGAGGGTGATCGTCTTCTCCTCGACGCCGGCGGCGCTCGCCGTGCCGGAGTGCTCGCCGCCGTGGCCCGCGTCGATGACCACCCGGCGGACCGAGAACGGCAGGACAGAGCGGTCGAGAGGGGTGGCCGAGCTCGCCTCGAAGGCGACGCCCGGAGCGGCCCGCGCCGGCGGCGGCGGCGGCGCCGCGACGAGGACGACGGCGCGCTCGGCCGCGGCCGGCCCGCTCGGCAGGAGGCCGAGGCTCGCCACGGCGAAGGACAGGGCGGCGGCGCCTCCCAGGGCGGCGATCCAGAGCGACGCCCGCCGCACTCGCCGCCACCGCCGGCGGCGCGCGATCGCCGGCGCGGGCACGCCGAAGACCGTCGCGTAGTTGTCCTCGAACGCCTCGCGCAGCAGCCGGCGGCGCAGTGCCCGGGCGTTGTCCATTCGCGTCTAATCCACTCCGGAATCAATCGGTTACGGTGGCGGCCGGTCTGATGGCCGGATGCTAGCAGACCTCCGGGACGGGCGCAGCAGAGCCCGCGGCGGGGCGCGGCCTCTGCTAGCCTGCGGCGGTGGCCACGACCCGACCGCCATCCGGGCCGGCGCCCGTCGACCGCTCCTCCAGCGCGCCTCGGGACGACCCGGACTGGCGGGCCGACGCGCTCGCCAGAAGCCGCCACTCGCGGCTCGGCGACGAGCTTCGCGAGCCGCTCGTGGACCGCGACGAGCGCCGCGCCGAGGCGGTCTGCGGCGAGATCACCCGCCGGGCGCTGGGGGACTTCGCCCCGGCCCTCGCTCTCCTGCCGGCGGCGCAGCGGCGCCGGGTGCGGGCGCTCGCCGCGTTCGGGCTGACGCTCTTCGACTTCGCCCGCCAGCCCGGCCTCGACGGCGAGAGGCTCGCGCAGATCAACCGCTGGTCGTTCGACCTCGAGTCGACCCTGGCGGGATCGCCTCCCGGCCAGCCCGTCTTCGTCCTGCTGGCCGCGACCCACGCCGAGAGCCCCTGGCCGGAGGAGGCCCTGCTCGCGCTGGCCGGCTGCGCGCGCCGCCGCGCGCTACGGCCGCGGGCGGCCTCGCGCGCCGTCCTCGAGCGGGACGCGGCGCGGCTCGCCGCGGCGCTCTCGGGGGCGCTGCTCGCGGCGCCCTCCGAGCCCGTCGTCGAGGGGCTCGCCGCCCTGCTGCGAGCGCAGCGGCTCCTCGCTCTCGGCTCGGATCGCCGGCGCCGGCAGGCCGGGCTCGCCCGCGACGAGCTGCCGGAGGAGTGGGAGGGCGGGCCGGCCTCGCGCGCCGAGCTCGGCGCGGCGGTGCGCCGGGAGTGCCGGCGGCTCGCCGCGGCCCTCGAGCCGAGCGACTGGATCCACGCCCTGCCGCGCGGCTGGCGCCGCGCCGCGAGCTACGCCCTCCTGGCGGCCCGGCGGCTCGTGCGGCGCTACGCCACGCTCGCGGCCGAGGCTCTCGCCTCGCCACCGCGCCTCGGCGCCGGCGAGCGGCTGCGGCTCGTCCTGAGCGCCCGCTGGCGGCGGCTCTGACCGGCTCACGTCCGCCAGAACGACCACGACCGCGGCACGAATCGGGGCACCCGCCGGCAGTACTCCTCGTACGGACTGCCGAACCGCTCGCGCAGCTCGCGCTCCTCGAGGAGCACGACGATCCACAGCCCCACGACGGTGGCGATCGCCAGCCAGTAGACCGCGGGGAAGTTGATCACCAGGCTGAAGCCCGCCACGCCGATCATGAGGTCGAGATAGCGCGGGTTGCGAGTGTGGGCGTAGATCCCCTCCGTCAGGAGGCGGCCGGGGTCGCTCTCGCGCAGCTCCGGCACCCCTACGAGAATCCGCAGCGTGAGGTGCTTGCGGCACCGCAACTCGATCACGACCGCCAGGCCGTAGAGCGCCAGCCCGAGGACGGAGAGCGGCCAGCGGAAGGGGTACCGGGCGGCGAGCGCGGGCTCGCGCCACGACCAGAACGCGTAGCCGAGGGCGGCGAGCAGCGGCAGCATGGCGAGGAAGGTCCACCGCGGGCCGAGCCGGCGCCAGAACCGCGCCAACGGATGGACGACCACCCAGAACAGAAGCGCCGGCGGCATGCTGATCCACAGCAGCAGCGCCAGGTAGTAGCGCCCGGCCTCGATCCAGGGCGCCGCCGTCAAGCGGTCTCCCAGCGCCGGGCCAGGCGCCGCGCCAGCCAGAGAAAGACGGCCGCCGCCGCCGCCAGCACCCCGACCTGGGGGAGGAGGTCGACGAGCCCTCCCGCAACGCCTACGGCCGGATCGTCGTACCAGAAGACCTTCAGGAAGCCATCGAGCGCCCAGCCGTTGAACGTGAGCTTGGCGAGCGTGTCCATGAAGTCGGGCATCACGAAGCGGGGCACCATGCTGCCGCCGAGCGCCGACATGACGAGGATGACGATCGTCGAGACGCCGCCGAGCTGGGCGCGGCTCTTGCACGCCGTCGCCAGCAGGAGCGCGAACGCGGCCGCGGCGGCGCCGGTGACGAGGACCATCAACGCGAAGCCCGCGAGCCGCTTCGCGGTGAAGAGATCGAGCCCGAAGGCCAGCGCGCCCCAGAGGAACATCAGCGTCACCTGCAGCGCCCCCAGCAGCGAGTAGAAGAGCCACCGTGCCCGCAGCAGCTCGCCCATGCCGAGCCGCGACGAGAGAAGCCGGTCCAGGGTGCCGGACTCCTGGTCCTCGAGCAGGGTGCCCGCCGCGGCGACCGTCGAGAAGAGCAGGAACATGACGCCGATGCCGGCCGCGTAGTACGCCACCATCGACGGGCTCTTCTTCTCCTCCCCCTCGCCGGCTTCGTCGTGCGCCGCGGTGACCTCGGCGGCGACGAGGCTGCCGGCGCCGCCCGTCCCGCCACCCGTCCCGCCGCCCGCGGCCGTCACCGTCGAGATGAGACTCTTGACGTCGCCCAGGGCGACCCGCTGCTGCTGCGTCAGGCCGCCGCCGCCGAAGTCCTCGAGCGCCTCCAGGCCGCGCTCCATGAGCACCCCCGGCGAGGTCTGGAACGCGGCGGCCTGCAGCAGGCCGTTGACGGTGTACCGGGCGAGCGGATTCGAGGCGTCGTGGATCAGCTCCAACGGCGCGCCGGTCGCGCCGAAGTCGCCGTAGCTGTCGCCAAAGCCCGCGCGGACGACCACGGCCGCGGCGGCGCCGCCGCGCCGCACCTCGCGCAGCGCGGTCTCCCGCGTCCAGCGCTCGCCGGCGCCGCCGTCGTCGCCCGGCGCGGACGCCGTGACCTCGAGTCCGTCCTGGGCGGCGACGGTGGCCAGGAAGCGCGCGCTGATCGCCGTCCCGTCCTCGTCGACCACCAGCACCTTCAGGGCTTTCGGCCCGCCGTCGCCGCCGCCGCCCAGGTTGCCGAAGATGAGCGCGAAGATCGAGAAGAAGACCAGCGGCACGAGGAAGGTCAGGAAGAGCGCGGCGCGGTCCCGGGTGAGGTTGGTCCAGGCCAGGCGCATGACGGTGGCGATCATTCGCGCAGCTCCCGGCCCGTGAGGTGGATGAACACGGCCTGCAGGCTCGGCGCCTCGATCTCGACGTCGAGAACGCGTCCTCCCGCCATCGCCACCCTCTCGAGCAGCCCGGGCAGCTCTTCCGCCAGATCGGCGAGGGAGCCCCTCAAGGTCGAGCCGTCGAGCTCGAAACCGCCGGGCGCGGCGATCGGCGCCGCCAGCCGCAGGGTGACGCGCCGCCCGGGGCCGACCGTCTCCTCGACGAGCTGCTGGAACGTGCCGCTGGCCACGTCGCGGCCGTGGTCGAAGATGACGATGCGGTCGGCCACCTTCTGGGCCTCGTCGAGCTGGTGGGTCGTCAGGAGGAGCGCCGCCCCGGCGGAGCGCAGCTCGCCGAGCATCTCCCAGATCCGCTCGCGGCTCTGCGGGTCGACGCCGACCGTCGGCTCGTCGAGCAGCACGACGTCCGGTCGATGGAGGATGCCGCACGCGATGTTGAGCCGGCGCTTCATGCCCCCGGAGAAGGTCGCCACCCGGTCGTGCCGGCGGCCCTCGAGGCCGATCCACTCGAGCGCCCACTCGATCCGCTCGCCGAGGCTCTCGGCGCCGCTGAGCTCGCCCCAGAGCCGCAGGTTCTCGGCCGCCGTCAGCAGCGGGTACAGGGCGATCTCCTGGGGCACGAGACCGAGCCGCCCGCTGGTGCGGGCGGCCGCGGCCGAGCCGTCGAGCCGCTGACCGAAGATCTCGAGGGTCCCCGAGTCGAGCCGCACCCGCTCGACCAAGGAGCGCACGAGCGTCGTCTTGCCGGCGCCGTTGGGGCCCAGCAGCGCCAGCCACTCGCCGGCCTCGAGGGTGAGCGACGCCCCCGCCAGGGCCGGCGTGTCGCCGAAGCGCTTGGCCGCGTTCTCGACCTTCAGGGCCGGGACGGCCGTCACCGCGGCTGCCTCGATGCGGCGTCCATCCGGACTCTACGGCGGACCGCCCCCCGGGGTTGCGGGGGGGCCGCCGCCGCGGAGCCGCTGTCCGCGGGCCCTCAGTGCACGACCTCGGTCTCGCACAGGGTGAAGGGCGCGATGGCCACGTCGAAGAGCTCGCCGTCCCCCGTGACCATCTGGTAGGAGCCCTCCATCCTGCCGACCTCGATCGCCAGCGGGCAGCCCGAGGTGTACTGGAAGGACTCGCCGGGGGCGAGGATCGGCTGCTCGCCCACGACGCCGGGGCCGCGGACCTCCTCCACCCGCCCCGAGCCGTCCGTGATCACCCAGTGGCGCGTCAGCAGCTGCACGGTGTCCGCGCTCTCGTTGCGGATGGTGACCGTGTAGAGGAAGAACCAGCGGCCGCGGGCCGGCTGCGAGCGCTGCGGATCGAACCGCGGGTCTACCCGCACGCGGACGCCGCGGGTGACTGCCTCGGAAGAAAAACCGCTCTCCGGTTTCGACGGTTTCGACGAGCTCACGGCGTCCTGTTCTATCACGACGGCCCGCCGCCAGCCACGGGTGGCGCGGCCCGTCGGAACGCGATCCCCAGGCGGTCGAACAGGAAGGCGTACTCGAAGGCCCGCTCGCGCAGGTAGGCGTAGCGGCCCGAGGGTCCGGTGTGTCCGGCGCTCAGGTTGGTCTTGAGCAGGAGGAGGTTGTCGTCGGTCTTGAGGGCGCGCAGCTTCGCCACCCATTTCGCCGGCTCCCAGTACTGCACTCGCGGATCGTGGATCCCGGCGGTCACGAGGATGTGCGGATAGCTCGCCGGGGCGACGTTGTCGTAGGGGGAGTACGACAGCATGTAGTCGAAGTGCTCCTCGACCCGGGGGTCTCCCCACTCCTCGTACTCGGTCACGGTCAGCGGGATGGAGTCGTCCAGCATGGAGTTGACGACGTCGACGAAGGGCACGTGGGCGATCACGACGCGGAAGAGATCGGGCCGCAGGTTGGCCACCGCGCCCATCAGGAGCCCGCCGGCGCTGCCGCCGCGGACGGCCAGCCGGTCGGAGCTCGTGTAGCCGGTCGCGATCAGGTGCTCGGCGACGGCGATGAAATCGCTGAAGGTGTTGCGCTTGGCGAGCATCTTGCCCGCGTCGTGCCAGGTCTCCCCCAGCGCCGCGCCGCCCCGGACGTGGGCGATGGCGAAGACGAAGCCGCGATCGAGCAGCGTCAGGTTGAGCGACGAGAAGGACGGCTCCACCGTGATGCCGTAGGCGCCGTAGGCGTAGAGCAGGCACGGATTCGATCCGTCCAGCTCGATGCCTTGACGATGGACGATCGACACCGGCACGGCGACGCCATCCGCCGAGCTCGCCTCGAGACGCCGGGTCATGTAGTTCGCCGGCTCGTGGCCGCCGACCACCTCCTCGCGCTTCCGCGTCACGAGGCGGCGCCGCGCCACGTCGTAGTCGAACGTCGTCCACGGCGTCACGAGCGACGAGTAGGAGAAGCGGTAGTCGGGCGAATCGAACTCCGGGTTCGGCGCGGAGCCGAGCGAGCAGACGGTCTCCGGGAGCGGGACGAGGTGCGGCGCCGAGCCGTCGAACGGCAGAACGGCGAGCCGCGCGAACCCGGCCTTGCGCTCGCGCACGATGATCCGATCGCGAAAGACGTCGATCCCTTCGACCGTCACGTCCTCGCGATGGGGGAGGATCTCCGCTCCGTCCGCGAGCGCCGTCGCGCCGAGCGGCACCGCCAGGACCCGGAAGTTCTTCGCGTCGAGGTTGGTGCGCACGTAGAACCGGTCGCCGCGGTGATCGAGGTCGTACTCCACGCCCTGCCGCCGGGCGACGAAGAGCCGCGGCACGGCCGCCGGGTCGCGGCTCTCCAGCAGGTGGACCTCCGAGCTCGTGGCGCTGCCGGAGGTGACGAGAACGTACTCGCGGCTGCGCGTCACGCCCACCGACACGAAGTAGCGCTCGTCGGGCTCCTCGAAGACCACCTCGTCGCCCGCCCGCGAGCCGAGCCGATGGCGGTGGACGCGGCAGGGGCGGTGCGCCGCGTCCGCCGTCGTGTAGTAGAGCGTCCGGCCGTCCGCGCCCCACGCCAGCGAGTAGTAGATCGGGGCGATCCGGTCCGCCAGCAGCTCGCCCGCGTCGAGGTCCCGGATGACGAGCGTGAAGTCCTCGCCGCCTTCCGTGTCGTACGAGTAGGCCAGCAGCCGGTGGTCGGGGCTGACCTCGAGATCGCCCAGGCGGAAGAACTCGCGGCCCGCGGCCAGCGCGTTGACGTCGAGCAGGATCTCCTCCGCCCCCGGCGGCGAGGCCCGCCGCCGGCAGTAGATCGGGTAGGCCCGCCCCCGCTCGGTGCGCAGGTAGTACTCGTAGGCGCCGTCGCGGGCCGGCGGCGAGCTGTCGTCCTCGCGGATCCGGGCCAGCATCTCAGCGTAGAGTGCCTCTTGCAGCTCCTCCGTGTGGCGCATCATCGCTTCGGTGTACGCGTTCTCGGCCTCGAGATGCTCCCGGACCTCCGGCGCGTCGCGGTCGCGCAGCCACGCGTAGTCGTCTCGCCGCTCGCGGCCGTGGATCGAGCTTCGGGCCGCGCGTCTGCGCGCCGCCGGCGGTCGGGGCTTCACGGCGCGCGGCCGGCTCCACGCCTCGCCGTGAGACGTCCCAGCGCCTGCAGCCGCTCGAGGTGGGCGACGATCTGGCGCTCCGCGAGCCTCCAGGCCTGGCGCGGCGCGTCCTCGTAGACCACGGGCACCATGGCCGCCGCCTCCCTTAGCCCCCGGCGCCAGGCCCGCAAGACCTTCTCCTCGCGCCAGCGGCGATGCTCGCGGTACTCGCGGAGCTTGCCGAGGGCGTCGAGGATCACCGGGCCGTGGGCCGGGAAGAGGGTCCGCGGAGCCAGGTCGATCAGCCGGTCGAGGGTGGCCAGGTACTGCGTCATGTCGCCCTCGGGCGGATCGATCACGATCGTGCCGAGACCCGCGAGCACGTCGCCGGCGAGCAGCGATCCGAGCTCTTCGTGCAGGAAGCACAGGTGACCGCGGGCGTGCCCCGGCGTGTGCAGCGCCCGCACCGTGAACTCGCCGTCGGGGCCGCCGAGCCGACGGGTCTCGCCGTCCGCGATCTCGCGATCGACGGCGAGGCGGCCGGCCAGACGGTGCGCGGTCTCCGCGTGGGCGGCGATCGGCAGCCCGAGGCGCCGCGCGAGCGCCGCCGCGCCGCCGACGTGATCGGGGTGATGGTGGGTCAGCCAGATCTCCACCGGCAGCCGTCCGTGGCGCTCGGCGAGCGCCGCGACCGCCGCCGCCAGCCAGTCGACCTCGCGCGTCGCGGCCGACCCCGGATCCACGAGCACGCAGGTGCGGGTCCCCAGCAGATAGCAGTTCGTGTAGGAGGCGGGCGGCAGGGTGGGGGTCCGAAGGGGCAGGAGCACGACGCCGGGGCGGAACTCGATGCGCCGGAACGGCCCGAGGTTCTCCTCGGCCGGCTCCTCCAGGCGGGGCAGGCCGGCGACCGGCCCCTCCTCGTCGAGCACCCGGAGGATGTGGAGGATGGGAGGCGCCGTGATGACCCGCCCCCGGCGCCAGAGCGCGATCGCGTCGGCCGGGCGGATCCACTCCCCGCGCACCGCCTCACGGCCGTCCGCCTGCGGCTGGACGTCCTCGGAGGCGTCCCACTCGAGGAGGAAGAAGCGGTTGTCGAACCGCAGCGGGCCGAGCGGCGGCGTCAGCCAGCGGCCCGCGTAGACCAGCCGCGAGGCGTCGAGCTCGACGCCGGTCGCGGCCGCGACGCCGGCCAGCCCGATCTCCCTGGCGCCGAGCGCGGCGCGCAGCTCGGGCAGGCGCGCGCCATGGGCCGCCGTCAGACCCGGGAGCACGCCCGTCTCCTCGAAGAGCTCGCGCAGCGCCGCCACGGCGACCCCCGGGGCGAGGATCGGGGCGAGCCTGCCGAGGCCGTCGGTCACGGCCTCCGGCATCGCGGCCTCGGGCGCGGCGCCCGGCGTGACGAAAGGCTCGGTCCGCGGCGAGAGCCCGTGGTCCCGGCTGGAGACGCCGCCGCCGGGAAACGCGTGCCACCCCCCCATGAACGCCATGCTCGGCGCCCGCTCGATCCAGTACACCTCGAGCTCGCCGCCCCGGCGGCGCCAGAGCGCCACGCTGGCGGAGGGCCGCACCCGTACCGGGGGCCGCGGCGCCCCGCCGGCGAGGTCGGCCAGCACCGTCTCGTAGAGCGAGGGATCCTCCATCCGCGCTGCTTATAACACAGCGCGCCGCGGCGGCGCCTCCGCGCTCTCGCGGCGGCCGGAGCCGCGGCTTGAACGGGCGCCTGGAGAGCGCTAGATTGCACCGATGCCCCGCTTTCCCGAGGTCGGTGCCGCCGTGCGCTCCATGCCCGGGTCGGTCTATTCGGCGCTCGCCAGGCGGCTCGCGAGCTTCGACGGCCGCGTCTTCCCGCTCCACGTCGGCGACACCTGGATGGACCCGGCCGTCGGCTGCCGGATGGAGGACCTGCGCGCGGCCGACTACCCCGGCCTCCACCGCTACGCGGAGGTCCAGGGGCGGCGGGACCTCCTGGAGAAGCTCGCGGGGGTCGTCTCGCGGCGCACCGGCCTGGCCACCGCGAGCGAGGATATCCTCGTGGCCGCCGGCGCCACCGGCGCGCTCGGCGCGGTGGCCGGCGCCATCGTCTCGCCCGGCGACGAGGTGCTCCTCCTCGCGCCCTACTGGCCGCTGATCGCTGGCATCGTCCGCTCGTTCGGGGGCACGCCGGTGGCGGTCCCCTTCCTCGGCCGCGTCGACTCTCCGGAGACCGCCCTCGAGGCCGTGGAGCCGCTGCGCGGCGAGCGCACGATCGCCCTCTACGTCAACACCCCCAACAACCCGACCGGCCGCCTGCTGCCGGCCAGCTGGCTCGCCGCGCTCGCCGAGTGGTGCCGGCGCCACGACCTGTGGCTGATCTCCGACGAGGTCTACGAAGACTACGTCTACGGCGCGGAGCACGCCTACACGCGGCCCCTGGCGCCGGAGCGGACCTTCTCCGCCTACTCGTTCTCCAAGGCCTACGGCATGGCCGGCAACCGCTGCGGCTACGTCGTCGGGCCGGCCGCGGTGATGGGCGAGCTGCGCAAGGTCAGCACCCACACCTTCTACTCCACCCCGACGGCCGCCCAGGTCGCCGCCCTGCGTGCCCTGGAGCTGGCCGGCGACTGGCTCGCCGCGGCGCGGCGCAAGTACGCCGAGCTCGGCACGAAAGCCGCGGAGCGCCTCGGCGTGAAGCCACCGGACGGCAGCACGTTCCTGTTTCTGGACGTCGCCGAGCAGCTGGACGAGCGCGGCCTCGAGGGCTTCCTCGAGGACTGCGCCGACCGCGGTCTATTCCTCGCCCCAGGGCCGAGCTTCGGACCGTATCCGACGCACGTCCGCATCTGCTTCACCGCCGCGGAGCCGGAGGTCGTGGACGCCGGGGTCGAGGTCCTCGCCGGCCTCCTCGGCCGCTAGGCCGCGCGGGCCGCGGCGCCGCGGGGCACGCCAGGGAGCGCACCGGAGACGCCATGAGCCACTCGAGGCCCGAGCGCCCGGCGGCGATGATCTTCATTCTCGTCACGCTCTTCATCGACATCCTCGGGATCGGCATCATCGTCCCGGTGCTGCCGGAGCTGGTGAAGCACTTCGTGGGCGGCAGCACGACGCTGGCCGGGCGCTACGTCGGCGTCATCGCCGCCTCCTACGCCCTCATGCAGTTCCTCTGCGCGCCCATCCTCGGCGCCCTGTCGGACCGCTTCGGACGCCGCCCGATTCTCCTCGTGGCGCTCTTCGGCCTCGGCGTCGACTACCTCATCCAGGGCCTGGCGCCGACCATCGGCTGGCTCTTCGTGGGCCGCCTCGTCGCGGGCGTCATGGGGGCGAGCTTCACGACCGCCAACGCCTACATCGCCGACGTCTCGAAGCCCGAGGACCGAGCCCGCAACTACGGGCTCATCGGCGTCGTCTTCGGCCTCGGCTTCATCTTCGGGCCGGCCCTCGGCGGCCTGCTGGGCGGCATCCATCTGCGCCTGCCCTTCTTCGTCTCCGCGGCGCTCGCGCTCGTCAACTGGATGTACGGGTTCTTCATCCTTCCGGAGTCGCTGCCCGCCGAGCACCGCTCGGCCTTCTCCTGGGGCAAGGCCAACCCCTGGGGCAGCATCCGGAACCTGAAGGCCTACCCCCTCGTCGCCGGGCTCGCCGTCTCCTTCGTCTTCATCGCTCTCGCCCAGCGCGGCCTCGAGAACGTCTGGGTGCTCTACACCGGCTACCGCTTCGGCTGGGACGAGCGCGCCAACGGCCTCACCCTGGCGCTCGTCGGCGTCATGGCGGCCCTCGTCCAGGGCGGCCTCGTGCGCCCGGCCATCGCCCGCTTCGGCGAGCGCCGCTGCGTCGTCCTCGGCCTCGGCGTCTCAGTCCTCGCCTTCCTCGGCTACGGACTCGCCACCCGCGGCTGGATGATGCTCGCGATCATCGTCGGCGGCTCGCTCGGCGGCGTCGCCGGCCCCGCCATCCAGAGCCTCGTCGCCGGCGCCGTCGGCCCCTCGGACCAGGGCAAGGTGCAGGGCGCGCTGACCTCGCTCATGAGCCTCACCTCCGTCGTCGCGCCGCTCGTCTTCACGGCCGGGCTCTTTTCCTACTTCACCTCCGAGCGCGCCGCCTTCCACCTCCCGGGAGCGCCGTTCCTGCTCGGCTCGCTGCTATGCCTCGCCGCCCTCGCCGTGCTGCTGCGGCTGTTCCAGCGCATGCCGCCCGTCGGCGCCTCCCAGCCTTCCGAGCCGACCGCCGGAAGCCAGTCTCTCTAGTTCGGGACCGGGTGGGCGCCTTGGTGGCTCCGGCCGCGGTGGCACGACGAGCGCCAAGCCGTGACCTCGAGGCGGCCGGCGCGGCAGTCGCACGCCGAGCTTCTTCTCGCCTTCGAAGGCCTCAAAGCCGGCGGTGCTGCGCCACCGGCATCGCGCGGCGCACGCTCGCGACCCGCTCGAGGTCGATCTCGGCCACGGCCAGGCCGGGGCCGTCGGGGGCCATGGCGACGACGTGGCCCCAGGGGTCGACGATCATCGCGTGGCCGAAGCTCTCGCGCAGGCCGCCGTCGTCGTGGACTCCCGTCTGGGCGGGGGCGATGACCCAGCACTGGGTCTCGATGGCGCGGGCGCGCAGCAGCGGGTGCCAGTGGTCCTTGCCGGTGCGCAAGGTGAAGGCCGAGGGCACCGCGAGAATCTCGGCGCCCGCCAAGGCCAGCCGCGCGTAGAGCTCGGGGAAGCGCAGGTCGTAGCAGATCGACATTCCGAGGCGGGCCAGGGAGGTGTCGGCCACGACCACCTCGGCGCCCGGCTCGACGGTCGCCGACTCGCGGAACCGGACGTCGGCGGAGAGGTCGATGTCGAAGAGATGGATCTTGCGGTAGACGGCCAGCTGCTCGCCGTCCGGGCCGAAGAGGACGGAGGTGTTGTAGCAGCGAGCGGGGTCCGGGCTGCGCTCGTTGAAGGACCCGAGGAGCAGGAAGATCCCCAGCTTCCTCGCGAGCTCGGTGAAGCGCAGGCAGGTGGGGCCGTCGAGGCGCTCGGCGAGCCGCACCTTCTCCTCGTGAGGACCCAGGTAGTTGGTGTTCTCGGGCGTGGCGACGAGCCGCGCGCCGAGGGCGGCGGCGCGCTCGACGAGCTCGCGCGCGGAGCGCCAGTTGCCCTCGGCGTCCGAGGTCGCCGTCATCTGGACGGCCGCGGCGAGGAAGCGGGACGGGGGCATGGACGGAGGCATGGACGGAGGCATGGACGGGGGCATGCGGCACCCATTATAGGTATCCTCCCGACCGATGGCTCTGGTCAGGACCCTCGAGCTGCTCGACGCCGGCGTCGCTGCCGGTCTCCACCGCGGCGGGCAGCTCTACGTCTCCCGCGGCGGCCAGATCGAGGCCGACCTCGCGTTCGGAGAGGCGCGGCCCGGCGAGCCCATGGGCCGGCAACACCTCATGCTGTGGCTGTCGGCCGGCAAGCCGGTGACCGCCGTCGCGGTGGCGCAGCTGTGGGAGCGCGGCCTCCTCGACCTCGACGACCCGGTGGCGCGCCACGTCCCCGAGTTCGCCGCCGGCGGCAAGGAAGCGGTGACGATCCGCCACCTGCTGACCCACACGGGCGGGATCCGGGCCCTCGGCCTCGGCTGGCCGGCGGCGCCCTGGGAGGCGATCGTCGCGAAGGTGGCGGCGATGAAGCTCGAGCCGGGCTGGCCCCCGGGACGCAAGGCGGGCTACCACCTGGCCTCGAGCTGGTTCCTCCTCGGCGAGATCGTGCGGCGGCTCGCCGGCAGGCCGCTGGCGGCCTTCGTCCGGCGGGAGATCTTCGAGCCGCTGGGGATGGACGATTGCTGGATCGGAATGCCGCGCGAGACCTACCGCGGCTACGGCCCGCGGATCGCGCCCGTCTACGACACGGCCGGCGACGGCCAGCCTCACGACTGGACCGACGAGGTGCACGCCACCGCCTGCTCCCCCGGCGGCGGCGCCATGGGACCCATGAGGCAGCTGGCGCGGTTCTACGCCATGCTCCTGGCCGGGGGAGACGGCGGCGGCCGCCGCCTCCTGGCGCCGCAGACCGTGGCGGCGCTGACGGCCCGCCACCGGGTGGGCCTGTGGGACCATACGTTCCGCCACGATCTCGACTGGGGGCTCGGCTTCATTCTCAACTCCGGCCACCACGCCGAGCGGACGCCGCCCTACGGCTACGGACCGCGCGCCTCCCTGCGCGCCTTCGGCCACGGCGGCGACCGGTCGATCCTCGGCTTCGCCGATCCCGAGCTCGACCTCGTCGTCGCCCTCGGGGTCAACGGCACGCCCTCGGCCCGGGACCACCACGAGCGCTTCGACGCCCTGGCCGGGGCCATCTACGAAGACCTCGGCCTCGACGGGTCGCCCGTGCGCCAGACGCGGCGCGCTACTCGCCGCTGACGTCGTCGATGAAGACCTGGGTGATCCAGTAGGTATTGCCCTCGCGGGCCACGCCGACGCCGATCAGCGCCACGTCGGGGCTCAGGATGTTCGGGCGGTGCTCGCCGCTCGCCATCAGCTCCTCGTGAGCCCAGCGGGCCGGGTCCGGGCGGTTGGTGACCCGCGCCAGGTTCTCGGCCGCGACGGAGAAGGCGATGCCGGCCTCCGCGAGCCGGTCGGTGACGAGGCGCCCCTGCGGATCCTGGTGCGAGAAGAAGCCCCCGGCGCGCATCTGCTCGCTGTGCTGGCGCGCCACGGCGGCGATGCTCTCGCGCAGGGCGAGCTGTGGATCGACGCCGTTGGCTTCCCGCGCGCCGTTGACCAGGCCGAACGAGTCGAGCTCGACCTGCGGCGGGCTCGGCGCGCCGACCGGCGCGGTCGGCGAGCTCCCGCCGCCGCCGGAGCAGGCGACGAAGACGAGCGCGGCGACCGGCGCGATGGAACAACGGAGGAGAGAGGGCATGCGAATCATGGCGGCAGACCACCCGTCGCCCGATTCTGCCGGCAGTCCCAGGGGACGGGATGTAAGCTTTCTCACACGGTCGCTCCGGATCAGGTGACGCGCCGGCCGGCCGCGGGCGCGCGCTGCCGCCTGCCCCGCTGCTCGCCCGCCGGCGCGGCGAAGAAGAGGCCGGCGGCGATTCCGTCCGCGCCGCGCGAATCGGTTATCATCCGTTCGATGGGCCAGAACTCCCTTCCCCACCGGATCGCCGCGAGCCTTCTTCTCGCGGTGCTCGCCTCTCCCGCCACCCCCCAGGAGGCCGCGCCGCCGTCCGCGCTCGCGCTGACCGCGGTCGAGGTCGAGCCCTCGACCCCCGGCCCCGATACGCTCTGCCGCCTGGCGGTCACGATTCGCAACTCCGGCGACGAGGTCGCCTCGCAGCTGGGCTTCGCGGTGAAGCTGAACGGTCAGGACCTCACGGTCTACGGCAACCAGCTCTTCATGTACGCGGTCCCGGCCGGGGGCGAGCTCAGGATCCCGCTGTACAACTTCTGGACGACGGAGACCTCGCGCCCCGCGATGCCCGCCGACGGCAAGTACCGGGTCGACGTGAGCCTCAACGAGGCGCAGTGGATGGACATCTCGACGGTCACCGAGACCGTCGACCGGGCGGGCGCCCAGGTCGAGGAAGACGTCGAGGTGTGGACCCCGCTGGGGGCGGTCGAAGGCCTGCCGGTCGCCGCCGGCGTGACGCTCGAAGCCGGCGGCGGCTAGTCGCCGGCCTCTGCCTCGCTGCGCAGGGCGCTGCTAGACTGCCGCGCGGGCGCTCCGGGGTGCGGCCCGGTCGCCGCGCGGCGCGGTCGCGCGAGCGCCCGCGTCCCTGGGAACGCTCGGCATGACGCTCGACATCGCCATTCTGCTGGCCATCATCGCCTTCACCATCGTGGCCTTCGTGCGCGAATGGCTGTCGATGGACGTCATCGCCCTCGTCTGCCTCGGCCTGCTGCTCGTCTTCGGGCTCGTCGATTCGGACGAGGCGATCGCCGGCTTCGGCAACTCCGCCGTCGTGACCGTGATGATGATGTTCGTGCTCAGCGAGGGCCTCGTCCAGAGCGGCCTGGTGACGAAGGCCGGCTACCGGATCGCGGATCTCACCGGCGCCTCCCCCCTCGTCGCGGCCGGACTGCTGCTCGGCCTCGTCGGCGTGCTCTCGGCCTTCATCAACAACACGGCCGCGGTGGGCGTGTTCATGCCCGTCGCCATCCACCTGGCGCGCCACTACCGATTCAGCCCGTCGAAGCTCCTGATGCCGCTCTCCTACGTGGCGGTGATCGGCGGCACCTGCACCCTCTTCGGCACCTCGACGAATCTCCTCGTCAGCTCGCTGGCCGAGACGAGCGGAAGCGGCTTCACCGTCTTCGAGTTCGCCAAGCTGGGCTCCATCCTGTTCGCCGTCGGCTTCGCCTACATCATGCTCGTTCCGCGACGGTTCCTCGCGTCGCGGGCGATCCTCTCCTCCTTGACCCGCAAGTACCACCTGAGCGGCTACCTGACGGAGCTCAAGGTGCCGGCCCCTTCGAAGCTCGTCGGCCGTACCGTGGTCGAAGAGCACCTCAGCGAGCGCTTCCAGATGAACGTGATCGAGATCATCCGCGGCACGGAGAAGATCTCGGCCAACCTCCGCGAGACGCCGATCGAGCCGGACGACATTCTTTTGGTGCGCGGCGGCGTCGAGGAGATCATCTCGTTCCGCGAGCAGTTCGCGCTCCTGCTCCTGATCGACATCAAGCTCGGCGACGGCGATCTCTCCGACGAGCACACGATCCTGGCCGAGGTGCAGCTCACCCCGGGGTCCGGGCTGATCGACAGGACCTTGAAGGAGATCGACTTCCGGCGCCGCTACGGCTGCTTCGTGCTCGCGCTCAACCGCACGGGGAGCTACATCCGCGAGAAGCTGGCCCGCGTCGAGCTGCGCCAATGGGACACGCTCCTCGTCTTCGGCCCGCGCTCCCGGGTCGAGGCGCTCTACGACATGGAGGATTTCCTCGCGCTCGGCGAGCGCGACCTCAAGCTGAACCTCGCGCCGCGCTGGTGGATCAGCGCCGTGACGATGGCCGGAGTCGTGGTCCTGGCGGCACTCGGCGCGATGCCGATCCTCAAGGCCGCGATCCTCGGCGCCGTCGTGCTGCTGGCGACCCGCGCGGTGACGCCCAAGCAGTGCTACCGCGCCATCGACTGGACCGTCATCTTCCTGCTCGCCGCCATCCTGCCGCTCGGCACCGCCATGCGGGGGACGGGCCTCGACGCCCTCATCGGCGGCCGCCTCGGCCAGGTCGGAGCCGACCACGGGCCGCTGGTGATGCTCTCGGTGCTCTACCTCGCCACGTCGCTTCTGACGTCGTTTTTCTCCAACAACGCGACGGCCGTCCTGATGGTGCCCATCGCCTTCACCGCCGCGGCGCAGCTCCAGGTCGACGCCAAGCCCTTCCTCATGGCCGTGGCCTACGCCGCGTCGGCCAGCTTCATGACCCCCATCGGCTACCAGACCAACGCCATGGTCTTCGGACCCGGCAACTACCGGTTCCTCGACTACGTGAAGTTCGGGGCCCCCCTGAACCTCCTCTTCTGGATCCTCGCGACCCTGCTCATCCCCGTCTTCTGGCCGTTCTAGAGGGGCCTTCGCCGCCGGGGTCACCGCCGGCGGGCCGGTCGCCCCGCTCGCCGACGTCTGCCGGTACGGACCGCCCGGGGGTGAGCGTCAGAACGCCAGGCTGGCGCGGACGGCGTCGACGATGGCGTCGACGCCCGGCAGCAGCTCCAGCTCGAGCAGCCGGGCGTAGGGAACGGGGCGGTCCGGGTAGGCGACCCGCCGGACCGGTGCGTCGAGCCACGCGAAGGCGCCCTCGGCGATGCGGGCGGCGACCTCGGCGCCGAAGCCGCCGGTGCGCTGGGCCTCGTGGACGATGACGGCGCGTCCCGTGCGCCGCACGGAGGCCAGCACCGTGTCCTCGTCGAGGGGCACCAGGGTCCGCAGGTCCACCACCTCGCAGGAGACGCCCTCGCCGGCGAGCTTCTCGGCCGCTTCGAGACAGGTCCAGGTGGCGGCGCCGTAGCCCACCAGCGTGGCGTCGCTCCCGGCGCGCCGGATCTCGGCGATCCCCAGGTCGGCCGGCGGGACCTCGGGCGGGAGGTCCTCCTTGACCCGGCGGTAGAGGAACTTGTGCTCGCAGAAGATCACGGGGTTGGGATCCCGGATGGCGGCCGAGAGCAGCGCCGCGGCGTCGCGGGCGGTCGCCGGACAGACGACCTTGAGCCCGGCGACGTGGGTGAACCAGGCCTCCGGATTCTGCGAGTGGAAGGGCCCGGCCGTCACGCCGCCGCCGGAGGGGAGGCGCACGACGATCGGGCACGCAACCTGCCACCGGTAGTAGAGCTTGGCGGCCACGTTGACGATCTGGTTGAAGCCGCAGGAGACGAAATCGGCGAACTGCATCTCGACGACCGTGGGATAGCCGGCGAGCGCCAGACCGACGGCGACGCCGAGCGCGCCGCTCTCGGCGATGGGCGTGTCGCGGACCCGCTCGGGCCAGCGCGCGTACATCCCGCGGGTCACCCGGAAAGCCCCCTCGAAGACGCCGATGTCCTGGCCCAGGAGGATCAGGCGCTCGTCGCGCTCCATCTCGAGAAGGAGCGCCTGCCGGATCGCGTCGACGTAGGTCGTGCTCTCCGCGCTGCCGCCGGCGGCCGCCGCGGGCGCGCCGAAGAGCGGCGCCGGCGCCAGGGCGCGCCGGCGGGCTACCTTCGGCGCCGGCGGATCCGCCTCCAGCGCCGCCGCGATCGACTCCTCGACGAGAGCGCCGATGTGCGCCTCGAGCCGCTGCCGCGTCACGGCGTCGAGGATCCCCTCCTCCTGGAGGCGCGTGGCGTAGTAGGGAACGGGATCGGCCGCCTGATAGGCGGCGAGCTCCTCGGGAGGCACGACCTTGAGCGAATCGTCGGCCTCGCTGTGCCCGCGCATGCGGCCGACCATGGCCTCGACGAGGGTCGGCCCGCCGCCGCCTCGCGCCTGCGCCACGGCCTCGGCCAGCACCTCGGCCATCACGTCCGGATCGTTGCCGTCCACCGTCATCGCCCGGACGCCGTAGCCCGGTCCGCGGTCCGAGAGCCGCTGCGCCGCGTACTGGGCGGTGGTCGGGGTCGAGAAGGCGTAGCGGTTGTTCTCCACCACCACCACCAGCGGCAGCTTCCAGACCGCGGCCATGTTCAGCCCCTCGTGGAAGTCGCCGGTCGAGGTACCGCCGTCGCCGATGAAGTTGATCGCCAGGCGTCCCGAGCCCGCCAGCTCGTGGGCGAGGGCGGCTCCGGCGGCCACCGGGATCATCGCCCCGAGATGGCTGATCATGCCGATGTGGTGGATCCCTGCCCGCGGATCGAAGTAGCCGTAGTGGAACGAGCGCTCGACGCCCTGGGAGAACCCCGGAGCCTTGCCGAGCAGCTGGCAGGCCAGCGTGAAGAGCAGCTCGCCGGGATCGCGGCGGCGGCCATCCGCGTCGCCGAAGCCGAAGCCGGGGAAGGTCCGCGCCGGATCGAGGTAGACGGGCAGGATCGCGCCGAGGTCGCGGTGGAGGGTGCACAGCGCGTCTCCGGGCTCGAGCGCCAGGCCCGCCGGGACCGTCGTGCCCTCGTTGCCCGCCTCGCTGTACCACTTGGCCACGCGCCCGGTCTTGAGCAGGCGCTCGAAGCGGGCGTCGAAGTCCCGCGCCAGCTTCATGAAGGCGTAGCGCACCAGCCGGTCGCGGGGCGTGTTCATCGGGGCGGGAGTCTACGGGGGGCGCCCGGCCGCGGCAAGACGGCTCGCCAGGACGGCTCGCCAGGCCAGTTCGCGGCTCCACGCTCGCCGGCCGGCGTCCGGTCAGGCGGGGCCGGCCGGGGTCGCGGCCGCGTCGCGCCGCTCGGCCCGGCCGAGCAGCACCAGGGTGACGACGGCCAGCGCTCCCGCCACCGCGTTGACGACGACGTCCTCGATGTCGTAATAGCGGTTGGGCAGGAGGTACTGGATCCCTTCGTCGAGCCAGCCCGCGCCGGCCGTGAGGAGGACGGCCCAAGGGGCCGCCCAGCGGGTGCCGCGAGCGCACAGGGCGAGGTAGAGCACGCCGCCGACGAGCCCGTACTCGACGAAATGCAGCTTGACCTCGACGGGCGACACCCGTGAGGCGGCCCACACCAAGGCCGCCGTGCCCAGCGCCAGGACGCTCCAGGAGCGTCGACCGAAGCGCCGCCGCCGCCCCCAGGAGATCACCGCGACGCCGAGCAGCGCGAAGACGATCCCGACGGACAGCCGCAGCAGGTTGCGCTCCCGCAGGTACTCGGTGATGGGACGCGCGACGTAGAGCGTCGAGTAGATCGCCACCAGCAGGGCCAGCGCCAGGAGCCACAGGCGGCGCTCGTGCTCGGGGCTCACTCGCACGGCGGATGGCGCTCCGGGGCCTTCCCGTCAGTCCATCTGCTTGCGCAGCACGGTCGGGATGTCGAAATCATCGACGTTCGACCAGTTCGGGCCGTAGCCGCCGGGATCGTCCGGCCGGCTCTTGGCGATGAACTTGCGGTAGAACGGGATCTCCTCCTGGCTCTCCTCCTGGCCCTCCTGCTCGGTCTCCGGGGCCAGCGTCGTCACGGTGTCGTCCTCGATCCGGATGCTGCGGCCGACGGGGCGCGACCCCGCCGACTCCGTCTCGACGGCCGCCAGCTCGCGCTCCACGCGCAGCTCGCGCGCCCGCTCCGCCATCGGCAGGCGCTCCGCTTGCGAGCCCTCGAAGCCGGTGGCGATGACCGTGACCTTCATCTCGTCCTCGAGCTCGAGGTCGATCACCATGCCGGTGATGATGTTGGCCTCCGGGTCGACCGCTTCGGCGATGACCCGCGCCGCCTCGTCCACCTCGTGCAGCGTCAGGCCGCGGCCGCCGGAGATGTTGATCAGGACCCCCTGCGCGCCCTGCACCGAGGTCTCCTCCAGGAGCGGCGACGAGATGGCCCGCCGCGCGGCCTCGAGGGCGCGGTTCTCGCCCTTCGCGACGCCCGTGCCCATGAGCGCCATGCCCATCCCGGACATCACCGCCTTGACGTCCGCGAAGTCCACGTTGACCTCCCCGGGGACCGTGATCAGGTCGCTGATCCCCTGGACCGCCTGCTGCAGGACGTCGTCCGCGATGCGGAAGGCCTCGCCGAGCGGCGTCCCCCGGTCGACGAAGCTCAAGAGGCGCTCGTTGGGAATGGTGATCAGGGTGTCGACGCTGCCCCGCAGCTCCTCCACGCCGTTCTCCGCCAGGCCGCCGCGCCGCCGCCCCTCGAAGGAGAACGGCTTCGTGACCACGGCGACCGTGAGCGCCCCGACCTCGGCCGCCAGCGAAGCGACGATGGGCAGAGCGCCGGTGCCGGTCCCGCCGCCGAGCCCGGCCGTCAGGAACACCATGTCGCTGCCTTCGAGGACCTCGAGGATGCGCTCCGTGTCCTCGAGCGCGGACTTGCGCCCGATCTCGGGATCGCCGCCCGCGCCCAGGCCGCGGGTCAGGCTCGCGCCGAGCTGGATCTTGTGCGGCGCCCGGCAGTTGCGCAGCGCCTGGACGTCGGTGTTGGCGGCGATGAACTCGATGCCCCGCATCCGGGCGTCGATCATCCGGTTGATGGCGTTGCCGCCACCGCCGCCGACCCCGATCACCTTGATGCGGGCCGGCACCATGAGCTCCTCCAGGGTGATCGGCACGCTGCTCTCCGTTTCCTTCTCATCGAAAAGAATCATTTCGCGAAACCTCCTAATCGGGGTCGTTGGCAGCTCGTCCGCGTTCTAGACGAGATCCGCGAACATGCTGCGGAGGCTGCCCATCATGCGCCGCACGCTGAAGGGCGAGCGCCTGGCGCGCCTCCCGTCCTGCTCCGCGGCAAGTCCGTAAAGCAGCAGGCCCGAGGCGGTGCACCACGACGGACTGCTGATGACGTCCACCAGCCCGCCCAAGCCCTGCGGTAGACCGTATCGAACACTGCAGTTGAAGATCTGCTCTCCGAGCTCCGGCAGGCCGTCGAGCTGCGCGCCGCCGCCCGTGAGGACGACGCCGCCGCGCAGGCTCTCGACCGCACCATTGCGATCGAGATCCTGGCGGATCAGGGAGAACAGCTCCTCGGCCCGGGGCTGCATGATCTCACACAGCTCGAGCTTCGGCACCACGCGCGCCGCACCTCCGGCCACGGGCGGCACCGAGATGCCCTCCTGGGCGCTCAGCAGTCCCTCCAGGCAGCAGCCGTGCTGGATCTTGAGCTTCTCCGCCTCGGCGAACGGCGTCCTCAGGACCATGGCGACGTCGTTCGTGAAGTGGCTCGAGCCGATCGGGAGGACGGCGGAGACGAGCACCTCGCCTTCCGTGAAGAGCGCGTACTCGGTCGTCCCGAAGCCCACGTCCATCAGCAGGGCTCCCAGCTCCTTCTCGTCGTGGGTCATGACGGCCTCGGCCGTGGCCAGCGGCTCGAACACCATCTCGACGGCCTCGACGCCGGCGCGGTTGATGCAGGTCAGGACGGTCCTCGTGCGCGTCTGGTTGCCGGTCACGAGATGCACCGCCGCCTCGAGCCGGCTGCCCTGCATCCCCAGCGGCTCGGCGATCCCCTCCTGCTCGTCGACGATGAACTCGCGCACGATGGCGTGCAGGATCTCGCGATCCGAGGGAATCGCGGCCGCCTGCGCCGCCTCGAGGACGCGATCGACGTCCTGCTGCGTGATCTCCCGGTCGCGGCGGGCGACCGAGACCATGCCCCGCGAGTTGACGCTGCGGATGTCGCTGCCCGCGATGCCCACGTAGGCGCGCGCGAGCTCGACGCCCGCCATGACCTCGGCCTCCTCGGCGGCCTGCTTGATGGCGGCCACCGTCGCCTCGACGTTGACGACGTTGCCCTTGCGGCTGCCGCGGTTGGGCGCGAGGCCCTTGCCGACGATCTCGAGGCCGCCGTCGTCGCTGCGCTGCCCGATGAGGACTCCTATCTTGGAAGAGCCGATGTCGATGGCTGCGATGTACGGGTCGGGTTTCGGCATGGCTCAGGCCTCCGGGAATCTGATGACGATCTGTTTCGAGAAGCGAAGATCGACCGCCTGCAAGCCCTCGTAGCGGCGCAGGATCTTCGGCAGGAGTCGTTCGAAGGTGGCGACCGCCGGCTGCAGCCGGTCGACGCGCACGAGGACGGCGAAAGGCAGCCGCGTGGCATGGAGCTCGACGTCGGGCCCGGTCAGGAGCGCCACCCGCTCGACGGCCTCGAACACGGCCGAGCCGCCGGCGGCCAGCCGCTCGACGGCGTCGATCGCCGCGGCGACGGCGGCCGGGCCGCCATCGCCCTCGACGAGCAGCAGGGCGGCGGGGGCCTCGGGCTGCGCCAGCCGGTCGATCAGGTCGCCGCCACGGTCGACGTAGTACAGCCCGTCGGCGCGCCGCAGCACGGCGACGGGAACTCTCTCGAGCACCTCGACGACGAGGGCGTCGGGCAGCCTCTTGTGCACCTCGACCCCCGCGACCCAGCGGTGGGTGGCCAGCAGGCGCTCGATCTCCGGCAGCGAGACGAGGAGCACGTGCCGGCCGCGCAAGGGCGCGAGCCGGTCCGCCACCCACTGCGCGGCCACCCGCTCGCCGCTCGCGATCTCGAGGTCGCGCAGCGCGAACCGCGGCGACGTCAGGACCCAGAAGACGACGGCCGCCGGGATTCCCACGATGGCCGCCGCGACCCCGAACGAGCGCAGGATGGCGCGGGCCACGCTGGGCCGGCGGTGCGACGCCTCGAAGCGCCGGCGGCGGAACATCGGCGGGCGCTCGATCGCGGCCCCGGGCACGGTCATGCCGCCTCCTCCGCCGCGAGCTGCTCGGCGAGCCGGTAGATGTCGCCGGCGCCGAGGGTCAGGATCAGGTCGCCCGGGCCGACGGCCGGCGCGAGCCGGGCCGGCAGCTCGCGCCAGTCGGCGCAGAGCCGGCAGTGCCGGTGGCCGCTCCTGCGAGCCGCCTCGACCACCAGCTCGGCCGTCACGCCCGCGAGCGGCCGCTCCCGCGAGGCGTAGATCTCGGTCACCCAGGCCTCGTCGGCGGCGAGCAGCGCGCTGCCGAACTCGCGGTGGAGATCGCGCGTGCGCGAGAAGAGGTGGGGCTGGAACACGGCGTGGATGACGGCCTGGGGGTAGGCCTCGCGGGCGGCCGCGAGGGTCGCCGCCACCTCCGTCGGATGGTGGGCGTAGTCGTCGACCACGTGCGCCCCGCGCCACGCCCCGAGCCGCTCGAAGCGCCGGTGGACGCCGCCGAAGCCGCCCAGGGCGGCGGCGATGGCCGGGAACTCGAGGCCCAGCCCCAGCCCCACGGCGGCGGCGGCCAGGGCGTTGTGGGCGTTGTGGCGCCCGGGCATGGGGACCTCGAGCGTCCCCAGCTCGCCGCGGCCGCCGTGGACGACGCCGAACCTCGAGCCGGCCGCGGTGGGCTCGACGTCGACGGCCCGCAGCTCGGCCTGGGGCGAGCTGCCGTAGGTCACGACGCGGTGATCCGCCAGCGCGGGCAGGATCCGCTGGACGTTCTCGTCGTCCAAACAGACGATCAGCTGGCCGAAGAACGGCACCTTGTCGGCGAAGCTCAGGAACGCCCGCTCGATCCCCTCGAGGTCGCCGTAGGTGTCGAGGTGGTCGCGATCGATCGACGTGATCACCGCGATGATCGGCTGCAGCCGCAGGAAGCTGCGGTCGTACTCGTCGGCCTCGGCGACGAGATACTCGCTGCGCCCCAACCGCGCGCCGGTGCCCGACACCCGCAGCCGGCCGCCCACGATCACCGTCGGGTCGAGCCCGGCATCGGTCAGGATCGCGCCGACCATCGAGGTCGTCGTCGTCTTGCCGTGCGTGCCCGCCACCGCGATGCCGTACTTGAGCCGCATCAGCTCCCCGAGCATCTCGGCGCGCCGCACGACCGGCACGCCCAGGCGCCGCGCCGCGAGACGCTCGACGTTGTCCTCCGGCACCGCCGACGAGACGACGACGAGGTCGGCGCCCTCTACGTGGGCCGCATCGTGGCCCTCGAAGACCTTCGCCCCCGCCCGCTCGAGCCGCGCCGTCGTCTTGCCGAGGGCGAGGTCGGAGCCCGTCACCTCGATGTCGTAGTCCGCGAGCACCTCGGCGATGCCGCTCATGCCGGCGCCGCCGATGCCGATGAAGTGGACCCGCTTCAGCCTCATGAATCGGCGGAACATCAGGCGGCCTCCTCGAGGATCGCGACGAGGTCGGCGATCCGCCGGGCCGCGTCGTCCGCGGCCATCGCCCGCGCCGCGGCGCCCATCGCGGCCAGCCGCCCGCGGTCGCCCAGCAGCTCGTGCAAGACCGCCGCGGCGCGGTCGACGGTGGCGTCCTCGCCCGCCAGGACGACGGCGCCGCCGGCCGCCGCGAGGGCGCGCGCGTTGTCCAGCTGGTGGCCGGCCGCGTGCGCCAGCGGGACGAGGACGGCGGGCAACGCCGCCGCGCAGATCTCGGCGAGCGTGATCGCCCCGGCCCGCGACACCGCCAGATCCGCGGCCGCCATGGCCGCCGGCATGTCGTCCACGAACGGCACGATCTCGAGCTCGACGCCCGGCAGCGGCCGGCCCGCGTAATCGCCGCGGACGCTCTCGAGGTGGTCGGCGCCGGTCTGATGGAGCACCCGCAAGCCCTCGGCGCGGCCCGCCAACCGCTCGACGACCGGCGGCAGCAGCTCGTTGATCTGCGACGCCCCCTGGCTGCCGCCGACGACGAGCAGCGCCGGACGGAGCCCGCGGCCGGGCGCCGGCGCCTCGTGGAACGCGGCCCGGACGGGCGTGCCGGTCCGCTCGACGGGGCACGCGAAGTCGGCGGCCGCGCCGCCGAAGGCGACCGCTGCCCGAGTCGCCCAGCGCGACAGCAGGCGGTTGGCGGCGCCGGCCCTGGCGTTGGGCTCGAGAAGGAGGCTCGGCACGCCGCTCAGGCGGGCGCCGAGCACGGCGGGCGCGGACACGTAGCCGCCGGTGCCGATGACGACGCCGGCGCCCAGGGCGCTCACCAGGCGGCGGCCGCGCCACGACGAGACGGCCAGGGTGGCCAGCGCCGCGAGCTTGCCCGCGAAGCCCTGGCCGACGAGCGGCGCCGCGGCCAGCGGCACGTAGCGGGTCCCCGCCCGCTCGACGAGAGCGCGCTCGATGCCCTCCGGCCGGCCGGTCCAGGTCACCGTCCACCCCCGGGCGGAGAGCACCTCGGCGACCGCCAGGCCGGGGTACACGTGCCCGGCGCTGCCGCCGCCGGCAAAAAGCGCGTGCCGCTGTCGGTCGGGTGCGGATGGCGGAGGTCGGCGTTCATCGTCCATCGGGTCAGGCGTGCTGAGAGACGTTGAGCAGGAGGCCGCAGGCCACGAGCGTCGAGACCAGGGACGAGCCCCCGGCCGAGATGAAGGGCAGGGGGATCCCGGTCGTCGGGACGAGGGAGAGCGCCACGCTGACGTGGATCAGGGCCTGCGCGACGAGCACCGTCGTCAGACCCCACGCCAGATGGCGGCCGAAGAGGTCGGGGGCCTTGAGGCCCGCCCGGACCCCGCGCCACAGCAGAACGGCAAAGAGCGCGAGCAGGATCGCGGCGCCGACGAGGCCCAGCTCCTCGGCCACGATCGAGTAGATGAAGTCGGACTCCGGATGCGGCAGGTAGTAGAGCTTCTGCACGCTGTCGCCGAGACCCAGCCCGAGGATGCCTCCCGACCCCACGGCGACCAGCGACTGGTCCGCCTGGAAGCCGGCGCCGAGCAGATGGCGCTCCGGGTCGAGGAACGCGGTGACCCGTTGCCAGCGGTAGGGCTCGAGCCGCACCGCCAGGTAGACGAGCGGCGCGAGCGCCGCCAGGCCGCCGGCAAAGAAGCGCCAGGGGATTCCGGCGAGGAACAGCATCGTGGCGCCGACCAGCGCGACGACGCCGGCCGTGCCCAGGTCGGGCTGCATCACGATCAGGCCGGCGAGCGCTCCCACGGCCACCGTGCACGGCACGAGGAGCTCGTAGACGTGGGCGCGCTCCTCATGCCGCGCCACCTGGTAGGCGACGTAGAGGACGACGGCGATCTTGGCCAGCTCCGACGGCTGGAGCGACATGCCGCCGACGAAGACCCAGCGCCTGGTGCCGTTGAGGGCGGGCTGGAAGAGCGCCAGGACCAGCAGCGCGAGCACCGCGAAGAGGCTGAAGTAGGCCGCCGGCATCTGCCGCAGCCGGCGGTAGTCGAGATGCATCACCAGCCACATCCCCACGAGGCCGACGGCGGCCGCCCCCGCCTGCTTGAAGAGATAGGGGTTCGGGCCGTCGTGCCGGTCGCGGGCCAGCGCCGAGCTGGCCGAGAAGACCATCGTCAGCCCCACGCCCAGGAGCACGATCACGACGGTGAAGAGCAGCTTGTCGAAGGCGAGCTTCTTAGCCATCGGCCGCCTCCGTCCCCGCCAGCTCGCGCACGAGCCGCTGGAAGTGCTCGCCGCGGCGCATGTAGTTGTCGTACTGATCGAAGCTCGAGCACGCGGGTGACAGGAGCACGACCTCGCCCGCCGCGGCCCGCCGCGCCGCCGCCGCCACGGCCCGATCCAGGGAGCCCGCGGTCTCCGCCTCCACGACGCCGCCGAGCGCGCGCGCGAAGTCGGGCGCCGACTCGCCGATGAGGTAGAGCCGCCGCGCCTTGCGGCGGACCACGTCGCGCAGCACCCCGAGATCGGCCCCCTTGCCGCGGCCGCCGAGGATCAGGTGCACGCTGCCGTCGGCGAAGCCCTCGAGCGACCTCGAGGTGGCGCCGACGTTGGTCCCCTTCGAGTCGTCGAACCACGCCGTGCCGCCACGCTCGAGGACCTTCTGGACGCGGTGCGGCAGTCCCTCGAAGGCGGCCAGCCCGGCCGCCAGGTGCTCCGCCCGCGCCCCCATCGCCCGCGCCAGCAGGGCGGAGGCCATGGCGTTCTCGAGGTTGTGGGCTCCGGGCACCGGCACGTCGCGCGGGGAGAAGAGAGACCGCGCCTCCTCTCCCGGCGCGACCTCGACGACGACTCCGGACTCGACGAAGCAGCCGTCGGCGACAGCGGCGCGGCGCGAGAAGAAGCGGCGGCGGGGGCGCTCGGTGCGGGCGGCCACCTCCGTCACGAGGGGATCGTCGGCGTTGAACACGGCGACGTCCCCGGCCCGCTGGTTCTCGAAGATCCGGGCCTTGGCCGCCACGTAGGCGGCGAGGGTGCCGTGCCGGTCGAGGTGGTCCGGCGAGAGGTTCAGGAGCGCGGCGGCGCGCGGCCTGAAGGTGTCGACGCTCTCCAGCTGGTAGCTCGACAGCTCGGCGACGAACATCTCGCCGCCGTCGTCGACGCAGTCGACGAGCGGGCGGCCGATGTTGCCGCAGACGACGGCGCCGCGGCCCGCGGCCGCGAGCATGCGGCCGGTCAGCGCCGTCGTGGTGCTCTTGCCGTTGCTCCCCGTGATCGCCACCACCGGCCCCGCGAGGAACGGGAAGGCGAGCTCCACCTCGCCGATGACCGGCAGGGCGCGCGCCCGGGCCGCCAGCAGCAGGGGGCGGTCGGGGGGGACGCCCGGGCTGACGACCACGCCGTCGACGTCCGCCGGCAGCCGTGCGACGTCGCCGGCCCGCGCCACCCGCACGCCCGAATCGTCCGCCGCCACCGGCGGCTCGAGCAGCGCCGGGTCGCGGTCGTCGACGGCCAGCACGGCGACGCCGCGGCGGCGCAGGAAGCGTAGCGCCGCCCGCCCCGAGACGCCCAGTCCGTAGACCAGCACCCGGTGCCACTCGCCGTTCGACCAGGGTGCCTTCATCGCAGTTTCAGCGTCGACAGGCTGATGAGCGCGAAGACGATCGCCACGATCCAGAAGCGGACGATGATCTTCGGCTCCGACCAGCCGACGAGCTCGAAGTGATGGTGGAGCGGGGCCATGCGCAGCACGCGCTTGCCCCGCAGCTTGAACGACGCCACCTGGACGATCACCGACAGCGCCTCGAGGACGAAGAGGCCGCCGACCAGCACCAGCAGGATCTCCTGCTTGGCGAGCACCGCGACGGTGCCGATGGCGGCGCCGAGAGCGAGCGAGCCGACGTCTCCCATGATCATCTCGGCGGGGTGGGAGTTGAACCACAGGAACCCCATGCTGGCCCCGACGAGGGCGCCGCAGAAGATCGCCACCTCGCCGACGCCGCGGACGTAGGGCACCTGGAGGTAGCCGGCCACGACCGAGTTGCCGGCGACGTAGGTGAAGATCGCGTAGGTCGAGGCGGCGATCAGGGTCGCGCCGATGGCGAGGCCATCGAGGCCGTCCGTCAGGTTGACGGCGCTCGAAGCGCCGAAGAGCACGACGACGAGGAAGGGCACGTAGAGCAGCCCCAGGTCGACGATGGCGCGCTTGAAGAAGGGGAACGCGACGGTGGGCGCGAACGCGTACTCCTCGGGGAGCGACAGGAGGATCAGTCCCGCGCCGACGGCGACCGCGGCGGACAGCAGGAACTTGGCGCGCGCGCGCAGGCCCCGGTTGTGGCTGCGCCGGACCTTCAGGTAGTCGTCCGCGAAGCCGATGGCGCCGAACGCCAGGGTGACGCCCATCGCCAGCCAGACGTAGGGGTTGTCCAGCCGCGCCCACAAGAGGGTCGGCAGGGTCAGCGCGAAGAGGATCAACAGGCCGCCCATGGTCGGGGTGCCGGCCTTGATCCGATGGCTCTCGGGCGCCACGTCGAGAATGCTCTGGCCCACCGACAGGCGGCGCAGCAGGCGCACGAAACGCGGCCCCAGCAGGAGGCTGAGCACCAGGGCCGTCAGCACGGCGCCCGCGGTGCGGAACGTGATGTAGCGGAACACGTTGAAGAGCGCCACCCGGTCCGCGAGGGGGAAGAGGAGGTGATAGAGCATCAGCCCCGTCCCCCGCCGGCCGCGACGAGCGCCGCCGCGACGCGCTCGAGGCCGACGCCGCGCGACCCCTTGACGAGAATGACGTCGCCGGCGCGCGGCTCCGGAAGCGCCGCCGCCGCCTCGCCCGCCGTGGCCCACCAGGCGACGGCCGCGCCTTCCTCGGCGGCGGCCGCCACCAGCTCCCGGGACAGCTCGCCCACGCCGAAGACCGGATCGAAGCCCGCGGCGGCGGCCCCCCGGCCGGCCCCGCGATGGAAGCGGGGCGCGTCCGCCCCGAGCTCCAGCATGTCGCCGAGCACCGCCCAGCGCCGGCTCCCCGGCAGGGCCGCGGCGGCCTCCAGCGCCTGGGCGACGGCCGCCGGGTTGGAGTTGTAGCTGTCGTCGACGAGGGTCGCCCCCCCGGCGAGCGCGAGGACCTCGCCGCGTCCCGGTTCCGGCCGCGCGGCGCCGGCCGCGGCGGCGATCTCCTCGGCCGAGATGCCGATCGCCAGGGCGGCGGCGGCGGCGGCGAGGCAGTTCTCCACGTTGTACCGGCCGTGAAGCCCCAGCTCGATCCACTCCTCGACCTCGTAGCGGCGGGCGAGCAGCCGGAAGCGCGTGCCGACCGGGTGGGCCGGCGCCAGGTCGACGGCCCGCACGTCGGCGTCGTCCGCCTCGAGGCCGTAGGTCACGACCGGCCCCCGGTGGAGCCCGGCGATCCAGAGCACCTCGGGATCGTCGGCGTTGGCGACGACGAGCCCCCGCGGGTCGAGGCCCTCCAGCAGCTCGGCCTTCGCCCGCGCGACGGCGCGCAGCGTGCCGAAGGCCGCGAGGTGGGCCGGGCGGACGTTCGTGAAGACGGCGACCTCCGGCAGGCCGAGACGGCTCACCTGGGCGAGCTCGCCGGGGACGGACATCCCCATCTCCGCCACCATCCACTCGGCGTCGTCGGCGATGCCGAGCAGCGCCACGGGGAAGCCGTAGGTGTTGTTGAGGTTGCCCGGGCTGCGCCCCACGCGGTAGCGCTCCTCGAGCATCGCGGCGAGCAGCTCCTTGGTCGTCGTCTTGCCCGCCGACCCGGTGACGGCGGCGAGGTGGCGGGGCACCGAGCGCCGCGCCCAGCGGGTGAGATCGTGCAGGGCGCGGAAGGTGTCGGCCACCTCGATCAGCGGGCCTTCGGCCGCGACGGGCCGCGCGACGACCGCCGCCGCCGCGCCCCGCGACAGGGCCTGCGCGACGAAGCGGTGCCCGTCCGTCTCCTCGCCGGGCAGCGCGAAGAACAGCTCGCCCCCCGCGACCTGGCGGGAATCGAGCACGGCGCCCTCCCAGCGGGAGCTCGGGAGCGCCGCGATCAACCTGCCTCCCATGGCCGCGGCCGCCTCATTCAACCGTCCTTGCACCGAAGCGCTCCTCCAACGCCGCCGTCAGCTCCGCGCGATCCGAGAAGGGCAGCGTCCGGCCGCCGACGATCTGCATCTCCTCGTGGCCCTTGCCGGCCACGAGGACCGCCCAGCCGCTGTCGGCCAGGGCGACGGCGCGCCGGATCGCCTGCCGCCGATCGACGACGATCTCGTAGCCTTCCGCCCCGCTCTCGCGCAGCCCCTGCTCGACGCTTTCGAGAATGCGCTCGGGGTCCTCCGAGCGCGGGTTGTCCGAGGTCGCGATGGCGCGGTCGGCCAGCCGCCCCGCCACCCGCCCCATGAGAACCCGCTTGCCCGGATCGCGATCGCCGCCGCAGCCGAAGACCACCAGCAGCCGCCGCCCGGTGAGCTGGCGCACGGAGCGCAGGGCCGCGGCGAGAGCGGCATCGGTGTGGGCGAAGTCGACGAGGACGGGAAACTGCTGCCCGGCGACGACCGGCTCGAGCCGGCCGGGCAGCGGCCGGACCGCCGCCAGGCCCCTGCGGACGGCCGCGTGGCCGACGCCGAGCGCCTCGGCGCCCGCCACCGCCGCGAGCACGTTCTCGAGGTTGTAGGCCCCCAGGAGGCCGGTCTGGATGGCGAGCCGGCCGCGGGGCGTGGCGAGCGCGCCGCGGATGCCGTTCTCGTCCAGCTCCACCTCGAGCGGCGAGACCTGCCCCGCGGCGCCGTAGGTGAGCACTCCGGGCAGGGCGTCCGCCAGCCGGCGGCCGTAGGCGTCGTCGACGTTGACGACGGCCCGGCCGCCCGTCTTGAGGTGGTCGAAGAGCCGCGCCTTAACCGCGAAGTAGTCCTCGAAATCGGCGTGGAAGTCGAAGTGGTCGCGGCTCAGATTGGTGAAGATCGCGACGTCGAAGCTCGCCCCCGCGACCCGGTGAAGCCGCAGCGCGTGGGACGAGACCTCCATGGCGGCCGCCTCCGCTCCGGCGTCGCGCATCGACCGCAGCAGCCGGAAGAGATCCGAGGCCTCCGGCGTCGTGCGCTCGGCCGCGAAGATGAGCTCGCGGAAACGATAGCCCAGCGTGCCGATCGCGGCGGTCGGCCGCCCGGCCGCTTCGAGGATCGCGCGCACGAGCTCCACGACCGTCGACTTGCCGTTGGTGCCGGTCACCCCGATCATCGCGAGCTCGCGATCCGGGTGCCGGCAGACCCGCGCCGCCAGCGGCCCGAGCAGGGCGCGGGGATCCGCGGCCGACAGCCAGGGCACCGCGAGACCGGCCGGGGCCTCGCCGGCGCCGAGGACGGCGGCCGCCCCGCGCGCCGCGGCCTGCGACGCGTAGGCGCGGCCGTCGCAGCGCGCCCCGGCCACGGCCACGAACAGATCGCCCGGCGCCACGCGGCGGCTGTCGTGGGTGACGCCGAGGATCTCGACGTCGGGCGCGGAGCCGGCGCGGATGGGCAGGTCCAGGGTGAGCTCCATGAGTCTCATCTCGTCGCGACGCGCCCGGGCGCCGGGGGGGTGGGGCGCGCTCCCCCGAGCGCGGCCACGAGCGGCTTCTCGCCGGCCCCGGCCGGGGGCTCGTCTCGCGGCACGCCGAGCCGCAGCAGCGCGTGCCGCACGATCTCGGCGAAGACGCCGGCCGCGATGTCGCCGCCGTGGAAACGCGAGCCCGCCGGCTCGTCGATGATCACCAGGCAGACGACGGCGGGGGCGCGCGCCGGGGCGAAGCCGACGAAGCTCGCGACGTACTTGCCGGCGACGTAGATCCCGTTCTCGGGCTTCTCTGCCGTCCCCGTCTTGCCGGCCACCCGATAGCCCGGAATGGCGGCCTTCCTGCCGGTGCCCCCCTCGGCCTCGACCACCATCTCGAGCATCCGCTCGAGCGTCTGCGCCGTCTGCGCCGAGATCGGGCGGCCGAGAGCTCGCGGCCGGTCGGCCGGCGCCTCGACGACCCCGTCGCGAGAGACCGCGGACACCACGTAGGGCTGGTACAGGGTGCCGCCGTTGGCGATGGCCGCGAAGGCGTTGGCAAGCTGCAGGGGCGTCACCGAGATGCCCTGGCCGAACGAAAGGTAGGCGACGTCGCGGGCGTGCCACTCCTCGACCGGCCACACGCGGCCCGCGCTCTCGCCCGCCAGATCGATGCCCGTCTTGCTGCCGAAGCCGAACGCCCGGATCGTCTCGTAGAGGCGCTGCTCGCCGACCCGCGCCCCCAGCCGGATCGCGCCGACGTTGCTCGAGAAGGCGATGATCTCCGAGAAGCTCAGATCGTCGAAGCTCTTGTGGTCCCGGATCAGCTTGCCCCGGAAGACGATCCCGCCCCGGCCGCAGTCGAAGCGGTCGAGGGGATCGACGGCGCCGGTCTCGAGGGCGGCGGCGGCGGTGACGAGCTTGAACGTCGAGCCCGGCTCGTACACGTGCTGCACCGGGATGTTGACCCGGTCCGCGGGCGGCGCCTGACCGTAGGCGTTGGGATCGAAGCTCGGCGAGGAGGCCATCGCGAGCACGGCGCCGGTGCCCGGGTCGAGCATCACGACCGAGCCCCCCCGGGCCCCGTGGCGGGCGACGGCGGCGGCGAGCTCGCGCTCCGCCACGTGCTGGATCGAGCTGTCGATCGTGAGGAAGAGATCGGCGCCCGGCGGCGCTTCCGGCTGGGCGAGATCGTCGTAGAGGATGCTGCCGCGCCGCGCGTCCCGCAGGACGGGGCGGCGAACCTCCCGGCCCGCGATGGTCTCGTCGTAGGCCGCCTCGATCCCCGCCAGGCCCGTGGGATCGACCCCGACGAAGCCCAGGACCGGCGCCGCCAGAGCGCCCAGCGGATAGGAGCGCTTGCTCTCGGTCGTGAACTTGACGCCCGGCAGCTCGAGGGCGCGCAGCCGCTCCGCCGCCGCCGGCTCGAGCTGGCGGGCCACCCAGACGAAGCCCCGGTCGCCGCGGCCGAGGCGCGACGCGAGGACGGCGCGGTCGGCGCCCACCGCCGCGGCGATCCGGGCGGCGGCTCCCGCCGGATCCGCGATCTCGCGCGGCACCGCGTAGGCCGACGCCGCCTCGATGGACATCGCCAGCTCGCGGCCGCTCGCGTCGTAGATCGTGCCCCGGGGCGGCGTGAGCACGAGCTCCGTGCGCTGCTGATTGCGGGCCCGCTCGACGTAGTGGTCGTGCTCGCGGACCTGGAGGTCGCAGAGCCGCGCCGCCAGGCCCGCGAACCACAGCGCGGCGAGCGCCAGCACCACGTGGAGCCTCGTCTTCACTCCAGCTCTCCGGCGAACACCACCTGGTCGAGCGCCAGCGGCCGGAGGCCGAGCTCGTCATGCCCCCGCCGCGCCACCCGGTCGTACCGCGACAGCCGGGCCGCCTCCACCCGCAGGACGCGCTCGCGCTCGAGGCTGCGCTCGAGGGTGCGCTCGAGGCGCAGGACCTCGTAGCCCTTGTCCCACACCTGGCTCGATACCCAGACGTAGGCCAGGACGGCGACGCTCAGCGGCAGGGCCACCGCCAGCACGGACAGCAGCTCGCGCCGCAACCGCCGGTCGCGGTCGCGCACGAGGTAGACGTTGGCTACCGGGCGGTGGATCGAGTACGCGCTCTTCAACCTCTCAGAGCCTCCTCGCGGCGCGCAGGCGTGCGGAGCGGGCGCGCGGATTGGCCGCGATCTCGACCTCGCCGGGCCGCACCGGCCGGCGGGTCAGCACTTCGAGCAGGCGGGTCTCGGAGCGGGTGCGGCCCGTCACCTCGTCGACCTCGCCGCGGGCGAGGTCGCGCAGGGTGTTCTTGACGATCCGATCCTCGAGACTCTGGTAGGAGATGACGACCAGCCTGCCGCCGCGCTCCAGCAGGTTGGGGACCTGCCGGAGCAGCTCCTCGAGGCCCGCGAGCTCGCGATTGACCTCGATGCGCAGGGCTTGGAAGACCTGCGTGGCCGGATCGACGCGCCGCCGCCCGTACTGGCGCTTCGCCCGGTGGACGAGGTCCCGCAGCTCGCGCGTCGTCGCGATCGGATGCTCCTTGCGCGCCGCCGCGATGGCCCGGGCGACGCGACGCGCCTGCCTCTCCTCTCCGTACTCGCTGAAGATCCGCACCAGATCCGCCTCCGCATAGTCGTTGACGATGTCTCCGGCAGTCGGGCCGCTCGTTCCCATCCTCATGTCGAGCGGACCCTCGAACCGGAAGCTGAAACCGCGCTCCGGCGTGTCCAGCTGCATGGAGGAGACGCCGAGATCGGCCAGGATGCCGCGCACCCCGCCGACTCCCGCGTCCCGCAGCAGCTCGCCGATCTCACCGAAGTGCCCCTCCAGGCACGACACGCGCTCGCCGCTCGCCGCCAGCCGCCGGCGCGCCCGAGCAAGAGCGGCGGGATCGCGATCGATCCCGATGAGGCGCACCGCCGGATCGGCCGCCAGCAGGGCCTCCGCGTGCCCACCGAGGCCCAGGGTGCAGTCCACGAAGACGCCGCCGCCCGCGGGCTCGAGCAGCTCGAGCGTCTCGCGCAGCAGCACCGGAACATGAACGGGATCCTCCGACTTGCAGCTCCTCTCTCAACGTGCCTCTCGCTCGCGGCGCGGCGGCGCCGTCAGATGCCCCGCTCGCTCAGATAGGCGTAGTCGTCATCCGTGAACGGCTGGTCCTCGAAGCGCTCGATCAGGCGCTGCCGGTTCCAGACCTCCAGGTGATCGAGCCGCGCGCTGACGACCACGTCGCCCACCATCAGCGCGCTGTCGCGCAGGATGGGGGGCATCACGACGCGCCCCTGCTTGTCGAGGGTCGCCTCCTGGCCGAAGTAGCTCGTGCGCTCGAGAAACCGCTGCTTGACCTGATCGGTCTTTGGCAGCGCGGCCAGCGCCGCCTCGATCTCCTCCCAGATCTGGAGCGGATAGAGACGGGCGGACGTCCCGCTGACCGACGTGATGAAGACGTCCGGGCCGTACTCGGACTCAAGCTGCCGGCGAAACCCCGTTGGGAGTTTCAGCCTTCCCTTGTCGTCGATCTTGGTCGCAGAGCTGCCACGAAACACCGTTCACCGCCCACAGGAACAGAAGTTTCCGCACGCACTCTAGCAACACGGTCCATTTTTGTCCATTTCTGTCCACCCCCACGGCACGCTCGCGCCGCCGCCGCGACCGGCGGCGGCGAGGGGTGGGCCGGCCCCTCCTCCGGCGGCGGGCGGCCGCTAGCGAGCGCCGGCGCCGGCGGGCGGCGCTTCCGCCTCCGGCGCCGCCTCGGCGGGCGGGTCGGGCGCCGCCTCGAGCTCGCCCAGGTCCTGGTCGCGGGCCGCTCGCGTCGTCCGGAAACCGGCCGCCTCGGGCGGCGGATCGATCCGGACGTACGACGTCTTCTCGAAGTCGGCGAGCATCTTCTCCACGGCCTCCTGCTGCAGGCGCTCCGACTCGAGCCGCTCGACCTGCTCGCGCACCTCGGCGAAAGGCCGCACGTGGGCCTCCTCGACCTCCAGCACCTGGAGCACGTGGAGCCCGCTGCGGCTCGGCGTCGGCGCGGCGACCTCGCCCGGCTCGAGGTCGCGCACGGTCTCTTCCAGCTCGGCGGCCAGATCGCCTTTCTCCACCCAGCCGAGGTCGATCAGGCCGGTCGTCTCGCCCGCTTCGAGGTGACGGCTCGCCCAGGCCTCGACGTCGACGCCGTCCCGCAGCGTGGCGGCGGCCTCGGCGGCCAGGGCCCCGCGCGCCGCCTCGTCGAGCCCGCTCGACTCGAGGATCACGATCGAGCGCAGCCGGGTGCGGCGACCGACGGCGAACTCGTCGAGGTGGCCCTGGTAGTAACGGCGCAGGTCTTCTTCCTCGAGCTCGATGCGCTCCTGCAGCTCCTGCGCCGTCACCTGCCGCAGCAGCAGATTGCGCCGCGTCTGCTCCTCGACCACGGCCCGCGTCATCCCGGCCTGGGCGAGGGCCGCCTCGAACTCTTCGTCCGTGGCGAGGTCGTTCGCCTCGCGCATCCGCATGACGGAGTCCGCCACCATCTCGTCGGTGACCTCGATCCCCAGGTGGCTCGCCCGCGAGAGCATCAAGAGCTCGTCGAACATCTCGCGGAAGACGGTCTCGCCGAGCTCCGACAGGCGCTCGCTGCGCTCGGTCTCCGACATTCCGGCCCGCTGCAAGGCGCGGATCCGCTCCGAGTAGCGGCTCCGGTAGTCGTGGAGCGTCGCGATGTGGTCGTTGACCCGCAGCACGATGCGGTTGGTGTCGGCCGGCAGGGCCGCGGCCGCGAACAGCAGGCAGAGCGAGAGAGCACGGAGTCGATTCATGGGGACGCGGCGTTCGGTCGGTAGTTGCCTCGATAGTCGAAGGGCAGGTTCTGCTCGAAAACGGCGACATTGTAGCGCCGCTCCGCCTCACCCACCAGCTCGGACAGGGCCTTGTCCGCGGCCTCGCGCTCGAGCTTGCTCCGGATCCTGGGCGCCGCCTGCTCGAGGCGCAGCCGCTCGGCCGGCTGGTGCCCGGTCACCTCGAAGATGAAGAACCCGTAATCGGCCTCGACGATTTCACTGATGGCGCCGGGGGCGAGCGAGAAGATCGCCTCGGCGAAGGCCGGAGGGACGCCGTCGCGGGCCAGGTCGGCCTGTTCCCAGCCGCCGACGTCGGCGCCCGGCTCGACGCTGCGGGCCACCGCCTCGAAGGGCTCCCCTGCCCGCAGCCGCTCCAACGCGGCGACCGCCAGGCGGCGGTCGTCCAGGAGTATCTGGCGCAGGCTCACCCGCTCCGGAAGGTCGAACTCCGCGGCGTGGCCCTCGTAGTATCCGGCCACGTCCGCCTCCGTGACGGCCTGCGCCGCTCGCTTGCCGATCAGCCGGTCCACGAGGCGGCGGCGGTCCGCCCCCTCGAGTCCCTCGGCGCGGGCCGTCTCGAGCAGCAGCTCCTCGCGCAGGAACTGGTCGAAGAGCCCGCTCAGCACGCCGCTCGCGAGCCCGACCTCGCTGTCGAGCGAGTTGAGCCGCAGGTAGCTCTCGAAATCCGCATAGGTGAGCTCGCGGTCGCCCAGGTGGGCCACCACGTCGGGCGCCGGAGCCACCGGCCGGCCGCATCCGGCGGCCAGCGCGCATAGCGCCCACAGCTCCCATCGCATCCGTCTCACGCGTCTCCCACGATCTCACGCAGCGTCTCGGCGGCGGCCGCGAGGACCGGCCGGCCGGCGGCCAGCCGCAGGCCGAGCACGCCCGACGGGCTGAACGTGACGTCTTGCCGCTCTCCGATCCACCGCACCAGACGATCGAGATCGATCCGACTGTCGCGCCGCAGCCTGAACTGCAGCCGGCCGCCTCTCGCCGCCACCGATTGTACGCCGACCGACTCGGCCAGCGCCTTGAGCTGCGCCACGTCGACGAGCGTCCGCACGCTCTCGGGCGGCTCGCCGAAGCGGTCCCGGAGCTCCGCGAGGATCTCCTCGCGGTCCGGGGCGCGCGCCACGCGCCGGTAGATCTCCATGCGCAGGTTGGCGTCCGCGACGTAGGTCTCGGGAATGGTCATCGTCACGGGCAGGTCGATGATCGCCGACGGCGGGGCCGCCGTCTCCTCCCCCTGGAGCGCGCGAACGGTCTCTTCGAGCAGCCGCAGATAGGTCTCGAGCCCGACGGCGGCGATGTGTCCGCTCTGCTCGGCCCCGAGGAGGTTGCCGGCGCCGCGGATCTCGAGGTCGCGCGCCGCCACCCGGAAGCCGGCCCCCAGCTCGGAGAACTCGCGAATCGCCGCCAGCCGCTTGCGCGCCTCCTCGCTCGGCGACCGGTCCGACGCGACGAGCAGGTAGCAGTAGGCCAGCCGGTCGCCGCGCCCGACCCGGCCGCGGAGCTGGTAGAGCTGCGACAGCCCGAAGCGGTCGGCGCGGTGGATCAGCATCGTGTTGACGTTCGAGATGTCGATGCCGTTCTCGATGATGGTCGTCGCCAGCAGGACGTCGTGCTCGCCGCGCTTGAAGGCGTGCATCCGCTCCATGAGCTCGTTCTCGGGCAGCTGGCCGTGGCCGATGGTCAGCCGCAGGTCCGGCTTGAGCGCTCGCAGCCACTCCGCGATCTCCTCGATCCCCTCGACGCGGTTGTAGACGAAGTAGACCTGCCCGCCGCGCTCGAGCTCGAAGTCGATGGCTTCGAGCACGGTCTCGTCGTCGAGCGGCAGGACCGCCGTCTCGACGGCCATGCGGTCGCGCGGCGGGGTCTCGATGACCGAGAGGTCGCGCACCCCCGCCAGCGAGAGCTGCAGCGTTCGCGGCACCGGCGTCGCCGACATCGCGAGGACGTGCACGTTCTTCTTGAGCTCGCGCAGCTTCTCCTTCTGGGCGACGCCGAACCGCTGCTCCTCGTCGACGATCAGAAGTCCGAGCGCGGGCAGGGCGATGTCCCGGCTCAGCAGGCGATGGGTGCCGATCAGGATGTCGACCTCGCCCGCGGCCAGGCGGCGGGCGATCTCCCGGATCTCCTGGGGGGAGCGGAAACGCGAGACCATCTCGACGGTGACCGGGAAGCCCGCGAAGCGGGCGCGGAAGGTCTCGAGGTGCTGATCCGCCAGGATGGTCGTCGGCGCGAGCACGGCGACCTGGTAGCCGCCCTCGACGGCCCGGAACGCGGCCCGCATCGCCACCTCCGTCTTGCCGAAGCCCACGTCGCCGCACAGCAGGCGGTCCATCGGCCGCTCGCCTCCCATGTCCTCGAAGAGGCTGCGGACGGCGCTCGACTGATCCGGGGTCTCCTCGTACGGGAAGGCGGCCTCGAACTGGGCGTAGAGATCGGTCGCCGGCGGCATCGCCGGGGCCCTCGCCAGGCGCCGCTCGGCGTAGAGCTCGAGCAGGTCGACGGCCAACCGCCGGACGCTGCCGCGCACCCGGTCCTGGCGCCGCCGCCACGACGATCCACCCAGCCGATCGAGGCGCGGCGCCACCGACTCGATCCCGCTGTAGCGCTCGATCAGGTCGACGCGGGAGAGCGGCAGGAGCAGCTGCTGCCCGCCGCCGTAGGCGATCTCCATCACCTCGATCCCCGCCGCAGGCGTCTCCCCGGCGATGGCGGCAAGCTCCGGCGGCAGGCCCGCGACCGGGCCGTCGCCCTCGCCCGCGACCCCGCGCAGAGCCACGAACTGGCCGATCCCGTGGTCGCGGTGGACGACGTAGTCGCCGACTCGCAGGTCCCTGAGGCCGGCGAGGAAGGGCCCGAAGTGCGACTTGGGCCGCGGCGCCCGGCGGGGGAAGAGCTGGCGATCGCTGAAGATCGCGAACTCGCCGGGCCGCTCGAAGCCGCGCTCGAGATCGCCGCCGAGGAGCACGATCCGCGTTCCGTCGATCTCGATCTCGCGCTCCTCGCACCAGCGCCGCAGACGGCCCTCCTGGCCGTCTCCCGCGACCAGCGCCAGCCGCTCGCCGCGGGCGCCGATCGCGGCCACCTCGTGCGGGAAGCGCGCCAGCTGACCGTGGAAGACCTCGGTGCTGCGAAACCGGAAGTCGACGGCGCCGGGGCCGGTCGCCAGGGTCTCGATGGCCAGCGCCGCCCTCGCCAGGGCCGCCCGCGCGGCCTCCGGCTCGACGGCCAGCGACGCGGGCGGCAGGGCCCACCTTCCCCCCTGCGCCCAGCGCTTGAAATCGCTCTCGAGCTGGCGGCCGTAGGCCGCGATCTCCACGTCGAGAACGCTCGGCTCGCAGGCGACGAGCCACGAGTCCGGGAGCCACTCCGCGAGCCCGACGCTCTCCTCCGACGCGCAGAGATGGCTCTCCCAGCCCGGGAAGCCGGCGCCCCCCCGCAGCCCCTCGACGGCCGGATCGTCGGCCCGGAGCCCGTGCCGCTCGCGGAGCACGGCGGCCAAGCGCTCGCGGGCGGCGCCGTCGCGCGGAAAGAAGCTCATGGGCAGCAGGCGCGCGCGCTCGACCTCCTCGCCCGAGCGCTGGTCCTCGAGGTTGAAGTGGCGCAGCGAGTCGAGGGTGTCGCCGAAGTAGTCGAGGCGCAGCGGCTCGTCGGCGCCGGCGCCGAAGACGTCGAGCACGCCGCCGCGCACCGCGTACTGCCCCACGTCGCTGACGAGGTCGACGCGCTCGTAGCCGTATCTCGCCAGGTGGGCCGCCGCCCGCGCCATGGGCAGCTCGCGGCCCGCGACGAGCTCCAGGACCCCGCTTTCCAGGCCGTCGACGGTCGGCAGGCGCCGGAAGAGTGCGCGCGGCGTCGCCACCAGCACCCGGCGATGGCGACGCCAGGCGTCGAGCGCCGCGATCTCGCGCGAGCGGATCGAAGCCGCCACCTCGACGTCCTGATAGGGGGTGAGCCCCTGGGGCGGGAAGTAGGAGGCTTCGACTCCCAGCCAGCTCGCGGCCTCGACCCACGCCAGCGCGTCGCCCTCGCGCGGCACGACGGCCAGCACCGGCCGGCCGAGATCCGCCGCCCGCAGGCCGCACACCCAGGCGGCGGCGGCCGGCGGCAGCCCCACCGCGCGGCCCGACTCGGCCAACCGGCGATACTCCGCCGAGCCCCTCAGCCGCTCTTCGAGGGCCCCCAGGAACTCACGCTTCATGCCGCATCAGGAGCGCGAGTCTGGAGCCTCGACCTTGGTGACGCCGACGATCCGCGCCGCGAGCCAGGTCACGCCGGCCGCGAGGAAGGAGCCGAGCGCCCCCATCTTCGCCGCGTCCTGGGCCGCGCCCGCCGGGAACGCCACCGTCGCCACGAAGAGCGCGACCGTGAAGCCGATGGCCGCGGCGAACCCGATCACCACGAGGTCGCGCGTCCGCAGGCCGGGCGGCATGCCGAAGCGCAGGCCCTTGGCGGCGATCATGCCGAAGCCCCAGATGCCAAGGGGCTTGCCGATCAGCAGGCCGGCCAGCACGAGCCAGGTCGCGGCCCCCACGGAGCTGACCACGACGCCGGCGTTGAGCAGGCCGAAGGCTCCCAGGATCAGCTCGACCGGGTTCTTCCACCAGTGCTCGAAGCGCGTCAGGGTGTCGTCTTCCTCGATCCGGCTCCAGTCGAAAAGACCCCGGTCGACGTGGGCGTGGGGGATCACCGGAATGATCGGCAGCAGTCCCAGGGCGGGATGGAGGCCGGAGAGCGCGAAGCCCAGCCAGGACAGCGTTCCGCCGACGAGCAGGTAGGGCCAGAAGCTGTGGATGCGCAGCCTGCGGATGAAGACGCACGCGAGGATGCCGGTGACGACGAGCAGCAGCCAGACCAGCCGCAGCTCTTCCTGGGGGTAGGCCACGGCGATGATCACGAGCCCGATGGCGTCGTCGGCGATCGCCAGCAGCAGCAGAAAAGGGATGGCCGCGTGGCCGGCGCCGAAGATGAACCGCGCGACCATGTAGCTGAAGGCGATGTCCGTCGCGCACGGCACCGCCCAGCCGGTCGCCAGCTCCGGCAGCCGTCCGATGAAGCCCGCGCCGCCGAGGTAGATCAGGGCCGGGACGATGACGCCGCCCAGCGTCGCCATGAGCGGCGTCGCCGCCTTCTTCGGCTCGCTCAGGGGCCCGCCGGGCAGGAACGCCTCCCACACCTCCTTGCCGGCGATGGCGAAGAAGAGCGCCATCAGGAAGTCGTTCACGAGGTAGTGCAGGTTGACCACCCGATGGCCTTCGTGCAGCACCCCGATCCAGTCGTTGTGCAGGATCGGGAAGTGGAGCAGCGCCTCGTAGCCCTGGTGGTCGAGGTTGGCCCAGAGGAGGCCGGCCACGGCGCCGAGGATGAGGAAGAGGGAGTTCTCGAGCAGGAACTTGATTCCGCTGCGCATCTAGCCTTCCTCGCCGTTCCGGTTCATGCCCACCTCCCCTTCGCCGCCGCCGGCCGGCGGCGCGCCGCCGCCCGCGCCGGCCGGCAGGACGATCACGATCTCGCCGGGGCGCGCCATGAGCAGCTCCTCGCGCGCGAGCTCCTCGAGCGTGGCGGGATCGTCCTCGAGCCTCGTCACCCGCCGTTCGAGCTCCTCGATGCGCCCTTCGCTGGCCCCGATCTGCCCCCGCAGCTCGGCCTCGCGAGCGCGGCCCACCTCGAGATCGCGATAGCTCTTGAAGGTGGCCACCGAGAGCAGCACCAGCGCCAGGACGCCGAGCAGCGCCAGGAGGTTGCGGCGGCGCTTGCGTGCCGCCAGGGCCTGCTCGTTCGGCTTCACGATCTCCGCATTCTAGGGAATGCGGCGGCGCCCGGGTAGCTCGCCGCGCCCTCGAGCTCCTCTTCGATGCGCAGCAGCCGGTTGTACTTCGCCACGCGGTCGCTGCGGCAGGGGGCGCCGGTCTTGATCTGGCCGGCGCGGGTGGCGACGGCGAGATCGGCGATGGTGGTGTCCTCGGTCTCTCCCGACCGGTGCGAGATCACGTTGGCGTAGGCGTGCGTCTTCGCCAGCTCGACCGCCTCGAGCGTCTCGGTCACGGTGCCGATCTGGTTGAGCTTGACGAGCAGCGCGTTGGCCAGGCCGTCGGCGATGCCGCGGCGGAGGATCTCCTGGTTGGTGACGAAGAGATCGTCGCCCACGAGCTGGACCCGTGTGCCGAGCGCCGCGGTCAGGCGCTGCCAGCCGGCGTGATCGTTCTCCGCCAGGCCGTCCTCGATCGAGATCAGGGGATAGGCGTCGACCCACTCGGCGTACAGGGCGATCAGGTCGTCGCTCGCGAGCCCCTTGCGGCCTTCGCCGGCCAGGTCGTAGCGCACCCCGTCCGGGCCGGCCGTCGAGAACTCGCTGGCCGCGGCGTCGATCGCCAGCGCGATCTGCCGCCCCGGCTCGTAGCCGGCCGCGGCGATCGCCTCGGCGAGAAGATCCAGCGCCTCCCGGTTGCTGCCGAGGTTGGGGGCGAAGCCGCCCTCGTCGCCGATCGCCGTCGAGAGCCCCTTGTCCTTGAGCACCTTCTTCAGCAGGTGATAGACCTCCGCCCCGGCGCGCAGGGCGTCCGCGAAGCTGTCGAAACCGATGGGGACCAGCATGAACTCCTGGATGTCGACCGAGTTGTCGGCGTGCTCGCCGCCGTTGACGACGTTGAGCATCGGCACCGGCAGCACCGTGGCCGCGGGGCCGCCGAGGTAGGAGTAGAGCGGCAGGCTGGCCCCCTCCGCCGCGGCGTAGGCGACAGCCATGGAGACGGCCAGGATCGCGTTGGCGCCCAGCCGGCTCTTGTCGGCCGTGCCGTCGAGCTCGATCATGAGCCGGTCGATCAGCGCCTGGTCGCGCGCGTCGAGCCCGATGAGCTCGCTCGCGATCTCCTCGTCGATGTTGGCGACGGCCCGGGTGACGCCCTTGCCCCCGAAGCGCCGGTCGCCGTCGCGCAGCTCGAGCGCCTCCCGCTCCCCGGTCGAGGCCCCCGACGGCACGATCGCCCGCCCGTAGGCGCCGCCCGCGAGCAGGCAATCCGCCTCCACCGTCGGATTGCCCCGCGAGTCCAGAACCTCCCTGGCCGTGATCTCTTCGATGTCGAACATCCGCCCGCGCCCTCCGGTCCCCGGTCTCCGTGTCCCGCCAAGGCTAGCCCCTGCACCGGCGGGCCGCAACACCCGCCGCGCCGCAGGGCCAGCCGGCGGTTGACAGCTCGCGAGGGCCTGTGGCATTCTTTTTGACCCTGACGCGGGGTGGAGCAGTCCGGTAGCTCGTTGGGCTCATAACCCAAAGGTCGCAGGTTCAAATCCTGCCCCCGCAACCAGAGAACCCAAGGCCGCGAGCGATCGCGGCCTTTTTCCGTGGGCGGCCTCGCGGCGCCGCGCCTTTCGCCGGCCGCACGAAGCGGTAAGATCGGCCCATGCCGACGGAGCTCCAGACTCCCGTGCTGCTCCTGGCCACGCCGCAGGTGCTCGATCCGTTCTTTCGCCAGAGCGTCGTGCTGCTGCTCCAGCACTCGGAGGAGGGCAGCATCGGGTTCATCATCAATCGCACGACCGGGCTCCGGGTGGCGGAGATCCTCGACGGGCTCGAGATCGCGTGGCGCGGCGACCAGGGCGAGGCCGCGTTCTTCGGCGGGCCGGTGCAGCCGCAGCTGGGGACGGTGCTCTTCCACCGCAGCGCCGACGACCGGATCGCCGTCGACGAGGAGACGGTGACCGAGCTCCTGCCGGGGCTGCTCATGACGCAGCACATCGCGAGCCTCGCGGCGCTGGCGGCGGAGCCGCCGGGGTTCTTCCGCTTCGTGCTGGGCTACGCCGGCTGGGGCGAGGGGCAGCTGACGGCGGAGATCGAGCGCAACGACTGGCTGCTCACGCCGCCGACCCAGGAGCTGCTCTTCGCCACCGATCCGGGGATCGTGTGGAGCTCCGCGATGCGGGCCGCCGGGGTCGATCTCGAGAACCTGGGCGTCTGGCTGGCGGACGACGGCTCGACCGTCAACTGAAAGGCAGCCCGTGAAGAGACGGCCGCACCCCGAGACTCGCCGGCCGAGCGGCCGCACGGAGACCCGATGAACGTGCTGGCCCGGGTGGTTCTGAACGGCGTCGGCCTCCTGCTGGCGGCCCGCATCGTGCCGGGCGTCTCCTACGACGGCGGGCTCGTCTATCTGCTGCTCGCCGGCGCCGTCATCGGCCTCATCAACGTGCTCGTGAAGCCCGTCGTGACGATCCTCGCGCTGCCGGCGGTGCTCCTGACGTTCGGGCTCTTCTACCTCGTCATCAACGGCCTCATGTTCTGGCTCGCCGCCGGGCTGCTCGACGGCCTCGAGGTCGCAGGCTGCCTGCCCGCCATCCTCGGCGGCCTGGTGCTCACCGCCTTCAACGTCGTCGTCCGCGCCCTGCGGCGGAACTAGCCGCCACCAACGGGGCCGCCACCAACGGAGCCGCACCCCACGGAGTCGCCATGGATCCCGATCGCTTTCGCGCCGTCTACGAACGACTGCAGCTGCTGGACGAGACCTCGACCTACAAGGTGCGGCCGAAGGTCTCCCTGCACCGCCCGACGGTCGAGGAGCTCGACGCCCGGGCCCGCGACCTCGCCGCCTACACCGTCGAGCTGCGCGAGATCGTCGACGAGCTCATGCAGGCGATCGCCGGCCGGCCGCGGGCGAGCCCCAAGGCCCCCTGACGGCTATCCCGTCGACCCGAAGCCGCCCCCGCCGCGCGCCGTGGGGGTCAGGGCGTCGAGCTCGCGCACCTCGACGCCGCGGGCGACCTCGCACAGCACGAGCTGGGCGATGCGGTCGCCGCGCTCGACCGTGAACGGCGCGTCGCCGTGGTTGACGAGGAGCACCTTGACCTCGCCGCGGTAGTCGCTGTCGATGGTCCCCGGGGCGTTGAGCACGGTGACTCCGTGGCGGGCGGCGAGACCGCTGCGCGGCCGCACCTGGCCCTCCCAGCCGGGCGGGATCTCGAGGGCGAGACCGCAGGCGACGAGGGCCCGCCGCCCCGGCCCCAGCACCAGCGGCGAGGTCACGGCGGCCGGGAGATCGAGACCGCTCGCCCCCGGCGACGCCGGCGCCGGCAGGGCGAGGCCGGCGCCGTTGGGGAGGCGCCGGATGCCCAGGCGCACTCCCCGGCTCACCGGCCGTCCTCTTCGTCCTCTTCGTCCTCTTCGTCCTCTTCGTCCTCGAAGAGGCTCTGCGGACCCCCGCCGCCACCGAGCTCCTGCCCCCCGCCGGTGCCTCCGGGCAGCTGCGCCTCGAGGCCGAACGGGAAGGGCTTGCCGAGGCTCTCGACGCTGGCGCGGACGATCATGTCGGTGCCCGGCACCACCTGCGGCTTGGGCAGGATGCTGACGGTGAAGCGCCACTCCTCGTAGCGGTCCTTGCCCATGAAGGTCCGCATCGCCTTGCCTTTCTTGCGCGTGGCCACGCCCTGGATCGGCCCCGCGGCGAGCTGCGCGCCGCTTGCGGCCCCGAGCCGGAAGTTCGAGGTGGGAGCGGCCGCCCCGGTGAGCTCGCGGCCGGCCCCATCCTCGTCCTCGGACCCCTCGCCCCCCGACTGCGGGGTGCCGGCGGCCAGCACGAGCGCCCAGTCACCCTCGGGGCTCATCGGGTCCTTCCAGAGCTGGCGGATGGAGCGGGGCTCGACCTCCAGAAGCTCGTCGAGGGTGTTGGGGTAGCGCCCGAAGCGCTGCTGGAAGACGCGGATCGCCTCCGCGTACTGGAGGCCGCGGAAGATCAGCTCGCTCTCCTTGTGGCGCTGGATCTGCTTTTCGAGATCGGGCAGCGCGGCCGCCAGCATCACGCTCATCAGGCTGAAGAGCACGGCCAGGAACACGAGGTTGTAGCCGGACTCGGCGGCCGGCCGCGGACGCTCTCGCCTCGGGGTCCGCCCTACCATTCGCTGTAGGGCTGCTCGTCTTTGAGACTCACGGCGTCCGAGCCCGAGTGGACGTCCAGGACCCCGGGCGCCCCGGTCTCGTTGAGCTCGGTCTCCGCCGGCGGCGCGTCGGCGTCCACCTCCTCGAAGACGAGCACCCAGGTGTCCGTGCGCTTGGTCATCGGATCGAGCGGAACCGACCGCAGGTAGCCTTCGTCCACCAGCTCCTCGAGATCCGGCGGGTAGTACCCCTTGTCGCCGTGGTACTGGTCGATGACGTCGCGGATCGTGCGCAGGTTGTTCTTGAGCACGGCTTCGTTGGCGCGCCGCGGCCAGTCCTTGAGCGCCGGCAGCGCGATGGTCGCCAGGATGCCGATCATCGTCACGACGATGATCAGCTCGAGGAGGGTGAACCCGGGCCGGCGGGCCGCGCGCCGCGCGCCGACGATCACCACAGGCGGTACTCCACGTCGTTGAGGCCCACGCCCTCGCTCTGCGAGTAGACGTCGTAGACGCTGCCGCCGCCCCACGAATCGTCGTCCCAGTCGTCGTCGTAGGCGCGCAGGCCCCACTCGGCCTCGCCCGTCATCGGGTCGACGGGGATGCGCCGCAGGAAGCGCACTCGAGCGTCGATCTGGCCCACGACGTCGATGCCCTCGACGAGGGTCTCGAGATCGGGAGGATAGCCGTCCGAGCCCAGCTCGATGGGGATCAGGCCGGCGTCGGAGAAGCGCTTGTACTCGTCGATCGCGTTGCGCATGAGCCGCAGCGCCAGGCTCAGGTCGGCTTCCTTCGACCGTTTCGCGGCGACCCGCCCGATCGGCAGGGCGGCGGCGGTCAGCGACACCAGCAGGATGCACACGATGACCATCTCGGTGAGCGTGTAGCCGCCCTGGCGGAGGCGCCGGTAGCGTCGTGCCGAGGTGCGTTTCATCTCCGACCCATCCCGTGCCGCCGCCGCGCCGTCACTGCCGATCGACGCCGGGGCGATCCACCACCGGGGGCTCCCATTCGCGCTCGTCGGGCGGCAGCGTGCCGGCCGGCACCACGTGGAGAGCGAGCCCCTCGCGCGCCACGGCCATCTCGCCGAGCTCGCGGTCGAGAGCGGCGGCGTCCGCGAAGCGGATCCGTGCCTCTCCCTCGCGCAGCGGCCGGAAGCGGATCCGCGCCACGTCGCCCTCCCCCGCTACCCCCGGGCGGTCGCCCAGGCGGCTCGGACCCAGCATCACGTGGCCGGGGCGGGTGATGTCGGACAGCAGGCTCGCGACGCTCTGCGGTCCCAGGAAATCGCCGCGGTCGACCGCCACCACCTCCAGCCGGCCGGGGTCGAAGCGCAGGGTCATCGGCAGGTGGGAGACGGCGGCCGCGGCCTGCGCGCGCACGACCACCTCGACCTCGGCGCCGACCTCGACCTCCGCCCGCCGCGTGGCGAGCGACAGGCGCACCGGCGGCGTGGCCGCCGCGACGCCGGCGTCGACGACCTCGACGGGGACGTCGCCGGCCTGGGGATAGGCCGCCCACGCGCCCCACACCCGGGCCCCGAGCTCTCCGGAGCCGGGATCGGCGCGGCCGGGAGCCCGGTCCTCGAGGCCGCCGCCCCCGGGAAGCGACGCCAGCCCGCGCGGGCTGCCGTCGTCGTCGTCGGAGCCGTCGTCGTCGGCGAACGGATCGCTCGGCGCCGTCGCGGGCACGAGATCCACGCCCGGGGTCAGCTCCGGCTCGGCCTCGTCCCGCAGTCCCTGCGGCAGGGACTCGATGCGCCGCCGGATGAGGTCGCGGATGCGCTCGTTCTCCTCGACGGAGTCGTCCTCGTCGAACGGACCCTCGACCTCGGACTCGACCCGCGGGCTGCCGCCCCGGAACGTCAGGTTCCCCTCCGTGCCGACCCACAGCGGCCGCAGGTCGTCGCCCGTGATGTCCGGCCGGCGGATGATGTGCGGCGTCAAGGTCAGCACGAGGTCGGTGCGCCGCTTGTCGGTGCTCTTCTTCGAGAAGAAGCGACCCAGGATCGGGATGTCCGAAAGACCGGGAACGCCGCTCTCGCCGCTGGTCTCGTCGCTGCGAATGAGGCCCGCGAGGAAGTTCGTCTCGCCGTCCTTGAGCCGGATCGTCGACTGGATGTTGCGGGTGCTGATGGTCGGCTGGCCCTCGGTGTTGAAGCCCGCGAGGCTCGAGACCTCCACCTGGATGGTGAGCGTGATCTCATTGTTGTGATGGATCCGCGGCTCGAGCTCCAGGCGGATGCCGACGTCCTGGTACTGGAACGAGGTGATCGGGACGATCCCGCCACCCTGGGCGGTCTGCGAGTTGAACGTGGTCACCGGGATCGGCACGCGGTCGCCGATCGTGAGATTGGCCTGCTCGCCGTCGCTGATCCGGATCTGCGGGCTGGCCAGCAGCTGCGCCTCGGAGCTCGTCTTGACGAAGTTGTAGATGAAGCCGGGCAGCGTGATCTCCCAGTTCTGCTGGTTCAGGAACTCGAGATCGGACACCCGCAGCGGCGGATCCTGGTCCAGGTTCTGGAGCACCGAGTACTGGCTGAGCTCGACTCCGAGCTCCCGCATCTTGCTGGTGTTGATCTGCAGCAGCTCGACGTCGACGACGACCTCGCCGCGCGCCTTGTCGTTGGCCGAGATGATGCGCTCCGCCACTTTGACGGCGTCCGCCGAGTCGCGCAGCACGATGGCGTTGAGCTGGTCGTTCGAGGCGATGTTCTTCGTGCCCACCAGGCTGCGCAGCAGGGTGAGCATCTCCTTCACCTCGGCGTTCGAGAGGAAGAAGGTCTGGATGACCTGCTCCTCGTACTCGCGCCGGTTCTGGGTGTTGTCCTCGATGACGATGATCGTCGTCTCGTTGAGCACCTTGTAGAAGTGCCCCGCCGCCTTCATGACGAACTCGAGAGCCTCCTGCGCGGTGACCTCCTCGAGCTCGATCTCCATCTGCTTGTCGCGCAGCCGCGAGTCGAACTGGATGTTGATGCCGAAGGCCTGGCCGAGCGCGCGGTAGATGTCGCGCAGGCTGACCTTGTTCGGGAAGTTGAGAGAGATCGGCTCGTTCGACCGCGGATTGAGCACGGGTGGCCCGCCGCTCTCGGCCTTGGTCCTCGCCTTGAGGTCGTCGATGGACAGCGAAGCGCCGCTGCCGTCGGCCGCCGCCAACGACTCCAGGACCTTCTCGAACTCCACCTGGGCGTACTGATTCGACGGGTCGAGCTGGAGGGTCTGGAGGTACTCCTTGCGGGCCTGCTCGAGGGCGCCGACCTCATGGAGCTTCTTGGCCCGGTCGAAGTGCTCCTGCGACGCCGCGATCCTCGAGCGCAGGAGCCCCGCCTTGTAGGAGATGTTGCCGGGGTACTGATCGACGAGCTCGAGGTAGTGCAGCACGGCCTGATCCCAGTCGCCGCGGCGCTCCGCGATCTGCGCCTCGCGGAAGCTGCGATAGCCCGAGCAGCCGAGCGCCGCCAGCACCACCAGCAGCAGCAGGATCTTCCGGTCAGCTCTCATCCACTCCATCCTTCCTCAACCGCCCGCCTGGAGGCGCGTCTCGGGGGCGTCCGGGAACCCGACAAACTTGATGTCTGCCGACTCGAAGCCGATCTTATCCACGATGAATCGATCCAGCAGAACCTCCCCGACGAAGGCGTTGTAGATCTCGTCGTTCTTGGCGAAAACGGCGATCCGGCGCTCCTGGGGCCCGAAGCTGCCGAGGTAGACGAAATCGACCGCGGGCGGCTTCGGCGCCTCCGGCGTCGCCCGCGCCGGGCGCGCCGGTGGCGCCTTCGGCCGCGCATCGGCGCGCCGCGGTGGGGCTTTCGGCGGCGGCGGCGGCGGCGGCGGCGCCGGGGCTTCACCGTAGCGGAACGGATCGCGGCCCGGAGTGTACGCCGCGCCCTCGCGCTGCAGGGCCTCGAGGTCCAGGCGCTGCATCTCGATCGCCGCCAGGTCCCGCTCGATCGCGGCCGGCCGCGCCGCCCGGGCGCCGGGACCGCCGCCGCCCACGCCCCCGAGAACCCGGTACCCGACGGTGCCGGCGAGCACCACGAGGAGCGCGGCCAGCAGCTGCTTCTGCCGTTGCGCGTCGCTCACCGCGCCGCCCCCACGGCGTCGCGGCTCCGCGCCAGGGCCGCCGGATCGACGCCGTCGTCGAGAAAGAACGTGGCGACCTTGAGGTCGATGCTCAGCCGGCTGCTGCGGCCGTCCGCCCGCTCTCCCGGCCGGATCTCCTCCAGGATGACGAACGATTCCGTCCGCTCGAGGAGGTTGATGAACGTCCGCAACGCCTGGTAGGAGCCCTCGACGCCGAACACGATCGACCGCTTGACGAGGCCGAGGCTCTCGATCGGCTCGTCGGGGTAGCGGATCGCCGGCGGGTCGAGGCCGGCCTTCTGGGTGAGCTCCTTGACCTCCGCGATCACGCGCGTGATGCGCTGCTCCTGGGTCATGAAACGATCCCGGTAGAGAGCCTCGAGACGCTCCTGGTTCTCGACCGCCTGCGCCGCCAGCGCCTGCGCCCGCTCGCGCTGCCCGACCACCCGTTCGTACTCCGCGCGGGCGCGCGCGACCTCGGTTCTGCGGCTCTGCGCCTCGCCGGCGTAGAGGGCGCGATAGGCGACGTAGGCGCCGACGTTGACGAGCAGCAGGACGAGCGCCGGCAGCCAGAGCCGCGTCTCGCGCTTCCAGGCCACGAGGGTCACGGCGACACCTCCGCCGCGCCGGCCGGCGCCTCCGGCCCGCGCCCCGCCCGGGCCTCCCGCGCCTCCCCGCCGGGGGCCGCTTCCTCCGGCGCCGCGCCCTCCGGCACCGCGTCCTCCGGCACCGCGCCCTCCGGCACCGCGTCTCCGGGCGCCGCTTCGCCGGGTGGCCCTGCCGCGGTCGCCGGCAGCGTCGGCATGTAGACCACGCTCATCGAGTAGCCGACCTGGCCGGCAGGTCCCTGCCGGGCCTCGACCTTGAGGCTCGGCCGGCGGAAGCGCTCGTGGGCGAAGAAGGCGTCGAGCATCTCGAGCAGCGCGTCGTCCTGCTCCGCCTTGCCCGTGATCTCGAGGGCCACCTCGTCCGTTGCCGAGCGCGGGTCGCCGCGGCGCCGGCTGCCGCCTTCGGCGACGAGCTGGGGCGTGACCCGCTCGATGCGCACGGCGCGCGGCAGGACCTCGGCCAGATCGTCGAAGAGCGCGCTCCAGGCGAAGGTGCGCTCGGCGATCCTGGCATTGAGGAAGGTGATCTGGGCCTGCTGCCAATCGACGTCGAAGCCGGCGACCACGGCGAGCGCCGCGGCGAGTGCCGCGCGCTCCTCCGCCGTGCTCGCCGCCAGCTCCCCCAGCTCGGTGACCTGCTCTCCCCGGCCGGCGAAATGGCGCCAGTAGAGCCAGACGTTGGCCACCGAGAAAGCGATCGCGGCAAGCGCGAGGAGCGCCGCCGCCCGCAGCACGGGGCGCCGGTTGGCGAACGGCTGCGCCGCGAGGTTGGGGCCGCGGATCAAGCGACCTCCCTGCGGACCGCCCCGAGCATGGGAGCCAGCACGGCCGCGGACGCGTCGGGCAGCCGCCCCTGGAGCGGCAGCTGCTCGCGCCCGAGCGCGACGGCCCTGTGCCCCAGGCCTCGCTCGAGGCTGTCGAGCCAGAAGCGCGCCCGAGCCGGCTGGCAGACGAGCAGCACGCGCCCCAGCTCAGAGTCCGGCAGCTGATCGCCGAGGAACGTCCCGGTCAGCTTCAGGTCCCTGAGCACCAGGCGGGCGACCGTGTCTCCCCCGGTCTCCGTGTCGAGGGCCCGAAAGCGGTGGAGCAGGGGCTCGCCCCGACGGGTGAACGTGAGGCTGTAGCCGTCCGCCGCCACGAGCACCAGCGCGGCGAGGTCGACGTCGCCGACGACCTCCCGCACGGAGTCCACGCTGGCCAGGCTCGCGTTGAGCACCTGGCCCAGGCGCACGCCGCAGGAGGCAAAGGCCTCCTCGACCTGGCGCAGCAGCTGATCGATTCCGAACCCGAGGAGCACGCGGTGCTTTTCCTGCTGCGCCGGCAGCGGCGCCACCTCGACGCCTCGGAGGCGCAGGTCCTCGACCCGAAAGGGCACCTGGCGTCTCAGCTTCCAGCGCAGGACCTCGTCGCGGCGGGCGCCTCTCGACGGCAGCTCGTCGACCTCCGCGAAGGCCAGCCGCAGCCAGGCGTCCGGGAGGACCAACGACGCCTCGGCAACGCTCCCCCGCACGCCACGCACCAGCTCGTGGACGAGCGGCTTGAACAGGCCTGCGTCGTGCATCGGGCCGCCCAGCGGACCCGCGGCGAAGAGCCCCGCGGGCAGCTCCACGCCGACGAAATCCTCGACGTCGTAGCCGCTCTCGCCGCGCACGAACCGCCCGTAGAGGAGCTCGCGGCGCTCGAGGGAGAAGACGTGCGGCGGGACCGGTCGTGGGTCGAGCCCGAGCAGGCGCTCAGTCCACGAAGGTAACTTTATTGATCTCACGAAGCGTCGTGACTCCCTCGAACGTCTTCTGAAGCGCCGATTCGCGCAGGAACAGCATCCCCTCCTCGTGCGCCGCGCGCCGGATCTCGGAGGCCGGGCGCCGCTCGAGGATCAGCTCGCGGATGCGGTCGGAAAGATCGAGCAGCTCGGTGATCGCCGTCCGGCCGAGGAACCCGGTCCCGTTGCACTCGAAGCAGCCCGCTCCCTCGAAGAACGTCTGGCCGGCGTGCAGCGCGGGGTCGAGACCGCTCTCCTCGAAGAGCTCGGCGCTGATCGAGGCTTCGCGCCGGCAGTTGTTGCAGATCTTGCGTACGAGCCTCTGCGCCAGCACGCAGTTGAGCGCCGAGACGAAGTTGTAGAGATCGACCTTCATGTTGAGAAAGCGGCCGAGGACGTCGATCACGTTGTTGGCGTGCACCGTGGTGAAGACCAGATGGCCGGTGAGGGCCGACTGGACGGCGATCTGCGCCGTCTCCTGGTCGCGAATCTCGCCCACCATGATCTTGTCGGGATCGTGGCGCAGGATCGAGCGCAGGCCGCGGGCGAAGGTGAGGCCCTTCTTCTCGTTGACGGGGATCTGGGTGATGCCGCGCAGCTGGTACTCGACCGGGTCCTCGATCGTCACGATCTTGTCCTCGGACGACTGGATCTCCGACAGGCAGGCGTAGAGGGTGGTCGTCTTTCCCGAGCCGGTCGGTCCGGTGACGAGCACCATGCCGTAGGGCTCGCGAATGAACTTGCGGACCTTGCGCATCGTCGTTGCGTCGAAGCCGAGAATGTCGAGGCGGAGCTGTTTGAACTCCTTGTTCATCGACTCCTTGTCGAGGATCCGGATGACGCAGTCCTCGCCGTGCACCGAGGGCATGACCGACACCCGGAAGTCGATCGTGCGCCCCTCGAAGCGCAGCTTGAAACGGCCGTCCTGCGGAACGCGCTTCTCCGCGATGTCGAGCTCGGCCATGACCTTGACGCGGCTGATCACGGTCTGATGGTGGCGCTTGTCGATCGGCTCCATCGCCTGGTAGAGCACGCCGTCGATGCGGTACTTGATGACCACCTCGCCCTCGCGGGTCTCGATGTGGATGTCGCTGGCGCGCCGCTGGATCGCGTTGAAGATCGTCGAGTCGACGAGCTTGATGATCGGGCTCGTGTCGTGCGAGATCCGATCGATCGACAGGACCTGGTCGCCCCCCTCGTCCTCGCCGACGAGCTGGAGCTTGAAATCCTCCGTGGCCTCGTCGAGGACCCGCTGCGCGCTCTCCGAGCGCTGCAGGATCTCGCTGATGGCGGCGCGGGCGCCGACCCGCACCTCGACGGGCTGGCCGAGCAGGAGCTCCAGCTCGTCGAGCTTCGTGATGTCGGTGGGATCCGCCATGACGACCGCCAGGCGGCCGTCGAGCTGCTCCTCGGGCACGAAGTCGTAGCGCAGCATGAGCTCGAACGGGATCGAGCGGAAGAGGTCGTTGTCGATCCGGAAGCTCGCCATGTCCACGAGATCGAGCCCGTGGCGCTCGGCGATCTCGCGCGCGCGCCGCGCGTCGGCGGCCCCGGACACGGCGAGATCCTGCGCGGCGTCGATGAGCGGGGTCTGGTTGTCGGTCGTCATGTCACGGGCCCTTCTCCGGCGGGCCCCCGCCTTGGTTTACGGCACTCCGGTGAGAACGTCTAGCCGGGCTCCCGCCTCTCATTCCCGGACCCTCAGACCCCGATGCTTCCCAGCAGGCTGTACATCGGCAGATAGACGGCGACCAGCAGGATCGCGACCAGGATCGCCATGATGATCAACATCGCCGGCTCGATCAACCCGAGGATCCTCTGCATGCGGGTGTCGACCTCGTCGTCGAGGAAGTCCGAGACGTCGGAGAGCATCTGGTCGAGCGCTCCCGTCTCCTCGCCCACCTGCACCATGTCGATCATCAGATCCTCGCCGACGCCGGTCGAGCGCAGGGCCTCGGCCATCGCCTTGCCCTCGCGCACCGCCGCCGGCAGCGGCGCCAGGCGCTCGCGGACCGCCGCGTTGCCGATGGCGCCGACGCTCGTCTCGAGCGAGGGTACGATCGGGATGCCGCCCGCGAGCAGGGTCGAGAGCGAGCGGCAGAACTCGGACAGCGACATGCGCTCGAAGACGACTCCGAGAAACGGCACGGACAGCTTCCAGCCGTCGAGGCGCCGCCGGCCGGCCGCCGTTCGCCCCGACTGGCGCAGCACGATGACCGCCGCCAACGCGCCCCCGGCGAGCCACACCGCGTTGGCCCGCAGGAAGTCCGCGACCACCATCACGCCACGGGTCAGGAGCGGCAGCTCGGCGCCCAGCCCGGCGAAGAAATCGCTGAAGTTGGGCAGCACGTAAGCGGTCATGACGAGGATCAGGACCAGCGAGAGGCCGATCAGGGCCGCCGGGTACATCAGCGCCGAGATGACCTTCTTGCGGGTGCTGAGCACCAGCTTCTGGTAGCGGACGAAGCGCTTCAGCACGCTCTCGAGCTCGCCGCTGCGCTCGCCGGCCTGCAGCGTCGGAGCGTAGAGCGCCGGAAAGCGCTGGCCGAAGCCGGCGAAGGCGTCGGACATCGCCTCGCCGCTCTTGACCCGGTCGCGGACCTCGCCCAGGACCTGGCGGAAGCCCTCGTCCGCCGGGCGGTCCTTCAGCAGCTCGATGGACTGCAGCAGCGGCAGGCCGGAGCGCAGGAGCGCGATCAGCTCCTGGTTGAAGACCAGCAGCTGCTGGATCGGCACGCGGCCGCGGGAGCCGCCGCCGATGTCCAGGGAAAGGGCGCCCAGGAGGCCGCGGCGCCGGACGTCGAAGACGAAGAGCCCTTTCTTCTCGAGGTCGCCGCGCACGGCGGCGGCGTCGCGCCCCTCGTGGACCTGCTCGACGACGCTGCCTTCGGGTGTGCCGACTCGACAGATGAAGCGCATGGCCGCGGCTCCCCGCTCAGGGAGCGTCCTCCAGGAGATGGCTCGTCAGTACGACCATGAGGGCGCGCTCGCTGGCCTCGGTCTGGGCCAGCCCGAGCACCATGGGGCGCTCGATCGTCAAGTTGAGGTTGGTGTGGATCAAGGGTCGCGGGTCATCGGCCGGGCCGGCTCCGACGATGAAATCCTGCAGCCGTAGCTGATGGGACGCGCTCAGGACGCCGAGCTCGAACTCGACCCGGTAGTCGCCCCCGAACTGATACGCGACGCGCTCGCCTTCCATCATCTCGAGCCCGGCCTGGGCCAGCAAGGTGAAGCTCTCGAAACGCAGCAGCTCGCCGAGCCGCCGCACCAGCTCCGCCGGCAGCTCCGGGCCCCGCCCTTCGGCCCCGGCCGCTCCCCCGGCGCGCACGATCTGGATCTCCAACCGCACGCGCCGCGGCGGCCGATCGAAGTCCCGCAGCCGCTCCGCGATCCGCCGCACCACGGCCGCCGTGTCGCGGATGACGAGCGTGTTCTCGCCGGGCTGGAGCTCCAGGGTGCCGCGCGAGGAGAGCAGATCCTCGACCTCGCCGATCGCCTCGCCGGCGGCCCGATGCCGGAGCGCGTAGATCTGCATCACGAGGCTCGGCGGCTGCGGCTGCGCGGGCTCCTGGAGCGCCGCCGACGGCGCGGCCAGGCCGGCGACGCAGGCCGAGATCCACAGGAGGGCGAGCCGGGAGCGGCGATGGGGCGGGGCAAGCCGGGACCACGGGTGGCTACACGTCCAGGGACTCATCCACGACCATCACGACCGAGAGGTCTTCGGCGCCCCACTCGTAGATCCGAGCCAACGGCCGGTCGAGCCCGTCGATGGCGCTGGCCACCGGTCCGGCCGGCCGCGGCGCCGCGCGCTCCCCGCCGCCCGAGCGGACGGCCGCGGCCCGGACGAGCTCGCCGGCGTGGCGGTCCACGACGGCCGGCAGCATCGCGAGGAGGGCCGCGAAGAAGGCCGCGAACGCCATCCGGCGGCGGGCTCCCGGGCGCGCGCCGGCGCCGCCGGCGCGCAGCCGGCCGGTCCGGCGCAGGGCCCGCACGGCGAGCCGGACAGCCTCGACCTCCTCGCCGCCGGCCGGCCAGGCCGCCGCCCCTTGGAAGGCGAGGGTCGGATCGATCGCCGCGGCCTCCCGGCGGCAGCTCGGGCAGCCGGCCAGGTGCTCCCGCGCCCGCTCCCACTCCCGCGGCACCGGCAGCTCCGGATCGAAGCGGTGCGCCAGCAGGCGGCGCCAGTCGCGGCAGCTCACGGGGCGGCCTTCCCGGACTCGGGCCCGCGGCCGACCGCGTATTCGGGATAGCGCGCCGCCAGCTCGCGGCGCAGGATCTTGCGGGCCGCGAAGAGGTGGTTGCGGACGGTCGAGGGCTGACAGCCCAGGACGTCGGCGACCTCGGCCGACGCCAGTCCCTCCACCTCGCGCAGCACGAAGACGGCCCGCTGGCGCTCGCTCAACGCCCCCGCGAGCTCGTGGAGGATCGCCGTGACCTCCCGGTCCTCGAGCTCGCCGACGCTGCTGCGACGCGAGTCGGCCAGGCGGACGAAGTGCGACCGCACGGGCTCGAGCTGCCGCTGGCGCGCGCCGCGCGAGCGGAGCAGGTCGATTCCGAGATTGGTGGCGATGCGGTAGAGCCAGGTGTTGGGGCTGAAACGCTCGTCGTAGCGCAGGCGATGCTCCCAGGCCCGCAGGAACGTCAGCTGCACGATGTCGCGGGCCTCCTCGCGATCCCCGACCAGGCGCCAGGCAAGCTGCAGCAGCGCCCCGCTCTTGCGCGCGATCAGCTCGTCGAGCGCCGGCTCGTCGCCCGCCGCCAGGGCCAGCAGCAGGTCGCGGTCCGAGAGCTCGGAGAGGCGGACGCGCTCCCGCGTGGAGGAATGGACGAGGGTCGGTGACTTCACGGCTGCTCGGTCTCGGGGGTCTCGGTCTTGTCTCGTGGGTCTCGGTCTCGCAGGTCCCGGTCGCGGGCGGCTCGCGGTTGGCGGCTTGCGGCTTGCTCTCGTGCGCCTGGCTCTTGTACGTCCCGGAGGCGGCGGGCGTCTAGCCTCCTCCGGCGGCCGTCCAGGTCGCCGCGCTTTCCGCGAGCCCGCCGGGCGCGCCGGGCAAGCTCCCTGGATTCAGGCGATTATACTCGCGGCGCGAACCGCGACCCGGCGATGTGGATCCTCTATCAGACCGCCCTGGCCCTGACCCTCGCCATGGCCGCACCGTTCCTGCTGCTGCGGCGCGGCGGGCACTATCTCGAGACTCTCGGGGGACGCCTCGGCCGCCACGCGGGAGCGGCCGTCAAACGGCCGCTGTGGATCCACGCCGTGTCGGTCGGCGAGGCCCGGGTGGGCGCCGCGTTCGCGCGCGGCCTGCCCGCCGCCTGGCCGCTGCTCGTCACCACGGTCACCCCGACCGGCCAGCAGCAGGCGCGGGCGATGTGCGGCGATCGCGCGGCGATCGCCTACCTGCCCTTCGACCTCGGGTTCGCCATCCGCCGGTTCCTCGACCGCTTCGAGCCCCGCGCCCTCGTCCTCGTCGAGGGCGACTACTGGCCCCTGCTGCTGCGCCACGTCCGCCGCCGCGGGCTGCCCGTGGTGGTGGTGAACGGCCGCGTCGGCGACCGCAGCTTCCGGCGCCTGCGGCGGGTCCGGCTCCTGGCCCGCGCGCTCTTGGGCCGCGTCGACCACTTCGCCGTGCAGACGGCCGAGGACCGCGACAAGCTGCTCGCCCTCGGCGTCGATCCCGAACGCCTCTCGGTCACCGGCAACCTCAAGTTCGACGCCCCCCAGCCCGAGCCCATCCCCGCGGTCGAGACGCTCCTGGCGGCCGGCGCCGGGCGGCGGCCGATCCTCGTTGCCGGCTCGACCATGGCCGGCGAGGAGGAACAGGTGCTGGCCGCCTTCGCGGCGGCCGGCGGCGGCCGCGCGGCGCTCCTGGTCCTCGCCCCCCGGCACCCCGAGCGCTGGCCGGAGGTCGCGGAGCTGGTCCGCCGCCGGGGACTCACCCTGGCTCGCCGCTCCCAGCTCGACCGCGGCGGCGCGCCCGCCGACGTCGTCCTGCTCGACAGTCTCGGCGAGCTCGCGGCCCTCTACCGCCTGGGCGCCGCGGCGTTCGTCGGCGGCAGCCTCGTTCCGAGCGGCGGCCACAATCCCCTCGAGCCGGCCGCGCACGGCGTCGCGGTGGCCGCGGGCCCGTCGATGGCCAATTTCCGCCACATGGCGGAGACGTTCGACGCGGCGGCCGCGTGGCGCCGGGTGGCCGACGAGGCGGAGCTCGCCGAGTTCTTCCGGGAGGCGATCGCCGGCAGCGGCGAGGTCGCCGCCATGGGGCGCCGCGGGCGCCAGCTCGTGCACGACCACCGCGGCGCCGCCGAGCGGACCCGCGGCGTCATCGCGCCGCTGCTCTCCGCGGCGATGTCCGGGCCGCCGCGGGAGACGACGCCGTGAGCGCCGGCGCGGCGCCGCGACCGTCCGGCTCGCCCTGGCAGTGGCTCTACGGCAGCGCCCACCGCTGGCGCCGGCGCTGGTTCCGCGACCGCCGCTCGCGGCTGCCGCGGCCGGTGATCAGCGTCGGCAACCTGCACTGGGGGGGCAGCGGCAAGACGCCGCTGACCGCGGCTCTCGCGGCCCGCCTCGTCGCCGACGGCTACCGGGTGGCGATCCTGTCGCGAGGGTACGGACGGCGCGATCGCCAGGTGCGGGTCGTCAGCACCGGCGAGGGACCGCTGCTGGGGCCCGGCCTGGCCGGCGACGAGCCGGTGCTGCTGGCCGGCGAGGTCCCGGGCGCCGCCGTCGTCGTGGCGCCGGACCGCGCGTTGGCGGGGCGCCACGCCATGGAGCGGCTCGACCCGCCGCCCGACGTCTTCCTGCTCGACGACGGCTTCTCCCATCTGCGGCTGGCCCGCGACCTGGACCTGCTCGTCCTGCCGGTCGAGGACCCGCTGGGCGGCGGCCGGCTGTGGCCCGGCGGCCGGCTCCGCGAGCCGCTGGCGGCGACGGCGCACGCCGACGCGATCGTCCTCATGGGCGGCTCCACGGAAGCGGCCGCGGAGCTCGCGGCGCTGCTGCGCGAGCACGGCTTCCGCGGCCCGGGCTTCGGCTGCGATCGCGCCTTCGGGCCACCCCGGCGGGTGACCGGAGAGCCTTTGGAGCCGGGAGTCCGCGTCTTCCTGGTGAGCGCCGTCGCCCGGCCGGGAGTCTTCGAGGCGGCCGTCCGAAAGCTCGACGTCGAGATCCGCGGCGCCCTCGTCTTTCCGGACCACCACGCCTATCCGGAGGCCTCGCTGCGCCAGATCGCCGCGGCCGTCGAAGGCAGCTCCGCGGAGACGGTCCTGACGACGGCCAAGGACCGGGTGAAGCTCCTCGGCCGGCTCGACCTGCCGCTGGCCGAGCTGCCGCTGCGCGCCGCGCCCGGCCCCGGCTTCTGGGAGTGGCTCGGCGACACGCTGGCGGAGCTCGCCCCGCGATGAAGGACGCCCCCGTCCTCCACGCCGGCGAGCTCGCCTTCTTCCAGCTCCTGCACGGCCTGGTCCGCGTCCTGCCCCACTCCGGCGCCCGCCGCCTCGGCCGCGCGCTCGGCGGCGTCGCCTACCTTCTCCTCGCGAGCCGCCGGCGGATCGCGCTCGCCAACCTCGAGCTCGCCATGCCGGAGCTCGACGAGCGCTCGCGGCACGACGTCGCCCGCGGCTCGTTCCGGCAGATGACCGCCCACGCGACCGAGCTCCTCTCCCTGGGGCGGTTCGACGCGGCGGCGCTGTGCCGCCGCTGGACGCTCGACGGCTGGGAGCACGTGACGGCCGCCACCTCGGGCTCGCGGGCCGCCTTCCTCATGACCGCCCACTTCGGCTACTGGGAGATGGTCGGCCAGGCGACGGGGCTCTACGCGCCGCCCGTCCTCGCGCTCGTGCGGCCGCTCGACAACCCGCGGCTCGACCGCCGGCTGGCCGCCCTGCGGACCCGCTTCGGCCTGCGGCTCATCCACAAGCATGGCGCCGCCCGCAGCCTCGTGCGCAACCTGCAGGCCGGCGGCCGGCTGCTCGTTCTGCTCGACCAGAGGGTCGCACCGCGCGACGCGGTGGTCGTGCCCTTCTTCGGCCGGCCGGCGCGCACGAGCAGCCTCATCGCCCGCCTCGCGTTGAAGCATCGCACCCCCGTCGTGCCGGTCTACGCCTACCCCGCCCCCGGCGGGCGCTACCGCGTCGTGGCGCGCCCCGCCATCGCCCCGGAAAGCGACACCGCCGACCCGGTCCGCGACCTCACGGGGCGCTGCGTCGCCGCGGTCGAGACCGAGATCCGCCGCCGGCCGGATCTGTGGCTGTGGATGCACGACCGGTGGAAGATGACGTGAGCGCGACCCGCAGCCTCGTCTACGCGCCCAACTGGGTGGGCGACACCGTCATGGCGCTGCCGGTGCTCGCGGCGCTGGCGGCAGCCGGCCGGGCCGTCGACGTCCTCGCCCGCCCTCACCTCGTGCCGCTCGTCGGCCTGGCGGCCGGAGCCGCGGGAGCCCTCAGCCGCGGCGACGACCGGACCACGCTGGCGGCGATGCGGGCGGGGGGCTACGACGAAGCGGTCCTGCTGCCCAACTCGTTCCGCTCGGCCTGGCTCGCCCGCCGGGCCGGCATTCCGCGGCGCTTCGGCTACCGCGGCGGCTTCCGCGGCCCGCTGCTCGCGCCCGCCGTGCCCCGCGCCGGCGGCGCGGTCCGCCACCAGACCGCGGACTATGCCGAGCTGCTCGCCGCGATGGGCGTGCCCTCCCCGGAGGACTGGACGCCGCGCCTGGCGCTCGGCGCCACCGAGCGCGAGCGCGGCCGCCAGCTGCTCGCCCGGGCCGGCATCGACCCGGCCGCGGGACCCGTGGTGGGGGTCTTCCCGGGCGCCGAGTTCGGCGCCTCCAAGCGGTGGCCGCGCGAGCACTTCGCGGACGCGATGCGGGAGCTGCGGCGCCGCCATCGCGACCTGCAGCTCTCGATCCTCGCCGGACCCAAAGAGGTTTGGCTCGCCGTCCGCCTGCACGAGGAGACCGGCAAGATCCACCCCGTGATCGGCCCCGACCTCGACCTAGGAGAGCTCGCCGCCGTGCTCGCCGCCCACCGCGCGCTCCTGACCAACGACTCGGGTCCCATGCACCTGGCCGCGGCCCTCGGCGTCCACTGCGCCGCTCTCTTCGGTCCCACCGACCCCGCCCGCACCGCGCCGAGCGGCGCCGGCCACGAGGTCCTCTACGGCCACCGCTGGTGCTCCCCCTGCTTCCGCCGCCGCTGCCCCCTCGGCCACCACCGGTGCATGACCGACCTGCCCGCCACCGCCGCAGTCGCCGCAGTCGAGGCGGGGCTTTAGACCTGCCCGCCGGCACCGCGATCGGGCTGCCCGGCCGGCTCGAGCTCGAACAGCGGGTCGCCGCGGTCGACGGCCTGGCCGGGGGTGACGTGGAGCTTGGCGATGACGCCGGCCTGCTCGGCCTGGATCTCGTTCTCCATCTTCATGGCCTCGAGCACCAGGAGCCCCTGGCCGGCCGTGACGGCTTCGCCCTCGGCGACGAGGACCGAGACCACCCGGCCCGGCATGTAGGCCGCCACGCGCTGCCGTCCGGTGCCGCCCTGCTTCTCGTGCGCCACCTCCGCCAGTTGGGTCAGCGGGTCCTGCACCTGGACCGTCGCGGCGCCGGCCGTGGTCGTCACCTCGTAGCGGTCCTCCCCGAGACTGCGCACCGACACCTCGTACTGCCCGCCGTCGACGAGCAGGCTGCGGACTCCATTGGCCGCCTCGGCGGACAGGATGACGTAGCTCTGGTCGCCGATCTGCAGCTGGTACTCGGCTCCGCGCCGGTCGATCTTGACCTTGGTGTCGCCGTCGGCGTGCTTGACGATGAGCTCCATCACGTCCCCCGAAGAGCCTCGCGGCGCCCGGCTCCGCGCCAGTGATCGCGCCGGCCGCGCGCCAGCGACCGCGCGGCGCGCCGGCCGTGGCGATCGAGATGCTCGAGCGCCGCGGCGATCGTCGTGAGCTCGCGCTGGAGCGCGGACCGGGTCGGCGTGAGCTCGCCGGCCGCCAGCTTGCGATCGAGCATGTCGTTGTCGACCACGCCGCGCCGGAAATCCGCGTCGGCCAGCAGCGCCCGGAAGAGCGGCGCCGTCGTCCGGATCCCTTCGATCCGCAGCTCCGAGAGGGCGCGGTCGAGGCGCTCCATCGCCTGGCCGCGATCGGCGCCCCAGACGACGAGCTTGGCCAGCAGCGGATCGTAGTGGATCGTCACGGCCTCGCCCTCGTAGACCCCGCACTCGTTGCGCACCCCCGGGCCCTGGGGCAGGCGCAGCCGCTCGATCCGCCCCGGCGAGGGCGCGAAGTTCCGGTACGGGTCCTCGGCGTAGAGCCGGACCTCGAAGGCGTGGCCCCTGATCTCGACGTCGTCGAGCTCCTCGGCCAGCGGCCGGCCCTCGGCGATGGCCAGCTGCCAGCGCACGAGATCGATCCCGGTGACCATCTCGGTGATCGGGTGCTCCACCTGCAGCCGCGTGTTCATCTCGAGGAAGAAGAAGTCGCCGTCCGGAGCGAGGAGGAACTCGACCGTCCCGGCGTTGGCGTAGCCCACCGCCGCCGCCGCCCGCACCGCCGCCTCGCTCATCCGACGCCGGAGAGGGGCGTCGACGGCGGGCGACGGGGCCTCCTCGACGACCTTCTGATGGCGGCGCTGCAGCGAGCAGTCCCGCTCGCCCAGGGAGACGACGTTGCCGTGCTCGTCGGCCAGGATCTGGATCTCCACGTGGCGCGGCCGCTCGACGAGCTTCTCGAGGTAGACGGCGTCGTCGCCGAAGCTCGCCCGCGCCTCGGAGCGCGCCGCCCGGTAGGCCGCGGCGAGGCCGTCGGCGTCGCGCACCAGCCGCATGCCCTTGCCGCCGCCGCCCGCGGCCGCCTTGAGCATCACCGGATAGCCGATGGCGGCCGCGGCCGCCGCGGCCTCGGCGGGCGAGGCGAGCGGATCCTCGCCGCCCGGCACGACGGGCACGCCGGCCGCGATCATCAGCCGCCGGCTCTCGATCTTCGAGCCCATCGCCGCCATCGCCGCGGGCGGCGGACCGATGAACTTGACGCCCGCGGCGCCGCACAGCGCCGCGAAACGGGCGCTCTCGGCCAGGAAGCCGTAGCCGGGGTGGATCGCGTCGGCGCCGATCTCGCGGGCCAGCTCGACGATCGCCTCCGCCCGCAGATAGCTCTCGGCCGACGGCGCGGGCCCGATCCGGTGGGCCTCGTCGGCCAGCAGCACCGGCAGCGACGCGCGGTCGGCGTCGGAGTAGACGACGGCGCTGCGCCTGCCGAGCTCGCGCAGGGCGCGCAGCACCCGCACGGCGATCTCGCCGCGATTGGCGATCAGGACCTTCTCGAGCACCTTGGGTCGGTCGGCCATGAGGCCCCTGTCCAGGAACGGCCGCCAGCGGGACGACGTCGGTGATTCTAGCAGGCGGAGCGGGCGGCGGCGGGGCGCGGCTCCCTCTGCCGGGGCCAATCCCGGAATCCAAGCCAGGCCAGCGCCACCGCCGCGAGCAGGGCGAGCCCGAGCGCCGCGTGCCACGGCCGGCGGTCGACGGCGATCCGCACCGTGTGCTCGCCGGCCGGCAGCTTCACCCCCATGCGGTACAGATTCGCCGCGTAGAGCGCCGCGGGCTCGCCGTCGATCGTGGCGCGGTAGATGGGCAGGTGGGTGCGCTGCACCACCAGCACCCCTTCGTCCGGCGCGCTCACTGCGATCTCGAGCGACTCGTCCGTCTCCCGGATCAGGCGGGCCGTGCCGCGGCGTCCCTCGAGCGGCTCGTGGGCGCCGGCGAGCACCACCGCCGAGCGGTGGTCGAAGCCCGGGCTGAGCAGCGAGGTGAGGGCCACGTTGAGGTTCTCCGAGCCGCGGACCCGGCCGACGACCTGGACGTGCGGCGTCGGGTCGACCACCTTGTAGACGTGCAGCTCCCCGCCCACGGTGGGCCGGCGGTGCACGAGCTCGGCGTAGGCCAAGGCCGCGGGGTCGAGCTCGCGCTCGAGCAGCAGGTACTCGATCCCGAAGATCTGCAAGAGCCGCATCCGGCGCTCGTCCTCGTACCCGGGCATCAGGTGGACCACGGCCCGGGTGAGGAACGAGTCCAGCCCCTCGGGCGAGAGGTTGAGCTCGTAGCGCAGCCCGGCCTGGACGCCGAAGGCCGGGTGCAGATCGGCGTGCATCTGGCGCTCGCGCCACAGGAGCCTGGCGTCCGGATAGAGGCTCACCTTGATGCTCACGGGGCCGAAGAGCTGCATGTTGCCGCCGTGAACCACTCGCGAGCCGGGCGGCACCCAGGCCCGCAGCTCCTGGACCTCGAGGTAGGCCGCCCGCACGTCGGTCGCGAAGGCCGGCCGCAGCAGGAAGAGCTGGCTCGCCGCGTGGGCGACGAGGAGGCACAGCGCCGCCAGGCGCGGCCGCCGCCGGCCGGCTCGGAGAGTGAGGAGATAGAGAGCGATCAGCAGCAAGCTCAGGAAGCAGGAGCCGGCCCAGCGCAGCCGCTCGGCGCTGACGAAGGCGTCCTTGAAGGTCTCCGGGACGAATCCGCGGCTCCAGGCGTCCACGGCCTGCGGGAAGAGGCTCATCACCCCCCAGGCGACGAAGTAGAGCCCGCCGAGGAGCCCCAGAGGGAGCAGCAGCCGGCGCCGCCCCGCGGCCTCGAAGAGGCGGCCGAACGCCAGCCCGCAGAGCACCGCCGAGCCGAGGGCCGTGGCGCTCCACAGCTTCGCCGGAATGCGCAGAAGCGAGGCCCCGGGCAGCTTCGAGAGCGCGACCACGATGGGGTTGACCTCGCCCAGCGCCAGGAAGAGGCTCACCGCGACCAGGCCCCAGGCCCACGCCAGCGTGCGCCGGCCGTCGGCGCGCGCCGCGGCCATGAGGGCGAGGACGAGCACCCCGGGGTAGAGCGTGAAGAAGAGCGGCACCTGGTTGGCGTGGTGGGCCTGGCCCCAGTAGTTCATGTCGGGGCGGCCGAAGAAGAACGGGACGAGGAGCTCGAGGGCGTCGATCGGGCGCCAGCCTCCCACCGTCGCGAGATCGACGCCGAAGCCCCAGAAGCCGCGATAGGTGAAGCTGAGCATGCGCACGAACTCGACCCACTGGGGGGCGCTCAAGCCCGTGCCGATGGCCACCGCGCCGGCGGCGCTCCACCAGGGATAGCGGCGGCCGTGGCGCAGGAGCACCAGGGCGGCGGCCGCCGCCAGGCTCACCGCCGCCGTCATCGGGTCGCCGCCGAGGATCATCAGCGCCCAGAGCACCGCCACCGCCACGAAGCCCCTCCTGCGGCGGGCGGGCTCGGCGAGCCGGACGCTCGCGGCGGCGAGCGCCGGCGCCAGCGTCACGGGAGCGACCAGGTTGTAGAGGTTGAGCGTCGCCAGGTAGTAGCCGCTCGTGACGTAGACCACGCCGACGGCCCAGGCCGCCTCGCGCCGCATGCCCAGGGCTCGCCCGAGCCAGAAGCCGGCGAACGGAGCCACCAGCCAGTGGAGCCAGAAGTGGGCGTTCATGGCCCACAGGGTCTCGGCGAAGAGGAACAGGACGTTGTCCGGGTAGAGCGGCACCGTGTTGGGATTGGCGAGATGGGCCTGACCGCCGCCGCGGTACATGTCGACGAGCGGCAGCTCGCCGGCCCGCATCGCCTGGGCCTGCGCCCACTTCATCTCGTAATGGGTGTTGAGGACGTCGCGCAGGTAGAGCGTCCGGGCGCCCGAGATGAGCGGCAGGGCGATCGCCACGAGCAGGAGCATGACCGGGGCGACCCACAGCAACGCGAAGCGCCACCCCGCCGCGCGGCCCGCCCCTTCGTCTTCCCTCGCGCCGCGTAGAATGGTCGTCATGTTGCTCGGCCTGCTCGGTGCGCTGCGCCCCGCCCAGTGGACGAAGAACGTGTTCGTCTTCGCTCCGCTCGTCTTCGCCGAGGCCCTCGCTCACCTCCCGTCGGTGAAGCGGACCGCCTGGGCCTTCCTGTCGTTCTGTCTCGCATCGAGCGCCGTGTACCTCTTCAACGACATCCAGGATCGCGCCGAGGACCGCAAGCACCCGCTGAAGCGCAGCCGGCCGTTCGCCGCCGGTACCGTGCCGGTCTCCCTCGGTGTCCTCGCCGCTCTCGCTCTTGCCGCCGGGAGTCTACTAATTGCGAGCCGGCTCAACCGATCCGTCGCCCTCGTCGTCGCCCTCTACCTCTTCCTGAACCTGCTCTACAGCGTCGGGCTCAAGCGGGTGGTCATCCTGGACGTGCTGATCATCAGCGTCGGCTTCGTGCTCCGGGTCCTTGGCGGCGGCGAGGCCATCGAGGTCGAGGTCTCGTCGTGGCTCCTGACCTCGACGATCTTCGTCTCCCTGCTGCTGGCGCTGTCCAAGCGGCGCCACGAGCTGATCCTGATGTCCGGCGAGGCCGCCGACCACCGGCCCGTCCTCGGTCAGTACAGCGCCCCGTTTCTCGATCAGATGGTCAACGTCGTGACGGCTTCGAGCGTCCTCTCCTACGCCCTCTACGCCGCGGCGCCGGACACGATCGCCCGCTTCGGCGGCCGCGAGCTGGTCTACACCGTGCCGTTCGTTCTGTTCGGGATCTTCCGCTACCTCTACCTGATCTACCAGCAGCGGACCCCGCGCAACCCGACCGAGGCCCTCTTGCGGGACGGCCCGTTTCTCGCCAATCTGGCGCTCTGGGCGGGGGCGGTCCTGTGGATCGTCTACGTCTCGTGAGGCGCTCGCGGGCGCTCGCTGGCGGCCCGCTCCTGCTCCTGCTCCTGCTCGCCTGCCGCGCCGAGCGGCCGGCCGCCCCCGCGCCGCTGTCGGAGGCCGCGGGCTGGCTGCAGGCCTACCTGCGCCTCGACACGACGAACCCTCCCGGCGGCGAGCGTGCGGCCGCCGAGCTGCTGGCGGGAGTCCTGGCCGAAGCCGGCGTCGACCACGAGCTGCTCGACGCCGGCGACGGCCGCCCCTCCCTGTGGGCGTTCCTGCCGCCGACCGAGCCCGCGGCGGGGGCGCAGACCCTGCTCATGCTCCACCACATGGACGTCGTGCCCGCCGGCCCGTCCTGGCGCGCGCCGCCCTTCGGCGGCGAGGTCCGGGAGGGCGAGCTGTGGGGGCGCGGCGCGATCGACGCGAAGAGCCTCGGCGTGGCGCAGCTGGCCGCCCTGGTGGCGCTCGCTCGCGAGGGCGGGCCGCGGCGGCGCGGCGTCGCCCTGTTTGCCGCCGCCGACGAGGAGCGCGGCGGCCGCCTCGGCGTCGAGCGCTGGCTGACGCTGCGCCCGGAGCTTCTGGACGGCGTCGCGGCGGTCGTCAACGAAGGGGGCAGCAACCGTGGCTTCGGGGGACGCCTGCACTGGTGGGGTATCGAGGTGGCGCAGAAACGGCCCTTGTGGATCGAGGCCACGGCCGGCGATCCGGCGGCCCTGGTCGCCGGCCTGCGGCGCCTCGTCGACCTGCCTCCGAGCTGGCGCGTCTCGCCGGCGGTCCGGTTCACGTTCGGAGAGCTCGCGCCCCACTACAACGACCACTGGCGGGCGATCTTCCTCGACCTCGATCGCTTCGTGCTCCCGGGCGGGCCGACGGTCCAGCTGCTGCCCGGCATGGCCACGTTCTTCCTCGACTCGCTTCAGGCCAACGAGCTCGAGGTCCTCCCGGACGGCCGCGGGCGGGCGAGGATCGACGTTCGCCTGCTTCCGGACAGCGACGCCGGTGCGTGGCTGCCCCGGATCCGCGGCCTCCTCGGGCCGGCGATCGAGGTCGAGGTCCTGCTCTCGGCCCCCGCCGTGGAGGCCAGCCCCTGGGACGGACCCTGGGTCGGCGCTCTCACCCGCGTCCTCGGCCCCGTCGCCCCGGTGGTGCCGCAGATGGGGGCCGGCATCACCGACTCGCGGTTCTTCCGCGAGCGCGGCGTGCCGGCCTACGGCCTGTCGCCCTTCATCCTCGACGGGGAGCTGATGCGCACCATCCACGGCCGCGACGAGCGCATCCCGCTCGCCGAGCTCGAGCGCGGCACCGCTCGCATGACCGAGCTCGTGGCGCTGTGGGCGCGCGGCGCCCATTGACGGCGGCTCAGCTGACGGCGGCTCAGCCGACGGCGGCTCGGCCGACGGCCGCTCAGCGGGCCGCGAGGGGCGGCGAGTCGGCGACCTCGTAGAGTCGCCACACGCCCCCCTCCGTCACCGGCTCGAGCTCGGGCAGGGCGCGCATCCGCTCGTGCGCCGCCTCGTCGCCGCTGACGAGGGCGAAGTCGAAGAACGCGAAATCGCGGCGCCGGACTCTCTTCGGGAACCACTCGAGGCCCCACGTCCACCGCACGCGCCCGGGATCCTCGTACACGACGAGACTGGGCGCGAAGTAGCCGAAGGAGAAGTTCAGCTCGCCGCCGCGCACGGCCTGGGCCCAGGCAAAGGTCTGGATGAAGGGCTGCCCGTAGAGCAGCCTGCTGGTGGCGACGTAGCTCAGCCCGACGACCCGCGGCTCCTCGGGCAGGGCCGCGAGCGCCGCGGCGAGACCGCCGAGCTCGGTGCGCTCGAAGCGGCGCCAGGTGGCCGTCGTCACGACCATCAGGGTGGCGAGCAGGGCGATCGCCAGCGCGCGGCGCAGGGGGCGGCGCAGCAGCGGCCGGTCGACCGCCAGCAGCAGGGACGTGATGGCGAAGGGCAGCCATCGCGTGCTGAACCGGATCGTGTTGGAGAACTTGTACGGCAGGAACAGGTAGAGCCCGAAGAGCAGCACGGCGAGCGCCGCGAAGTAGGGATCGCAGCCCCAGGCGCGGCTCTTGCGATGCGCGACGATCGCGGCCGCGGCCCAGGCGAGGGCGCCGAAGACGACGATCGGCTCGATCGGGTGCCGCACGCCGCCGAGCGCGGCGAGCGCGAAGAGCTCGGGATGGAGCCGCAGCGGCGGCGCCACGGTCCACTCCGGGGGGCTCGTGAAGTCGCTCGCGCGCAGGAACGCGAACCAGATCGCGGCGGCGACGACGACCGGCGCCAGCCCCACCGCGCGCCACAGGAGATCGCGCGGCGACCGGCGGCTGATGGCCGCCTCGACGGCGAGCCACGCGACCCCGAGCGCGAACCACAGCGCGTGCGACAGATACAGCAGCGCGGCCGCCGCGAAGTAGAGCGCCGCCGTCCGCCAGCGGCCGGGCTCGTCCTCCCGCCGCCGCCGGGTCAGGACGAACCACACGAGGAACGCGATCCAGCCCGAGATGAAGTTGAGGAAGCCCCAGTAGAGCTGGCCGTGGAAGAGGAAGGCGGTCGCCAGGACGAGCGCCGCGATCGGCCGGTCGTACTTGGCGCCGACCCAATGGAGGGCCGCCGCCTGCAGCAGCACCAGCAGGAGCACGCCCACCCGGCCGGCGGCGACCGGCGGCAGCAGCACCCACGGGATCGCCAGGAGACCGTAGACCAGGCCATAGGGCGTCCACCACTGGATGCGCAGCGGGCCGTCCGGATCGGCCCACGCCCGCGCAAAGAGCCGCAGCTGCCCGAGATGCTGCGGCAGATCGGTGCTGGGGACGAAGTCGACCGTCAGGAACGGCAGGGCGACGAGCGCCAACGCGGCGCCGGCCCAGATCCACCTGCGTTCGGTCCCCGGCATCTCGACCTTCCTTGCGGCTGGTGATCGATTTCGCCCACAATGCCACGGCGACGATGGGCAGAAGATTACTCGAAGCCTCGCCCTCGCCGGCATCGGAGCCGCGGCGGGACCGACGCCACCGGCGGGCCGCGCGCGCTCCCGGCGCCCGCCGCGACCGCCGAAGGACACCCGGCAAGACCGTCGCGGGACTCCCAGGATGACGAGACTCAGGCTCTACTGCTTGGCGGCGCTGTGCGGCGGGCTCCTGATGGCGCTCGAGATCCTCGCCAGCCGGATCATCGCTCCCTACTTCGGCAACAGCGTCTACATCTGGGGCTCGATCATCAGCGTCTTCCTCGCCGCCCTGGCGCTGGGCTACGCCTGGGGCGGCAGGATCGCCGACCGCCACCCCGATCTCGAGGTCCTCGGACGCCTGATCGTGCTCGCCGGCTTCTGGCTGCTGGCGCTGCGGCTGGGGGGAACCCGGGCCGCCGAATGGCTCGCCGACGCGACCTCCGGGTCGCCGGCCGGCACCCTGGTGACCGCCAGCCTGCTGTTCGGGCCCCCGAGCCTGCTCTTCGGCACGGTGTCGCCGTTCGTCGTCCGGCTCGCGGCCCGGGACTTCGCGCGCCTCGGCGACACGGCGGGCCGGCTCTACGCGGTCTCGACCCTGGGCTCTCTGGCCGGCACGCTGCTGTGCACCTTCGTCGCGATCCCCGCCTTCCCGGTCCCGGCCATCCTGGCGGCACTGACGGCGGGGACGGCAGGCACCGCGCTCGTGGCCCTCGCCGCGCCGCGACGGCCGGGCTACGCGACCGTCGCGGCGGCACTGCTCCTCGTCGCCGGCCTCTCCTTCCGTGGCGCGCCGGCGCTCGGCCGCGGCGAAGTCGTCGCCGTCCACAGCTCTCCGTACCAGACGCTCGAGGTGGTCGAGCGGGCCGGCGTGCGCTCGATCCGCAGCGATCGCGTCACCCAGTCGGCGATCCACATGGCCGACGGCAGCGTGGCGGCGGCCTACGCCCACTACGCGGCGGCCGCCTTCCTCGTGCACCCGGCGCCCCGGCGCGCCCTGGTGATCGGCATGGGCGGCGGCCTCGTCGCCCGGCCGTGGCGGCGGCTGGCGCCGGAGCTCGAGGTCGATTTCGTCGAGATCGACGCCGTCGTGCCGCGGATCGCGCAGCAGTACGGTTTCTGGACCCCCCATCCGCGCGACCGCGTCCACATCGCCGACGGCCGGCAGTTCCTGCGCCGCAGCGCCGAATCGTGGGATCTGATCTACGTCGACGCCTACATCGGCCTCGCCGTGCCCTTCCATCTGACGACCCGCGAGTTCTTCGCCCTCGCGGCCGCGCACCTCGAGCCCGGAGGAGTGCTGGCCGTCAACCTGGCCGCCGGGCTCGAGGACCCCTTCTCGCGCTCGCTGCTCCATACGGTGCGCCGCGCCTTCCGCTCCACCGTCGTGATCGGGGTCCGCGGCGCCGGCAACGTCCTCGTGCTGGCGAGCGCCGGCGGCCCGTCGCTGCCGGAAGCGATCCGCCGCCGGGCCACGGAGATCGACGACTCCGGACTGCGGATCCGCCTCGCGGAGATCGCCGGCGACGTCCTGCAGTGGGACTACGAGACGGCGGACCTCGTCGAGCTCTCCGACGACTACGCGCCGGCCGAGCACCTCGTGGTGCTGGGGAATCGCGACTTCGACCTCGCGGTGGTCGCTCCGCAGCCGTCGCGCTAGCCGACCTCAGGCCTCGAACTCGGCCAGCGCCCGGCCGACGGCCGCGACCTCCTCGTCGGTCAGCTCCGCGAACATGGGCAGGCAGAGCACCCGGCGGGCCACGTCCTCGGCGACTTCGAGGGCCGGCGGCGCGCCGAGATGGGCGAACGCCGGCTGGCGGTGCAGCGGCTCGGGATAATGCGTGGCGCTGCCGATGCCGCGGCCGGCGAGGAACGCCTGCAGGGCGTCGCGGCGCTCGCAAAGCACCGTGAACTGATGCCACACCGGGGTCGCGTCCCGGGGCTCCGGCAGGGCCGTCACCTCGCGCGCCCCGGCGAGGTGCTCGCGATAGCGCGCGGCCACCTGCCGCCGCCGCTCGTTGTCCCCGGCGAGCAGCGGAAGGCGGCAGTTGAGCACCGCGGCCTGGAGCGCGTCGAGCCGGCTGTTGCCGCCTACGAGCTCGTGGTGGTAGCGCGCCGTCGCCCCGTGGTTGGCCAGCAGCCGCACCCGCCGCGCCAGCTCCGGATCGTTCGTGGTGACGGCGCCGCCGTCGCCGAAGCAGCCCAGGTTCTTCGACGGATAGAAGCTCCAGGTCGCCAGGCTGCCGAAGCCGCCCACGGGCCGTCCCCGCCAACGGGCTCCGTGCGCCTGGGCGGCATCCTCGATCAGCCAGAGCCCGCGGCCGGCGCACAGCTCGCCGGCCGCGTCGAGGTCGAAGGGATTGCCGTAGAGATGCACGCCGATGACGCCCACCGTGCGGCTGGTCAGCCGGCGCGCGACGTCTTCGAGATCGAGGTTGAGGCTGTCCGGCCGAACGTCGGCGAAGACCGGAGTCGCGCCGGCCAGCAGGACGGCCGCGGCCGTCGCGACGAAGGTGAAGCCCGGCACGACGACCTCGTCGCCCGGACCGACGCAGTGAGCGCGCAGGGCCAGGACCAGCGCGTCCGTGCCGTTGGCCACCCCCACGCAGTGCTCGACCTCGTGGTCCTCGGCGAACGCGCGCTCGAACTCCCGCACCTCCTCGCCGCCCACGAACGCGGTCGCGGCGAGCAGCCGGCGCCAGCGGCGGTCGAGCTCGCTCTCGATGCGCGCTACCGCGCGGCCGAGGTCGAACATCGGGACGGGCTGCGCATCGCGGTTCACGGCCGCACCTCCTCGCGGGTCCACGGGGTCGAGTAGATCGCCAGCCGGTCGCCGCCCAGGGCGATGTTGCCGGGGACGGAGAACTCCCGGATCGGACGGAACGAGCCGTCGGACGCGAGGAGCCCGGGGAACCAGCTCGGAAACACCACGAGGTAGTCCGGCCGCACGCGGTCGAGATAGGCCCGGATCCCCTCCTCCCAGCGGCCGCCCGCGGCGACCGCGGCTCTCGTGTAGCGATGCACCTCGGGAGTGACGATGCCCGCGAGATCGAAGATCCGGTGCTCGGGCAGCAGGTACTTGATCGCCCCGATGTCGTTGACCGCCAGGCTGGCGCCGGCCGGCAGCCGCGGGGCGAGCCAGCGCGCCGCCGCCACGTCGCCATCCTCGATGTCGCGGACGCTGCGCACGTACTGACCCGCGGTCGTGACGAGGTGTCCGACGGTGGGCCAGGCGATCACGAGGCCCGCCGCCGCCAGCGCCAGGCGCCCCGCGCGCCCGCGGGGCGTGGCGCGGGCCGCGCCGGCGAGCGACAGGCCCAGGCAGCCGAGGAGGATCACGAAGGGGAAGAGCGGATAGTGGTAGCGCCCGAAGTTGCCGACGAGAGCGCCGCCCGGGGAGGAAAAGCAGGAGTAGGCGAGGGGAAGCCCGCACACCCACAGCGCGGGCAGGAGCCCGGAGTCGCGGTCGCCCCCCGCCCGCCGCGCCAGGGCCACGACGCCGGCCCCGGCGAGGAGGGTCATGTAGGGCTGAGCCCGGAACAGGATCCCGAGAACCGTGTGCAGGTACCGCAGGCTGGGCAGGAGGCCGCGCACCCCGCCGCTCTTGGCCGCGAAGGTCGTCGGCAGCAGCGAGCCCGAGACCGAGAGGTTGAAGAGCGCCACCGGCGCGAGCACGATCGCCGCCAGAACCAGGCCCGCCCAGGCTCCCGCGAGCCCGTCGCGCCAGCGGCCGCGCACCGCCACGGCCCGGTCGAGCACCGCCAGCGCGAGGAGCAGGAGACCCTCCGGGCGCGCGAGCGCCGAGAGCGCGAAAAGCGGCAGCGAGAGCGCGACGCCCCTCGGGGCCGCGCGGTCCTGCACGTGGCATCGCGTCGCGGCCAGCGAGAGCAGCACGAAGAGGGGCACCTCGAGACCGGAGACGGCCGACCACACCATCGGCCCGGTGAGCGCGTAGAGCGCCGCGCCGAACGCCGCGAGCCCGCGGCCGAGCCCGAGGTCGCGACCGAGGCCGTAGAGGACGGGGATCCCGGCCGCGAAGACGACGATGCCCAGCGCCTGCACCCGGGCCACGGGCGAGCCCGGCAACGGCTCCAGCAGGGAGACGAGCGCCGTCCACAGCGGCGCGGTGGAGCCCGCGACCAGCTCGCCCGGCTCGAACGCCAGCCCGTGGCCGGCGGCGAGGCTGCGCGCGAACTGGAGGTGGATCCAGCTGTCGTCGAGCGGCAGCCCGAGGCGGCGCAGGGCTCGCCAGCCGGTCGCGACGTAGGCGATGGCCAGCGCCGCGCCGGCGAGGGCCAGGAGCCTCGCCGCCCGGTCCTCGGCGGGCGCACCGCCGCGCCCTGCGCTGGTTGTCGTCATGGCGGATCCGTACAATACCCGACCGCGGAGCCCGCGGCCGCTCCCGGCCCGCCCCGCCGCGGCCTCGCCGTGTCCGGATACACGCCATTCCAACGCCAGCACCGCCGCGCGGCACGGTGGGCGCTCTATTCGAGCTTCGCGCTGAGCGGCCTCGCGGTCTTCGCCGTCACCCACAGCTTCAGCCGGAAGCTGGGCACCCTCGAGGAGCAGAGCGGCACCCGCGAGGAGTGGGAGGCGCGCCCCGAGGTGGAGCTGCTGCGCCGCTACGTCCGCATCGACACCACCGAGCGCGAGATCGAGGGCGCCCGCTTCCTCGCCGAGGAGCTGCGCCTCATGGGTCTCGAGCCGGTCCTCGAGGAGCTCGGCGACGGCCGCGCCAACCTGTGGGCGATCCTCGAGGGCCGCCGCCGCGAGGCGATCGTGCTGCACAACCACATCGACGTCTTCCGGGTGCTCGAGCCCGAGGCGTGGGCGTTCGAGCCGTTCGGCGGCGAGATCGAGCCTCCCTTCCTCTACGGGCGCGGCGCCTTCGACATGAAGAGCCTGGCGATCGCGCAGCTCCTGGCGCTGCGCGCGCTGGCGGCGCGACCCGAAAGGCCGGAGCGCTCGGTCATCTTCCTCGCCACCGCGGACGAGGAGAGCGGCAGCCGCCTGGGAACGCGCTGGATCCTGCGCGAGCATCCCGAGCTCGCCGAGCGCTTCGATCTCGTCCTCACCGAGGGCGGCGTCGTCGAGCCGGTCAGCGTCTCCGAGATCAAGTACTGGGGTATCGAGGCCGGGCAGAAGCGCTTCGCGGCCGGCGAGGCCTGCTTCCGCAGCCGCGCCCCGCTGGACTGGCTCTTCAAGGAGCTCTATCGCCGGCAGCGCGAGCTCGGCACGCCGGTCCTCACGCCGGAGGTCCGGGACTTCCTGCGCACCTACGCGCCCACCCGCGAGGAGAAGTGGTTCCGCCGCATGCTCGGATCCCTGCTCCAGGGGGAGGCCAACCCGACCCACTTCCAGGTCTTCCCGGCCTATCTGCGGTCGCTCTTTCTCAACGAGATCGTGCCCTTCCCCGTCGAGCGCACCGCCGACGGCGGCTACCGGCTGCCGATGATGGCCCATCTGCTGCCGGGCGCCGACGCCGACCGCGTCTTCGCCGAGCTCCTGCCACCCTGGTTGACGCACGGCCTCGACGTGCGCTTCGACGAGCCGCTCGGCGCCGCCGGCGGCAGCTCGACCACGTCGGCCGACTTCCGGATTCTCGAAGAGTCCCTCGCCGCGGCCCATGCCGGCACTCCCGTCGGGCCGTACTTCCTGTCCTGGAGCGCCACGGACGCTCGCTTCTTCCGCCAGCGCGGGGTGGCGTCCTACGGCTTCTCGCCGTTCCTCGTCTTCAGCATCGAGTCCTACCGCGCCGACACGCGCAACGAGCGGATCAACCTGCCCGGCTTCGTCGCCGGCGTCGAGGTCTACGTCGAGACCGTCCGCCGGCTGGCCGACGCCGCCCGCCCGGCTCCGGCGGAGGCCGCCGCGCGCTGACGGATGTCGCCGGGCTGTGACAGATATTGTCAGGCGGACTGACGCTGCATGCCATGATCCGGGCTCGCGGGCAGCCCTCAAGTCTCTTGTCGTCAGGGATTTGACCTCTGGCACGCCGCCTGCAAACCAGGGCGGCGAGCGGTAGAACCTACAAACCCCAGGGAGGAAGACAGAATGATCAATTACCTCAACCGCAAGCGCAGCCAGAAGGGTTTTACCCTCATCGAGCTGCTCATCGTCGTGGCGATCATCGGGATCATCGCGGCGATCCTCATCCCCAACCTGCTCGACGCCCTGCAGAAGGCCAAGCAGAAGCGGACGGTAGGCGACGTGCGCAACGTCGGCGCGGCCTGGTTCTCCTGGCTGACCGACCAGGTCGGCGCGGCCGCGGCCGGCGCCCAGACCTACAACTTCGCCTTCGGCACCACGCTCACGGCGGAAGAGCTGCAGAGCACCCTGTTCCCAAGCACGACCTTCTTCTACATCCAGACGGTGCCCAAGTTCGACGGCTGGGGCAACCTCTACGAGTACCGCCTGGCCGCGACGCTGCTCGGCGCCCAGGTGATGGGCATCCGCAGCCCCGGCCGCAACGACGCGTTCGAGACCGACCTGTACCCGGTCGGGCCGTTCATCGCCACGGACTACGACGAGGACATCGTCTGGGCCGACGGCTTCTTCATCAACTACCCGGCCGGCGCCAAGGTCGGCGGCGGCTAGGGCCGCGGCCGGAACCTTTTCGGAGTAGGACCTACCCCTTGGCGGCATCGCTCCGGCGGTGCCGCCCTTTTTCTTGCTCTCCGGCACGATCGACTCCCCGCATGGACGGACTGCCGGATGGACAGACTGCCGGATGGATAGACTGAGCCTGCCTTGATCGCCGCCCTGCTCGTCCTCGTCGCCACCGCCGCGCCGCCCCCCGCGGGCGGCTGCGCCGTCGTCGAGATCTCCGCCGAGGGGCGCGGCGCCCATGGCGCGACCCTCGTGCCCCACTCGGCGGCGCATCGGCTGATCCGGGCCCTCGACCGGCTGCCGGCCTGGGCGCGGACCTCCGAGCCGCCGCGCCGGCAGCGCATCGTGGCGCTCACGGCCGCCGGCGCCGTGAACGTCATCGCGCCGCGGGCCACGGCGCTCGTCGAGGTCTCGCTCGACGGCGACGGGAGCGACGCCGAGGCCGTCCTGCGCGAGCTGCGCGCCGCCCTCGGCCCGGACGTCGAGGCGACCCTCGCGGCGCGCCCGTGTGGCGCCGCGGGCAACGCGGCGGACGGCGCCGGCGCCGACCCCCGGTAGCGCCGCGGGTTCCCGTACAATCCGGCCGTGCCGTTTCCGCTGGCCGCGCTCGCGGCCGCACTCGCCGGTCTGGTCGTCGGCAGCTACTTGAACGTCGTCGTCCACCGCCTCCCCCGCGGGCTGTCCACCATCAGCCCGCGCTCGGCCTGTCCGGCGTGCGGCGCCGAGCTACGGGCCCTCGACAACGTCCCCGTGGCCTCGTACCTGTGGCTCCGCGGCCGCTGCCGCTCGTGCGGCGCCCGCATCTCGGTGCGCTATCCCCTGGTCGAGCTGGCCACGGCGGCCCTCTTCGTCGGCTGCGTGCTGACGTTCGGGCCGCGCCCCCAGGCCCTGGCGGCGGCCGTCTTCTGCGCCCTGCTCCTGCCGCTCGCTCTCATCGATCTCGAGCACCTGCTGCTGCCGGACAAGCTGACGTTCCCGGGAATGGCTGCCGGCCTCGCGCTGCAGCCGTGGATCGACGGCGTCACCCTTCTCGACGCCGTGCTCGGCATGCTGGTGGGCGCCGGCCTGCTGATCCTCCTCATCAACGCCTGGTACTGGCTGCGCGAAGAGGAGGGGATGGGTCTCGGCGACGTCAACCTCATGGCCCTCGTCGGCGCCTTCCTGGGCTGGAAGGGCGTCCTGCTCAGCCTCTTCGCCGGCGCCCTCGCGGGCGCTCTCGTCGGGCTCGCACTGCTGGCGCTGCGCCGTGCCGGCCTCACCTCGAAGCTGCCCTTCGGCGCCTTTCTCGCCCTCGGCGCCCTCGCGGCGCTGTTCTCCCGCGGCCGCCTCGTCGACGCCTACCTGGGCCTGCTGTGAAGCGGCCGCCGCGCATCGGCTGGGTGCGGGAGGTCTCGATCCTGCTGCCGCTCGTCACCTTGCTGCTCGTGCTCGTTTCGACGGTCACCCTGCTCGCGTATCGCAACGCCATCGCGGAGCTTCAGCTGGCGCTGCCGGGGGCGGCGGCGGAGCCGGCCGGCGAGCTCGCCTACCAGTCCGTGCTCGTGCGCCGGCTGACCTGGCTCGTCACCTCGGTCAACGTGGCCCTCACCCTGCTGGTCCTGCTGTATCTGCGCCACCTGGTGACTCCCGTCGAGACGCTGCTGCGCCAGGCCCGGGGGGTGGCCGCCGAGGGCGAGGACGGCGGCGGCGACGAGATCGACTTCCTCGTGTCGACGTTCGAGCGCGCGATCACCGCACTCGCTCGGGGCGGCGGCGAGGAGCCCGACGAACGGGAGATCGCCAGCCTCCGGCGGGCTCTGGGCTCGAGCCTCGACAGCGGGGTCCTGCTCGTCGACAGCGGCAATCGCGTCCTCGCCGTCAACGCGGTGGGCGCCGCGCTGTTGGGCCTGCCGCCCGCCCCGCTCGCCGCGCCGGCCGTGGCCGACTACTGCGCCCGCCACCCGCAGCTCGTGGAGATCTTGCTCCAAGCCAACGAAGCCGGCCAGGGAGTCTCGCGCCAGGAGCTGGAGATCGCCGACGCCGCGGGCGGGTCGGCGACCCTCGGCCTCACGGCCCACCCCCTGCGCCGCGACGACGGCACGATCCGCGGCGTGCTGGCCCTCTTCGTCGACCTGACCCAGGCGCGAAGGCGCGCGGAGGAGGAGCGCCGGGCCTCGAGCCTCGCCCAGCTCGGCAGGATGTCGGCCGGGCTCGCCCACGAGCTGCGCAACAGCCTCGCGGCCCTGCGCGGCTACCTGACCCTCATCGAGCGTCATCCGGACGAGGAATCGGTCACCGACTACCTCGGCGAGATGCGCAGCGAGAGCGATCAGCTGCACCGGGTGCTGGAGGACTTCCTGTCGTTTGCTCGGCCCGAGGCGCGCCTCGAGACCCTGTCGCTCAACGAGCTCGCGGCCCGCGTCGCGGCCGATCCGGGACTCGGCGACCAGGAGGTGCGGCTGCGCGACGAGCTGGGCGGCCCGGTCCGGATCCGCGCCGACCGGCAGCTCCTCGAGCGCGCCCTGCGCAACCTCCTGCTCAACGCGGCTCAGGCCGCCCGCGAAGCGGCGGCCACCGAGCCGCTCGAGCTCACCGTCACCCGCGGCGAGGCGTCTCTTTCGCTGGTCATCGCCGACCGCGGGCCGGGCGTTGCCGCGGAGCGCGTCGAGGAGCTGTTCGCGCCCTTCGCCACCACCCGGGACGAGGGCGTGGGCCTCGGGCTGCCCCTGGCCCAGCGCATCCTCGAGCTCCACGGGGCGACGTTGCGGCTCGCGCCCCGCGCCGGGGGAGGCACCGAAGCGGTGGTGTCGCTGCCGCTTGGCATGATTGTTACCTAACGTAACGATCAGGGCGCGCTCCGCTGCCGCCGTCCTGCCTCGGGTACATGGATAAAGTCATTTCTTGCAGATAGTTACGCATTCGACGCCAACCTGGTACACGCCTTGCTCTATCTCCAACGGCTGGCGCTCGCCCGCGCCCCGGCGCCCGCCACTCAAGACCGCCCGCCACTCAAGACCGGAGGACACGATGCCTCGAGCCCGCATTCGAAACGATCGCCGCGGCTTCACCCTCGCCGAGCTCATTCTCATCGTGGCCATCATCGGGATCCTGACGGCGGTCGGCGCGCCGGCGTTGTGGGAGATCGCCCAGGAGATCAAGCTCAAGCAGGCCGGCCGCGAGCTGATCTCCGCCATGCGCGCGGCGCGCTACAAGGCCATCTCCGAGACCCGCGACTACGGAGTCATGGGCCGCTACCCCAACCGGATCGAGGTCTTCCAGGGCGACGATCCCAACACCGGGACGATCGTCAACTGGTTCCTGCTCGAGGGCGGCGTGGACCTGCAGGGGCCCACCGACCCGGCGCCGGGCGGGCCGGAGGCGGTGGACGGCAATGGCGGCGATCCCAGCGCCGATGGCTTCCAGGAGGACGCCACGGGGGGCTGGGTCATCTTCGGCGCCGGCGGCAGCGCGGACAATCGCGGCGCCTTTCGGCTGGCCAACTCGAACGGGCATTTCGTCGAGGTCCGGGTCGACCCGGCCACGACGGCGAGGATGGTGATCCGCACGTTCGTGGGTCCCGACGTCGACACAGATTGGGAGGAAGGCGGATGAGCCGTGACGACTCGCACCCCTGCAGGAACCGCCCGGCGCTGCGCCAGGCGGGCTTCTCGCTTCTCGAAGGTCTCCTCGCGGCCGCCCTGGTGATGGTCATCACCCTGGGGATCATGCCGCTTTTCACCCGGTCGATCATCCAGAACGTGGCGGGCAAGGAGTCGACCCTGTCGTCCAACTACGCGCGCTCGACGTCGGAGGAGATGATCTCGCTGCCCCTCGACCGCGAGGCGCTGCGGCCGGTGGTCTCGGAGCTCAGCCGCGAGACCTGCGAGGACTACGAGGCGGGGACGGGCTGGACCCTCCGTGATCCCTGCAGCGCGGATCCGGCCGGGACGCCGACCTGGACCCGGCAGACGACCATTCAGCAGTTCAGCATTCGCGACATCTACGACGCGGACACGGCGAGCGGGACTCCGACCTTCACGAACCCGATCCCCGGCTACGCCGCCGCCGACGACCAGCTCGACGCGTTCGTCCACATCCGCCAGCTGGTCGTCACGACGGAAGGCCAGCGGACGCCGGACAGCCCGCTCGGCAAGGGGCGCCGGGTCGATCTCGTCAACCTGAGGGGCTTCTGAGATGGGCGGCCGCGGCGGCGATCCGAGGGCCCTTCGGCAGGCCGGCTTCTCCCTGGTCGAGCTGCTCGTCTCGATGCTCCTGGTGGCCCTCGTGCTGGGCGGCGCGCTCACCCTGTTCAACTACACCAACAAGCTGTCGCGCGCGCAGCTCCACCAATCCGACCTCCAGCAGTCGGCGCGCGTGGCGCAGCGCGAGCTGCTCGGAACGGTCCGCATGGCCGGCCGCGGCGGTCTCGCCGGCTTTGCCGTCGCGGGCTTCACGGCGACGTCCGGCCCGGCGTCCGTCACTCCGGCCATCACCGTGCGCAACAACGTGCCCGCCGCCCAGCAGCGGCTCGTGATCGGCGACGACAGCTCCCCCCTCGTGGCTCTGGACACCGACGTCCTGACGGTGCGCGGCCACTTCGAGTCGCCGCCCGCCTTCGTCAACTCGACCGACCCCTCCACGTTCGTGGTGGCCGGCAACGGCGGCACCATCACCATCTCGAGTCGCAGCCCGGGCGGGGTGCCCCAGGACCTCAGCGCGCTCGTCGACGCCGTCGACGACGACCGCCCCGACGCTCTCCTGATCACGAGCTCGCTCAGCGACCTCGTCTATGGCGTCGCCGAGCTCGATCCCACCACCTCGGACGTCAGCCTCTTCGACCCCGACCCGGCGGCGGTCTTCGACATCGTCATCGGCTACAAGAACCGCGGCGGCACCTATACCACCGAGTACGGTCTGCTCTCCGCCGACGGCGTCTTCCCGGACCCCAACGTGCTGCCCCCGACGCCCCCGGAGTGGGTGCCGGTGCGCGATCTCGAGGGGGTGGGCTCCGTCGCCCTGCTCGAGGAGTACCGCTACTACATCCGCGACCCCGAGGGCCTGGAAGGCGAGGTCGCGCCCCGCCTCGCCGTCGGCCGGTTCTTCCCGGGAACCGACGCCCCGCATCCGAACGGCGGCTGGAGGCAGGATCTGGCCAGCAACGTCTACGACCTGCAGGTCGCCCTGGGATTCGACTCCAGCTTCGACGGCACCAACTCGTTCAACGGCTTCTTCGCCTTCGATCCCGACAACATCGGCAACGACGACCTCATCGTCGACGGCGAGCTGGTGCCGAGCACGAGCAGCGACCTCGACGACTGGCTCTTCAACGACCCCGCCGACGAGGAGAACCTCGGCAACCTGCCCTGGACGCCGAATCCGGCCTCGGGATCGACCCCACCGGCCTTCACCGCCTCGCAGCCCAGGCCCCGGCTGTACTACGCCCGGGTGACCACCTTGAGCCTCACCGCCAGCGCGGACCGCGGCTACCAGGCGCCGCTGATCACCGCCATCGAAGACCGCGCCTACCCCCCGGCGCCGAGCGACCCCAAGGCGATCAACGGCTCCGAGGGCCGGCAGTACCGCCGCCTCCAACTGACCACGATCATCGACCTGAGGAACCTCTGATGCCGGCACGCCGACCACTCCCCCAAGCGGGCAGCGCCTACCTCGTGACCCTGCTGCTGCTCGTCATCATGACCCTGCTCGGTCTCTCCCTCGCCCTGGTCACCGGCACGGAGAGCCAGATCGGCGCCAACGAGCGCATCCTCGAGCGGGTCTTCTACGCCACGGACGCCGGCATCGGCATCGCCGCGGCGCGGGTCCTCGTCAGCAGCGACTACTACTACGACGTCGGCAACGACGAGAACAACAGCTACATCCTCAACGAGGCGCCGGGCGCCGCCAGCCCACTGGTCCGCAGCCGCGTCAGCGTGGGGCCGTTGATGCCCACGCAGGTGGCTCCCTGCAACCTGTGCGAGATCAACAACGCCGGCTCCTACCGCGACAGCTCCTACCAGCGCGGCAACATCCTGCTGCCGACCCGCGGCCAGCGGCAGACGCTGGGCAACGCCATCGCCCTGCGGCGGGTGGCGGCCACGATGGACGTGCAGCCGTGGCGCGTGCCCGTCAGCTCGCTCTTCCCCCTGGCCCAGATGCCCACGGAGGAGCTGGCCGAGAAAGCGGCCCTCTAGGCTGCAGCTCGCTACCTTGGAGACTCCCATGACCCGACACTCGAACTCCTCCCTGGGCTTCGCCCTCGCCTGCCTCCTGACGCTCGGACTGGTCGCCACGGCCGGGGCCGACGACCGCCGCCTCATCACCGGATTCGAGGAGATCCCGACCGTCTTCTTCCTCTTCGACACGTCCGGCTCGATGCACTGGAGCGCGCAATGCCTGCAGGAGGACTTCGACGCCGGCGAGTGCGACTACCTGTGCCCCTCGGGCGACTGCTGGGTCCCCGCCAACGCCGACCACCCGAGCTCCAAGTTCTACCAGGCCAAAGAAGCGATCTACAACGTGATCTCCCAGACCGAGGACATCAACGTCGGGTTTGCGACCTTCAACCAGGACAGCCTGCGGCTGCGGCGCAAGCACTGGCTCTACGCGGCGGCCGAAGGCGGCCCGACGATCCCCGGCTGGGGGCCCTATCCGGCCGTCGGCGACCTGCACTCGTTCGGTCAGGGCTGGCGGTGCACCACGGGCTCGGGCGCAGACGCCAACATCGGCTGCTCGGGCTACACCCCGGCCGATCTGATCGACCCGTGGGAGAACCAGCGGGTCGCCGCCCTGCCCAAGGAGAGCGACGCCTTCCCCAGCGACGGCGACAACGACGGCGTCGCCGGGCGCACGACCTACTTCGTGCGCGCGGGCGGGTCGCGGTATCGGATCCGCATCGAGGACCGCGGCGCGGCCGACCTCGGATCGCCGACCATCACGGTGCGCGTCTACCAGGCCCTGTGCACCAACGACAGCTGCTCTTCGACCACCGGCGAGACTCACGAGGACGTCGACTTCGATCTCGTGACGGACTACGGCTACTGGGAGTTCACGACCGACCGCGGCCCCCTGCAGGCGGGCTTCTTCACCCAGGGCACGGCGAGCGACAGCCCCGCCACCAACACCTGCGTGAACTGGGACGCCAACACCGACACCCCCGCCGACATCTACAGCGGCTACAACGCCCGCTGGCCGACGGTGCCCGACGGCTCTTTCTCGCCCCTGCTCGACGTCGGAGACGTGCTCCCGATGGACTGGCGCGACAGCAACCAGCAGAAGCTGCTCGAGCGCCTGGCGCCCAATCTGGCGCTGGGCGACACGGTTCCCGATTTCCGGATCGCGACGTACTTCGAAGACATCGTGAACCCGAGCGACGAGCTGCACCTCAAGGACGAGAGGGCCCGGCCCATCATGGCCTTCGGCGCGACGCCCATCGGCACGTCGGTCGGTTCGTTCTTCGACTTCGTCGCGGGTCCCGGGAGCTGGCTCGAGGCGGCGGCGGAAAACGATCCCAGCTTCTACTGCCGCCGCACCTACCTCGTCATCATCACGGACGGCAACCAGAGCGACTGCGACGGCGACGATCCGTGCGCGGACGAGGGCACCGCGGAGCTGTTCGACGATCTCGGGATCAAGACTTTCGTCGTCGCGTTCGGCGTCGCGCCGCACACGCCGTTCCTGCCGCGCTGCACCGGAGACCCCGAGGAACAGCCCAACGTGGACTGCTGCGCCGGCGACGGCGAGCCGCTGTGCATCCCCAGCGACGACCCGTCGATTCCGGCCGACGGCTGGCCGGCCCCGAACCCGGCGCGGGTGAACCGCTCGCTGCGCTGCATGGCGTCGACCGGCGGCACCGGGGACGAGGACTACGACCTCGACGGCGAGATCGACAGCGAGGACGGCCCGGGAGTCATCTACCCGCAGAACCAGGACGAGCTCGTGGACGCCCTCGTCTCCATCCTCGACCAGATCAAGCCGGCGCCGTCCAGCTTCTCGACGGCCGCCGTGCCGTCGGTGCAGGCGGAAGCAGCCGACAAGGTCTTCCTGAGCGACTTCACTCCGGTGCCCGAGCGCTCCACCTGGTGGGGACGGGTCAACGCCTTCTTGAAGCCCCTGCCGGTCGACGACGAGAACAAGCCCGACATCTCGATCGTCTGCCCGCCTGACGATCTCGAGGATCCGAACGACGATCCCTCGGCCTGCCTGCTGTGGGAGGCCGGAGAGGTCATCCTCGCCGAGCAGATCGACCCCTCGGACCCGGTCGGCGACCTCGCCAGCCAGCGCCGCATCTACTACGGGGAGAACGGCATCGGCGTGCCCAGGGTCCGCCACTTCCTCGAGGAAACGGAGGACGGCACGACGCCGCCGGCTCAGGAGTTCGACCTCTGGCGCGGCTTCGACCTCGATTTCGACCCGCTCGAGCCGTCGACGTTCGACGCCGCGCGCGACGACGCCAACGACATCATCGACTACACGTTGAGCGTCAAGACGACGCCCGTCAACGAGGACTTCCCCGTCGCCATCGACTACGTGCTCGGCGACATCTTCCACTCCGACCCGCTGCTGCTCGGATCGCCGAACAACCTCTTCTACTTCTTCGCCGACTTGGACGGCTATCGGGACTTCGCCTTCGACCACTCGTTCCGGCGCCGCGTCCTGCTCTTCGCCACCAACTCCGGGATCGTGCACGGCATCGACGCCGGGGTCTGCCGCGATCTCATCCGCGAGGATCCCCGGCCCTGTCTGTTCGACAACGGCAGCGGCCGCGAGCTGTTCGGCTTCGTGCCGCGGACGGCGATGCCCACGATGAGCCAGCTCGCCCTCGACACGGTGCCGCGGCACCGGTACGCGACGGACGGGCGCACGCAGGCGGCCGACGTCTTCATCGACCCGGTGCACGCCGGCGCTCTCGTTCCGCCGCCGCTGGGACCGGACCCGGACGCTCGCGAGTGGCGCACCGTCCTCGTCGGCGGCCTGCGCGAGGGCGGCAACCTCGTGCCCGAGGGGATCGGCGACATCACGAGCCCCGCCGACGCCAACCCGAACGACTCCGTGCTACCGACCAACCAGGCCGCGTCCGGCTACTACGCCCTCGACCTGACCCTGCCGGATCCCCTCGAGATCGTGCCGCCCGGCGAGACCCGGCCGCCGATCCCCCAGGCGGTGGGCGTCGAGCCTCCGTCCTGCCTCCGGACGGCCGACGGCGTGACCCCGATCGACCCGGATTGCGGACCCATCGCCTTCGCGGCCCCGCTGTGGGAGTTCCGCGACACGGTCGAGGGGGTACGGCTCGACGAGGACGACAACGGGCACGTCGACCTGGCGTTCGCCTGGTCGAATCCGAGCCTCGGGCGCATCCAGGTGTGCACCGAGTCCTGCTCCTCGGCCGCTCCGACGCTCGAGGACCGCTACGTCGCCGTCGTCGGAGGCGGTTACGATCCGAAGAGCCCGTTCCTGCGCGGCAACTACCTCTACATGATCGACATCGAGACCGGCGAGGCCATCTACAAGTTCAACGTCCTCGGCGCGGTGGCGGGCGAGCCGGCGGCGGTCGACAAGGACTTCGACGGCTACATCGACACCATCTACGTCGGCACCTCCCTCGGCCTGCTCTACCGCGCGACGCTCGCAGCCTACGACGACGACGGCGACGGCGGCGCGGTCACCCCCCCCAAGTACCCGCAGATCGAGACCGTCTCGATCACCGAGACCGCGTACGACGGCACCGTCGTGGCGCGCGATCTCGAGCGGATCGTCGACCCGGATTTCGCGCCCCGGGTGCTTCTCGACGCCAACGACGCGCCGACCGACCCGCCGACGATCCCGCCGGTGGTCCGGCCGATCTTCTTCCGGCCGTCGGTCGCTTATCTGCCCAAGTTCAACCAGTACGCCATCGCCGTCGGCACCGGGGACCGCGAGAACATCTTCGGACGCACCGAGCCGTCGGGCCGCTTCTTCGTCTTCGTCGACGACGTCGAGCACTCCGAGATCCTGTCGCCCTCGTTCGTCCCCTTCTCGGAGTCGTCCTCGGGCCTGACGGCGCTGACGCCGACGTCGCCCCGGCTCGAGCAGGTGGATCTGCTCCAGCCCGGCGAGGGCTGGTGGCTCGAGCTCGCCGTCAACGAGCGGGTCGTGACCGAGCCCTTCGCTCTGTCCGGCATCCTCTTCTTCTCGACCTTCATCCCGGATCCCGACGGTCCCGAGGTGATTCCGGAGGACTCCCTGTGCCGGGAGAAGGGGCTCAGCAACATCTACGGCGTCTTCACCTCCAACGCCGACGGGCTCCTGACGGACGACCCCGACATCGGCGACCCGAGCGACCTCGTTCGCTTCGTGAGCGTGTCCGGACTCGTGTCGTCGCCGTTCACGGAGCAGTCGCAGACCAAGAACCCGCCGCCGGACGTCGACCAGGACGTGATCGACGACCTCTCCGCCCACCTCGAGTACATCCGCGATCGCCTGAAGGAGCAGTTCCCCGAGAACTGCACCTTCCCGCCGGGCTACCGCATCGACGTCAAGACGAGGAACTCCGGAACGAACATCGACTTCATCGCGCCGGTCCCGATCTGCGTGGTAGAAAAGAGCTTCCGCGAGTTCTAGGGCGGCGACGGCCGGACAGAGGCCTTCCGGGAAAGGAGCCAGGCATGCGACGCATCTACCCCTATGTCCTGCTCGCGTGGGCGGCGGCGCTCACCGCCGGTGCCGAGATCCTCGTGACCGTGGACGGCACCGAGATCGCGACCCGCGGACCCTGGCAGCGGCAGGGGAAGATGGTGGTGTTCACCCTGGCCAACGGGCAGCTGTCCGCCTTGCGGTCCGAGGACGTCGACTTCGAGGCCACCGAGCGGCGCAACGCTCCGGCCCCTGGCGTCGGCTCGGGCACCACCGCGCCCGCGGCCCCGAGGCCCACGGCGAAGATCGTCATCACGGACGCCGACGTGGCCCACGTCGAGCCGGCGCCGGACCCGGCGCTCGACGAGCCGACGGGGGACGCGGAAGAGGACGAGGCCGGAGCCGCCGCGGGCGCGCCGGCGGCAAGCCCGGTGCGCGTGATCGCCTGGGACGAGGAAGACCCGGAAGACGGCGACGGCCGGGTCGTCTTCGGCACCCTGCGCAACGACGGCAACTCGTTTGCCGCGGGCATCTCGCTCGAGATCTCCGTCTTCGCCGACGGCGGCGCCCTCGCGGGCACCCAGACGGTGACCCCGGCGACGACGTCGCTACGGCCCGGCGAGAGCACGACGTTCCGAGCCCAGTTCCGCGACGTCTTCACCATCGCGGCAACCCGCATGGTCGTCAGGAGCCTCGATCTCGACGTCGGCGGTCCCGAAGAGCGACCCGAAGCGGAGCTGGACGGCAGCTGAGCGGAGCCGAGCCGGCTAGTCGCTGCGGTACTTCGGGTAGCCCTCGAGCTCGTAGGTGCGTACCCGCCGCATGAGGGTGCGGTAGCTGACGCCCAGGACGGCGGCCGCCGCGCGCCGGTCGCCGCCGGTCTCGGCGAGCGCCTCCCGCACCGCTCGCCGCTCTTCGTCCTCGGCCCCCGGGCCGAGGAGGCCGCGCAGGCCGGCGGCGGTCAAGACGGGCCCGTCGTCGAGAATGAGCGCCCGCTCGAGCAGGTTCGCCAGCTGGCGGACGTTGCCCGGCCAGGGCTGGGCCGCGAGCAGCTCGACGGCTCCGCCGGTCAGCCGCGGCGCCGGCCGGCCCTGGCGCGCCGCCAGGCGTGCCAGCAGATGGCGGGCCAGCGAGCCGACGTCTCCGCCCCGCTCCCGCAGCGGCGGCAGCTCGATCGGGAAGACGTCGAGCCGGAAGAAGAGATCCGACCGGAACTCGCCCGCGGCCACCATCGCCGCGAGATCCCGGTTGGTGGCCGCGACGAGGCGCACGTCGGCGGCCAGCGTCCGGCGGCCGCCCACGCGCTCGAAGGTCCTCTCGTCGAGCGCCCGCAGGACCTTGCTCTGGACGGCGAGCCCGAGATCGCCGATCTCGTCGAGAAAAAGGGTGCCGCCGGCGGCCACCTCGAAGCGGCCCGGTTGCCGGCGATGCGCTCCCGTGAACGATCCCCGCTCGTGCCCGAACAGCTCGTTCTCGACGAGGGGCTCCGGGATGGCCGCGCAGTTCACCGCCACGAAGGGTCCCGTTCGCCGCGCGGAGAGCTCGTGCAGCGCCCGTGCGAAGAGCTCCTTGCCGGTGCCGCTCTCGCCGGTCAGAAGCACCGTGCTCTCGGTCGGCGCGACGCGGGCGAGCAGCCGCAGCGCCACGCGCAGCCGAGGATGACCGCCGACGATCCGCGTGCCGCCCGGGCTCGTGAACTCGTGCTCGGCGGCCACGCCGTCGACCAGGGCGGCGACGAGCTCGAGCAGATCGGCCACTTCGACCGGTTTCTCGAGGAAGTCGCAGGCCCCCTGCTTCATCGCCTCGACCGCGGTCTCGACGGTGCCGAACGCCGTGAGAACCACCACCGGGACAGCCGGTTGCGTCCGCCGGCTGGCGGCGACGACCGCGAGCCCGGAGGCCTGGGGCAGCTTGAGGTCGGTGAGCACGAGGTCGAACGACTCGCGGCCGAGCGCCTCGATCGCGCCCTCGGCATCGCCCGCGGTCACCACCTCGTGGCCCTCGCCCGTCAGCGCGTGGAGGAGCATCTTGCGCAGCGACGCGCGATCCTCCACCACCAGTATCCGCGAGCGGGCCACCAGCGCATTCTACGTGGGCATAGGCGCGGCCGGCTCGCCGCCCGTATAATCCACCGACTCGCGCCTTTGCCCCCCGACGACCATGGACCTCAAGAGCCCGCAGCGAGATCTCGACGAGCTGGAGCGCGACATCCGGCGCCTGCAGATCGAGTTCTCGCGCTACTTCGCCGGCGATCGGGAGCTGGCGCCGACGGATCTGCGGGAGGAGATCGAGCAGCGGGTGCGCCAGATCCGGGCGGTGCCCCAGATGAAGACCGTGGAGCGCTTCCGGTTGAGCTCCCTGAGCGCCCGTCTGGCCAGTTTCAACGAGCTGTTCGATCGCAAGATGCGGCTCCACGACGCTCGCCGGCAGAGCCGTGCCCGACCGACCGAGGGCGTCGTCGTGGGCGGTGCGCGCGGCGCCGACGCCGTGCGGCGGCTCTACTACGAGCTCTACAAGAGGGAGCAGACCCCGGCGAGCATCAGCGGCTTCCGCGAGTTCCTGGAGCGCAAGGTCGCGGAGATCCGGGGCCGCACCGGATGCTCGTCGGTCCAGTTCCGGGTCATCGAGAACGACGGCAAGCGCACGCTCAAGGCGAAGGCCATCGGCCGCACGCCCAGGCCCCGAGGGAATCAGCCGGACGCCGGCGAGGAGAGCCCATGAAGCGGACCTTTGCGGCATCGTGCATCTGGCTCGCGCTGGCCGGCCTGCCGGCCGCCGGCGCCCCTGAGGCCGACTCTCCCCTCGCGCGGGCGCTGGACGACCTCGCCGGGCGCCTCGACGAGCAGCCCCGTGACGCCGGGCTGCTCAACGACTACGGCAATCTGCTCGTGCACGCGGGCTTTCTCGACGCGGCCGAGGCCGCCTACCGCGACGCCCTCGCGGTCGATCCCGACTCGCTCGCGGCCAGCTACAACCTGGGCTTGCTCGAGCTCGAGCTCGGCCGGCCGCGGGCGGCGCAAAAGCGCTTTCATCACGCCATCGAGCTCGACCCCTCCTTCGGGCGGGCGCATTACGGCCTGGGGGCGGCGTTCGACGCCCGCGATCGCAATCGCCGGGCCGTGAAGCACTACTCGCGAGCCTTCCATCTCGATCCCGAGCTCCTCGACGTCCGGAGCAACCCGGAGATCCTCTTCAACAAGCTGACGAGCTGGGCCTCGATGAGCGGCTACCTCGCCGCCTCGCCCGGCCGCTTCGGGCGCCTCTACGAGGATCCACGCCCCATCGTCGGCCTCCTCATCCCGGGGCTCGACGAGCTGCGCCAGCGCACCGACGGCGAACCCGCCGAGCCCGCGACGGCCCCGGCCGACGAAGGGCCCGCCGCGGTCGAAGCACCCGCCCCGGACGAGGTCCCCGCCGCGGACGGCCAGAGCTCCGGCAGCCTATAGCGCGCGCCGGATCTCGAGCCCGGTGAGCAGCAGCGTCGGCGCCCCCACCATGCCGCCGGCCGGCAGGAACGTCAGGTCGCGGCCCACGGCGCGGACGCCGCGCAGCAGCGCGCCGATGCCGCCGCACAGCCAGCCGCGGGCCAGCGGGCTCCGCGCCCGACCCTGCACGAGACCGAAGCCGCAGACCTCGAGAGCGAACCGGTCCGCCCCCGGATCGACCCGCGGGGTGCCCACGGCGTCGAGCAGGTAGAAGCCCCGCGCGACGGACGAGACCAGGTCGGCGGGAGCGACCTCGGGATCCGGGACGACGTGGAGGTGGCTGATGCCGGGCTCCGGAACCTCCCGCCAGCCCGCGCGCCGCACGCAGCCGACCGGTTTCCAGGTGCCCTGCGCGGCCTGCCGCCAGTCGACGAGCGGCTGCAGGTAGCGCCCCTCCTCGACCAGCACGAGCCGGCGGGTGGGGACGCCTTCGCCGTCGACCGGCGACTCGAGGGCTCCCCCAGCCAGGCGGCCGTCGTCGACGAGGCTCAGCTCGCTGCTGCCGAGCCGATCGTGACGGTCGCTCAGCGCGGCGGCCAGCACCGCCGCCTCCGGTCCCAGCCAGAGCGGGACGAGCGCCGCCAGCAGGCGCGCTCCGACGGCCGGTGCGAGCACCATCTCCCCGCGCTCGCGGACCGGCGAGGAGCCCGCCGAGCGGACCGCGAGCACGTCGGCGAGCCGCCGCACGAGCGCCTGCGGCCGCAGCAGATGCGCACCGCGAGCGACGACCTCGACCGTGCTTCGCGTCTCCGGCTGGCCGTCGACGACGGCTTCGACGCGCAGGCTCGCCAGGCGGCTGGCGAAACCGCAGTCGATCCCTCGCGAGCTGACGAGAACGGTCTCGCTCGCGCCATCGTCGAGAACGGCGTGCAGCACCCTCGCGCCGGCGAGCTGCCGGCCGAGCTCGCGCGCCAGGCCGAGGATCAGGCCGCGGGCCTCGCCCTCGACCGCCAGCGGCGCCTCGAGCGCCGGGCTCGGCGCCCACGCGGGCACCGGCTGGGCGTCCGGCAGCCGCAGAGCGGGGCCCGAGGCCCGCGGCCGCGCCGCGTCGAGGGGCGGCGCCCCGCTGCCGCAGGCGAAGAACGACCCGTCGCCGCCGCCCGCGCGCACGGCCCAGCCCGCCTCCTCCGTGAGCACCGAGACCGGCCCTCCCGGACCGAGCTCGCAGCGCCGGGTGCGACCCCGCTTGACCAGCACCTCGGCCAGGGCGTTTCCCTCGCGCTCCAGCCTCGCCACGAGAGCGCGAGCGCCCTCCCGGCCGCTCACGACCCGGCCCCGAAACCGGAGATCCAGAGCGCCGGCGCCGAGGCCCAGACCGCCAGCCGGTGCCCGCCCTTCGCGCACCAGCCGGCGCCGCCCGGCGCCGCCTCCGCGCCGATTCCCCGCAGGTTGCCCAGGAGGTCGGCGACCACGCCCTCGAGGCGGCCAGGCCCCGTGAGCCCGGCGAGGCGGCCGCCCTCGAGGCGGCGGGCCCAGGGAAAGTGCAGCTCCACCCTCCCCGACAACGGATCGAGGCTGCCGCGCGAGAGCTCCCCGACGAGGAGCCCCGCGCCGCAGTCCGCCATCAGATGCTCGTTCGACGCCGCGCCCGGCAAGAGCTCGAGGTGGGTCGACCGCGGTACCGGCGCCAGGTGGCGGCTGCTCCGGCGGGCGGCGCCGGGCACGAGCCGCTCCGAGCGGCTCGCGGCCCGGAGGTCGGCCAGAGGTTGCTCGACGACGCCCGTGCGCAGCAGCCAGCGCCGGACCGTCGGCAGGCCTTCGTCGTCGACGGAGCGTCGCACCCCCGCGGGCGCGCCCGCCGGGTTGTCCACCACGTCCAGACCGTCGGCCGCGAGGCGCACACCGAGCGCGGCCTCCGGGTCTCCGGCGAGCCCCAGGGTGTCCGTCTCGAGCGCGTGGGCCACCGCTTCGTGGAGGAAGACCGCCGCGGCCGCGGGCCCGAGCACCACGTCGATCGGGCCGGCGGGGGGCGCCGGGGCGCGCTGCGCCCGGAACGAGCGGGTCAGCGACTGGGCCACGGATTCGGCGGCGGCGGCGTCGAGCGCCAGCAGCAGCGTCCCCCAGGACGTCCACGAGGTCCGCGCGACGCAGCTGTAGTAGCTCTCGTGCTGCTGCTCGGGCGCCAGCAGCGAGCCGAGGGTCCGGCTCCACCGCCGGTGGCGGCGCAGGTCCCAGTGGACGGGGAACGAGGCGTGGCGGCTGGCGATCGCCGCCTCGACCGCCACCGCGAACGTCTCCAGATCCTCGCCGGAGGCGGCGTCGACGTCTCCCGCGGACAGCGGCCGGGGCGACGGCGCCACGGCGCCGGGGCGGGCCCGCGCGACCCGCGCGACTGCGCGGCCGAAGATCTCCGGCGAGATGCCGTCGCTGCTGGCCAGCCAGCTCTCGCCGCCGCGGACCAGGCGGACGGCAAGCCCCTTCTCGGTCCGGCTCTCGGAGGTCATCCGGCCGCAGACGCCCCGCGCGCTCTCCTGCGTCGCCACCTCGAAGAAGGCCTCGACGTGATCGTCCGGACGGTCCGCGATCTGCGCCAGGCAGCGGGCGATCCCTCCGGTTTCTAGGTCGACGAAAGGCATGAGACGGCGGCTCTGCCGGCGGCGGCCGGGAGCCGCGAGCTGCCTGGAGTTTGTCCCATATGATGTGCAACCATCAACGTGACGTCGGATTCCTGCCGTCGCACCGGCCGAGGCACTGCGGATGAGCGAAGAAGAAGGCAGTGAGGCTAGTACGAGCCTCGAGGAGCTCAACGAGCGGCTCGCCGCCGCGCGCCTGGGAGGGGGCGAGGAGCGCATCGAGCGCCAGCACGCGAGCGGCAAGCTCACGGCGCGCGAGCGGGTCGACCTGCTGCTCGATCCGCAGTCCTTCAACGAGATCGACGCCCTCGTCACCCATCGCTGCCGCGACTTCGGGATGGAGAGCACCAGGATCCCCGGCGACGGCGTCGTCTGCGGATACGGAACCATCGAGGATCGGCTCGTCTACGTGTTCGCGCAGGACTTCACGGTCTTCGGGGGCTCGCTGTCAGCGACCAACGCCCGCAAGATCTGCAAGGTCATGGACCTGGCGGTGGAGAACGGAGCTCCCGTGATCGGCCTCAACGACTCGGGCGGCGCGCGCATCCAGGAGGGGGTAGCGTCGCTGGGGGGCTACGCCGACATCTTCCTGCGCAACACCCTCGCGTCCGGGGTGGTCCCCCAGATCAGCGCGATCATGGGCCCCTGCGCCGGAGGCGCCGTCTACTCGCCGGCGATCACCGACTTCATCTTCATGGTCGCCGACACGAGCTACATGTTCGTGACCGGCCCGGACGTGATCAAGACGGTCACCCACGAGGAAGTGACCAAGGAGGAGCTCGGGGGCGCCGCGACCCACAGCGCGCGGAGCGGGGTCTGCCACTTCACGCGCGCCAACGACGCGGCCTGCCTGCTCGCGATCCGGCAGCTGCTCTCCTACCTGCCGAGCAACAACCTCGACGAGCCGCCGCCCGGGCGCGGCGACGATCCTCCCGACCGGGAGGATCCGGAGCTCGACTCCCTGGTCCCCACCGACCCCAACAAGCCCTACGACATCAAGCGCCTGGTCGTCGGGGTGGTCGACGACGCCGAGTTCTTCGAGGTCCAGCCCGACTACGCCCGGAATCTCGTCGTCGGGTTCGCGCGCCTCGGCGGCCAGAGCGTCGGGGTGGTCGCCAACCAGCCCGCCTATCAGGCCGGCGTTCTCGACATCGACGCCTCGCTCAAGGGCGCCCGTTTCGTCCGCTTCTGCGATGCCTTCAACATCCCCCTGGTGACGTTCGAGGACGTCCCCGGCTTTCTGCCCGGCACCCAGCAGGAGTTCGGCGGCATCATCAAGCACGGTGCCAAGCTGCTCTACGCCTACGCCGAGGCGACCGTGCCGAAGCTGACGGTGATCACCCGCAAGGCCTACGGCGGAGCCTACTGCGTGATGTCGTCCAAGCACTTGCGCACCGACGTCAACCTCGCCTATCCGACCGCGGAGATCGCGGTGATGGGGCCCGAGGGCGCGGTCAACATCCTCTACCGGCGGGAGCTCGCGGCCGCCGGCGACGACGCCGCCGCCGCTCGCGCGGAGAAGGTCGCCGAGTACCGGCAGCGCTTCTCCAACCCGTACATCGCCGCCGAGCGCGGCTTCGTGGACGCGGTCATCGAGCCGCGGACGACCCGCGGACACCTGATTCGCGCCCTCCGGCAGCTCGCCGGCAAGCGCCAGCGGGTGCCCGCCAAGAAGCACGGCAACCTGCCACTCTGAAGGGCCGCGCGCCCCCGGGGGCGGGCCGGCAACGGCGCCCGCGACTCCTTGACACTCTCCGGACGCTGGGACAAGCTGGCGCGTCATTCGAAGCCTACTTGCCGGGAGCACAGTCGATGCGTGAAAAGGACCGGGAGCTGCGGCGGCGACGCCAGAGACGGCTCAAACGATTGAAGGGGCGGAGGCGCGAGGCGGCCAAGGAGCTCGCGAGCGCCAAGCAGCCGGCGAAGAAGGTGCTCAAGAAGAGCGCCAAGAAGAGCGCCAAGAAGACCGCCAAGAAGGCTGCCAAGAAGACCCCCAAGAAGGCCGCCAAGAGCGCCACGAAGGCGGTCAAGAAGACCGCGAAGAAGCCGGCCAAGAAGGCTGCGAAGAAGGCCGTCGAGCCGGCCGAAGACAGCGCCGAGTAGCGTCCGCGGAGCTGCGCCGATGATCGACGAACGCGATCTGCGCACCGCGGACCCCAAGATCGCCGACGTCCTCGCCGCCGAGCGGGCCCGTCAGAACGACGGCCTCGAGCTCATTGCCTCGGAGAACTTCGTCAGCCGCGCGATCCTGGAAGCGACGGGCAGCGTCCTCACCAACAAGTACGCCGAGGGCTACCCCGGGCGGCGCTACTACGGCGGCTGCGAGCACGTCGACGTGGCCGAGCGGCTGGCGATCCAGCGAGCCTTGAAGCTCTTCGGGGCCGAGCACGCCAACGTCCAGGCCCACAGCGGCTCGCAGGCGAACATGGCCGTCTACTTCGCGGTCCTGGCGCCGGGCGACACGCTGATGGGGATGGACCTGGCGGCGGGCGGCCACCTCACCCACGGCCATCCGCTGTCGTACTCGGGGCGGGACTTCCAGGTCGTGGCCTACGGCGTCGACCGCGGGACCGAGCGGCTCGACTACGCCGAGGTGGCTCGGATCGCCGCGCGGCACCGGCCCAAGCTCATCGTGTGCGGCGCCAGCGCCTACAGCCGGACGATCGACTTCGCCCGCTTCCGGGAGATCGCCGACGACTGCGGAGCGCTCTTGATGGCGGACATGGCCCACATCGCGGGGCTCGTGGCGGCCGGCGTCCACCCGTCGCCCGTGCCGCACTGCCAGTTCGTCACGACCACCACCCACAAGACGCTGCGCGGTCCCCGCGGCGGCTTGATCCTGTGCGCCAAGGAGCACGCCAAGGCGATCGATCGCGCGGTCTTCCCCGGCCTGCAAGGAGGACCGTTGATGCACGTGATCGCGGCCAAGGCCGTGGCGCTGCGCGAGGCGCGTAGCCCGGCGTTCGCTCGCTACCAGAGGCAGATCGTCGCCAATGCCGCGCATCTGGCCGACGCTCTGACCCGGCGCGGCCAGCGGATCGTGTCGGGCGGCACGGACAACCACCTGCTGCTGGTCGACGTCGCCGCCGCCGGGCATACGGGCCGGCTGGCCGAAGCGGCCCTCGAGCGGGCCGGAATCACGGTCAACAAGAACACCATCCCCTACGACGCGCACCCCCCCATGGTGGCCTCGGGAATCCGGCTGGGCACGGCCGCGGTCACCACGCGCGGCATGCGGCAGCCGGAGATGGAGCGCGTCGCCGAGGCGATCGCCGGGGTCCTCGCGGCCCCCGAGAGCGAGCAGGCCCTCGCCGCGATCCGCGGCGCCGTGCGCGAGCTCTGTCGCGAGTTCCCCTTGTTCGCGGCCTGAAGCGGGAAGCGGCGTCAGCCGGCGAGATCGACGTCGACCGCGGCGGCGGGCCGGCCATGGCGCGCGCGAAGGAGCCGCCGCACCTCGCCCACGAGATAGATCGAGCCGCAGACGACCACCGTGGCGGCGGGGGGATCGAGGGCCGCGGTCAGCGCCGCGGCGGTGTCCTCCTCGACCCGCACCGGGCCCTCCGGGAGCAGCTCGGCGAGACGCGCCGGCGCCACCGCCCGCGGGCTCCTTGGAGTCGTGAGGATCACGGCCGTCGCGCCCGCGGCCAGCGGCAACAGTGCGCCGGCCACGTCCTTGTCGCCGAGGGCGCCGAAGAGCAGCCGGTAGGGCCGCGCCTCGCCGTCCAGGTAGGCCTTGAGCGCCGCCGCCCCTTGCGGGTTGTGGGCGGCGTCGAGCAGCACCTGGTGGCCGCTCGCGAGATCGATCCGCTCGAGCCGGCCCGGCCAGCGGCACCTGGCCACGCCCGCCTCGATCGCCGCGCGGGTCGTGGGCGGGCCGCCCGCGGCCGCGAGGACCTCCACGGCGCGCACGGCCAGGGCCAGATTCCCGAGCTGGTGCGCGCCGGCCAGCGGCGGTTCCAGCCGGTAGACTCGCTCCGGCGTCGCGAGCTCGACGCGACCCGCGCCTCCAAGGCGCCACTCGACCTCTGCCGTCACGTCGTGCCACTGCGCGCCCAGCTCGCGGGCTCGGCCCGCGAGCACCTCTCGCGCCGCGGCCGAGCTCACGAACGCCAGCGCCGGCCGCCCCGGGCGCATCACGCCAGCCTTCTCGAGGGCGATCTCGCGCTCGCTGCCGCCCAGGATCTCGGCATGGTCGATCCCGATCTCGGTGACCAGCGCGGCGAGCGGCTGCCCGACGTTCGTGGCGTCCAGCCGGCCGCCGAGCCCCACCTCCATGACGGCGATCGCCGCCTCGTCCGCGAGCCACGAGAAGGCGGCCGCGGTCAACGCCTCGAAGTAGGTGGGCAGAGATCCGAGCCGTCGCCGGGCGGCCGCGACGACGCGCCCGAGCCGCGCCGCGAGCTCCGCGCGGCCGATTGCGCGGCCATCGAGGCGCAGACGCTCGCGCACGTCCTCCAGATGAGGCGACGTGTAGAGCCCGGTCCGGTGGCCGGCGGCGCCGAGCATCGAGGCGACCAGCGCGGCGGTCGAGCCCTTGCCGTTGGTTCCCGCCACGAGCACGTGCGGGAGCCGCAGGTGGGGGTCTCCCAGGCCGGCGAGGACGCCGCGCATCGCGTCGAGTCCGAGCCGGATTCCCGAGGTCTCGAGCTCGGCCAGGAGGTCCCGGACGGATGGCGCGCTCTTCGGCTTCAAGGAGTGGGCTGCGGGAGGCTCGGCTTGAGGTGCCGCAGCGCTCGCGCGACCGTCGCCTTGAGCTGCGTGCGCTCGACCACCACGTCGAGGAAGCCGTGCTTGAGCAAGAACTCGCTACGCTGAAAGCCCTCCGGCAGGTCCTGACCGATCGTCTGCTGGATCACCCGCGGACCGGCGAAGCCGATCAGCGCCCCGGGCTCCGCGATGTTGAGGTCGCCGAGCATGGCGAAGGACGCCGTGACGCCGCCGGTCGTCGGATCCGTGAGCAGCGAGAGGTAGGCCAGGCCCGCCGCCCTCATCCGGGCCAGGGTCGCGGCGACCTTTCCCATCTGCATGAGCGACAGGACACCCTCCTGCATGCGCGCTCCCCCGGAGGCGGAGACGACGATGAGGGGCACCCGGCGCTCGATCGCCAGCTCAGCGGCCCGCGCGATCTTCTCACCGACGACCGAGCCCATCGAGCCGCCCATGAACCCGTACTCCATCGCCGCCAGCACGACGGGCAGGCCGTCGAGCTGGCCCGTCACGACCACGACCGCGTCCTTGCCCCCCAGCTTGGCCTGGTACTGCCGGAGCCGTTCCTTGTAGCCCTTCGTGTCCTTGAAGCTCAGGGGATCGCTCGGCAGGACGCCGGCGAAGTGCTCCTCCCAGGTTCCCTCGTCGAGCAGCAGCTCGATCCGGCTGCGGGCGCCGATCCGGAAGTGGTAGCCGCATTTCGGGCAGATCCGCAGGTTGCGCTGCAGCTCTCGCGAGTAGATGATCTCGCGACACCCGTCGCACTTGACCCAGAGACCCTCGGGCACGGCGCTGCGTCCCTCGCGAACCTCCTTGGGCTTCTTCGCCTTGCGGAACCAAGCCATCGCGCCAACTCTATGTCATCGACAGGTCATCGACGGGTCATCGACGATCGGGGCCGCGGGCAGCGACGCTCGGGTCCTCGGCGCCAGCGCCGTCGCGGCCGGGGGTCATCGCCACCGGCGCATCGGCGGCGTGGCGGCCCGTCACCCCTGCGCCCGGCTCGCGGCGTCCGGCTGACCTTCCAGCCGCGCCGCGGAGTCGGCGCTGCGCGACGCCGTATCGGAGCTCTCGCGGCCCGCGGCCCAGCGCCAGACGAGAAGCGCCACGAGCAGGGCCAGCAGCGCGGCCGCCAGCCACCAGCGCCAGCGGCGCGCGCCGAGCCGCCAGGCTGGCGGCCGGACCTCGTCCGCGTCCGCGACCGGCGCCGCGACAGCGGCGGGGGGCCGCGCGGCCTCGGCGGGCTGCTCGGGGACCCGGGCCGCGAAGAGCTGGCGCAGATACGCGGCCAGCTCGGCGTTGGAGGGCCGCGCCGGCAGCGACTGCAGGGCGAGATCGACCTTCGAGGCGATCTCGGCGACCGCCTGCGGCCGTTCGGAAGGACTGCGGCGCAGCAAGCGCATGATCCAGCCGTCGACTTCCGAGGGAATCGTCGGATCCACCGTCTGGGCGCGAGCGATGTCGGTGGATCGGATCGTGGCGACGAGGGATTCCAGATCGTCGGCGGCGTGCGTCTTGCGCCCGCCGATCATCTCGTAGAGCAGCGCGCCCAGGGAGTAGAGATCGGATCGGGAGTCGGCCTGCCGGCTCCAGACCTCGGGTCCGAGGAACCGGTATTCGGTCCAATCGAGAGGGGCGACGTCGGCGACGGCCGCCAGGCGTCCGAAGCCGAACTCCCGCAGCAGCACCTCGCCGTCGAGCGTGAGCCAGATGCTGCCCGGTACGAGCCAACCATGCCGGCTGGCAGCCGGGCCCGCCGCGATGGTCTGCAGCCCGGCGCCGACCCGCTCGGCGATGAGCAGGCCGATCCCCAACGGCATCCGCGCCTCCATCCTCCGCACCCGCTCGAGCACCTCGCGTAGGGAGTGACCCCGATGGTACTCGGTCGCGACGTAGTCGACGTCGCCGTCGCGGCCCAGGTCGACCACCGGGAGGATGTTCTCCTGAGCCCAGCCGGCGGCCTCGGAGCAGCCGTCGACGAAGGCCTGCCGGACGTCGGCACGCGACCGCAGCTCGTGCCGTATCCGTTCGACGACGACCTCGGTCCCGTCGTCGCCGGAGCGGACCGCGCGCCAGCGCTCCGTGAGATCGCCGAACTCGAGCATCTCGAGGAGCTCGTAGGGCCCCAGGACCTCGAGCGCGGTCTCTTCGTCCAGCCCGGCCGGTACCGCCTCGTCCTCGGCGGCGCCACTCTCCTGGGCCGGCGCGGCCGGCGCGGCGAGGAGCTCCTCGAGACGCCCGAGCTCGGCCCCGTCGGCTCCCTCGGCCGGACCATCCCACGCGTCCTCCGCCTCGAGGATGTCGGCGAGCACGGCCTCGATGTCGGTGCTCGGCTCCGCGCTCGTCTCCGCCGCCAAAGGCTGGCCGGACGCCGGTTCTCCCGCTGCGGCCCCCTCGCCCGCCGGATCCTCGTCAAGTGCCCGATCGATCACCCAGTCCGGCTCCTCGGCCGCGGCCGCGGCCTGCGCTCCGATCGCCAGCTCTGCGATCTCCTCCACGGCCGCGACGTCCTCCGCCGCCACCTCCGCCGGCTCCTCGACGGCCGGCACTTCAGCCGCCAGCGGCTCGTCCAGCTCCTCCGGGGCCTCCGCTTCCGCCGCCAGCGGCTCGTACGGCTCCTCCACGGCCGCTACCTCGGGCGCCAGAGGCTCGTACGGCTCCTCCACGGCCGCTACCTCGGGCGCCAGAGGCCCGTACGGCTCCACCACGGCCGCTACCTCGGGCGCCGGAGGCTCGTCCGGCTCCTCCACGGCCGCTACCTCGGGCGCCAGAGGCTCGTACGGCTCCACCACGGCCGTTACCTCGGGCGCCAGAGGCTCGTACGGCTCTTCCACGGCCGCTACCTCGGGCGCCAGCGGCTCGTACGGCTCCTCCACGGCCGCCACCCCGGGCGCCC
>Ga0224512_10000061_pt1 | contig 115416 bp, 93 predicted proteins | sample SF_May12_sed_USG_4_FD_169103 | JGI IMG/M metagenome (GOLD analysis project Ga0224512, IMG submission 169103) | Sediment microbial communities from San Francisco Bay, California, United States - SF_May12_sed_USGS_13 | ecosystem: Environmental > Aquatic > Marine > Sediment | place: USA... | reverse complement strand
CAGGCGACTACCCCTAGTTGTGGGCTCTCTCATCTTTATGGCTGTCTCGGCGGCGGCCACGGCGGGGTATGCCTGGCTCGCAGGGCCTCTGCTGGGGAGCCTCGAGGGGGATCGGCTTTCTGTGGCATCTCAGACGGCTATCGAGCAAACCAAGATTCCCCCTAGCCTCTCGTGGACCGAGATCGTCATTGCGCTCGTTTTCTTGGGACTTTTTCGAGCCCTCTCCGAAATGGCCCGCGCGCACTTTTCGTCGCGGCTGCAACTCAGCATTGTGCGCGAAATTAGAGGGAAAGTTCTCGAGCACGTCCTCCGCCTCGAGCCACGCGCGCTCCTCCGATGGCCGCCTGGGGAGCTTGCATCCCGGGTCCACGTTGAGGTTCATGGGATTCGGACCTTGCTTCATTTGGGCTTCGCCCAGGGCATTCGGAGCATATTAGTGGCTACTGCACTAGCCATAGTCGCCCTCCGGGTGGACACTGCGCTAGCCATCCCAGGTTTGGTCGTTCTTCCTTTGGCGGTCGCCGCCATCGCGGTGGGGGCCAGGCCTGCGCGCAAGCTCCAGCGTGAGCTTCTCGGTGCCGAGTCGACCGTCGTCGCGGATTCTTCGGAGGCGATCGACGGGGCCGCCGTGCTTCGCGCTTATGGTGCGATGACCGCCCGTGCTGCGCAGATCGACCGAGCGGCGGCCGAGTCCGAGAGACGAGGTGTCAGGGCCGAAACGTGGGGAACCGTAGCCTCCCCGTTGGTCGAGCTAGCCGCCGCGCTCGGGATCGCAGCCGCCTTCGCGTTGGCTTGGGCGACTCGGTCGAACCTCGACCTCGCGTCGGCCGGCACAGTCTTCGTGGCGCTCATTCTCATGTATCGGCCGCTTCACGGGTTGGCCCAATCCATCTTTGGCTGGTCGTCGGGCCTCGCCTCGCTCGACCGCCTCGACGAGCTCCTCAGGCTCCCGACTCAGGACACAGCCGGAGGTGTCGTGCATCAGACAGGTGTCCAAACCCTGGAGCTGCAGCGGTTATCGTTCGGCTATGGGGATCGACCGGTGTTGAACGCGGCGGAGGTGCGATTTAAGGCCGGCGAGCTGGTCGCGATAACCGGTCCGAGCGGCGCTGGGAAGTCGACCTTGCTTGCGGTTGTCGCAGGCATTCTGGATCCCACTGAGGGCACCATCACCGTCGATGGTGCACCGGTCACGACCGACTCGAGGACCACCATGACCGCCTGGATGCCCCAGGCCCCCACTCTCTTTCACGACACCATCGTCGCGAACATCACGCTCGGAGACACACACCCCCATCGCGGCCGGGCACTTGAGGCAGCCAAGCGCGCCGGCTTGGACTCGTTCGTCATGGCCCGCCCAAACGGTTACGACGGCATTCTTCTCGAAGGCGGAGGGGACCTCTCTGCTGGTGAGCGGCAGCGCGTCACCTTCGCTCGGGCCCTCTATCGAGAGGCGCCGATCCTGCTGCTAGATGAGCCGACGTCCGCGCTCGACGGGGAGCAAGAAGCCAACGTGCTGAGGGTCTGTCGCGAGCAAGCAGACCTCGGATGCATCGTGATCGTCGCGACGCATCGCGATGATTTCCTTCGGCATGCCGACCGCGTGCTAAAGCTGCAGAACGCCATGGTGATCGAGTGGGACGAACAAGCCTCAAATCGAACGTTGCACTGATCGGCCTCTTCGCACTTTGGGCTTCGTCGATGACCGCGGGGGCCCAAGAGCCTGGGGCCTTCGCGGGCGCGTTGCAGGATCTCGATGGCGACCATGATCTCTCGGTTGCTGCCGTGCAGGAGCTGAAGGCCGGCGGGCAACCCGCCGCCGTCGCCATTCGCGACGTGTGGTCCACTCTTTCGCGCAAGGCACAACGCCGCGCGCTGGCTGCGCTGGCAGCCCTCGCACACGACCATCGACCCGCGGTTCAGTGTCTCTTCGAGGCGGCATACTCGCCCGATGAGCAGATCAGCGAAGGCGCTTTTGCCGCACTGCAACGAGCCGGACCTCCTGGCTGGGAGGGGCTAGTCGCATTGCTAGCGGATCCCGACGTGGGCGATCGCTCGGCAGTGTTGTTGGCACGCACCGAACCCAACGCGGCGATCGGCCCGTTGTTGGATGCGCTCACGGCCGAGGGCGGTGACCGGCGGCCTGTGCTCCGAAGCGCGCTCGCCACCGCAGTGCAACGTGCCGACGCGAATGCCGAACCGACGCTTCGTGCGTGGCTCGACACCGAGCCCCCCGCCTCGGCGGTGGCAAACGCCTCGCTCGCTCTCGCTTCGATCGAAGAATACGCGCCGGTCGTGGCTGAGTTCATCGAGTACGGAGCGCCGCGTTCCAACGACTTTGCAACGACCTGGCGGTTGCTTCGGAGCTCGGCAGCGGCTGGGCCAAGCGAGCCCGTCGATCGCTGGATCGAGAGCCATCTACAAACGCCGAAAGAGTGGATGCTGCGACAGGCTGCGGTCGATGCCACCGGCGCGCGCGGCCAGCGCACCGTCGCGAGGGTCGCCTTGGAAGATCCGTATCCCCGAGTACGAGCACATGCCGCGCGGGTTCTCTCGAAAGAACCCGGCTCGATGGCGATGCGGGCGAAGTTGGCCCGAAAGGATCCGTGGCCGATGGTGCGCGCCGAAGCGGTGATGAGCCTGCGGAGTGAGCCGGTGGCAACGCCCATCATCATTGCAGCGGTCGACGACCCGATGTCGGAGGTACGAGTAGCCGCGATCGAGGCGCTCACCGGCGCCACGCACGACGAGGGCTGGGACAAAATTTACGCGCATCTCCAAAACCGAAACGAGTGGCCCACGGTGACAGCGGCCGCGATCGAGTATGTCGCGGCGCACTGCCGCATCGAGGCGGTCGACGCCCTAGCCGGGGTTGCTCTCAGGGCGGCGTCTCCGAGCGCGCTGACCGACGACATCAACAATGCGGCCCGAGCGATCGTCACGCTCAGGGTCCTCGACACCCCCGAGGCAGAGGCTGCCATTCAGCAGCTCCGTGGGCCGGCTGGAGTGTCGCCTACCCTGAAAATGGCGCTGGAAGACCCTCTTCCGAGGCGTCGGAGGTGCGTCCCCATAGCGCCCTAGATTGTCGCCCTGGAATCGCCCGTGCTACTTTGTCTGGGATGTTTGGGGGGAACATGGGAACTCGTCTGATTGGCCTGGTTTTGACTGCTGCGCTCTTGAGTGTCGGCTGCGATCAATTTTCCTCTGCGGAGGCCCCGGTCGAGCAGCTTCCGGAGATCGTGCCGAACCTTCCAGAGGTTCCGACACTACCGCCGCCGCCGTTTCCGACGACCTACGACGACGAGTCGTACAGCGTCTACGGCCTGCGCCAGAAGCTGCGCCAAGCGCTCGACACGGATGTGGCCGTCACCGGCTACATCATGGATATTTACGAGCCGCCGCCCTGCAAGGAGCGCAAGAAAGAAGACTGCCCACGCGTCGACGCGCCGCACATGTTCATCGCGGATGCATTGGACAAGACCGATCGCGCGGACCAGCTGATCATCGTGGGTTACGCCGACAATCAGGAGCAGCTTGCGCGTGCTCGACGTGGACGGAAGACCACCACTATCGACGGCTCGGTCGTCGTGCCCACCAACCTCAAGGTCGGGAACAAGATCGTCGCGAAGGGTCACTTCAGATTGATCTCGTCGGGCGGTTTCAACACGAGCAACGGTTTGCTCGAATACGCGTCTCACGATACGGTCGAAAAAGCGCTCGCTCAGAAGTGATCAGGGCGCGGCTGCGTCTTCGCGAACCTCTGCATCGAGCAGGTCCGCGAGGTCGGGTGCACCCGCGTCGTCCTTGATTCGAAAGTGTTCGGCGTCGAGGTCGAAGAGCTCGACCACGGACTTCGGGACGACCATCACTTGGTCGCGGTCATCGATCCGGACGTAACCGCCGCCGTCCACTGGCGTGCCCGACCCGAGCGACACGGTGACTGCGGCGCGTCCCATCTCGAAACGCACCGACGCGCTAGGGGCATCGAGGCCGAAGTTCCGGACGTCCTCCGGGCGAGGGCTTTCGAGGGTCCGCGTGGCGATCGCGAACTCCCAGTTTTGGAGATAATCTTCGACGTGCTCGGGATCGGCAGCCGCTTTGACGGGTTGCTCGAGCGTCCATGTCTTGTCGTAATCCTGTCCTTCGCAGGACATCGCCATCTGCTCGCCCCCGGAGGAGATGTGAATCCGAGATACCCGATCGCGCACCAAAGACTCAACCAAGAACCCCGCCCGGGCTTCGATCTCTGCGCGTCCCGGTCGATCGCGCTCGAAGAAGAAGACATAGGCTGCCAATAGCACGACGATGATTGCGAGAATGATCGGCGTGCGGGTCATCATGAGCGCCTTGCCCACCACACCCCGAACCCGGCGATCAATGCGGCAAGTGGCAACAGAAAGACGACCCGGAACAATAGGTTTTCGAGGTCGGCATCACTCATGATGACAGCGCGCGCCTTCGCTTTTCGCGGAGCGATGTTGATCAAAGCCTCCCGCTGCGTCAGCCAACCTGCCGTCGAGGAGAGGAGGTCGATGTTCGATAGCTGCGGGTTGTCGAGAAGCTCTCCGCTCATCCAGTCGCTGTCGCCGATCACCAGGAGTCGCCCGGGCTGAGGGCCATCGCTCTCGACTGGTTTGAGGTCATCACCGAGTGGCGGCACGTGCTCCCATGCAGTGGCGATCGGCACGACTCTCGGCGTGATGCCTGCGGCCTTGAGGTCCGTCGCAAGCGCGCGCTTGAGATCGAATTCGGCGCTGGCACTCGGGCTGGTGCGCATGATGACTTCGGCATCGCTACCGTCCGCCGCATCGACGGAGCGAACGACAGCCAATAGGATCCCCCCTCCGCGCTTTCGGATGGTCTCGGTGAGTCGGTGGGCGCCGAGATCGATGGAGAGGAACAAGTCGCCAGGGTTCCCGGGGAGCTGCCGGCTTTCATCGTGTTCGATCACCAGATCATTGCCGACGACGATGCCCCGATTTCCGAGGCTTTCCTCGAACCCGGTTTGCTGAAGCGCTTCCTTCTTGAGGAGCGGATCGAGGGCCAGAAGGACATTACCGCCCGAAGCGATGAAGCGGTCGACCGTTGCGACTTCTTCGGGCGAGTACCGGCGCTGCGGGCTCACGACGAATAGCGCATCGCACGAAGCTGGGACATCTTCGCCCTCTCGGAGATCGAAGGGCTGGATGTCGATCTTCTCCCATTCGAGCTCGCGGGCCACGGCGTCGAAGCTGCGGTCTCCCGAAGCGCCGAGCTCCCACTCCCCATGGCCTTGGGCGAGACAGATCTTCGTCGGCTGACCGGTAGTCACCTCCAGAATGGCGCCGGTCAGGGCGCGTTCGGACTGCAGGTCGAGCTTGTGGCCGTCGGCGTCCTCGAAGCTGTCGAAGTCTTCGACGATCAGCTGATGCCGCTCGACCTTCCACTTGCGGTCACCGCTCGTCACCACGACGGGCACCTGCGAAAGGGTCATTTCACCTGCGAGCCAACTATCGATTCCGAACTTGTCGGCCAGAACTTGATACCGGGCACGGTCTCGATCGGGATCGATCCACTCGATCTCGAGTCGTTGCGTCACGGCCTTGTACTCTTCGAGCAGCGTTTCGACATCGGCGAAGTCCTGCTCGCCTCGCGCCAAGAACACATAGATCTGAACGTCGTGATCGAGCTCTCTGAGGACTTGCTGGCTTCGATCCGACAGCGTGAAGAGCCTTTCGGTCGTCCAGTCCCAACGCTTGTAATTTTTCGAAGAGACGTAGTTCAAGAGCCCAACCACCGCGAGCGCCAAAACGGTTGTGGCTAAGAGGTTGAAGCGCGTCCGTGACTGGTCGCTCACCCGTGCCTCCGCGCCTTGAGCACGGCGATGCTCAATCCCAACGCCAAGAGCGCCACCGAAAAATCGAAGACTAGATAGCGCGAATCGACCACGCCTTTCGAGAAGCTGTGCATGTGGCCCCACATGCTCAAGTAGGCGCACACCTCGCGAAGCGTCCCATCGAGCACGAACTCGCCGACGCCCACCGCGAAGAGCGCTCCGAGCACCACGAACGAGAGCACTGCGGCGATGATCTGGGTCGGGGCAATAGTGCTCATCAACAGGCCGACAGCCATGAAATAAGTGCCGAGGCAAAACACTCCAAAGTAACTGGAGCCGACCGCGCCCCAATCGACGCTGCCATGTTGACTCGTGATCCAGGCGTAGATGATCGTCGGGATCCAAAGCATCGCCCACATGACCAGGGCGGCGCCGTACTTGCCCCAGATGATCGACGTCTCGGAGATCGGCGCCGTCATCAGGCCTTCGAGCGTCCCGGACTGCCGTTCGGCGGCGATCAATCGCATCGTGAGGACGGGAACGAACACCAAGAGCGGTATGAAGAACAGCGCACTGCCCCCAAAGAAGCCGGACAACGGCGTATCGGAGCCGGAGGCGACCGCGTTTCGCGCATAGAACTCGCTGAGAATCCAGAAGGTGATCCCGGTGAAGATGAGCCACGACGTGAGAACGACGTAGGCCAGCGGCGAGACGAAGAAGGACCCGAGCTCGCGCTTCATGACGACCCAGGTGTTCTTCATGGGTTTGGCTCTGCGACGCTGTTGGTGGTGAGCTCCGCGAACATGTCTTCGAGCTTCGTGGTTTGGCCGAGTGTGAGGTCGGCGACCTTTCGGCCCTCACGAATGATGATCACGCGATCACACACGGCTTGGACTTCCGAGAGGATGTGGGTCGACAGGAACACCGTTTTGCTTCCGCCGAACCCGCGCACGAGGTCTCGAAACTGACGCACCTGGTTTGGGTCGAGACCCGACGTCGGCTCGTCGAGGATGAGAAGCGGAGGATCGGCGACGAGTGCATCGGCTAGACCCACTCGTTGTCGGTACCCCTTGGACAATTGACCGACGATCCGATTCTTGACGTCCGTCACTCCCGCAAGCATGAGAACGCGGTCGACGGCTGCGCGCACCTCGGAGACGTGTTTGAGGGCGGCGCGGTGACGCAGGTATTCGTGCACGCGCATCTCCCGATACAGCGGCACCCCTTCGGGCATGTAGCCGAGTCGGGTGCGCGCGCGGATCGAGCTCCGGACCGCGTCGATGCCGTCGATCCGGATCTTACCGGCAGTCGGGGCGAGGTAACCGGTGAGCATTCGGAGGGTCGTGGTTTTCCCTGCGCCGTTGGGGCCCAGGAACCCAACGATCTCACCCTGTTTCACGTCGAAGGACACCTCGTTCACCGCGAGATGGGTTCCGTAGCGTTTGCTGAGGGTTTCGACTTCGATCACTGGAGTGCTCGTTGGCGCTCCGGGGGTAGTCGATAGGATCGGTGGAAGCAACTGCAGGCATGTACAGGTACTGCGGCTTTCTCGCATACGCCTGTCTCGCTTCCGTACGATCGCTTCATCATGCCGATGGTTCCATGGCGGGTGAGGCTGAGCTGCTTCGTCCTGGTGTTGGTTGCTGGTGGCTCCCTCGCGGGCGCTGCGAGGCCGAGGTCCGCGCCGGTGGTCGAGCCGATCCAGGTGGCGGCCCACGTGTCCCGCACGCTCGAAGACCCGTCGCCAATCGACCCATCGTTCGCGCTCGAAGTCGCGCATGGGCTTGAGCCTGGCCCCCCACCTCACGACGTGACCGGCGAACGTTATCCAAGCGGCCTGACGATAGACGGCTCCACCAAGCGTCGCACGATCCTCTTTAGCTTCGACGACGGCCCCTCGCGCCGCACCACGCCGGCGCTTCTCGACCTCCTGGACCAGCTCGACCTCCGCGCGGTGTTCTTCGTCAAGACCGAGAGCTTTGGGCGCGGCAATCCCTGGGAGCGTGAGCACCGCGAGATCGTTCGAGAGATCGTCAGCCGCGGACACATGATCGGGAATCACACCGAAACCCACCGCCAGCTTCCGCTCTTGAACAACGCCGAGATCGACGCCGAGCTCGCGGTCAGCGAGGCGAAGATCGAAAACGCGATCGGCCTGCGGCCCCGGCTGATTCGACCCCCGGGAGGGGCGCTTTCTACCCGGGTGCGAGAGCTGCTCGCCGCGCGAGGCTACACGAGCGTGCTTTGGAGCGTCTACACGGGCGACCTGGAGGTCGATACCGCCGACGACGTGGTTCGAACCTTCTTCCGGGTGCTCAGGCGCCGTGAACGGGAAACGGGAGATCGCGGCGGGATCATCCTTCTCCACGACACCCAGCTCCACAGCCTCGAGGCGGTGCCGCGCCTGGTGGACGCCCTGAGGAGACGCAACTGCGAGCTCCTCGAACGGAACGAAGAGCTTTATGACATCGTGGACGACGTCGGCTACTTCATCCCGGGATACGAGCCCGCCTCTCTCGATGACCGCCAGGCCGACCTCGAGGCTCGGACCCGACGAGACTGCGCTGCCCTGGCGCTCCGCTAACCTGCGTCGCGGATCGCTAAAATACGCCAAATCGGAAGCCCCGCCTCGAGCGCACGGCGCTCGCGGTTCGATCGCGCCGAAAAAGGATTCTCGTCGACGAATCCTCCATCGCCGACGACCCTGAACCCGCCGATGGCGAGAAGCTGTCGAAGGTAGAGTCTAGCGCGGTCTTCGACATCGGTTTGAATCAAGAGCTCGCCTTCGGCCCGCATTAGGCGTCGCAGCTCGACCAGTAAAGGCTCGCCGACGACCCTGCGTTTCTGATGCCGCTTCTTCCACCAAGGGTCAGGAAAATGGAGCGCGACCTTATCGACGACGCCCTCGGGCCCTGCCCGCCTCAAAATCTCGCGAGCGTCGCCGCAGACTACCTGAACGTTCGACACCCCATGCTTCGTCAGTCGTTGCTGGACTTTGTACGCCCACTTGGTCTTGACCTCAATTCCGATGATTCGGCTGCCTGGCGCGGCCTCTGCGCGCTCGAGGAGGGACTGCCCACGGCCGAACCCGATATCCAGCTCGAGAGGGCCCTTGCCCCCGGCTAGCGCACCTAGGGAAAACCGCCCTTCGGGTGCCTTCGGGGCATGCTCGACGTAGAGTCGGCGTAAGCGAGAATCCGACACCCGGGCTCCCTACCGGCCGGTGTTCGAGGGGTCAACTCGGTGACGCCGCTTCTTGACCGGTAAGGTGCCGATCGCGTATGTCACCGATACAACTGAGTGAACGGGGCTTGGGGTTGATGAGAATTTTAGTCGTCGAGGATAGCGTGACGATGCGGAAGGTCATGGAGATGACCTTCGCTGGGGAAGACGCGGAGTTGCTTGCCGTCGAGAGCGGTGAGATCGCGCTCCAACGAGGCCGAGACTTCGCGCCGGACGTCGCGTTCATCGATGCATCGCTTCCGGGCATCGACGGGTACGAAGTGACCCGCGCAATGAAGGCAGACCCCCAGCTCGGAGGGACCGCGGTCATCTTGATGGCGAGCCAACATCGCCCCCTCGACGAAGCGCGCGCTGCCGAGGTCGGGGCCGACGAGCACATCCTCAAGCCGTTCGATACGCAAGAGGCGATCGACAAAGCCACCGGTTTGACCGGGCGCGCCGATGCGTTTGCCGAAGCTCCGTCCATTCCCGTGGCGCGTCCTGCGACGCTTCAACCAACGCCGATTTCGACCCCTGCGTATCGTCCCACACCTCCGCCGCTGCCGGCCGAGGGTCCTTTGATCACGCCCACCGGGCCGTTGTCTCGAATACCGGTCTCCGGAGCTGCGGTGTCGGCCGTGCCGAGGACCGCGACCTCGCCTTCTTCGGCCCCGATTTCCACGCTGAAGTCCCAACAAGCCGCCCCGTCGCCGTCCGCGGTTGCGTCGGACGCGCTGTCTCACTCCGTCGTGCAACGACTCGAGGCGCTCGGCCTGACCCCCGATCAAGTCGAGGGTGTCCTCAAGCTTTCCGCCGAGGTCGTCGAACGTGTCGTCTGGGAAGTCGTCCCAGAGCTCGCCGAAGCGATGATCCGCGAGGAATTGCACCGTCTCGTCGGCGACTGAGGCTTGACTGCCTCACGATTTCGCCGCACAGGGTCGGTCGGATGAGCGACAAGTCGGACGAGATACCCACGACGTACTCGCCCTCCGAGGCCGAGACCCGTTGGTACGAATTCTGGGAAAACTCGGGGTACTTCGCCGCTTCGGAAGACCCCGAGGACCATCGCGAAACCTACACGCTGGCGATTCCACCGCCGAACGTGACCGGCTCACTCCACATGGGCCACGCGTGTCGCACGACGTTCGAGGACGTGCTTTGCCGTCACAAACGAATGCAGGGGTACAACACGCTGTGGGTGCCCGGCATCGATCACGCCGGCATCGCAACCCAGGTCGTGGTCGAACGACAGCTCAAGAAAGAGGGCCTGACTCGTCACGACCTCGGCCGCGAAGCCTTCATCGAACGAGTGTGGAATTGGAAAGAGCAGTCCGGCGGTCGAATTCTGGAGCAACTGCGCAAAATGGGCGCCTCGTGCGATTGGTCGCGGACGAAGTTCACGATGGATCCGGACATGGTTCGCGCAGTCCGGGAGTCGTTCGTGCGACTCTACGAAGAGGGCTTGATCTACCGGGACACGCGCCTCGTGAACTGGGATGTCGAGTCACAGACCGTTTTGTCGGACCTCGAGGTCGACCAAGAGGAGGGGGTCGAAGGAGAGATGTTCGACTTCGCCTATCCACGAGCGGACGGGGACTCCGAGGTCGTGGTGTCGACGACGCGACCTGAGACCATGCTTGGCGACACCGCCGTGGCCGTTCACCCCGAGGACGACCGCTACCGACATCTGCATGGCAAGTACGTCCGACACCCATTCGTCGATCGGCTCATCCCGGTGATCCTGGACGGGGAGCTCGTCGATCCCGAGTTTGGCACCGGCGTCGTGAAGGTGACGCCGGCACACGACCCAAACGACTTCGCCACCGGCAAGCGCCACGGGCTCGAAGAGATCAACATCCTCAACCTCGACGGAACCCTCAACGAGAACGCGGGGCCCTTCCAGGGGCTTGAACGGTTCGCGGCCCGTAAGGCGGTGAAGGAGGAGCTCGAGGCGCTCGGCCTTGCCCGCGGCAGCAAGAAACACCAGATGACGCTCCCGCGCTCCCACCGTTCGGGCACCATCGTAGAGCCGATCATCTCTACACAATGGTTCGTGAAGATGACACCGCTCGCTGGGCCGGCGATCCGAGCGGTCGAGGATGGTACGATCCAAATCCTCCCCGCCGAGTGGGCCAAGACGTACTTTCATTGGCTCCGGGATATCCAGGACTGGTGCATCTCGCGACAGCTTTGGTGGGGACACCCCATCCCGGCTTGGTACTGCGAGTCGTGCCACGAGGTTACCGTGTCCCGCGAGGACCCGTTGGCGTGCGGCGCGTGCGGTCATGCGTCGCTCCGACGAGACGAAGATGTCCTCGACACGTGGTTCAGCTCCGCGCTTTGGCCCTTTTCGACGTTGGGTTGGCCCGACGACACGCCCGCCCTTCGGCGCTTCTACCCGACGCAGGACATGGAGACCGGCTACGACATCATTTTCTTCTGGGTCGCAAGGATGATCATGATGGGGCTTCATTTCATGGGAGAGGTTCCCTTCACCCGGGTGCTGTTGGCAGGTTTGGTCACCGACGAGCGTGGCGAAAAGATGAGCAAGGTGAAGGGCAACGTCATCGACCCGCTCGACGTCATTCACGGAGCCACCCTCGAACAGCTTCTCGACAAGGCAGAAGACTCAGGCGCCTCCCCTGCCGGCGTGAAGTATCTCAAAAAGACCTATCCTGACGGCTTTGCGGCGTACGGGGCAGACGCGCTCCGAATGACGTTGCTCAGTTACTCGCCGCAGTCGCGACGCATTGCGCTTTCGATCAAGCGGATCGAAGGTTACCGAAACTTCGCTAACAAGCTCTGGAACGCGTCGCGTTACGCCTTGATGCGGCTCGGCGACGCGAAAGCCGTGGCTTCTCAGGCGTGCCCTCGGCCGCGTGCGCTCGGCAACCGTTGGGTCTTATCGCGGCTCTACCACGCGCTCGACACGGCTTCGACGGGACTCGAAGGGTACCGTCTCGATGACGCTTCGGGTGCGCTCTATCATTTCTTGTGGGACGAGTTCTGCGATTGGTATCTCGAGGTGAGCAAAGCGGCTCTCGACAGCGGGGACAGGGAGCTAGTCCGTGAAACGGAAAACACTCTCGTACACACCCTCGAGTCCGTCCTCCGTGCCTTGCATCCGATGATGCCGCACATCACCGAGGAAATTTGGCAGCGCGTTCCCAAATGGGACGATGCGCCGGCCAGCATCATGATTTCGCGATACCCGACAGCGCTGGCCGATGCGCGGATCGATAGGGAAGCCGAGCGCGACTTCGAGGTAGTGCAAGCTTTCGTCGGGAGCGCGCGAACGATTCGCGCCGAGCACGACATCCCGAGGAGTAAGCAGGTCGCCATCCACTGGCACACCGGCGACGATACGAAGCGCGCGGTACTTCAACAGGAGCGCAGAACGATTGAAGCCCTGGCGGGATGCGTCATGTATTTCGAGCCCGATCCCAATACGCTCGACGACGTCAGCGCTCACTTCGAAAACGCCGCGGTGTTGGTGAATCCCGGTGTCCGGGCGGCAGTGCCGGATGTGATCGACACCGAAAAGGAGCGCGAGCGGCTTCGAAGAGACCTGAAGAAGATCGACAAGGAACTCGGCGCCGTCGAAAAGAAACTCGAAAACCCGAGTTTCGTCGAGCGCGCGCCCGCTGCGGTGGTTGCAAAATCCAAACGGGATGCCTCCGAGCTTCGCCTGAAGCGAGAGCAACTCGAAGTGGCGCTGAGCCGCCTCTGATGGCACCGTGGAAATCGAGTGAAGAAGCCACCCTTGCAATCTGCCGAAACGACACGGGCCTTGTGCGTGGACTTGGATGGCACGCTGGTGGCGACCGATACTCTTTGGGAGTCGTTTCTGATCCTAATGAAGACGGCGCCTCACCGGGTCCTCTCGCTGCTCTTCGTGCTCCTTGGCGGACGCCCTAAACTCAAGCGCTACCTGTCCACACACGCGCCGGTCGATCCTCGGGCACTTCCGTATCGGGAAGAGGTTCTCGAGCTGACCAGGAATGCACGTCAGGCGGGCCGCCCTATTATTCTGGTCACGGCGGCAGATCAGGCCACCGCTGCGGCGGTTGCAGCGCATGTCGACGTTTTCGATGAAGCCGTCGGCAGTGATGGTCGACACAACCTAAAGGCTCAACGCAAAGCCGACTTCCTCGCATCCCGCTTCGGGCGCGGAGGCTTTCAGTACGTCGGCGACGCGGCCGCCGATCTGCCGGTGTGGAAGGCCGCTGGCGACGCGATCATCGTAGCACCCAGCCCACGCACGAGACGACGTGCGGAGCAAGCTGTGTCTAGCGTGACGGTCGTATCGGAGCGCCCAAACAAGTGGTTGGCAGCGATGAAAGAGCTCCGGCCACACCAGTGGGCCAAGAACCTCTTGCTCTTCGTTCCCCTCTACTTTGCCCATGCATACGATGACTGGTGGCGGGTGTTCAGCGTGGTGATGGCGTTCTTCTCCTTCAGCCTCTGCGCCTCGTCGATTTACATACTCAACGACTTGGTAGATTTACCCGCCGATCGTCGGCATCGCACCAAGCGCAAACGTCCGTTGGCCTCGGGTACCCTGGCCATACCCGAGGGCCTGCTGCTGATGGTGTTCAGCCTCGCGTCGTCGCTGTTACTGGCGACGAGCTTCGTGAACCTCCAATTCGTATGGGTCGTTTTAGGTTACATCGCACTCACGACTTTCTACACGTTCTACTTGAAGCGGCGGCTCATCGTAGACGTCCTCGCGCTTGCCTTGCTGTTCACGTATCGAGTGATGGCCGGTAGCGTCGCAGCCCAGGTCGAGCTCTCGTTTTGGTTGCTGGCTTTTTCGATTTTCTTCTTCACCAGCCTTGCATTCGTGAAGCGCTACTCGGAGCTCATTCAGCTGCGACGCAACGACGAGCATGCCCTTCGAGGCCGGAACTACGTGTTGGCCGACGTTCCGCTGGTGACTTCAATCGGGCCAGCCTCCGGGCTCTTGGCGGTCCTCGTCTTCGCGCTCTACATCAATAGCCCGTCGATTCAGAGATACTATTCGACGCCGCAAGCGCTCTGGGGGATCTGTCTGATCCTGATGTACTGGGTCACGCGGGTCTGGTTTCTCGCCGCACGGGGGGAGATGCACGATGATCCGGTATTGTTCGCGGTGCGCGACAAGGTGAGCCTCTTTTCGGGCGCACTGGCGCTTGGGTGTCTGTTGGCAGCGCGACTCTGAGGCGCCTAGACGGCCTTCGGCCGCGGTTTGTCCCGCCCCACCACCGCCACGCTATCGACTAGAAAAGCTCCAGTTGGCCTGGTTGGACGATGCCCTCGTGACATCGGACCCCTTCGAGCTCGAGAAGGAATTGCTTGCGCTCCAGCCCACCGCCGTAACCACCGAGGTGATGGCCTGCTTCGACCACACGGTGACATGGAACGACGATGGGAATGGCATTGACGTGATTGGCTTGTCCGACAGCACGCATGGCACGGGGCGAGCCGATCTCCTGTGCAATGCCGCCGTACGTCCGAACGTGGCCCCAGGGGATTCGTCGGAGAGCCTCCCACACGAGCGTCTGAAAGTCGGTGCCGCGCAGGTCCAACGCCACTTCTCCGAAGTCCTCCGGCTCACCCGCGAAATAACGCGTGAGCGGTTTGGCGAACCTCTCGGGAACCTCGAGCTCCTCGGCGTCCAGGTCGTCAGGCCGATGAAAGGAAAGCCGCAGCAATCCGACGTCGGTCCAGACGAGCCACAGGGTCCCGAGCCCCGGCGCCTCGAAGGTGCCCCACCCCGCGGCGGGCGCTTGGTCGGGTGGGTCCAGGGTGGTACCTTCCGCCGTCATGATTCGCCTGCTTATCCTTTGCTGTTTGTTGGCATCGATCGCATGCGGACCTAGCCTAAAACACGCCCACGAAAACACCCAGTACTACGAACGATGTTACGCTGCTGACCACAACCCATCGGTGAGCTCCGACACCCGTCGTGAGTGCTGGAGCCGTTGGCTCGAGGCCCATTCGAGTAACCAGCCCCCAGAACGTATCACTTTCGCGGAGCAGCGCCTACAGCAGCTCGCGGCCGATGGCTCGACCCGTCCGCTCCCCGACCAAGAGCCGGAGCCGGTCCCCGAGCTCGAGCACGAGTATCCACCCGCCCCGCCGGGCGAGTACCACACGTCGGGCTGCAACCCGCTTTGCAACGAACGGTGGCACGCGTGCACGAGCCACTGCGAGCAAAAGCACAATACCTGCAAGGACGCCTGTAGAACCGAGTATCGAGTCTGTTTGGAGGGCTGCCCGTAGCGGCTTAGGCTCCGACATGAAGGAGCGGATGCGGCTGTCTACTCCATCATTTCCACACATCGGATGAGGTTGTCGTAGGGATCGCCACAGGCCTCGTTGTCGCAGCCGTTGTCGGTCTGGCACACGCGGCCGATGAGGTAGTCAACGGCGCACTCGCCATGGACCTCGTGGCCGGCAAAGAGCGAGTATTCTTGAAAGCAGGCGTCAGGGACGGCGGGTTCACAGGCGGCGACATAGGCATCGCACGCGCGCTTCGCGGCTTGTCCCTCGCGGCCGAGCTCATCGCCGCAGCCGACGAGTAAGAGCGCCATGAGCAAGACGCGTTTCATTGGATGCCTCCAATCGTCTGAACATGATAGTCGTTTGAAATCGGTCGATCGAAACCGCACACGCGTGCAGCGCGCAGCTCATCGCAGAGCTCGGGGTCGTCGTCGCATTCTTCGAGAAAGATCAGGTGAATGTCGGTCGGGGTCATCTCGACGCGGATGATCGGCCACTGCCACGGTAGCAGGCTCGTCCCGTCAGACCGCATGGTGAGGTTGCGCGGCTCGCCGTTTTCATCTTGAAGCCCAATGATCGCGCCTTGCGTGAAGCGCTGCTCCAGATCGGGCTTGACCCGATTGTTGCAAACCGGTCGAAAGATCGACCAACTTTGTACCCGTGTCCAGGTGCAAGGCTGGCGTTGGTCGGGGCCACAGGTCTCGCTGGTGTTCAGAACCAGTCCCACGCCTCCGTCAGGTGAAGCCCGAAAACGGCCTCGAAGGTGCATCCGCAGATCTCGGTCCTTTTCGCAGTTACCGATCAAGAAGAGCCACGGAAACAAGGTGCCTGCGCTGGCGAACAGGGTCCCTTGAATCGCGGCACTGAGGAACGTGGCGCCTGCCGAGTTGCCAAGCCACCCTGGATCAAAGTTCCATTGCATGTCGCCATCCACGCGGTACATCGCTTCGAGCACCACTTCGTTGAGTCCGGCGGCGCTCTGGGACGCAGGCGGAAACCGCTCTTCAAAGCCGATATTGTGAGCAGTGAAATCGGTCCATGCGAGCACGTCTTGGGCATGGTCCTTGAGCTCGACGGTGAAGTCGAGCCATAGCGCAATGTCCATGCTTTCGGGCGAGGTCTGCTGGCCTAGGCGATTGTCGGCCTGGCGCTGGAACTGCTCGCGGATCGTGCCGACGAAGTTTTGGACTGGAAGGAAGGCCGAGCATTCGCCGATGTCGTGAACGCTGTAGGCCTGAGGCGTCCAGGGCCGCCAGTCTGGGTCGTGCACGGCATTGACGTGCGGTCCATAGTCTTCGAGGATCCCGGCAAACGTCGTCGGCTGTGTACACAAGAAGACGTGCGTCGGGTCTGTGGACGGGTCGGGGCCGTCGATGCCGGGACGGGTCCCCGTGCCCGGAGCGTAGGTTTCAAAGAGCTGCGGGATGTTCGGGTGTTGCTGCCAGTCGCAGATCACCTTCTGCGGTCCGGAGGCAAAGCGGTCGATCGACGAGTCGACCGTGTAGTAGATTGGGCGATTGTCCTCGTTTTTCGGGCCTTGAAACGCGGTTCCGTCCTGCAGGTAAAAGGTCTGGTTGACCGTTTCTTGGTTGCAGTCGTCGGCGCCCATGATTAGAAGCGCGCCGCCCGCCAAGAGGGCGCCGGTCAACAGGCGGGATCGGGCTGCAGAGCTCATGCATCCTTTCTCGGTCGATGGCCCCTCCGGTTTCCTCACGATCAGGTGCGCGCACCCGGCGGCGGCTCCCCGGCACATGGCCGCCAGTTCGCCAAGGATCGTGACCGTCCTAGTGGCGGCTCGGCAGGACCTTCAAAAGTCGATCGATCCGCGGCCGATGCATGCTAGCGTCGCCGGCTATGACGTACCGAACTTGGACACTCTGCCTATCGGCCAATCTCATATTCGCCGCCGCTGTAACCGGCTGTTCAGACGATTCCGGTGGCGCGGGTGGTGCAGGCGGGACCGCTTCCGTTTCGTGCGCCGAAGGCGCCCCCGAAGCGCTTCGCGTGTGTATCGGTGAGGTCAGCGCAGCAATTGGAACTTGCTACGGCGATACGGATTCACCCTGCGCCGGCAACGACACCAACGTTGCCGCGGCGCTTTCCGCGCTCGAAGAAAGCGTGCGAGCCAATTGTGCCGACGCTGAGTTCGGATCGCTGACCGTCGACTCGCTCGTCGGCCGCCTGCAGAACTCCTGTTCGTCCGAGGCATCGTCGCTTGGGTGGCGCACCTATGGCGGACCCCAAGGCGCGGTGTGGCCGACGGTCGAGGCGGCAGACCAGAGCTGTCTCCAGACCGCGCACACGTCTGCATCCGCCATGGTCGACGGCGCACTCTCGGCGATCAATGCGTGTCTTGCGGAAGGCGACTGCTCCGGAATCGACGCCGAACGTCAAGCGCTGGTTGACTCCGCGGTGAGCGAGGTCCAGGGCGCGTGCGGTGCCCTCGAAGAGTTGATCGCCGTCAACCCGGCCACCTACGTGGACCGCGCGGTTCACCAGGTCGATTGCATCACCGCGACGGGACATGCGGACACCGGCTCGCTCGCGCTGTCATGCGGGCCGTCAAACACGGACTTCGACCCACCGCGCGGGGAGTACATGCAAGTCGTCGTCGACGGCGACAAGTGGGGGACCCTCTGCGGCGATGGTAGTCCTTATGCCTTCCAGGTGCGGCTCGCACCCGAGGGCGAGCCCCTGGATCGCATCATCGTCGGGCTTCAGGGGGGGGGCGTGTGCGCCTTCGAAGCCGATTGCGTGCCCCGCTTCGAAAGTCGACTCGACGGCGGCAACAACCTCTTCAGCGCCATGGACGACGAGCCTCTTGGCTCCGGGATCGCCTCCAACGACCCCGCCGAGAGCCCGTTTGCAAATTGGACGAAGGTCTACCTGCCCTACTGCAATCAGGATGTTTTTGCCGGCGGTGGCGTCACGGAAGACCTCAATACGTTGCAGTTACCTCGATACGGATCGGTGAACATGCGCGCCGCGGTCCAGATGGTCCGGGACGTCATCTGGAAGCTCATGGACGCGGAGGGCGGCGATGGCTTCCGCCCGGACGAGCTCATCGCCCTCTTCGGGGGGTGGTCGGCCGGTGGCTATGGCGCGCTCTACAACTACCACTGGTTGCTCGACGACTTGCAGTGGCCGAGGACAGCCGCCTTCCCCGATGCGAGCGGTGCCCTCGACAACGGTCAGATACTCGGTGTGGCGGGCCTCGGTCTCCTCAAGATCCCCGGATGGGGGATGCTACCCAACCTTCCGCCGTACTGTTTCGTCGGCGATTGCGCGCTCGGTCCGGTCCTCTATGAGGCCATCTCACCGCGCCTCAAGCAGGTACCCGAGCAACAGATGTTGATTTTGAGTAACCAGTTCGACGATACGCAACGCAGGGACGCCTTCTTCACAGGTGACGAAGGAGATGAGTTCTGGCAGGCGCAATGGTTCAACACGATGCGCCAAGCGTACTGCGACACCAAGGACTTGAACGGGATCAACTACTACTACACCAGCGTTTCCGCCGAGAGCACACACGTCGTCACGCTGCGCCCCGAGCTGTGGGCGGGCAGTGTCGCCGGCGAAGTGATGAGCGACTGGTTCTTGCGCGCAGTCACCGAGCCCGACACGATCGAAAGCCGAACCGAAGAGGGCGACTTCGTCATGCTCTTTCCCGGTGTCGAGCCATACCCCTGCACCGTCGCGCCGTGATACGGATGGGATAGCGCGAGCGCCTAATGCGCCGCGCCCCAGCTCTTCCCCCACCCCGCCTCCACCGGCAGCGGCACCGACAACGGCACGGCGGTTTGCATGCGGTCGCGGGCCAGCCGTTCGAGCTCCTCGTGCTCGCCCGGCGGTGACTCGAAGACGAGCTCGTCGTGGACGGTCAGGACCATCCGACTCTTCATGCGCCGCGCTTCGATGTCCCTCTGAATCTGAACCATGGCGACTTTCATGATGTCGGCGGCCGTGCCTTGAATGGGGGTGTTTCGTGCGATGCGCTCAGCCCCGGCGCGCAGATTGTGATTCCGGCTTCGGATGTCGGGCAGCGTCCGGCGGCGACCGAGGAGGGTCGTGACGAAGCCGTTCGCGCGCGCCTCTTCGACGACCTCGTCGAGAAAGGCGTTCACCCCGGCGTACTGGTCGAAGAAGGCGTCGATGTAGCGCTTGGCCTCGGTCCGCTCGATCTTGAGATTCCGCGCCAGCGCGAACTGCGTCTGCCCGTAGATGACGGCGTAGTTCACGGTTTTCGCTTGACCGCGCATGTCCGTGGTGACCTCTTTGGGCTTGACGCCGAAGAGTGCGCAGGCGGTTTGTACGTGCACGTCGTCGTCTTTCGAAAACGCTTCGACGAGGGCCGGGTCCCGACTGAGATGCGCGAGTACCCTGAGCTCGATCTGGGAGTAGTCCGCCGACAGAATCGACCAGCCAGCTTCCGGGATGAAGGCATCTCGAACCCGGCGCCCCATCTCGGTGCGGATCGGGATGTTTTGGAGGTTTGGGTCGCTCGACGACAGGCGTCCGGTGGCGGCCACGAGCTGGTTATACCGGGTGTGAATCCGCCCGGTCTTTGAATTCACCTCTCTCGGTAAAGCATCTAAATACGTGCTCTTAAGCTTCGAAACGGAGCGATATTCGAGGATCGCTGCCGGTAGCGGGTGCATGACCGAGAGCTCCTCGAGGACCGTTTGGTCGGTCGAACGCGCGGTTTTGGTTTTCTTGATGACCGGCAGCTCGAGCTCATCGAACAGGATGGTTTCGAGTTGTCTAGGCGACGAGACGTTGAACTCGTGACCAGCGAGCTCGGTGCACCGGGCGTGGAGCCGTTCGAGCTCCCCCTTCGCCTCCTCGGAAAGCTTCTCGAGGAGCTCGGTGTCGACGCCGATGCCATGGAGCTCCATCGTGGCCAATACCTGCGCGAGGGGCAGCTCGACATCATAAAAGAGCCGCTCGAACTCCCCCTCGTGCATCCGCGGCGTCAGGAGCTCGCTCAGCCGGAACGTGAAGTCCGCTCGCTCATTCGCGTAGGAGGCGACGCTGTCCACTTCCACCTCATCCCAGGTGAGCGCCTTCTTGCCCTTACCACGCACCGCCTCCTCGGCGGCAAGCTCCCCGTCGAGCTCCTGCCGCGCAACGTCTTCGAGGCGATGGGCGTGTCGAGCGGGGTCCAACAGGTAACTCGCAAGTGCGGGGTCAAACCGAACGCCTCGGACCTTCACGCCGCGCCTCGCCCAGAACACGGTCTCACGCTTGGCGAGAGTGAGCTTCGGGATGAGAGAGTTTTCGAGAAGAGGTTTCAACACGACACCAGCCTCTTCCCAACCGAGATGGTCGGGCGCGCCGATGTATCGATGGCCGAGTGGGATGTAGGCGCTGACGCTTTCGAGCCAGCTCACGGCCACGCCCACTAACTCGGCGCGAATCGGATCGTCGATGTCCATCACGGTGTAGAGCGCCATCGTGCCCGAATCACGGATCGCGCTGGCGATGCGGCGAACGCCGTCGATGGTGGTGATGGTCTCGTAGTGCCCCTCGACGACCGGTGCTGGGTCGAGTTGCGCCAAGAGCCGCGTGAACTCGAGCTCGCTGAAGAGGCTCCGAAGCGCAGCCGTGTTTCCGCCGTCGTACCTACGGGAAATCAATGCGGGATCGATCGCGACCTCGTCGCGGAGGGTGACGAGCTCGCGCGAAGTCTCAGCCTGCTCACGATGGGCGGTGAGTTTTTCTTTCAAGGACTTGCGCGTGATCTCCCCGAGGTGTTCGTAGATCCCGTCGAGCGTGCCCCACTCCTGCAAAAGCTTTGCAGCGGTCTTCTGTCCGACCGAAGGAACACCGGGCACATTGTCCGAGCTGTCGCCCATCAAGGCGAACAGGTCGCGGATTTGGCCCGGCGCGACGCCGAATCTTTCCTGCGTTTCCTCCGGGCCGAGCACCTTGTCCCGCATCGTGTCGTACATCACGACGTCCGGTCCGACGAGTTGCAGCAGGTCTTTGTCAGCGCTGACGATTACGACCCGGAGCCCCTTCTTCCGGGCTTGCGCCACCAGGGTTGCGATGATGTCGTCTGCTTCGTATCCGGGGGCTTCGATCGGCGACATACCCCATGCTTCGACGATCTCCCGTACTCGGACCATCTGCTGCTCTAGATCGGGCGGCGCGGGCGGACGATTGGCCTTGTATGGCTCATAGAGCTCCTTGCGGAACGATGCTTCTCGCGAGTCCATGGCGACCACGATCCCCTTGGGATCTCGCTCACGGAGGAGCTTGGCGAGCATCCCCGAAACTCCCGCAACCGCGTGCGTTGGCTCTCCCTTACTGTTCGAGAGCGGAGGAAGTGCGTGATAGGCGCGAAACACGTACGAGCTGATGTCGATCACGTAGATCGCCTCGGGATCCCCCTTCTCCGGCAGCGCATCGGGCATGCGTCGGGACCATCCAACGGTCGCCACCTGCGGTCAAGGTGCTAAGAGGTTGCGCAGCCGCTTCGGCACATGCTACGCGCCCGAGCTGCATCCTTCATGTTTGAGACGCTGACAAAGGGCTTTCGAAACGCCCGCAATCGCTTGGCAGGCGTCACAGAGCTGAGCGAAGAGAACATCGATCAAGCGCTTCGTGACGTGCGGCTGTCGTTGCTCGAGGCCGATGTAGAGTTAGGGGTGACCAAGGCGTTTCTCGCGAACGTAAAACAAAAGGCCGTCGGTCAGGTGGTCCAGACCGCGACCAAGTCGAAGGGCCGCAAGATCAAAGTGGGCCCCGCCGAGCAGTTCGTGAAGATCTGCCAAGACGAGCTCGAGTCGATGATGGCCTTCGAGGGGGAACCCGTCGAGTTCGCCAAGAAGCCCAAACCGACCGGCGTCATGATGGTGGGCCTTCAGGGCTCGGGTAAGACGACTACGGCGGCCAAGCTCGCTCGCTTTCTCGAGACAACCAACAGTCGAAAGCCTCTGTTGGTCGCCGCCGATATCGCTCGACCGGGCGCCATCGAGCAGCTGCAGGTCCTCGGTGAGCAGGTAGACGTTCCGGTGTTCTCGATCCCGGGCGGTCTGCCGATCGCGATCTGCAAGCGAGGTCTCGCCGAGGCCAAGCGATTGAAGTGCGACACCGTCATTTACGACACCGCGGGCCGTCTCGCGATCGACGAGCCACTCATGGAAGAACTTTCCGAGATTCGATCGTCGGTCGAGCCACAGAACGTCTTTCTGGTAGTCGACGCGATGATCGGCCAGGACTCGGTCAAGACCGCGAAGGCGTTTCACGAGAGACTCGGATTGAGCGGCGTGATTCTGACCAAGCTCGACGGTGACGCGCGCGGCGGCGCGGCGATTTCGATCAAGAGCGTCACCGGGACGGCAGTGAAGTTTGTAGGTACCGGCGAAGCGCTCGACCGCTTGGAGGAGTTTCGAGCGGAGGGCATGGCGAGCCGTATTCTCGGCATGGGCGATGTCGTCGGCCTGATGAAAGACTTCGAAGAGGTCGTCGACGAAACGAAGGCGGAGGAGGACGCCAAGCGCATGCTGCGCGGGCAGTTCACCCTCGACGACTTCCTCGAGCAGCTCCAGATGCTGCAGAACATGGGCCCGCTTCAAGACATGTTAGACAAAGTCCCGTTTTTCGCTGAAAGCGTACCCGACGGCTTCCAAGTCGATGAGCGAGAGATCGGGCAGATCAAGGCCATCGTGAGCTCGATGACGCGTCAGGAGCGGGCCAAGGCCGAGCTCTTCGAGAAGCAGCCAACGCGGCTGGTCCGTGTCGCCAAAGGATCGGGCACGTCCGAAAAGCAGGTCGCCGAAATCCTTCAGCGCTTTGCGTTCATGCGCCAGATGATGGGCAGCATCGGGGCACAGGCGGGAATGCTCTCGAAGATTCCGGGGATGAAGCAGCTGGCGGCTGCAAACCGGCTGCGCGACGCGATTCAGACAGGCGGCCTCGAGGGCAACCCGATGATGACAAACCTTGCGGATTCGCTCTTGCAGGCTGCTGTTGCCGAGCAGGGTGGCATTGGCCCAAACACCACCGAACGGCGAACGGTCAACAAGAGCAAGAAGAAATCGAAGCGAAAGATGCAGAAGAAGTCGCGACGAAAATCGCGGCGCTAGACTTCGCCATGGGATTTCCGTGCCGCCTCTTGGTCCTCGCGCTCGCTTCGGCGATGGGATGCACCACAGACTCGGCGCCCTTGAGCCCTGCCCAGCGCGAGGCGGTCGCGGCTTACGTCTCCAAAACAGCACCCACTCCCGCGTACGACCTCGACGTAGAGTTCGGGAAGAAGGTCCGGCTGCTGGGCTATGATCTCGACGCGACCGAGTGGCGTCCCGGCGAAACCCTTCGGGTGACTTGGTACTGGCAAGCGCAGGTTGCGCCTGGGGCCGGCTGGAAACTGTTCACGCATCTCGTAAGCGACGACCCCCCGCGTAGGGTCGATGGAGACGTGAGCGGTGTGCTCCGATGGCTCTATGGTCCCGATCGATGGCAGGCCGGAGAATTCGTGGAGGACACTCAGGAGCTGCACCTGCCCGAGGACTGGAAGGCGGATGAGGTCACCCTCTACGTGGGGCTCTCGCGCCAAGGCGAGCGCTTGCCGATCACGGCGGGGCAGTCGGACGGAGACGAGCGGGCACGCGGGCCCACGGTGAAGACCCCCGTCGGTGCGAAGCCCGGGACCCCGTTGCGCGTTCCGAGGCTTGCGGTCGCGCAGACCCGTCGCCCGCCGAGGCTCGACGGATCGCTAAACGACCCGGTGTGGAGTGCTGCCCGTAGAAGCGCGCCTTTCGTCGAGACACGAACCGGCGACGTCGCACCCCTGTCCGCTTCGGCAAAACTCCTGTGGGACAAGCGCTACCTCTACGTTGGCGTCGATGTCAGCGACGCGTTGCTTCGCGCAAGTGACCGCGACCACGACGATCATCTCTGGGAGCAGGATTGCGTCGAGCTGATGATCGACCCAAACGGTGATGGGAAGAGCTATTTCGAAATTCAGGTATCGCCAAGAGGCGTCGTCTTCGACACGCGGTACGACGCGCGCCGGGTCCCCAAGCCATTTGGGCACGTCGATTGGGACAGCGAGGTGCGCGCGGCCGTATCGCCTCTTGGGAAGCTCGACGATCTCGAACCAGACGCCGGATACACCGTCGAGATGGCAATTCCGTGGCAGGCGTTCAGTCGAAAGAACCGCCCGGCATCGCCGCCGAGGATCGGTGACAATTGGCGTGCAAACCTCTACGTCATCGATCTCACGGGCGATCGTCAACAGGCTGCAGCCTGGTCGCCCCCGGGAATTGGCGATTTCCATGTGCCGGGTCGATTCGGTATCCTGACGTTCGAAGGCCCCCCGGACGAGATGGTGGGGCAAAGCGAGCCCGTCCAAATGCCTTCGAATCGAGTCAAGCAGTCCCAAAGCCGAGAAGACGCGCGAGATACTGGCGTGAAAGGTCAATTGATCAAGAGGCGCGTGATGAACCGCCGACATCCCGGTGAGCCGCGTGCCGCTCCACTCGACGAAGGCTCGCAAAGGCTTGAATCCAAGGAGACCGCTCACTAGGGTGCGCCTAGGCAGCTCTTCCGCTCATGATGCTCCGCACACGCCTCATCGCTGGTCGCACCTCGGGCTTGATCATCAGCGCTGTGTTTGCGTCGATCATCACCCTGGCAAGCCAGGTCGAGGTGGTGCTTGAGCCGCTGCGTGTCGACCCGCTGCAAACCGCCCCTGTCACGCTTCGGATTCCAGCAAGTTATCTGTCGAATGCAAAGGCTCGTCGCTATCGTGGCCTTCCGCAGCCTCTGGTCGTGCCGCGGGGGCAAGTCGTCGACGACCCCGATGAGCAGCGCGTCGTGCGCGCCTTCGAGCGAGAGCGGCGACCGCCGGCGCGTTCGACCTTGTTCGGCGCATGGGTCAGCTACTTCCTCGTCGCGTACATCTTTCTCGCATTCCTGAGGCTGTTCACCGGCGGGCGCGGTACACTACTTCGGACCCAGGCCGGTCTGTTGTTTCTGGTCTGCGCGACGTGTATCGGCGCCAAAGTATTGCTCTTGTTCACCGGGCTGTCCCCATTGTTGCTTCCGCTCGCGACGGTACCCCTGTGGGCCGCCCTCTATTTCGATAGGGGCACGGCCATTGCTTCGGGGTTGGTGATCACGCTCGTCGCCTCATCGTTCGTGCATTTTGCGATGCCTGTCGTGGTCGTGTACCTGGCCACCACCCTGGGCGTGGTGATCTTCTTTCACGATCGGAAGCACGCGACACACATGTTGGTTGCCGGGACGGCGGCAGGGCTTTTTGCCGGATTGGTGCTGATCAGCGTGGCCCTGTCGGTCGGTGAGGAGATCGACGTCATCGGCGACGTAGCCAAGCTGAACGAATCGACGCTGCTTTCCACGGTCGCTGGCGGCATGCTCGCCGGCGTGCTGGGAGTGCTCTTCCAGCGGATCGCCACTGCCGCCCTCGGAGTCGTGACGCGCGGACGGTTACAAGAGCTCACCGACGTCGACCACCCGCTCCTCCGGAAGATGGCCCGCGAGGCGCCCGGCTCCTGGCAACACGCGCGCGCCATGGCCAACCTGGCCGAAGGGGCGGCAGCGGCCATCGGTGCCGACGCATTGCTGACCCGTGTCGGCGCCTATTACCACGACCTGGGCAAGACAATTCAGCCCAAGTACTTCGTCGAGAACCTGTCACCCGGCGAACCGACGCCCCACAACGAGCTCGAGCCAGACGTCAGCGCCGATGCGATCATGGCGCACGTCGTCGAAGGGGCTCGCATTTTGAGGGAGGGCAGCGTTCCCGAGCCGGTGGTCGAATTCGCCTACACCCACCATGGGACGAGCGTGATCGAGTACTTCTGGCACAAGTGCCTCGAGCAGGGGAACCCCAAGGGTCTCTCCGATTCGGCGTTTCGCTACCCGGGGATGCGACCACGCACCAAAGAGACCGCGATTCTGATGCTCATCGATGCCATCGAAGCCGCTGCACGCACGGTCGACGAGCCGACGCGCGAGAAGTTCGAGGCGATAGTCCAGAGGGTGATGAATGTGAAGCTGCGACAGGGCCAGCTCGACGAATGCGGGCTCACGATGGAGGACCTCCGCGTCTTACAGACCACGCTGACGGATACCCTGTGCAACGCCTATCACAACCGCATCAAGTATCCCTGGCAAGACAAGGAAGAAGAAGGACAGGCCCAGCTTCCCGTGCCGGGAGTCGCGACAGAGCGAGACGTGGCGCTGGAGCGAAGCCGTGAGTCGACCTAGGCAGCTATTGGCCCTAGGCGCTCTTTCACTCGTCCTCGGTTGTGAGCAGCTCGGCAACCCCGATCAGCTGACCACGGGACCCACGCTCTGGAAGAGCAGGCATCACGAGCTCGTGACAACCACGCATTCGTTTCGAAACCCGGCGACCATCCAGCGCCTCGTCGCGGACGGGCTCGGCGAGCTCGACTACTCCGACCCATCGATTGGTCCCGACCAGACCCTCACATTCGTCACGGTCGCGCCGCGGCGCCTCAGACCCTTCCGGCCGGGCCCGATGACGCTCGTGACGCATTTCGAGATCCCGGGCCGAGCGCGCGTCGCGCGTCGCTGGAATACCCCCGGAGGCCCTAGGCAGTGGGTCGCGGCGTTCGCGTTGCCGGCTCCACCGTCGGCCGCGATCACGTCCGTGGCGCCATGAGCCCCGACTGGGTCTCGGTAACGTCGGGGAACTCCTCGAGCGAACGCCCATCACCTCGGAACTCGTCGATCGAGTCGAGGAAGCCTTGCGCGATCTCGGGATCGAACTGCGTGCCGCCGCAGCGACCGATCTCGGAGATCGCAATGTCGTGGGAGAGCGCCTTACGGTACGCCCGGTCGCTGGTCATCGCGTCGTACGTGTCAGCCACGGCGATGATCCGGGCGATCAGCGGAACGTCGTTGCCCTTGAGCCCAAGCGGATAGCCAAGCCCATCCCATCGCTCGTGATGCAGGTGCACCCCGGGAATCAATGGGTGCAAAAACTCGATTGGCTGTAAGATATCGCGCCCATGGTCTGGATGTTCTTTGAATATTTCGTACTCTTGGTGCGAAAGCTTTCCAGGCTTGTTGAGGTTCATGACGCAACCGATCTTGCCGATATCGTGCATCAGCGCCGATTGACGCACGATTTCGATCTCCTCGTCGCTGAGGCCGAGCTTGATGGCCAGGATCTGCGCATAGGCGGCAACGCGCGCCGAGTGTCCCGCCGTGTAGCGGTCCATCTTGTCGATCGCGCTGGCAAGGCCTCGAATGGTTTGCTTGAACGTGGACTGCAGATCCTCATAGAGCCGCGCGTTTTCGATCGCCGCAGAGGCCCGGTCCGCAGTGGTGTGGAGGAGTTTTCGTTGCCCTTCGTCGAACCGCTTGCCAGCTGTGTAGCTCACGGCGCATAGGAAGCCGATCGTGTCGCCACGGGCTGTCAGCCGCGCCACCGCCAGGGATTGGGGCTTCGGCTCGTCGCCGACTTTCTCGAAAAAGCGCCAGGCGCGCTCGCCGTGCTCGAGGAGGGCTGGCGCGTGTCGAAAGTACTCGGTGAGAGCCGAAATGCTCAGCGCGTCGGATTCCCGGCGAAGACGGAAGTTTGGCCCGAGCTCGGTGGTGCGCCGGTAGAAGCTCCGGCCGCCGTCGCTGAGAAGGACGAACACCATGTCGGAATCGACCTCGTCGATCGCGGCGCGGCTGAGGGTGTGCACCACCTGCTCGAGCGACAGGCTGGCGGCGATTGCCTCGCTCACCTTGTACAGTGAGAGCGCCTCTTTCAGGCGAAAGTTCTCGGCTTGAAGCCGCTGCTTTTCGAGGCCGCGACGGATCGTATGCACCACCTCTTCGACCTTGAAGGGCTTGAGCACGTAGTCGTAGGCGCCTTGCTTCATCGCTTCGATGGCGGTCTCGACCGTACCGAAACCCGTCATGATGATCGTCACTACGTGAGGCGTGTGTTTGCGGATCGCCCCGAGCAGCTCGAGCCCGCCCATGTTGGGCATCTTCAGGTCACTCAGGACGAGATCGAAACGGTCGCGCGACAGCTCCACCAGCGCGCCACCGCCATCCTCCGCTGTGCGTACGTAGAACCCTTCCATCGTCAGGAAATCCGCAAGGATCTCACGGATCACCACCTCATCGTCGACAACGAGGATCTTCGCGACGTCTTCGCCATGCTCACCGCTCATCGACGTATGACCTTGGCTAGTACTCTGCCCCTCACAGGCATGTCAATTGCGTGGCTGCTTCCCATTGCCGCCCGATTGTCACTTTGATACATCCCGCTCGGCCTTGCCATCATCCGTTCGCATCACCACCCTCGCCGCTGTCGTTTATCTTTCACTGACCGCGATCGCCCTGGTTTGGGCGTGGCTCGGGTACGGCCGTCAAGCGTGGGAGCTCGACGCGGCCTGGCTGACCCACCCCTACCCGACCCGACTCCTGGTCTCGCTCGCGCTCGGGCTGCTGCTCGGCCTTGCAGTGGTCGCGACTACACGGTTGCTCGTCGCGCACGCGCAATGGGCGCGCGAGCTTCAACGCGAGCTCAGGGCGATCGTCGGCGACCTCTCACCCCGAGAGCTCACCTGGCTCGCGCTCTTGTCTGGCTTTGCAGAAGAGCTCTTCTTTCGTGGCGCCATGCAGCCCGTCCTCGGGTTGTGGCTTACCTCTCTAATTTTCGGTGTGGTGCATGTAGGTCCCAGGCGCGTATTCTTGGCTTGGTCGCTTTGGGCTTTCGTGATGGGTGTCCTTCTTGGGGCCATATTCGAGCTGACCGGTGTGCTCTGGGGTGCGGTGCTCGCCCATGTCTGGATCAACCAGCGCAACATGCGCTTCATCCAACGCTATTGACTGCGAAAGAGCCCCTTTCTACCCTGAGTGATAGGCCGCAACGCGCCAACCTTCGCGGTCTGCCGACTCCCGTGCACGGTGACATCAAAACCCGGGTCAGCCCCTATCCTGACGTCCGCATCAAGACCGGGACCGGTCAAGACTGTCTGGTGATCATTTACACAGTGAACTCGAGGGAGCTCGGAAAGCGCTTTTCGCTGGCAAGCGGGCCGGTGAACCTCGGGCGCGGGGCTGACAACACGATCATCCTCGACAACGACGCCGTTTCCCGGCGGCACGCGATCGTGGAAGCCCGAAACGGCAAGTACTTCTTGGTGGACATGAACTCGACCAATGGGACGTACGTCAACGACGAGATCGTCCATGACCACGCCCTTCGCCGAGGCGATCAGATCAAGATCGGCGACACAATCTTGAAGTTTCTGAGCGGAACTGATTTGGAGTCCCAATACCACGAGACGATCTATCGGATGACGATCATGGACGGGCTCACGAGCGTTCACAACAAGCGCTATCTCATGGAGCAGCTCGAACGCGAGCACTCACGGGCGACCCGACATCGTCGTCCGCTGACGATGGTGATGCTCGACATCGACTACTTCAAAGAAGTCAACGATATTTTCGGGCATTTGGCCGGAGACCAGGTGCTCAAGGAAGTCGCGCAGCTTGCCAAGAGCCGCTTGCGGCCGGACGACGTCATCGCGCGATACGGCGGCGAGGAGTTCGCCATCGTCCTCCCAGAGACCAAGCTCGACGGGGGGATTCTGATCGCCGACCAGCTTCGGCAGATGATTGCGGACGAAGTGTTCGCGTTCGAGGATGAGGAGATCCAGGTGACGGTGTCTTGCGGGGTGTCCGAGCTCGCTGCCGAGTGGCGGTGCCACGACTTCGTAAAGGATGCAGACCGGAACCTCTACGAGGCGAAGCGGTTGGGACGAAACCGGGTTTACCCCAGCTGACTCGACCACCGGAGGCCCATGCTACGCTCCGGGTCGATGCGCACGATCGCCGAGGCCCTTCGGTCGATGCTCCCCGCCTTCGAAACCTTGGGCGACGAGGAGATTTCACTGACTTGCGCGGCTGGCCGCTACCTCGCCTCGGACTTCGCTGCAGTCCTCGATTCCCCGCCATTCGACAACAGCGCCATGGATGGGTACGCCGTGCGGGCCGCCGACGTCGCGGCGGCTTCGAGCGACAGCCCCGTTCGGCTGCCGGTCACAGGTGAGTCCCGTGCGGGCGGAGACATGCCGACGGACCTCGAGCCCGGGACCGCATGCCGGATCTTCACCGGTGCCCCGATGCCTGCGGGCGCCGACGCGGTGGTCATCCAAGAAGACACCAAGCAGGACGAGGAGTCGGTCCACATTTTCGAACCGTCGACTGTGGGTCGACACATCCGGGCTCGCGGAAGCGACCTGAGGAGCGGAAAGACGATTCTCCGTCGGGGTGATCGGTTGTGGCCTGGCGAGATCGGGTTACTGGCGAGCCAAAACGTCGCTCGGGTGCGCGTCTACCGTCAGCCCCGAGTCGCCCTGCTCTCGACCGGCGACGAGCTCAAGGCCCTCGGGGACGAGCTCGCGCCGGGGACAATCATCAATTCGAACGTCTACGTGCTTTCGGAGATGCTGAGCCTTCTCGGGGCCGTTCCCCAGCCGCTTCCCTCTTCAAGCGACGACCTCCCGTCGATCGAGGCAGCTCTCCGAAAGGCGCTAGAAGCTGATGTCGTGATCACCATGGGCGGGGTCTCGGTCGGCGCATACGACCTCGTTCAAGAGGCGTTTCGACGCGTTGGCATCCACCCCGAGTTTTGGAAAGTGCGGATCAAACCTGGCAAGCCCCTGACCTTCGGACAGCACGAGGGCAAGCCGGTCATCGGTCTTCCAGGAAACCCGATCAGCGCCATGGTGACGTTCGAGATCTTGGTCGCACCATGTCTGCGGCAAATGCTCGGAGACCGAGAACCGCACCCGCAGCCCGTCGTGGCCCGCCTCCAGCACGCCTATCACCGACGGCCCGGGCGAGTCGAAATCGCGCGCGGGGTGGCGACCCGGCATGGGGCCGAAATCCAAGTATCGCTCCACGAGCTCCAAGGCTCGGGGTCGTTGCCCTCGTTCGTCGGGGTCAATGCGCTGGTCATCTTGCCGAGTGACCGGGCTGACTTGGAGGCTGGAGCGGAGGTCGATACGATCCTTTGGGGGTCTGGCTTGCGCGGGTCGCGGTCGTTTTTCGACGCGGTAAGCTAGCGGGTTTTCAGAGTAATTTCGGTTTCTTTCATGTTGGCTTATTGACTACCGAGGCGCGATCATTATGCTCCGGCTCCTTCAAAGGGGGCTACGACCATGAAGAAGAGCGAGCTCAAGCGGTTCCGCGCCATCCTAGAAGAGAAGCGGGACGCCGTGGTGCGGCGGGCGCGGGAGACCATGGCCCAGGACATGACCCTGGACGCGTCCGAGCTTCCAGACGAGATGGATCTTGCCTCGAGCGAGTACATGCAGTCTTTTACTTTCCGGCTTCGCGGCCGAGAGCGCGTGTTCCTTCAGAAGATCGAAAAGGCCCTCAAGAAGCTCGACGAGGATGTCTTCGGCATCTGTGAAGACTGCGAAGAACCGATCGGCATCAAGCGCCTCGAAGCCCGCCCCGAAACCGAGCTCTGCATCCGCTGTAAAGAGGATGAGGAGCGAATGGAACGCGACTTCGCATAGAGCCCTGGACCATGGCCCAGCACGAACCTTCTGAGACCACCGTCCTCGTCACCGGCGCCTCGGGGTTCATCGGATTGCATTGCGTTCGCGAGCTTCTTCAAAAGGGCTATCGCGTTCGTGGAACCGTGCGCTCGCTAGCGCGGGAACCGACGCTTCGTGATGCCCTAGAAAAGCATGCCGACACAACCAACTTCGAGCTCGTGACAGCAGACCTCATGAGCGATGAGGGGTGGGCAGAAGCCATGCGCGGATGCCGATACCTCTGGCACGTCGCCTCCCCGGTTCCGAACGCACCTCCGAAACACGAAGACGACCTCATCATCCCTGCGCGCGACGGAACATTGCGGGTCCTTAGGGCAGCGTCGGAAGCTGGTGTCGAGCGGGTGGTCCTTACCTCATCGATCGCCGCCGTTTGCGAGGGATACCCCCGCGATCCCTCCCGGGTCTTCAACGAGGATGACTGGTCACGCCTTGAGGGCGACGTCTCGGCGTACGACAAGAGCAAGACCCTGGCCGAGCGTGCGGCATGGGACTTCGTAGGAGGCTTGGCAGGTGACAACACGCTCGAGCTTGCCACGATCAACCCAGGGTTGGTCCTAGGGCCGGTGCTGGAGCAAGACTACGGCGTCTCCCCACAAGCAATCCTGAAGCTGATGCGTCGAGATTATCCGGGCTGCCCCCGCCTCGGCTGGCCTATAGTCGATGTGCGGGATGTCGCGAGTGCGCACCTAGCAGCGATGATCACGCCGGAGGCCAAAGGACAGCGGTTTTGCTGCTGTGTCGATTTCGTTTGGATGAAAGAGATAGCGGCCATTCTGACGGCGAACTTCGGTGACCGCGGTTACGAACTTCCAACCCGCACCCTCCCCGACTTCGTCGTGCGTATTGCAGGGCTGTTCGACAAGGTGACGAGGGTCGTAACGCCTCGACTCGGCCTGGAGCTGAACGTCTCCAGTGAGCGCATCAGGCGTGTGCTCGGCTGGCAGCCAAGAGGCACTGAAGAGATGATCGTAGCTACGGGCGAAAGCTTGATCGAGCTGGGCATCGTATGAACCACGCCACGAATGCTCCGGCTACTCCGGTCTGGCTCGAGCAAACATCCAGTCGAACCACAGGTCTCGCGCTTCGTCGGTGAAGTCGGGAACATGAGGTGCCTGTTGGACCACCCACAGCGCACTTTCGGCCTGGGCATCACAGTCGGAATACGAACGCACCCGGGTCTCTGCACCGGGTGGCATCGGAACGAGATCGAGATTGGCGAGCATTTCGAGCGGGCCGCATCCGCTGCGCTCCGCGAATCCGGCGACTAGGTTCACCGCCGACAAGATCGTGATGCCGCTCTCTCGCACCCCGCCGCCGAAAGCCACGACCTCGTCCTCGGTACCGTGCACCGAGAGCAAGCTGACCGTCCCGTCGGCACATGGAACGTCAGCCGGTAGTGCCCCGGCCTGACTGAGGACCGCTGTGACGCTCGCTGGATCCTCGCAGATGATGTCGAGCGCCAGGTGCCCTCCGTTGGACGTTCCCAACAAATAGATGCGGTGCCCGTCCAAACGATACGTCTTCCGCGCCTCCGCGATCAGGCTACGCACGTAACCAATGTCGTCCGGGGCTTCCGGCTCGAACACGGAGTCGATTGCTCCAGCATTCCATGCGAGTCTGCCTTCGGTGTCTTGGGTGCCGTCTGGAGCTACCAACACGAACTGCCGCTCTTCGACACGCTGCGATGCGCCGAGATAGATCGCGTTCGCAGCACCCGTCGCACCGCGTCCGTGGAGTACTACGATCAACGGATAGCGCGTCGAGGTGGTGTAATCCGACGGCACGACGACTTGCGCTGGTCGCTCGGCGTCGATCGCGCTGGGAGGCATCTCGGGGCAGTTGACCGGATCAGGTGCGTCGCAGTCGAATCGCATCAGGCCGCCGCCCGAGCCCCCGTCTCCACCCGAGCCCCCTGCGCCGCCTGTTGCGGCGTCGTTGCCGGAGCCGCATCCCAACAACGCCACGGAACAGACCAAAGCCAGGCTCGAGCTATGCATCCTTCACCGCTGGTGAGTGTAGCTCATCCGGCGACGCGGCGACGATCTGCAGCTAGCCCTATTCCGCCGCGTCGTGATCGACGTGCAGGATCGGGTCGAGCCCCTGGAAGACCGGCTCGAGCTCCACGCCGAGGGCGTCACCGAATTTGCTGATGGCGATGTACTGGGTGATCGTGAATGCGGCCTCGACGATTTGCGGCTCGGTGTAGTGCTGATGAAGCCGGTTCCAGAGCTCTTCCGGCACGCGATTCGCGTCGACTCCGATCTGCACCGTGAGGTCGAGCAAGGCCTTTTCGCCGTCGGTGAAATGTGGGCTCGTCTTGTACGCTTCGTCCCCTATGTCGTTGATCTTCTCTTCGGAGATGCCCAAGCGCTTGGAGACCGCCTCGTGCTGGACCACGCAGTACTGGCAGGCGTTTCGGTGTGTCGCCTTGAGGATCAATAACTCTTTGGTGGTCCAAGGGAGCTCCCCATCCTTGAGAATCGCCATGACGGTGTCGGTGAAGACGGTCCCAAGGGGGGGCGCATGGCCGAACACTTTGAAAATGTTCAACACCATTTCGAACGTGCCCTCGGCACGGTCGTAGAAGGCTTTGGTTTCCTGATCGGCTTCTTCTGGCTCGACGTATGAGACGCTCATGATCTTTCTCCGGGTTATCGTACGAAGGGCTCGGTAAGGACTACGCCAGGCCGAGTTGCCGGCGCGTCATTCGAATGCTGTTTTTCACCTCGTCGACATCGACGTGGCTTGCGGCGCTCACCAGGACACCACGCACGAAGGCGACGAGCCACTGCGCGACGGCGTCGGGGTTTTCCTTAGGGCGGACTTCACCGTCGCATATCGCTTCACCGTAGCTCCGTTCGATGCATCGGTGAAGCAGCTCGAAGTGCCCGCGGACGCGCTGCCGGACTTGCGGTCCAAGCTCAGGTTCCATCGCGGTATTGACGATCAAACAACCTCGGCATGCTGCCGGCGATTCCACGAACTTCATGAGGCGCGCCAAGAATCGACGAAGTGCCGTCGCGCCGCGCTCGCTGAGGAGCGGCTCGATGACTTCGTTTGCCGGCCCCGCACGATACCGATCGAGGGCGGCGCAAAAAAGCTCGAGCTTGCCGCCAAACGCATTGTAGAGGCTCGACCGATTCAGCCCGGTCGCTTCGGCCAACTCATCGACCGAGGCGCCCGCGTAGCCATGCGACCAAAAGGCTTCCATGGCCTTCGCGATGACCTCCCCCTCGTCGAACTCGCGCGGCCGAGCCATGTTTTGAACCATATAGTCCAAAACTAAAGGACTCAAGCGAAATCGTACGGCCAACTTTCCGCTTCCTTTGAGCCAAGGAGCGCGGCAGGATCGAAGGGATGCCCCGAAAACGCTTGCAAGAGGCGCTCGACACGCTTCACCAACAGCTCGAGTCGACCGAAGAGCTCGGCGAACAGGACCGCGAAGCCCTCCTGGAGGCGATGGAAGACATTCGCAAGGCGCTGTCCATAAGCGAGCCACCGAGCACCGAAGGCGCCTTGGGACGGCGGATCTACGCCCTGATCGAAGATTTGGAGGGCTCCCATCCGAAGTTCGCCGAGATTCTGCGCAACGTTTCCGAGAGCCTCGCCAATCTAGGAATTTAGAGAAACAGCCCCTCCAGGCCGACATCGCCTACGGGGCTTCGCCTTTTTTACTCGGCGGCGGCGGGGCGGGACGTGTTCTTCGGCTGGGGCTGCGGCAGCACGATCACGAACGACGTGTGGCCCGGCTTGCTGTCCACCGAGACGCTGCCGCCGTGATCTTCGACGATGCTTTGGACGATGGCGAGGCCGAGACCGGTCCCGCCCTGCTTGCCATAGGTGGTGAACGACTCGAAGAGACGCCCATGGATCTGTTCCGAGACACCGGGTCCGTCGTCGGAGAACGTGAGAACGAGGTTGCCGTCGTCCGAGCGGTCGACTTCGAGTCGGCAGACGCCACCCTCCTCGCCGATGGCTTCCGCGGCGTTCCGCGCGAGATTGTGGAAGACGCGCTGCATCTTTTCTTCGTCGAAGTGGGCCGCGCCGCGGTCTCGCAGAACGAGCTCTAGGCGGATGTCTCGCTGCGCCAGCTCGATTTTCAACTGGTCGGCGAGCTCCTCGAAGAATTTGTGAAGGTACACGCGGCGGATCAGAATTCGGCGCTCGCCTTTGGCAAAGGCAAGAGTCTCCCCCATCATCGTCGTCAGCAATTGAACCTGGCGCTTGACCGAAGCAGCGAGCTCCCGTCGCTTCTCCTCGTCATTTTCCTGCACCAGAAGACCCGTGTAACCGGAGATGACCGTCAGCGGCGTCTTTAGGTCATGGAGCATGCTCGACAGAAATCGCCCGAGCGTGCTCAAGCGTTCCTGGCGGGTGCGTTGCGCGCGTGACTGGGCTTGCGAGATGGCCGTCGAGAGATGACCCGCAATCACAGTGGCCATCTTGAGGTCGTCGTCGATGAAAGGTGCCCGGCCGCCGGCCTTGTTCAACAGCTGTAGGGCGCCCCGTCCGTCATCCCATCGGAGCGGCACACACAAGACCGACTTCGGGTGATATCCAACTTCGTCCGAGATGCGCGTGGAGTGCCGCGCGTCGCTCTCGACCTCGTTCACGATCTGAGGGCGCCCATGCTCGGCGACCCAGCCGGAGATGCCCTGTCCGGCTTTGATTTTCATCCGTTTGACGCGGTCCGGCTCACCTCCGACCGCTGCTCGAAACGTGAGGTCTCCGGTGTCCTGGTCCGCGAGCAGGATCGAGGCCGCCTCGGCATCGGTGGCGCGCATCGTTCGAGCGAGCACCCCGGCCAAGAGGTCATCGAGCTCCATCGCGCTTGCTGCCACTTGGGTGATCTCGAACAAGACGTCGAGCTCGCGAATCTTCTTTTCGAGTTGCTCTTTCGTGTCGAGGAGCTCGATGTTCTTCCCGACGACCGAGAGGAACAACTTGGAGTTCTCGATCGATACCGCTGCGTGGCTGGCGAGCGCTGCAAGCAGAGCCTCGTCGGCGACCGTGAAGTGCCCGTGTTGCTTGTTGAGCACCTGCACGACACCGATCGTCCGCCCGTGCTGATTCTTCATCGGTACGCAGAGGGTGGAGCGCGTACGATACCCTGTCCGCCGATCCCACTCGGCGTCGAATCTGACGTCTTGGTAGGCGTCCTTGATGTTGAGAGGTTTGCCGGTTTTGGCTACTGCGCCCGCCAGGCCCTCCCCCGGCTTGAGGCGAATCTCGACCACGTCTTCGCCCTGGATCACCTTCGACCAGAGCTCGTTGGTGTCCTCGTCGAGGAGGTAGAGAGCCGAGCGATCGGCCTCCATCACCTCTGAAATTCGGTCCAAGATCATCTCTAGGAGCTCTCCGAGGTCGAGCGTCGAGCCCAATGCGGCACTGATGTCCTGGAGCGCCCGCAGCTTGGCCCTCTCGCGGTCTACGACGCTTTGTAGCCGCAAGGCTTCCTGGCTGTCTCGGTCGCCATCGGATGCCATCGTCGTCGATTGTCCCCCGAACAGGGGCAAAGACGCAACGGCTTAGACGGCGACGCTATTCCCCTTCGCGTAGCTCTGCGAAATCACCCATGCGAACTGCCCGCGTGGCGCGCTCGAGGAGGATCGCGGTCGTGGTGGGTTGCACGTTGACAGCCCTCCCAATGGCCACGACCTCCCACGGGTAGTGCTCAGGCGGGTCGGGCAGCGGCACGGTGGTCTCGATCTCGCGGCCGATCTTGCCCTCAGCGCTTCGGCGCCATTCGTCGCCCTGCCGCACGATGTAGAATCGATTGCCGAGCTTGACGCCGTTCTCGACGCCCACGTCGACGAAGACGATCTGGTCGGTGGAGGGCAGCTTGCGCGGGTAGAGGCTCGCCACGACCCTCGCGCGGAGCGATTGATCTGCCGGAACAAAACCCACCCAGTAAAACTTACGCTGGAGCGGTGCGAACTTGAACCCTCGTTCGATTCCGTCGAGCGTGTTGACGACGGTCGCGCGTCCCACCTGGCGCTTTTCGTCATAGTCCGTGAGCATGAGCTCGCCCGTGATGCGAACCAGGGTGCCCTTCTCGCCTTCGGCCCGTTCGTATTCTTCCATCTTGCGGTACACGGTATAGATCCCGCCGATCCTCGGGGTCGCGCCTTCTTTCAGACGCACGTAGACCTGGTCGGTGTCCGCCATCATCATGTGCTCTTCGTTGGCGGCGATGATGTAGCCGGCCTCTTGGAGCGCATCGGAGTCGAGAAAGCCGTACTCGGACATGTACACCGGACTGTCGCCCTTCAGTCGCGACTGAGCGAACGAGAAGCCGCGAGGGGCGGTTTCGATGATGCCGCCGGTCGGACGCAATCGGACCTTCGCGCCGGGGTAGATCCAATGCGGGTTCGTGATGTCTGGGTTGTACGACCAGACCTGTGGCCACCGGTATGGGTCGCCGTAGAACTGCTCAGTGATGTCCCAAAGCGTATCGCCTTCGCGCACCGTGTAGATCTCCGGAGTATTGGCCGGGACGGACACTTTTTCTTGTGCGTCCTCGGGTCCCACCCCCATTTTCGCCTCGGCCTCCCGGTCTTCCGGGGTCATCACGACGTCTTGTGCAAGTGCCGTGTGCGTGATCAACACGACCGCCATGATCCATCCAACCGTCTTCATGATGCGTCCTCCCGCAACGCCAAACGCGCCGCCGCGGTATCCGGGAACTGGTCCCTAACCTTGTCGAAGTAAGCCCGAGCGCGAGCCTTATCCCCACGCTTCAGATGGATCTGACCGATGCGATAGAGCGCGTCGGGAAGCTTGTTACCCCAGGGGTATTGCTTCTCGACGGCCTGGAATTCCTTCAAAGCGCGCCCGTACTCGCGGCGCAGGAAGTAGACCTCGCCGCGCCAAAAAAGGGCGTTGTCCGCGTAAGGATGGTCAGGATAGACATCGAGAAACGCGGTGAGGGCGATGAGCGCCTCGTCGAACTCGCGTTCGCGGACCAGGCTCAGCCCGCGTCGGTAGTCCTCGACCCCCGAGTCGGTCAACGTCGTAGCGCCAAGAGTCTCCTCTTCGATGAAGGCCGGCAGATCGGGAATGTCAGTCGTCGTCGACAGACGCTCTTCGCCGAGGAGCTCGAGCACCTCGCGCTCGCCGTCTTCGGTGCGCACGGTGACTGGCTTCTCGAGCCATGGGAGCTTCTGCGCCTTCTTCGTGCCGGGGCTTTCGCGGGGGTCTCCGTCGTCGCCTTGGCGGGCTTCACCCCGGAGCTCTTGTACCTCGGCACGCGCCAACGCCAACTGTCCGCGAAGGGTCCGCAGCTCGTCGGACTGCTCCTCGAGCTGGGCACGAAGCGCGGTGACCTCGGCCTCTGCGGAGGCTGCGCTGGACGCATCCGTAGCCCTCGAATGCACCCCCACCGAGCTGCACCCGATCAGCGTCGACCATCCGACCACTGTGACGAGCCTCTTCACGGCATAACCCCGCATCCAAATCGTAGGGAACGCGGTGGACTGGCGTCAAAAAACCCGTTGGCTAGCGCCAGGCGCCAAGTGCGCGAAATCGCTCGTATCGTTGCTCGATCAGGGCCTCGGGAGATAGTGCTCGAAGCGCGTCGAGATGGTGCTTCAGACTCCCCCGAAGCGATGCCGCAGCGACTTCCGGCCGTCGATGGGCCCCGAGTGGCGGCTCGGGTACGACCTCGTCGACCACACCGAACCCTTTCGCATCGCGTGCGAGGAGCTTGAGTTGCTCGGCCGCTTCGGCGCTTTGAGTGCCGTCACGCCAGAGGATCGAGGCACACCCTTCGGGCGTGATCACGCTGTAGGTGGCGTACTCGAACATCAGCACCCGATTCGCAACTCCGATCGCGAGCGCTCCGCCCGAGCCCCCTTCCCCGAGAATCGTGCAAACCACCGGCACCCGCAGCTCGGTCATGGTCGATATCGCGTGTCCGATCGCTTCGGCTTGGCCCCGCTCCTCGGCACCGAGGCCGGGATAGGCCCCTGGCGTGTCGACGAACGTCAGGACGGCCCTCCCCGCGCGTTCGGCGAGCTTCATGACACGGATGGCCTTTCGGTAGCCCTCGGGGTGCGCCATCCCGAAGTTGCGATGGCCCTTGTCTTTCGCCGTCCGGCCCTTTTGATGGCCAATGACCGCAACAATTTCGCCTTGAAACCGCCCAAACCCAGAAACGATCGCAGGATCGTCCCCGTAGAGTCGGTCCCCGTGGAGCTCCACGAAGTCCTCGAAGAGAAGCGGCGCATAGTCGAGCAGATACGGGCGGTCCGGATGGCGACTCAGCTGCACCTTCTTCCAGACATCGAGCTCTTCATAGAGCTCGCGCTGCAGCTCTTCGGCTTGGGCTTTGAGGCCTTGGATTTCGGTGTCGATCGCATCGGCCTCAGGGGCGCCTTGCTCAGTCAGCGCTTGTAGCGCGGCGATCCGTTCCTCGAGCTCCACCAACGGAGCCTCGAACTCGAGATGAGCCATCGCGCCATGGTTTCGCATACCTTCCTGGCCGGGCAAGCCGCAGGCGGCCGGACTAGTCGCCTTTGCGGCGCCCGAGGACTTCGAACGCACGGATCGGTTGGACTTTGCCCTTCAGCAGCGCCTCCGGAAGCTCATTGACCTCGAATTGGCCGCCGACCTTTTCGAGCGTCCCTTCGCTGATGAGGATCTGCGAGGGCTTGGCGATCGAGCAGAGTCGTGAGCCGATGTTTACCGGGTCGCCGATCACGGTGTACTCCATCGCTTGGCTGCTGCCGACGTAGCCAGCGACGACCTCCCCGGTATTGATACCGATTCCGATTTGAAACGGTGGGAGCCCGTGTGCCACGTGTTGTTCGTTCAACCCTGCCATGGCTTCTTGCATTTCGATCGCCGTGTTCACGGCCCGAACGGGATCATCCTGGTGGGCCACCGGCGCGCCGAACAGCACCATCATCTCGTCACCGATGAACTTGTCGAGCGTGCCCTCGTAGCGGAAGACGATTTCCACCATCCGCTCGAAGTATTCATTGAGAGCCGCGACGACGGTTTGCGGTTCCGATGATTCGCTGATTCTGGTGAACCCACGGATGTCGGCGAAGAGGACCGTGGTCTCTCGGAGCTCGCCGCCCTTTCTGACCTCGACCTGACCGGAGAGCACCTGCTCAGCGATGGCGGGCGAAAGCAGGCGACGAAAACGCTCGCGGGTGATCGCTTCGTGCTCGAGCTTTTTCGCGAAGAGCGTGTTTTGGACGGCGACGGCAGCTTGGCTTGCAACCGTCTCGAACAGCGCCAGGTCGCGCTCCGTGAATGCGTGCGCAGCCAGCTTCGAATCCAGCATGATGACGCCGAGCACGCTCTCGTTGTGAAGCAACGGCACGCACATCGTGGAACGAATCCCCTGCATGATCACCGACTGCGCACTCTCGAAGCGGGCGTCAGCAGACGCATCGTGGGACAAAACCGCCTCTTTTTCGCTGACCGCGGTGTCGAGGACGGTCTTCGAGACGATCACCTCTTGGGTGGGGTCTACGTCCTCCCCTGTCCGCACCGCGACTGGTTCCAAGTGACCCTGATCATTGTGCAGGAGGATCACTCCCCGGTCCGCTGGAACCAACCGAAAAGCGACTTCGAGAATCTTGTCGCAAAGGGCGGAGATGCTCGTGCCGACCTCGATCGCTTGCGTGACCTCGTAGCTCGCTCGCAACTTCTCGTAGTCGCGGCGAAGCGATGCTTCGTCGTGAATGAGCTCTTCGGCGAAGAACGTCTTCTCGGCGAGGACCGTGAGCTTGGCCTGGATCAACGGCCCGGTGCCGGTATCCCCGATCTTGAACCGATTGGTCGCCTCCCGCGCGTCCTCGCTCAGCAAACCATCGAAAGTGAGTCGGCCGACTCGGTCCGGGGGCTCGAAGACGATTCGGGTCGACCCGATCGTGATTTCATCCCCAGGCTTCAGAGGGTGTTCGTGAACCCGCTCTCCGTTGACGAAGGTGCCGTTCAGCGAGCCCAGATCCTTTAGGACGTAGCCGTCGTCGACCAGCTCGATGTGGCAGTGCTCCTTCGACACGACGCGGTCCAACACCTGATGCGTGTTCCGCGGGTGCCGCCCTAGTGAGTTGTGCCGGAAGAGCTGACGCACTTGCCGCCCACTCGGCCCCATGATGCTGATCCGAGCCATCGCCGCAGCCTCAGGCTAGCTTCGGGCTGTTCGTCCCGCAAAGATGGGGCTAGCCAGCGTCGTTCGCTTTGGTCTCGACGATGTGCTCTTCGACGGCAGACCTCACGGGGCGTGCGAAATACACCTTTTGGTCGGCAATTTCGCGCAGCGCCGTCACGACGGGTCGGTTTTTGCTCGACACCAGAGCGGGCGCTCCCTTGATGAGCTGGCGGGTGCGCCGCGCAGCCAGCACGACCAGCGCGAACCGGTTTTCCTGATGTTCCAAGCAATCTTCGACGGTAACGCGTGCCATGAGGGCCGGAGGCTAGCAGGGGTCCCCGAGCTGGGCAAAGCGTCGGCGGCGTGGGCTTGAAAACCCACCAACATCGCTTGACTCGCTCGCCATCGGCATTACCTTCGGGCCAATCAGCACTCCTAACCATCGAGTGCTAAAAGGCTACCGGGTAGCGCAACTGCCTGAAAACGGAGGGATAAATGGCCATTCGTCCATTGCATGACCGCATCCTGGTCAAGCGACTGAAGGAAGAAGAAATAACCAAAGGCGGGATCATCATTCCGGATACCGCCAAGGAAAAGCCGATCGAGGCCAAGGTGGTCGCGGTGGGTACCGGGCGCATCCTCGATAGCGGAGAGGTTCGGGCACTTGCCGTAAAGAAGGGCGACCTCGTCCTGTTCGGCAAGTACGGCGGCACGGAGGTCAAAATCGACGGCGATGACCACCTGATCCTCCGCGAAGACGACATCCTCGGAATCATCGAATAGGAGACTGAGAAACATGGCTGCGAAAGAAATCATCTACGATACCGCTGCTCGCGACCGCATTCTGAGAGGCGTCAACGCGCTGGCGAATGCGGTGAAGGTCACGCTCGGTCCGAAGGGCCGCAACGTCGTGATCGAGAAGAGCTTTGGCGCGCCGACCGTCACCAAGGATGGCGTCACGGTCGCGAAGGAAATCGAGCTGGCCGACAAGTTCGAGAACATGGGCGCCCAGATGGTGCGGGAAGTCGCATCGAAGACCTCCGACGTCGCGGGCGACGGCACCACCACCGCAACTGTGCTCGCACAGGCGATTATCCAGGAGGGCACCAAGATGGTCGCTGCGGGTCACAACCCGATGGAGATCAAGCGTGGCATCGACGCGGGTGTCATAAGAATCGTCGAGGAGCTGCAATCGCTCTCGAAGGCCACGAAGGATCCGAAAGAGATCGCGCAGGTCGGCACGATCAGCGCCAACGGCGACCGCACCATTGGTGAGATCATCGCCGGGGCGATGGAGAAGGTCGGCAAGGAAGGCGTCATCACCGTCGAAGAGGCCAAGGGTCTCGAGACCGAGCTCGACGTCGTCGAGGGTATGCAGTTCGACCGCGGTTACCTATCGCCCTACTTCGTGACCGATCCGGAGCGCATGGTTGCCGAGATCGAGGACCCCTACATCCTCATCGTCGAGAAGAAGATCTCGAACATGAAGGACCTTCTTCCGGTTCTCGAGGCGATCGCCCGTCAGCAGAAGCCGCTCATCATCATCGCCGAGGACGTCGAGGGTGAGGCCCTTGCCACGCTCGTCGTCAACAAACTTCGTGGCACGCTGCAGACCGCTGCGGTCAAGGCGCCCGGCTTCGGTGACCGCCGCAAGGCCATGCTTCAGGACGTCGCCGTCCTGACCGGGGGCACCGTCGTGAGCGAGGATCTCGGCATCAAGCTCGAGAACGTGACCCTCAACGATCTAGGCCGCGCAAAGCGAGTCACCATCGACAAGGAGAACACAACCATCGTCGATGGCGCAGGCAAGAAGAAAGACATCACGGGCCGAATCGAGACCATCCGCAGGCAGATCGAGGAGACCAGCAGCGATTACGATCGTGAGAAGCTGCAGGAGCGCCTCGCGAAGCTCGTCGGCGGCGTCGCGGTGATCAAGGTCGGCGCGGCCACCGAGGTCGAAATGAAGGAAAAAAAGGCGCGCGTCGAAGATGCGCTCCACGCCACGCGCGCGGCTGTCGAAGAGGGCATCGTGCCTGGCGGCGGCGTCGCGCTGATTCGTGCACAGAAGGGCCTCGAAGGGCTCACAGTCAACGACGAGCAGAAGGTCGGCATCGGCATTCTTATTCGCGCCATTGAAGAGCCACTTCGTCAGATCGCGCAGAACGCCGGGCTCGAAGGCTCCATCGTCGTGAACGAGGTTCGCGGCGGCAAGGGCGCCTTCGGCTTCGATGCCCAGACCGAGGAGTACACGGATCTGGTCAAGGCCGGCGTCATCGACCCAACCAAGGTCGTGCGTAGCGCCCTTCAGAACGCGGCTTCGGTTGCGGCGCTCATGCTCACCACCGAGGCTCTTGTTGCTGAGCTCCCGAAGGACGAGCCCCCAATGGGCGGCGGCGGTCACGACCACGGCGGCGGCATGGGCGGCATGGGCTTCTAAGCACAGCCAGCCCAGATGTGAGTTGAGCCGGACCGGCATTGCTGGCCCGGCTTTTCTCTTTGTCGGGATGACGATAAGAGGGACTGTCCCTTTTCAAGAGGGTTAAGCGCTACCCAGTCACCGGCCCAAAAAAGGGGACTGTCCCTGATAATTCGGCTGCTAGGATTGCTGGGTGAGCTCTATGACTGGCAGATTGACCCGGTACCGCGGGCGGCTTCGGATGGCTGCGGCGACGGTTCTTGCCGTTCGGGTTCTGGTCGCTGCGAGCGCGGTGGGCCTGGCCGCGTTCGTCCTGGTCGCCTGGGTCCTAGGGCCGATGACACCCGTCGTTTGGCTCTGCGTCGGTTGGGCGGTGGTGTTCGGAATGGTGGCCGCCGCGATTGCCTGGTCGTTGCAGCCGCTTCGGAAGCTGCGCGGGCACGGAGCCCTGGGGCTGGTCGCGACCGAGGAGCCCGCCTTGCTCTCGCCGCTTCAGAGCGCGTACGAGCTTCAAACCGAAACCGCCTTCTCGCGCGAGCTCATCGTCGCACAGCGCCTCGGGGTGCTTCGCAGACTCGAGCGTTCACCCGCGCGCAAGTTCATCCCGTGGCACTGGGTCGTCCAGCCGGCGTTCGCCGCGTCGATCCTCATGGCTGTGATCGCCTGGGGGTCGCTCGGCCTGGATCGCGCGTCGGGTGGAAGGTACGCGCTGCTGCACGCAGAAGGGAGCCTTACGGACGGCGTGCTCGTCAGTCACGTGGTCGCTCGAACGGATGCGGTTCTCGTATTTCCCGACTACATGCGTCGCCAAAGCGAGCACGTCGAAGAGGCGGATCACCTCGTGGTGCCTCGCGGAACCGCCGTTAAGTACAGCATTACCCCGATCGGGGATGCCGCGCGCGTGATTGTGGAGCTTCCAGGTCGCCACGTGCAGACCGATCGACTCGGCGAGCTGTTCGTCGCGTCGTTCGTAGCCGACGTCGAAGGACCGATCGAAATCTACGTCGAGTCCGCAGGTGGCGAGAGACGGGTCGACTACAAAGCTCGGTCGATCGAGGTCGAGGCGGACGAGCCGCCCGTCGTGCACCTCGCCGAGCCCGCCAACGATCTCGTCGTCGAGTCTCGGGACCCCGTCGCGCTGCGACACGTGGTGTCCGACGATTACGGCGTGCAAGAGTTGACTCTGATCATCAAGCTTCCCAACGGCGAGCATCAGCGCCGTGCGCTGTTTGGTCCGCCGGACGATGCCCAGCAACAGGTCCAAGGAGACACGACCATTTACCTCGAGGAGTTTTCGCTCTCCCCTGCCGACGCGATCACGGTTTGGCTCGAGGCCAAAGACGGCAATCGGATCGATGGACCAGGAGTGAGTCGCTCCGAAGATCGGACTCTCACACTTGCTTCGGAGATCACCCGTCGCCGCGACCGAATCATCGAGCTCGAAAAGATCCTGGATTCGTTGTTGATGGCGCTGGCGGTGCGTCTCGAGCAACCGGTCGAAAAGGAGCGGAAAGCCGCGGAACGGCGACATGCGAACGTATCGACCGCACTGAAACACACACTCGCCCTCTTGTTCGACGTGGGCGAACATCCCGGGCCTCGAACCGTTCCTCTGCTCCTCGACATGCGAAAGCGCCTGGAGCGGCTCCAGAAGCGGGAAGCAGCGGCCCACCGAAACGGCCCGCACCGCTCTCAAAGGGCCCGCATCGACAAGTCCTTCGTCGCCGAGCTCGAGAACGACAGCATTTTGGCGGCGGACCTCATCAGCCAGGCTCGCCTCAACGATGCCGCGGCAATCGCCCATGAGATGCGGGAGCTTCAACGTGAGATCGCGTCGCTGATCTCGGAGCTACGTCGGGGCCAAACGCCGGAGCTCGAACGGGCTCTCATGGCCGCCCTCGATCGAGCCGAGCGCAGGATGCAGGCGCTCAAACAACAGCTGCTCGGCGCGATGCAGTACGTCCCCGGGGAGTTCGTCAACCAGCAGAACGTTCAGGCGAGGCAGTCGTCCGATGCCCTCAAAGACCTGCGCGAGGCGCTGGCCGAAGGCGATCTCGACGCCGCAGAGGAGGCCCTGGCGAGGTTGAGCCAAACGATCGATGCCATGACACAGGCGCTCTCCCAAAGTGAAGACTCGCTGGCGGAGACCAGGTTCGGCCCACGAGAGCGAGCGCTGATGGAAGCGTTGGACTCGATCCGTGACCTCGAGGTCGAACAACAGCGGATGGCGGATCGAGCACGTCGGATCGGAAAGAGTGCGACCCGTCGTGCAGCCGATGAAGCGGACGAGCTCGGGTCGGAGGCGCAACAGTCCCTCCAAGAGAAAGCCAAACAACTCGTCGAGCAGATCGAGGCGCTTGCAGAAGAAGCGCTTGGCCCCTACGAGCGAAATCTCCGCGACCGCGCCCAAGAACGATTGAGCGACTTTGAGCGGGCGCTCGAGAGCGGTGATTTGGGCGAGGCGTTGTCGATGGCCGAGAAGGCGGCGCAGGCAGCCCAGGGCCTGGCAAAAGACCTGGAGCTTTCGGCCATGATGTTTCGCGGTCGAGCGGGAAAGACCGCCGAAGCGGCAGCAGAAGCCCGAAAAGCAGCGGCCGAAGCGCTCGATTTGCGAGATGCGACCGCCGATGCGATTCCGGACGTTCGAGGGGCGCTTTCCGATCGCGAACGCGAGCAGCTGCAACAGGAAGCAGCTCGACAAGAGGCCGCCCGTGAAGCGACGCACCAGCTCGCTCGTCGCCTTCGCGAAGAGGTCGGTGGCGTACCCGTATCCGATCAGACAGCCGAAGAGCTCGAATCGATCGAGCAGCCGATGGGACGAGCCTCACAATCCTTGGATGCCGAAGACCCCCTCGAAGCCAACAAGCAACAAGAGGCGGCGGCCGACCAACTCAGAAGGCTGCGACAGCAACTCGAGTCCCAACAGCGGAGTAGGAGCGGACGAGGCGGCGATGACCGTGGTGAAGGAAGGCGCACCGACGAACGCGTCGAGATTCCAAAGGGCCGTTCGAAGGCAGACGAGCAGGCTTGGCGTCGTCGCGTGCTCGACGCACGAAAGGGAGACGCTCCCGAGGGTTATCAGCCTGCGGTCCAGGACTACTATGAAAGGCTACTGCGATGAATCGTGTGCCGTTATTCGTCTTGTGCGTGGCGTTGGCTTCGACTTCTGCGTCGATACCGGCTGAGCCCGCAACCAAGGACGAGGTGCTCGGACTGTTGGAGGCCTCTCTCACCGCGGGAGAGGGTGTGCCGGCCCAAGTGCTCCTCGAGCGGTATCTCATCGATCACCCGCGGACACCTCGCATCCGTGAGTTGGAGGCGCTCACTGCCTTTTACACGGGTGACTACGAATCCGCAGCCGCAACGGTGACCGAGCTACGTGCGAGCGCCAACGCGCCCAACACCCTCGGCACGATGGCCGACCTCATGGTCGACACCTACGAAACGACGAAGGGGTACCAGACCGCCACTTACGAAAACTTCGAAGTTCGCTATGCGCCTGGGCTGGACGAAATTCTGGTCCCCTATGCCATCGATACCCTCAAGGCCGCTGCTGAAGCCATGGAGGTCGAGCTGGGCGTAAAGATGGTCAGTCCGGTCCGACTCGAGATCTACCCCGATGCCGACTCGCTCGCGCGCGTGTCGACGCTTTCCGTCGAGGCGATCCGAAACACCGGAACGATCGCGCTGTGCAAGTGGGGCCGGCTGATGATCGCTTCGCCGCAAGCGCTCATGCGCGGCTATCCGTGGCTCGACACGATTGCTCACGAGTACGTGCACCTGTTGATTACGAAGATCACCCTCGACCGCGCACCGGTTTGGCTACAGGAGGGTCTGGCCAAGCTACTCGAAACACGGTGGAGGTTGCCGAAGACACAACTTCCCCTCGACCCTGCGTCCAATCGACTGCTGCTCGGTGCCGTCGAAGCCAATCAGCTCCTCGATTTCGATCAGCTGCATCCGTCGATCGCCCTCTTGCCCAGTCAAAGAGATGCAGCCCTCGCGTTTGCCCAGGTGTCGTCGTTCATGGAGATGTTCTACAACCAGCACGGGCGCGAAGGAGTGCAGCGTGGGCTCCAACACGTGGCCGACGCCGCCGATGCGCGCACGGCCCTGGCCGTGGTGGCGGGTGCCCCCTGGAAAGAGCTCGAGGCCGGCTGGAGAAATGAGCTTGCGAAAAAGCCGAAGCCGCCGGCTGTCCGACTCCTGCGGCGCCACCTCAGCGGTGAGGCGACCGAAAACGACGAGCTCGCCGAGGTCGAACGCGAAAAGGCGCGCAAGCACGTACGCCTCGGCGACCTCTTGTGGGTTCGTTCGCGCCCCGCGGCTGCGTCGGTCGAATACGGAAAAGCGCACCGAGCTGCACCCTCGGACCCGGTGGTCGCCTCACGTTACGCTCGCTCGGCGATTGCCGGCGGCCGTCCACGGGATGCGATCAAGCCCCTGGTATACACGCTGTTGTTGTACCCTACCCACGCCCCCGCACAATCGAGCCTTGCCACGGCACGGTTTCGCACCGGAGACAGGAATGGAGCGATGCACTCGGCGTTACTGGCGATCGCCCTCAACCCTTTCGACCCGCAGCCTCATTGTGTGCTCGCGGAGCTCGATGGCCCAAGCGAAGCGCACGAGCGTGAGCTATGCACACGTCTTGGGGGAATTCGTGAGTAATCTGGCGCTTCCCTCTGCCAGGCGCTAAGAGGTCCCCGTGAATGAACCCGTCCGCAGTAGTCCGCCTTCGACGCCAATCGCCGCGGCATCCGACGTAGCCCGGGTGCAGCAGCTGGCCCACGCCCGCGACGAAATCGTCGCCCGCCTCAAGCAACGCATCGTCGGACAAGAAGAGGTCATCGAGCTCTTGCTCATTGCGCTCTTTTCCCGAGGGCACGGCTTGTTCGTCGGCGTGCCAGGCCTCGCGAAGACCCTTCTCATTACGACGCTCGCCGACGCGCTGTCGCTTCACTCCAATCGTATTCAGTTCACGCCCGACTTGATGCCGAGTGACGTCACAGGCACCGACGTGCTCGAGGAGGACAACACCACGGGGAAGCGGCATTTCCGATTCATTCCCGGTCCGGTGTTCACCAACATTCTCTTGGCCGATGAGATCAACCGAGCACCGCCGAAGACACAGGCTGCACTCCTGCAATCCATGGCGGAGAGAAGAGTCACCGCCAGCGGCAATACCTACGCGCTCGAGCAGCCATACCTGGTGTTCGCCACCCAGAATCCGATCGAGCAAGAGGGGACCTACCCGCTACCGGAAGCGCAACTCGATCGCTTTCTCTTTCAGATCGACGTGCGCTACCCGAGCGCCCACGAAGAGGTCGATATCGTCAAGCGCACGACGGCACCCATGCCGACGACGATCACGCCCGTTCTCTCCTCGGAGGAGATCGTGAGCTTTCAGGACCTCGTCCCACGCGTTCCAGTCGCAGACCACGTGGTGCAGCACGCCGTGGAAATCGTCCGGACATCACGGCCAGAGGACGTCAGGGCGATCGATCTCGTCAAGCAGAACGTGGCCTTCGGCGCAGGCCCTCGCGCGAGCCAGGGGCTGATTCTCGGCGCCAAGGCGCGAGCCATCCTTCACGGCCGTTACGCCGCGGAGCTCGATGACGTTCGCGCGCTAGTGGAGCCGATTTTGATGCATCGCCTCGTCATGAACTTTCGCGCCGAAGCCGAGGGCGTCACGGCGGTAGACGTCATCGAGGGCATCATGCGAAGCATCGAGCCGTGAGCCGTGTGCTCGAACCCGAGCTCGCAACCAGGCTTGCCGGGCTCACGTTGAGGGCCAAGCGGACCGTGGATGGGCTCCTCGCCGGAATGCATCGGAGCCCTCACCGGGGAGCAAGCGCCATTTTCAAGGAGCACCGCGAGTACCGGCCCGGTGACGACCCGCGATTGATCGATTGGCGTGCCTATGCGAGGTCAGACCGCTACGCGATCAAGCATTTCGAGCACGAAACACAGATGCGCGGGACGCTGGCACTCGACATCTCGCCATCGATGCGCTGGGGCAGCAGCGACACGACCAAGCTCGAGCATGCGACTACCTTGCTTGCGGCTCTCGCTTACGTGTTGACGAGGCAAGGTGACGCGGTATCGCTCATCACCTTCGACGAGACCATTCGCGACCGGCTTCCACCCCGCTCGGGACCTGCCCACTTGGACTACCTGATGCGTACCCTCGCGGCGCCGACGACTTCGCAGACCGAAACCGGCCTTCACGCCTCGCTCGACGAACTGATCGAGCATGCCGGACGCATGGGGCTCGTGGTCATCGCGAGCGACCTACTTGACCTCCGCGCCGATGCGTTGGACCCAATCGCCCGCATTCAGGCACGTGGACATCAAACCGTCGTTTTGCACGTCCTCGACCCAGCCGAGGTGGATCTCCCTTACGAACAGCCCTTTCGTTTCGAGGGGCTAGAGGGCGAAGCCTCGGTCGAGGTCGACCCCAAAGGCATCCGGCGCCGCTATCGAGAGTCGATCGACGCTTTCATCGAGTCGTGCCGACGGCGGGTGGTCGCGGCCGGGGGTCGGTACCAACTGGCCCGGAGCGATACCCCGCCCGAGCACACTCTCTTGCAGCTTTTACGGACGAGCTGAAGCATGGGATTCGGGTTGCCATGGATGCTCGTGGGGCTCATCGCAGTGGCGGCTCCGATCCTCGCCCACCTCTTGAGACGGCAAAAGCTTCCTCGTCAGACGCTCCCTACGATCGCATTCCTCCATCGCATTCATGCTACTCGCGCAGCCCGATTGCGGGTCGTCGACCTGCTGTTGTTGGTGCTTCGGGTGTTGTTGGTGCTCGTCTTGGTATTGGTCGCAGCTAGACCGTATCGCGTGGTGCAATCGAGTGTCACGGATCGTCAGCACGCGCTCGCGATCGTTTTCGACGACTCTCTCTCAATGTCGGCAATCCATGAAGGGTCGACCCTCATTGAACGCGCCGCCTCTCTCGCGAAACGACAGTTGCGCGGGCTTCCCCGGGGTTCCGAGGTTTCCGTCGTCCTGGCCGGAAAGCCACCGCGCGTTTGGCTCCGGCGGAGCTCCGAGGTCGAACTGGCAACAGATGCTTTTGGAGAGATCGAAGAGCGCTCGATTCGAGCGAACGCGCTGTGTGACGCCGTTCGACTGGCGGTCGACTTGCTCTTGGAGAGCGACCTCGGAGAGCGGCGGCTGGTGGTGTTTTCGGATTTCACGAAGGGCGCACACTCGGAAGAATGCGATTGGCCCACTCGGGGCGTAAGTATCGGTTTCGAGCAGGTCGCCACACCCAACCCCGATAACCGTTGGATTCGGGCGGTGGAGGTGACAGGCAGCAGGGATTCCGACAAAGGACTTCAGCTCGAGGCCAAAGTGTCGGGCACCAACACCACTAGGCCGCAGAACATTCGACTGCGCCGCAAGGGCCAAGACACGCAAACGAGCCCGGTCGAGTGGTCCGGAAAGGAAGGCGTGGCGGTGTTGACGCTGCCGGCCGGATCGGTGGATGCCGTGGTGGAGATGCAACTCGATCCCGACGACGTGCTCTCAGCCGACAACGTGAGAGGCGTTCTGCTCGGCTCCGACACGATCCACGTCCTGCTGGTCGACGGCGATCCGCATCCCGATCCACGAAGGCGGGAAACCGCCTTCATCGCCCAAGCCCTGGAGGTCGCGCCTCAGGCAGGCCGCTCCTTTGCCGTCGAAACGCTCGACGCACAAGATTTTTCGGAAAGCGCCATCATTCGGTCGGACGTGGTGGTGTTGGCCAACGCTACGTTGGATTCGAAGTGGCTCCCGCTCCTACAGCGTTTTGTGTCCGGTGGAGGTAGTCTGTGGGTCACTGCAGGCAACAAGATCAACCCTCGCGCGTACGGAAACGTTCTGCGAGATTTGTTGCCCGGCCGATATACGGCTACCCGGACCGACGATGGGCCTTTGTCACTACGCTCGGAAGGCCTTCCCGAGCTCGCCCAGGTGACCGTCAACGGCCGAGCGCCGATTGAGGAGACTTCGCTCGATGCGGTCGTGACGGCGCGGTTCAGCGACGGCTCGCCGGCTATGGTGGAGCATCGGTATCGGAGCGGGCGCGTGGCGATGCTCGCGACGACGCTCGACGACGCATGGACGGATCTGCCCTACCAGCCCGCATTCGTCCCTTTCGTTTTGCAGACCCTAGCGCGGCTCGCTGGTCGTACGGAGCACTCGGTGGAGCCGTTCCAAGCCGTATCGCTCCCAGGGTCGACGCAAACCCAGCGCATTCAAGTGATCACTCCATCGGGCCGCACGTTGGACCTGCCGCAAGCAGACCGTGTGGCGTTTCGGGAGACGACCGAAATCGGTGCATACCGCGTGCTAGTCAACGGAGTCCAAGGCCCCCGCTTCGCGTTCGTCGTCAACGCCCCAAGCGGCGAGAGCGACCTCGTTCCCGACGAGTTGCCAGACGTGGCTACCGGCTTCGACCGTCCTGGCGGAGTCACCTTGCGAGGGCTCGAAGAGCCGCTCACGCCATGGCTTCTGACCCTCGCCCTCGGGCTGCTCTTCGCCGACGTGTGGCTCCGTCAGGTGCGGCGGAGGTAAACGACTCGCTCGATCCGATTGAGATCGGGATGCGTGCCAACCGGCTTCCAGGCGTCGCTGCGTTCGGCCAGCGCGAGGACCGACCCGGATTGACCTTCGCCCACCTCGATCAACATCCGTGCGCCGGCGCGCGTAACCCTGGCGGCGGCAGCAAGCAGCGCCCGCACGACATCGAGGCCATCCTCGCCTCCCTCGAGCGCGGCGCTCGGTTCGTAGTCCCGCACTTCGGGCTCGAGTTCCGCCAATTGTGCATGCGTGACGTACGGCGGATTCGAAACCACGAGATCGTGCTCAAAGCTCTCGTCTACCAGGTTCGCCTTCACGAAGCGGACCCGATCGCCGAGGCCGAGCCCCGCCGCGTTCTTCCGAGCAACGCGCAAGGCATCCTCGGAGACGTCGGTCCCGGTCACGATTGCGAGGGGCCGTTCGGCCGCCAGCGTCAGCGCGATCGCTCCGCTTCCCGCTCCCACATCGAGCACTCGGAACGGCCTGTCTTCGGGGATGCACTCGAGTGCGTGTTCGATCAGGGTCTCGGTGTCCGGCCGTGGGATCAACACCGACGCGTCGACTGAGAATCGGCGCCCATAGAAGTCCCGGTAACCGAGAATGTAGGCGACGGGTTCGCGATCCCGACGCCGGCTGACGAGGACACGGATCGCGGCGCGCTCGTCGTCCACCAAAGGGCGATTGAGATCCAAGTACAGGCCCACCCGGTCAGTACCAAGGGCTTGAGCTACCAAGAGCTCCGCATCCAAGCGGGGCGTCGCAATCTGCCGTGAGGCAAAGTCGCTCGTCGTCCATTCGAGGACTTCACGGATTGTCCAAGTGCGTGAGGTCACGAGCTACTAGCGCGTGCGCACGCGCATCTTTTGCTTGGGAAGTGCGCCCGCCCCTGCCAAGACTTGCTTGGCGAGTCGGCTCAGCTCGGGGCGTGTGCCGCGTTGGACGAATGCGGCGACCATGTTTGGATCCACTTCGAGGAGTTGCTCCATCGCTTGTTTGGCGCGCCCGCGCTTCTTGGTCGCCATGTATGTGTAGACCTGCGCGCGCAGAAGCATCCCTGCGACCTGCCCAAACTCTTTGTCGTCAGGGTCGTAGGTTTCTAAAAGCTTTCGCGCGTCCTCGGCTTTTCCGGTGCGCGCGAAAGCTTCGGCGACGACCGCTGCGTACATGGCCTTAGCCTTGGCCTGGGGCTGTCGGTCGAGGCGGATCTCGTCTGCAAGCTCCCGAGCATCCCGCGCTCGACCCGTCATGAGGTAGAACATCGCGAGATTGGCACGAACATCGTCGTGGACCAGCGCCGGCGCTTTCTTGAGGTCGATGGCTTCGAGAATCTTGATCGCCTCGGCAGGATGTTCCTGAGCTACCAGCTGCGCCTGAGCGATCGCGTTCAACGCGTCTTTGCCTCCCGGAGCTTGTCTGGCGCGGAGTTGCTCGAGCGCTGCAGCGCGACCTTCCTTGTCGGTCGCGCTTTTGAGAATCGCAGCGATATCGGCCGACTTTCGCGTGAGCCTCCATATCCAAATCAGAAACCCCAACGCGACCGCGGTCAGCACCCCCGCCACGATCAACCCGACGTAACCGATCGTCGGCATGAGGATCCCGCCGATGACCCAGACCACCGCCAGCGCGACGCCCAAGAGCCCGATGACCTTCCAGTTCATCGTGGGCTGCTCGAGCTGCCCGAGGGCCTCTCCAGCGTCTCGAGGGGCCGCGGTGATCTGTTTTTTTGGCTTCGCCACCTGCGCGGGCTACTCCGTGTCCCAGGCACCGGCAAGCGGATCGGCCTCCGCCAAGATGACTGGGATCCAGCCGAAACCCCTACGAAACCCTTGTTTGCCGCAAAAGGAGCTTTCCCCGAAGTGAGGTAGCTCCCATAATGTAGGTCCTCCCCCAAATCGTTGCCTGCAAGGGTCCCTTTCCACCTACACTTGAGTCTGGGTCATTTTTGTGAATAAATATACTAATGCTGTACTTCGGTGAGGGAAGTAACTGGGATGAGTAGAAACCGACTGGGCGAGCTTCTCGTTCGCGAAAAGCGGATCAGCCTCGAGCAACTGCGCGAGGCACAGAAGCAGCAGAAGGACGACAACATCAGCCTGGGCTACGCGCTTGCGCGGCTCGGTGCGATTTCCGATCAGGAGATCACCGACTTCCTGAGTGAGCAGTATCGCGTTCAGGCGATCGATCTCTCCGAATACGAGATCGACCGAGACATCCTCAAGCTGATCAGCCCGCAGGTTTGCGAACGCCACAAAATCATTCCTGTGTCTCGGGCAGGCAGCTCTCTGATCGTGGCGATGGCCGATCCCTCGAACTTGAACGCAATTGACGACGTGAAGTTCCTGACCGGCTACAACGTCGAGCCGGTCGTCTCGTCCGAAAGCGCGATCTTGGCGGCGCTCGAGAAAGCGTATGCGCAGCCGGAGATCTCCTACGAAGACATCATGGAGGGCTTCGACGAGTCGGAAATCGAAGTCGCGTTGGACGAAGACGACGCGGATCTTCTCGACCTAGAAAGGGCGAGCGAGGACGCACCGGTCATTCGGCTCTGCAACGCGATCTTGCTCAATGCGATCAAACAGGGCGCCTCGGACATTCACGTCGAGCCGTACGAGCGGGTACTTCGTGTTCGATATCGCGTGGACGGTGTCCTTCACGAGGAAATGACACCTCCGATCAAGCTGAAGAACGCCATCGCCTCTCGTCTGAAGATCATGTCCTCGCTGGACATTGCCGAGCGACGACTTCCCCAAGACGGCCGTATCAAGCTCAAGCTCGGTAAGGGTCGCGAGATGGACTATCGTGTTTCCGCGGTACCCACCCTGTGGGGCGAGAAGATCGTCCTCCGTCTCCTCGACAAATCGAACCTCCAGCTCGACATGACGAAGCTCGGCTTCGAGCAGAAGCCGCTCTCGGACTTTCGTGATGCCATTCACCAACCGTACGGCATGGTACTGGTCACTGGACCCACCGGCTCGGGCAAGACGACGACGCTCTACTCTGCGATGTCGGACCTCAACGACGTCGAAACTAACGTCAGCACGGCCGAGGATCCGATCGAGTTCAACTTGATGGGCATCAACCAGGTGCAAATGCACGAAGACATCGGCCTGAACTTCGCGGCCGCGCTTCGCTCGTTTTTGCGTCAGGATCCCGATATCATCATGGTCGGCGAGATTCGAGACTTCGAGACCGCGGAAATCGCCGTCAAAGCCGCGTTGACCGGCCACTTGGTGCTATCGACCTTGCATACGAACGACGCGCCGAGCACCGTCACACGTCTGTTGAACATGGGCGTCGAGCCCTTCCTGGTCACCGCATCGGTAAACCTCGTCCTCGCCCAACGCCTTGCGCGCAAGATTTGTGAGGAGTGCAAGGTCCAGGTGCCAACCGACGAGCAAGTGCTTCTCGATGTCGGCTACCCGGAGGCCGAAATCCCGAATGTCGTCGCCTATCGAGGCTCGGGCTGCAAGGTCTGCAACGATACCGGCTACAAGGGGCGCATCGCGCTCTACGAGGTCATGCCCTTCACCGAGCGTCTCCGTGAAATCGTGCTTCAGGGCGGCTCCACGGCCGAGGTCAAGGACGAGATGATTCGCGAGGGCGTGTCCACGCTCCGTATGGCGGGCCTTCAGAAGGTCATCCAAGGCGTCACGACGATCGACGAGGTCGTCCGCGTGACCGCTGCAGACAACTAATCAGGCCTCTCCGTAGCTCTTTGTCGCCCGACCGCGACGGGGTCGACCCCGACCTACTTTGTCAACCATGCATCCGACTAACCTATCGATTTGGCGATCGTCGATAGTTGGATTGGCAACCTGAAAACTATCGGAATCACAGATACTTAGAGCGCAAAGTTCCAACACGCATGACAGGTCATGGCCCTACATTGCTCGTCACTGATTGTCATGCATCGACACGGGTGGTAGATCGGAACCATGCGCATCAGCAACAGTTTTTCCGAAGGCGAGATTCAAGTTCTCGAATTCATCCTGCAAACCCTCTTGCGCGGCGGTACTCCGAATATGGCCACGCGCAACAAAGACTTCGCCTCAGTCTACCGGAAAGTCATGACGATGAAGAAACGTGTCGAGGAGAAGAAAGCTCAGGCCAAAGTTTCCTCCTCGGTCGGCACCGTCGCTGCCGCGGAGGACGACGACGAGATGCATCGGAAGGCCGGCTAACGGGTTGACTGGTTTGGGTCCGTCACGTAAGCGCGGACCGGTATGTTGACGCACGTGACCCCGCCGATCCCTCTGATCCTCAGGGGTGGGCGGGTTCTCGATCCATCCTCGGGCCTCGACGAAACCGCCGACGTCGTGATCGAGGCAGGGCGTATCAGAGCGGTTGGGCGCGACGCCGGCGCCGGGTTTTCCAACGACGAGAACGTTCGCGTCGTCAATGTCGAAGGGTCCTGGGTGTGCCCCGGCTTCGTCGACCTACACGTCCATCTGCGTGAGCCCGGCGAAGAGTACAAAGAAGACATCGCCTCGGGGTTGTCCGCCGCGGCTGCCGGTGGTTTCGCTGCAGTTTGTCCGATGCCGAACACGCATCCGATCAACGACAATCGAGCGATCACCGAAATGATCCTGGCGCGCGCGCAGGACCTCGGCGGCACGCGGCTGCTGCCTTTCGGAGCGGTCACCAAAGGGCAGAAAGGTGTCGAGCTTACCGAGATGGCGGACTTGCGGGAGGCCGGCGCCATCGGAGTCAGCGACGATGGGCTCTGCGTGATGAACGCAGCTGTGATGCGACACGCGATGGAATACGCCCGAACGTTCGATTTGCTCGTGAGCCAACACTGCGAAGACCACGACCTGACCAAGGGCGCGCAAATGCACGAAGGTGCGAAGTCGACGCAACTCGGGCTTCGCGGTTGGCCGCGGGCCGCTGAAGACATCATCGTGGCGCGGGACTTGATTCTGGCCGAGCTCACCGGCGCTCGCTATCACGTCGCGCACATCTCGAGCCTTGGAGCGGTCCGGCTGATTCGAGAGGCAAAGTCGCGGGGCTTGCGCGTCTCCGCAGAGGTGACTCCGCACCACTTGCTCTTCACCGACGAGGCCCTTCTCAGCTACGACACGTATTGCAAGGTCAATCCTCCGCTTCGCGAAGCAGAGGACCGGGAGGCGCTCCTCGAAGCGCTGGCGGATGGCACGATCGACTGCATCGCGACAGACCATGCACCCCATAGCGAACTCGAAAAAGATTGTGAGTTCGAGACTGCGGCGGTCGGTATCAACGGCCTCGAGACCGCAATCGCGTCACTCCTCCAGCTGGTGCGTGATGACGTCATCAAGCCCCTTCGGTTCGTCGAGGCCCTCTCCGCTGCGCCGGGCCGTCTCATTCCGGATTTCGAAGGGGGGTCCCTTCGGGAGGGGAGACGTGCGGACGTCACAGTCATCGACCCCGACCTTCGATGGATTCTCACCGAAGAGGCGCTACGCTCCAGGTCACACAATACACCTTTGCTCGGCCGCGAGCTGACGGGCCGTCCCACGATGACGGTCGTCGGAGGCGCTGTGGCCTACGAACTCGAACGATCATGAAAGAAGGACACCTCGTACTTGCAGACGGAACCCGGTTCAGCGGCCTCGCGTTCGGTGCGTCGGGAACCGCTGTCGGTGAAGCCGTCTTCACGACGGGAATGACAGGCTACGAAGAGGTCCTGACCGACCCCTCGTACTGCGGACAGATCGTCACGATGACCGCGCCGCAGATCGGCAACACGGGTATCAATCTCGAAGATGCCGAAGCCAGGCGCCCCGCCCTGCGGGCGTTCGTCGTCCGTGAGCTTTCGGAGGTGTCGAGCAGCTGGCGCGCGGTCCAATCTCTCGACACGTATCTCAAAAAGGAAGGCATCGTTGGGTTATCCGGGGTCGACACCCGAACGTTGACCCGTCACATACGCGACGTCGGGGCGCAGATGGCGGCGGTAGGCGCCGAAGATCCGGCGACGCTGCACGACCGGGCTCAAGCGGCGCCACCGATGACCGGCCAAGACCTCACGGGCGAGGTCACCACTACGGAAACCTTCGAATGGACCGAGGGCAGCGGTGTCTGGGCCGAGCCCCGCCAGAACGCCCCACCGTGGCATGTCGTCGCCGTCGACTTCGGCGTCAAGCTCAACATCCTACGTTGCTTCGTCGACGAAGGGTGCAAGGTGACCGTCGTCCCAGCCACCGCCACGGCGGACGAGATTCTCGCGTACGATCCCGACGGTGTCTTCTTGTCGAACGGTCCGGGCGATCCGGCGGCAGTCACCCAGGGGATCAAGACGGTGCGGGACCTGCTCGGCAAGCGCCCGATCTTCGGGATCTGCTTGGGGCACCAGCTCATGAGCCTCGCGCTCGGAGGCGAAACGTACAAGCTCAAGTTCGGGCATCGAGGGCTCAACCAGCCGGTCAAGGACCTCGAGACCGGTCGCGTCGAAATCACCACACAGAACCATGGGTTCTGCGTCGATGTCGACTCACTCGAAAACAAGTGTAGCGTGACCCACCTGCACCTCAACGACGACACCTGCGAGGGCATCGCGCACCTCGAGACGGGTGCCTTCAGTGTTCAATATCATCCCGAAGCTGCCGCCGGCCCTCACGACTCGCGCTATCTATTTCGGCGCTTCACCGATGTCATCGCCCGCCAACGAAGCTGACGTAGCGCACGTGCTTCGGCGCGCTGCGCAGGAATGCCAATCGATTCACGGGATCTGGCTCGGCGCAGGGCTTCCTCAGGCCTTGAGCGGCTCGATCGAGCACCTGACGGAACCGCAGTCGGCAAAGCTGGCGTTCGTCGAGGTTGCGTCGGTGTCGCCAAGCGGGTCCGCCACGACGGCCTATGCGCCTCCTGTGTTGAGGTGTCCGATCATTGGTCTCAGCGCTTCGGACTACGACCGCTTCGACTCTCTGATCCAAGCACGGGACGAAACTGGAATCGCGATCCGCAGGCTGATCTGCCCGTTCGCGCTCTTCGACTTCGGACCGAATGGCTTGATCGTCCGGGAGATCCGGCAGGGCCTCACCGCCGCCGACCTCCAACAGAAACTGGATGAGCCTTTGTGGGCCGGCCCCGACCTGAAAGAGCTTGGGACCCGGTAGCCGGGAGAATCTTGGGGGCGGCCGCACCAGGGTTAAGCGATGCGGCTACTGTAGTGGCACCCGAATCACCGATGTCTCCGACCCCGTGCCGAAGAAGGTGCCCTCGTCGGTCAGCACCACCACATTGACGGTGCGCTCGGGTCGTTGACGATCACCTTCCTGACTGGCGATAGTCAGCGCGACGGTCCCGTCGATGCGCTCGGCCGCATAGGTCGTCAGCAGATAGTCTCCATCTCGGTAGTCATATCCTTCGCCGTCGTCTTCGTACAAGATTCCTTCGGCCTGACCGCGGTCGTCGAGCGACACTAGGAGCGTCAGGGGCTCGAGCGAAGGTTCGGTCGTGGTTTGAATCACTTCCCCAAGCGGAATAATCGCGCCGCCTCGTGCCTTCAGAGTCGGGATCGCGGGATCGGAGTCGGAGTCTTCGCCCACCAACGTGAATGGTCGCCACGCCCCGTCTGGAAGAGCGAACTCGTGCGGATCAGCTTCAGTGAGAACGGGTTCGACCAATACATCAGCGCCCAACAAGAATGCGTGGTCCTCGGCGCGAAGCGAGGCGTCTGATGGATCGGCGAAGAACACAGGCCGCCAGACAGGAAGCCCGATCGTCGAGGCCTCGTGGAACAGCGTGTAGAGGTAAGGCAAGAGTCGGTAGCGGCGCTCGATTGCCGTGCGCGCCGTCGATTCGACCTCGGCACCAAATGACCACGGTTCTTGGTCCGCTGATCCACTCACGGTGTGCGTTCTGCTGAACGGAAACAAGGCGCCCACCCCGATCCAATGCGCGTAGAGCGAGGGACTCGGTGTCTTGAAGAAACCGCCGATGTCCGGCCCCACGAAAGGCTGTCCGGAAAGGCCCATGTTGAGCGACATCGTGACCGACCAATAGAGATGAGCCCAGCTAGCGCTATTGTCCCCCGTCCACATCGCAGCGTACCGTTGTCCCCCGATGAAATTCGAGCGGGACAGAACGAAAGGGCGACGCTGCGGCCTGGCTTCCCGAAGCGCCTCGAACGTTGCCTGCGCCATGAGAAGTCCGTATGCATTCCGGTAACGCCTATGTGTCGCCTCGGGAAGGCCACCGCCGCCACGATGAACGACATCTTCTGGAAACTGTGCACCCACCGGGAAGATCAGAGACGGCTCGTTAACGTCGATCCAAATGCCATCGAGGCCGTTGCCTAAGAAGGCGGGAAAATACGCTTTCCACCATTCACGCGTCTCGGGCCGCGTGAAGTCTGGCCAGTGCGAATCAAGGGGCCAGCTGCCTCCGGTGAAAGGCTCGCCGTCTGGACCAAGCAGGAAGTGTTCGCCGGCTAGCCCCTCTTCGTAGACGGAGTAACCGGGGTCGACTTTGACCCCGGGATCGAGGATCCAAACCGAACGAAACCCCTGGCCGTGCAAGTAGTCGTTGAGACCGGAGGGGTCTGAGAAGCCTTCAGGTTCGAAGGTGAAGATCCGAAATTCGTCCATGTAGTCGATGTCGACCCAGATCACGTCGCACGGGATCGATCGGGCGCGAAATTCGTCAGCGACTTCTCGCACGCGTGCATCCGGGAGGTAGGACCAGCGAGCCTGTTGGTAGCCGAGCGCCCAGAGCGGCGGCAATTCCATCGTTCCCGTCAGCTCGCCTAGCTGCCTCAGAACCTCTTGGGGCGAGTCTCCCTCGATCACGATCACCGGAAACGGCTCTTCGCCGCTGAAGACGATTCCGGCCGTCAGGTCGATACGTAGTCTGTAACTCGTGTCGGCCAGCGCGCCAAAAGCGGAGCCGTCGGCGCGCACCCCCAAAACCCACGGGTGAGCCTGATAGAGATTGGGCGTTGCATCGTCGTACTCGAGGGAGCCGAGGCCCGGTGGCGGGTCCCGACGAAACGGCTGCATCGTCGACACCTCGGTCACCTGTCCGTTGCGAAGGAGCGGGCCGGCAATTTCTCCCGTGCCGTAGAGGCTCGTTCCTTCGGCGGTCGCGATCGTTGCGAACCGGCGCGCGCCGGACGTGCTGAAGAGCGGGGCAGTCGCCCAGGAATCGGGAACGTTTGCGGTGCTGAGCCGCGGCTCGACGAGAGCCATTGAAGCCGGCAGTGATTCACACTCGACATCCCTCGGGGCGAAGCGAGCGATTCGTTGGCTGATCAGACCCTGCGCCTGTACGCAATCGCTGGCCACTTCGCTGCCGGATTCTGTGCAGGCACCCGATAAGCAAATCGTGATCAGGATAATCGCGCTACGTCCGGCGCATCTCGCAGAGCGTTCTACCATCGTGCCCACATGCGGTTAGGATGCCTGACGGAGAGCATTCGTCGGTAGTGCAAAAGTTGCGCATTCGTGTCTGTGGCGTTCGCTCTGGTAGCGCCTATAGTGAGCGACCAAACCGGGACCGGTTGCTATGCAGGCGCTTCTCTTCGATCTCGACGGAGTGCTGTACGAGGCGGATTGCGTCATCGACGGCGCGGTCGAAACGCTCCAGTGGTGTGAGCGACGGAAAATTCCTCACCTCTTCGTCACCAACACGAGCTCTAAACCTAGGAGCGCGCTCGTCGAGCGCCTCGACGCGATGGGGCTGTCGGTGTCGGCGGAACACATCTTCGCGCCGCCGGTTGCCGCACGCGAGTACCTTTCTGAGTGCGACGCGACGCCGCTCGCGCTTTTCGTTCGAGAAGCGACACGTCAGGATTTCGCAGGGCTCGAGATTCTAGGCGACGCGGCCGAAGAGGGCGCGGGCAGCGTGGTCGTTGGCGATATCGGCGACGCATGGAATTTCGCAACGCTGAATCGGGCTTTTCGCCTGCTCATGGCGCAACCGCGACCGGTCCTGATCGCCCTAGGCATGTCCCGCTACGCCGAAGGGGACGATGGCCTGGTCTTGGACGTCGCTCCGTTCATCAAGGCCCTCGAGCACGCGGCCGACTGCGAGGCGGTGGTGATGGGCAAACCCGCCCACGATTTCTTCGAAGCCGCAGTAAGGAAGCTTGGAATCTCTCCAGCGAAGGTTGCGATGATCGGGGACGACATTCGTGCGGACGTCGGCGGGGCACAGACTGTCGGCCTCACCGGCATTCTCGTCCGCACCGGGAAGTTCCGCCCGATCGACTTGGAGGGTGACATAAGCCCAGAGGCGGTCTTGGATTCGGTCGCGGACCTGCCCGAATGGTGGGAAAGCCAAGCGGAAACCTAGCGACGGCACGTACGAGTTGGGGCGTCACATAGAACGGGTGGCACGTGATTGGAGTGCCAAGACAATCACGAAGAGCACGCGCTAGATTGAAGTTCGCGCCTCAGGACGTGGCCGGTGTGGCTGCGCTTTCGTTTGGCGATCGTTTCGGGGGTGCCTTGTGCGACGACCCGGCCGCCGCCGGCACCGCCCTCGGGGCCGAGGTCGATCACCCAATCTGCGGCGAGCATCACGTCGGGGTGGTGCTCGATGACGATGACCGTGTCGCCTCGGTCCACGAGGCGCAGGAGGACGCCGAGCAATCGGTCTACATCGTCCCGGTGAAGGCCGGTCGTGGGCTCGTCCATGACGTAGAGGGTCGGGCCCGTGTTCAGTCCGGTCGCAAGCTCGGACACCAGCTTGATGCGCTGCGCTTCCCCGCCGCTTAGCGTGTTTGAAGCTTGACCTAGATGGAGGTAACCGAGCCCCAGATCCACCAGCAACTTCAAAGGCTCTCGGATCGCTTTCACAGGGGCAAACACGTCGACTGCTTCAGTCACCTCGAGATCGAGAAGCTCCCCCGCGTTCAACCCCTGCCATCTCACTTCCAGGGTTTCCGGGGTAAATCGAAAGCCATTGCAGGTCTCGCAGGGAACGCCGACGTCGGGTAGAAAGGCCATCTCGACGAGAATCGAACCCTGCCCTTTACACTCGGGACATCGGCCTTCCTCCACGTTGAACGAAAACCGGCTCGGGCCGTATCCTCGAGCCCGAGCCTCGGGAGTTCCCGCTAGGAGCCTACGCACTAGGTTCCAAATCCCGATATACGTGGCGGGCACCGAGCGCGGTGTGCGTCCGATCGGGCTTTGGTCGACCTCGATGGCGCGGTTGAGCCGCTCGAAGCCGTCGATCCGCCGAAATGGACCAGCCGGCGAGTCGTTGACGAGGCCAACCGCATCACGCGTCGCTCGAAGGAGCACCTCCCGGATGAGAGAGCTCTTGCCGGACCCGCTTACGCCGGTGACCGCGACGAAACGGTCCAGCGGAAAACGGACGTCGATGCTCTTCAAGTTGTGGTGAGCAACCCCGGAAAGCGTGAGCCATGAGACCTCTTTGGTGGAACGTCGGGACACCGGAATCCTCGGTGGCCGGGCGAGTGCTGCCGCGGTGACCGAGTCCTTCATCTCTGCGAGCGACCCCTGCGAAACCACTCTCCCGCCATGCTTGCCGCCTCCTGGCCCAATATCGATTACGTGGTCGGCAGCACGGATCGTGTCGGCATCGTGCTCGACCACTAGGACGGAGTTCCCTCGTTCTACGAGCCCCCGCAACGCCCCTAGCAGTTGCCCTGTATCGCGGGGATGAAGCCCGATGGTAGGCTCGTCCAACACGTACAAGACGCCGGTCAGCCCACTTCCAAGCTGTGCGGCCAGTCGAACACGCTGCATTTCACCGCCGCTCAACGTGTTGGCTGCACGCCCAAGTCCAAGATAACCGAGGCCGACCTCTTCGAGAAACGTCAGCCGGCGGAGGGCTTCCTGCAGTGGCGTATGGGCGATGGTGGAGTCGCGTCCGCCGAGGCGCATGGCCCGAACGGTCTGCATCGCCTCGGACACGCTCTGGTCGAAAAGAGACGTGATCGACATGTCATCAACCGTGACCCCACGCGCCAGCGGGGAAAGGCGCGTCTGGTCACAAACGTCGCACAAGCGGCGCTCTTCCGCCCGCTTCCGACGCCGGCCACGCCACTTCTTTTTAACGATCTCCCCGCGGCCTTCGCATTCCGGACACTGCCCTTGGCGGGTATTGAACGAAAAGAAACGCGGATCGAGCTCCGGGTAGCCGCGTCCGCAGCTCGGGCAAGCCTGCTTGCTGGAAAGCTGCATCTGTTGGTCTCCAGCGAGGACCCATGCGGCACCATTCCCGAAGGTTAATGCACGATCGAGAAGCTCTAATAGCTCAGGGCTTTTGACCCGCGTCTTGCCGACCACCAGCTCGATGTCGTGCTCGATGTAGCGGTCGACCTTCATACCCGGCTCTAGGGTCTCGAGCTGACCGTCGATCCGCGCCTCGGTGAAACCGTCCCGCTGCGCCTTGGCGAGAAGCTCACGATGAATCCCCTTTCGACCGCGCACGACGGGCGCCAGGATCGTGATAGTCCTGCCGGCGAACGCTTTGCGGACATCGCGGACGAGCTCAGACACGGGACGTGCCGAGATCGGCACCTTGCAGTCGACGCAGTGCAGCACGCCTATACGGGCCCAGATGAGCCGCAGATAGTGCGAAACCTCGGTCACCGTGGCCACGGTCGAGTTGGCACCTGCCCGGGTCAGGCGCTGCTCGAGCGACACACTCGGTGGAACACCAAGCACTTGATCGACCGACGGGCGCGGGAGCTGAGGCATGTACTGCCGCGCGTAGGGTGAGAGCGTTTCGAGATAGCGCCGCTGACCCTCCGCGAACAAAACGTCGAACGCCAGGGTGCTCTTGCCGCTTCCACTCGGTCCCGTGAGCACCACGAGTTGGTCGCGTGGGATCTGAACGTTCACGTTCTTGAGATTGTGCTCCCGGGCGCCGACGATCTTTATCTTCTGGTCCTGGCTGCGCACGAGACTCGCCTTCTTACGGCGGTGCCTCGACTTCGTCGGAGGCTTGCCGCCGATCGCCCGCGCCAGATACGGGGCAGTCTGCGAACCCTTGCGCTTGGCGACCGTTTCAGGGACGCCAATCGCCACGATGCACCCTCCCTCCGCCCCGGCGCCGGGCCCGAGGTCGATGACGTAGTCGGCGTGTGCCGCGATCTGCATGTCGTGCTCGACCACGATCACGGTGTCCCCCCGCTCGACGAGCCCATCGAGCACGCGAACCAGCGGCTGAACGTCGTTGGCGTGAAGACCGGCGGTAGGCTCGTCACAGATCAGAAGAGAGCCAGGTGATGCCCGGAGGAGCGCCTCTGCGAGCTTGAGGCGTTGCGCTTCGCCCCCAGACAGCGTGTTTAAGGGCTGGCCGAGCCGAAGGTAGCCGAGACCGACGTCGAGAAGCGGCGACAGGCCACGTTGGATCGACGGGTCGTCGGCGTAGCGCTTGGCGGCCTCCTGTGCGGTCAGCTGCAGCACCTGCGCGACATTGAGCCCCCTGTACTCGATATCGAGAACCGGCCCGGCGAACCGCTTCCCGCCGCATTCGGGGCACGAGAAGACGACGTCCGCCAGGAACTGCATCTCCACGGTTTCGGCACCATCGCCTCGACATGCCTCGCAACGGCCGCCTTCGACATTGAACGAGAAGAACCCGGGCTTGTAGTCCCTTTGCTTAGCGATGGATTGGGCGGCGAAGCGCTTGCGAAAGATATCCCAGATCTTGAGATAGGTTGCGGCATTGCCGCGCGAGGTCCGTCCAAGCGGCGCCTGATCCACGCCGACGACGCCCTTAAGCGATTCGAAGCCGGTCAGCGTCGCGTGCTCGAGTGCTGCCTGCTCGGACTTGACGCCAAGCAGCCTTTGAAGCGCGGGGAGCAGAGTCTCGAGAACGAGGCTGCTCTTGCCCGACCCGCTGACGCCTGTGACGCACGTCATGACCCCGAGCGGAAACGAGACGTCAACACCGCGCAAGTTGTGCCCCGAGGCGTCCTTCAGCTCGAGCCAACCTTTGGGCTCACGGCGCGCCCGCACGATGGATCCGTTGAGCTTCAGAGCCGCTCCGGTCGCGGTTTTGGCGCGTCGGAGCGCTGCAGGCGTTCCATCGAATACGATCTCGCCCCCGTTCTCACCCGCACCGGGCCCGAGCTCGACCACGCGATCGGCGCCGAGGATCATCTCGGGGTCGTGCTCCACCACGACGGCGACGTTCTCGTCTTTCGCGAGCGCGCGCACCACGCCAAGCAGCCGTTCGACGTCCCGTGGATGGAGCCCCACCGTCGGCTCGTCCAGGACGAACATCGCGCCGTTGAGGGTCGCCCCAAGAGCGCTCGTCAGCGCGACGCGTTGCGTCTCCCCGCCCGATAGCGTCCTCGATGTGCGATCGAGAGACAGGTACCCGAGGCCGACTTCGTGAAGCGCGCTCAGTCGCCCGATCGCCTCACGCCACAAGAGGGCCGCCCCCGCATCTCCCTCGAATCGCTTATCCTGGCGCTGTAGAAACGCAAGCGCGTTCGATGCGGAAAGTGCGTAGAGGTCAGGCAAGCTCAGGTCGTCGATCCGCCACGCTAGTGCCTCGGGCTTCAACCGTGTCCCATCGCAGTCTTTGCAGGTCTCGTACTTTCGATACCGAGAAAGAAACACACGGACGTGCATCTTGTACGCGCGCGACTCCATCCAACGGAACCAACTTCGAATTCCCCACCATCCCTTCGGGTATCCAAGCTCGTCCCCGTCGATCAACCACGCGATCTGGGTCGGGTTCCAGTCCCGGAGCGGAACCCCCAGAGGCACACCAGCCTTCTTGGCTTGCTTGCGCAGCTCCTTGCGCTCCCAGGTGGTCGCCTTGCCCTGCCAAGCTCGAATCGCACCGTCCTCCACGGAGAGATCGTAGTCGGGGATCACGCGGTCGAGGTCGATCTCGATCGTGCGGCCGAACCCGCGGCAGGTTTCGCAGGCCCCAATGGGGCTGTTGAAGCTGAACAACCCAGGCGTCGCCCGTCGAAAGGAACGGTCGCAGGTGGGGCAATGGAGCCCCTCCGAAAATCCGAGCTCCTCGCCGGTGGCCGTCCACACGCTGGCGCGGCCGGTCCCCCGCTTCATGGCCATCTCGATCGCCTCGACGAGCCGACTGTGATCTCGCTCCCGGGCGACGGTGCGGTCCGCGACGACGTCGAGGGTGCTGCTCCGTCCATTGGTGACGTCACTAGGCCTGACCTCGTCGAGATCGCTCACTTTGCCTTTCACTCGGACGCGGCGATACCCGTCCCGCAAGAGGGCTTCCCGAACGCCCAGAAAGTGCTCCTTGTCGGCCACGGCGACGGGGTAAGTTACCAGAAGCTTCTTACCCGCCAGCTCCTTCATGACCGTTTGGGCGGCGCGCGTCGGGGCATCCCGATGGACGATCGTGTCGCACGTCGGGCAATGTAGCTCGGCTGCGTGAGCCCAAAGGTGCTTCGCGTAGTCGGCGATCTCGGTCATCGTGCCGACGGTCGAACGACTCGTCCGAACCGGGGCTTGGCGGTCCACGGCGATCCCAACGGGGACTGGGTCGAGCTCGTCGACTGGTGGACGCGAGAGCCGTTCGAGGAACTGCCTCGCATACGCGCTGAAGCTCTCAACGTAACGCCGCTGTCCCTCGGCGTAAAGCGTGCGGAACGCAAGCGAGGACTTCCCTGCCCCCGAAGGCCCCACGATCGCCAGATAGGTGCCTGGGTCGATATCGAGGTCGATGGAGCGAAGATTGTGCGTACGGGCGCCGCGTAACTTGGTGCGCTGCATGGGCGAGACGGCTAGTTCTAGGATGACGTCAGGCGATGTCCAGCCCGTTCCCTCATCTCATGCGAGAATGCCAAAAGCGCCTCCGCTTGCGACGACTAGCGACGACCCCAACGGCGACGAAGCACCCAGGTCAGCGCTAGGACGGCCACCGTGAGGAACAAGAAAAGCGGGTGCAGCAACGGCTGTTTGGAGATCAGCCCGGCCGTTTTGCGCGTCGTGGCCGCGAGCTCCGCCAGTAGGGGTACATCGTTGATCGAAAGAAAGACCCGGCCCCCGGTGCGCTTGGCTGCTGCTTGGAGCTCGGTCGAGCTGACTTCGAGGTTGGCTAGCTCGTCGCCACTTTCTTCCACCAAAAACACTTCGGCGGCGATGTCTTCACCATCGGCTTTCGCTTTCACTTCGTAGGCACCCGCTGCGGTCGGCCCCTGGAGAGTGGCGCGGACTTGACCATCCAGGTCGGTTTGGGCGGTGACCTCGCCTGCGACTTCGTCCCGAGTCGGCTCGACACGAAGCGAGACGCGCTCGTTCGCGATTGGTCGATACCGCTCGTCTCTCAGCAGCCCCGAGACGATCACCGGTGCGCCGATCCCGTAGCGATCGCGGTCTGTCGAAATCCGCGCTGGCTCGAGCAGAGGGTCGCGCGTGAGCCAGCGCACCAGGCGATCCCAAAACAGCTCGTACTCGTCCGATCCCACGGTCGCATCATCGCTTGCGAACCTCCACCTCCAAGACGCATCGGCGGTCATGGCAGCGACACGACCCCGATCCGCTTCTCCGACGATCAAGATTGGAAGGCGCGCGCCACCCGGTAGACGCGCGCGCGGATGTTGAAGCAGGACTTGCGCGCCTTCCTTGACGCCAGCGATCGCGTTCGCTCCATGAAGAGGTGGCAGGGCCTCCCACGTCCGCCGAGTCAGACTAGGATCAGGCCCGAGGGCAACGATCGGATGGCGTATCAGCTGCCGGTTCGGCTGAGGCCGGTAGCTTCCCGTGACGACACCTCCTCCCGCTGGCAGCTTTACGGGCAACACTTGCTCGATGGGGGTCCCGCCGTACCCTCCGAGCGAGAACGAATGATCGCCCCCGATCATCAGAAACGACCCCCCGCGTTTCACGTAATCCCGAATGCGCGGAAGGTATGCCTCCATCTCGTAGGGCGCGAAGTCGAAGTTTTGAAAAATCACGACATCGAAACTGCCCAGATGCTCACGAAACAACTCGTCCGTGGGAAAAGGGATCAGTGCCAGCTCGTTGGTCGGCGCGGCCGTTAGATCGCTAGGAGCACGGAGGATGAAAAACGAAATCAGGTCGACCGAGCCGTCTCGTTTGATGAAATCGCGTAGAAAGCGGACGTCCCAGCTCGGACGACCCGCCACGAGCAACACGCGAACTCTGTCACGCCCTACCCTGAGCAACACGGCCCGTCCGTTGTTTTGGGGCACTTCGTCGTCTGCATGCGTCGGTATGACGAGGCGATACAAGGCCCGGCCAGGCCGTTGCGGCGCGACCTCGAAAGTCACGTCCCCTCTGCCCTCGGCATCGAGCGCTACCCACTGCTCCTGACTCAATCGATTCTCGTGCCACAGTTGGACGCTTAGCTCTTTTTCGCGAAGCTTACCGATAGCCCGCACGTCCGCGCGGATCACGGCGGGCACACCGACATAGGCCGTCGAATCTGCACGGAGCGATACGATGGCTTGGTCGTCGAGTCGATCATCGCCGCCGATCACGACCGAGTGTATGGCCGGGGCGGACGCATGGAGCGATAGGGATTCGGCTCGAAAGCTGGGGTCTGCTCCGTCCGTGATCACGATCACCGAGCCGAGCTCCTGTTCGATACCCCTCTCGAGCACGGTGCTGAGACCCTCTCGGATGTTGGTCTCATCATCGGTCGGATCATAAGTGTCGGCGAGGTCGTTCCAGATCGCGCCGCGTGTTTCCGATCCGAAGCGATAGACGAGCGGCTCTACCCGGTCATCGTCTTGCCATTTTCGAATCAGCGCACGTACCGCGTCGCTCCGTTCGCCGCTGGAACCAGAGAGAGTCATGCTTCGCGAGTTGTCGATGAGCAGGGCCGTTCCCCCAGCGACCTCTTCGAAGGCCTCGCGGACGAGCGTGACCTGAAGTGCGAGGGCGTAGACCGCAAGGATGCTCAGGCCACCGAGGGCGCCGAGCGTGAATCGGCGGAACGCGCTGCTCTCACCACGAATCGACCGAAGCTCGAGAAGCCACAAGGTGAGAAACGCAAGGCCGACCACCCACGCCGTGGTCGCGCCGCCCGCTATTCCAAGCTGCCAGTGCCAATCTTCCAAGGACAAACCTCAGGGCCCCGAGCCTCGTCGTCGCATTATGAAGGGAGCATGGACCTGGTCGTCTTTGTAGTCCGTGCACAGTGCATAAAGGACGATGTTTATTGCCAAGCGTATGGCGCTCTCGCGTTGACGCTCTCCCCCTGGAACCACGGCTTGACTCCACGCGCCAAGCTTGTCGCGCTGCAGCGCCCCTCCAAGGTCGTGCCGGCTGTAGACGATCGCAATGCGGTCGCCGTACTTGATGCCCTCCAGGAACTCGGGGCCCGCGAGCCGCCCCACAGGTCGGTCCAACAAGTAGAACGAACGATAGATGGTGTGGTCGTCGGGGATCGGCTTCAGCGGGGTTGCTGGGAATGCTCGGAGCAACTCCCGACGCACCGCACGATCGAATCCCTCGCTGCCTGCCGAACCGTCATCGACGAGAATGAACCCGCCCCGGTGTACGTAGCGCCGAAGCGCGTCGACCGACTCCTCGCTGAAGGGCGCAATTTCGTCGGTGCCGCGCCAATAGATGAACGGGCTGCGAAAGAGCGAGTCGTCGCCTAGACGAGCGCGCCCGGGCTCCAGCATCGGCTCGACGCTGCTTCTCTTGCGGACCTCCCATGCCAGACGTTCGGTGACCGATTGGCTGCGGTCGTCGCCCCTGCTGACATCCAATGACACGATCTCTACCTCGGTCGCATCGCCGAATGCAGAGGCACTCTCTACCGGAGCTACTGAAAGGCAGACCAGTACCAAAGCGAAGCAAGCAGAACGCACCCCGGACCCCAAGATCATAGTGAGCAGTACCAATCATGCATGAAAGCGCAAGCCGGGTTGACGGGTGATGAGTTCGCGACGACAGTTGCGCCGTGTCGAAGGGGTCACTTCGAGCGATCGTGGCGATCGCCATCATCACGTTAGCCACGAGCTGCGAAAACGCCGGCGAGAAGAGCCAGCGAGATCCCACTACCGAAACCGCCAATGAAGAGCCGCCGCCGCTTCTGTCTCGGACGCGACCCATGATGAGCACGGTGTTTCGGATCCAGGTAGACGCACCCCCCCCAAACGCCGAGGCTGTGATTCGGAGCGCTTTCGAGGAAATAGAGCGCCTCGAGAACGTGCTGTCGGAATGGCGTGACGATAGTGACGTCTCCAAGATCAACGCGTCCGCCGGAAAGCGCCAGGTGAACGTTGGCGACGACACCTTGCGTGTGATCGACGCCGGCATCGACGTGTCGATGTGGTCGCGCGGCGCATTTGATCTTTCGTGGGCTGCGCTCTGGGGACTTTACGACTTCCGGCCGGAGAGTGTGAAGATTCCCAGCGAGGCGCAGATCAAGCCACGGCTCGCGCTGATCGACTACAAGAAGATCAAGGTCAGCAAGAAGTACCACACCGTGTACCTACGCAAGCGCGGGATGGCCATTGGAACCGGGGGTATCGCGAAGGGGTACGCGCTCGACCAAGCGGGCGCGATCTTGCGCGGCGGTGGAGTCGAGAATTACATGATTTTTGGTGGCGGCCAGGTTCAAGTGCACGGCGTCCGGGATGGGCGTCCCTGGCGTGTCGGCATTCAACATCCACGCAACCCCAACGAGTATTTCGCCGCCCTCGAGTCGACGGGCGCGTCGTTTTCCACTTCGGGCGACTACGAGCACGCGGTTTTCGATGGGGCCGGACAACGGTGGCACCACATCATCGACCCCCAGACGGGCCGGCCCGCGACCGAGTCTCTCTCGGTCACCGTGATGACTGCGGAAGGCATCTACGCAGATGCTCTCAGCACGGCAGCATTCGTTCTCGGTCCCGAGAAGGCATTGAAGATGTTCAGGCGCATCGCCTACCCTGCTGAAGCCGTCATCGTGGGGGCGGACTGCAAGGTCTACATGACGCCGAAGGCAAAGAAACGAATACGCTTCAACGCAGACCTCATCGATGGACGCCTTCCCGGCTGTACTAGGCGATAGTGCGGGGGCGGTGGGGCGGGACAAACCGCCGTCGAAGGCGTCCGGGCGATAGTGCGGGGGCGGACTCAGCCCCGCTCTTCGATCGGCACGAAAGTACGATCGGCTTCGCCGATCCAAATCTGGCTTGGCCGGAAGATGCGATTGTTTTCGAGTTGCTCGAGCAGGTGGGCGAGCCAGCCTGAGACCCTCGAAACCGCGAAAATCGGCGTAAACAGGTCGATGGGGATCCCTAGCTTCTGGTAAACGATCCCGCTGTAGAAGTCGACGTTGGGGTAGATACCCTTGCTTCCGACCAGGTCGGTCATCTGCCCTTCGAGCTCGACCGCGAGATCGTAGTCCGGCGTCGAGCCAAACTTCCGAAACAACTGCGTCGCGAGACCTTGGAGAATGGTGGCCCGCGGGTCCTTGACCTTGTAGACGCGATGACCAAAGCCCATGATCTTTTCTTTTCGCGCGAGCCTGTCTTCGGCCCACCGGCGAACGGCTTGAGGCGAGCGGTCCTCGATGTCTTCTAGCGTCGCGAGAACTTGCTCGTTGGCCCCGCCGTGAAGAGGCCCTGCTAAACTTCCGATTGCGGAGGCGACGACCGCATACGGGTCGGTCAAGGTCGACCCTGTCACTCGCGCCGTAAACGTAGAGGCGTTCATCGAGTGCTCGGCGTGAAGGACGAGCGCGACATCGAACACCCGCTCGGCCAGTCGCGTAGGCACTTCGCCCTCGAGCATGTAGAGGAAGTTCGCCGCGTGGCTGAGCTCGGTGCTCGGTTTGATCGGGTCATCGCCCCGCCGGATACGATGCCAAGCAGCGACGATGGTCGGCAGCTTCGCGATCAGGCGAATCACGCTTAGACGGCGAAACTCGAGGTCTTCGATGTGATCGCCCTTGTAGAACATGCCCATGGCTGCAACGGCCGCCGTGAGCGCGTCCATCGGGTGACCGCTTTCGGGCAACGTCTTGAGCAAATCGATGATGCGGAACTTCAGCCCGCGCTCCGCGATCAATTGACCGCGAAATTCGTCAAGCTGCCGAGTGGTCGGGAGCTTCCCAAACAAGAGCAAGTAGGCGACCTCTTCGTAGGTGCCTTGTTCCGCGAGAACTTCGATCGGATAGCCCCGATACTGGAGCTTCCCAACGATGCCATCGATGAGACATATACTCGTGCGCGCCGCCGGAACGCCGGCAAGCCCAGGGATGTACTCGGGCATTTCCGCCATGAACTCAACCTTGAAATCAGGATGTCGGCGGCAACCTAGCTGTTAGCCCTAGCGGCGCAAGTCGAGCCTCAGACCTCCTCGAGCGCCCTGCGAAGCACGGCTGGGTCTTCGATCGGTGCCGAGCACGTTTGATTTCGGCACACGTACGCTCCCATTTTGGTGGGCACTTCTCCGATCAGGCGTTGTGAAACGTCTTCGCCCTCTCCGGCCGTGGTCAACATGCGATCCAACACGAAGGTTGCGCGCGCCGCGTCGGCCAAGGCGCGAAGTTCTCGGTCGTGGCTCTTGCCGCCGACGAACAAGACGTGACACGGGCCGTGAATCCATTGATCGACCACGCCGATCAGATGCCCGTAGCCGAACGGATTTGCGACTGCCGAAGCGGCGCGTCGCGCGAGCACCCGCTCGGCGACTTCGCGATAGGGCCCTGTCTGGAGAAGGGCGTCGAGGCGCATCAACGCGCGTAGCATGCTCGAGCTTCCCGAGGGCGTTTCTGTGTCGACGTTGTCCTCGCTCCGGAGCACCAGGTCGTCGCTTTGCTCGGCGAAGTAGAGGAGCCCCTCTGCCTCGTCCCAGAACTTGTCGAGCGCAGCTTCGGCGAGCTCTTGCGCCCAATGGGCCCACTCGTCCACGAAACTCGCTTCATAGAGGTCGAGGGCCGCATTCGAGACCTCGGCATAGTCGACCAGGAAGCCGCGACCTTGCCGCAACCCATCCTTCGAGATCCGAGAGAGCGACGGCGGGCTCCAAAGCGTCTTTCGGAGGGACGCCAAGGCCTCGGTCGCACGCGCGACGAATCGGGGCTCGCCGAAGGCAGCGCCCGCCTCGGCGAACGTTCCCGCCATCATCCCGTTCCACGAGGTAATAATCTTCTCATCTCTAAACGGTTTGGGGCGCAGCTCCCGGGCATCAAAGAGTTTTCTGCGAATACCCTCGAGACGGCTGGCAAGGGCGCCCTCGGTCGCGCCCACCTGCCTGGCGAGGGCCGAGATCGACCGCGTCAGATGAAGCACGGTCGTCCCCTCTTCGAAATTGCCCGCTTCGTCCACCCCGTAGTAGCGGGCCGCGAGGGACCCATCCTCGGGCCCGAGGACCTCGACGAGCTGAGCAGCCGTCCACACGAAAAAGGCGCCCTCTCGTCCCTCGCTGTCGGCGTCCTGTGTGGCGTAGAAACCACCCTCGTCTGCGCTCATCTCGCGTTGGACATATTCGAGAAGCCTGAGGCACGTCTCCCGGTAGCGAACGTCCCCGGTTACCCTCCATACGTCGACCAACAGCCGCCCGATCAGGGCGTTGTCGTACAACATCTTCTCGAAGTGAGGGATGCGCCACCGCGCATCGGTCGCGTAGCGGTGAAATCCGCCGCCGAGGTGATCGTGAATCCCACCGTCGATCATGGCATCGAGCGACTGCCTCACCCGCGACAGCCAGAGCTCGTCACCGCTTCGGCGATACGCCCGCAGCATGACGTCGAGGCTCATGGTGTTGGGAAATTTTGGCGCGTCGCCCAAGCCCCCGTAGCGATCGTCGAACCGCATGCCGAGCTGCCGTGCAGCAGCGAGGGCCGCCTCGCGATCGACGTCTCCATTACCACTTTGCTCATCGAGTGATCGAAGCGCTTCGACGACCTCCGCCGCCATCGACTCGACCTCATCGGCCTGCTCCTCGTAAGTGCGTGCGACAGATCGGAGCACCTTCGGAAATCCGGGCATCCCGTGCCGGTCCTCTGGCGGAAAATACGTACCCCCGTAAAACGGTTTCAAGTCGGGGGTGAGAAACACGGTGAGCGGCCAACCGCCGCTTCGTCTCGTCATCAACTGCACAGCGGTCTGGTAGATCTTGTCGAGGTCTGGCCGCTCCTCACGATCGACTTTGACGCTGATAAACAACTCGTTCATCAGTTGCGCGACGTCGGGATCGTCGAAGGACTCGCGCTCCATCACGTGGCACCAATGACAGGCGCTGTACCCAACCGACAAAAAAATGGGCTTCCCCTCGTTCTTGGCTCGTTCGAGAGCTTCGTCACCCCACGGGTACCAATCGACCGGGTTGTGGGCGTGCTGCTTCAAGTAAGGCGAAAGCTCGTTCGCGAGTCGATTGGCCATAGCCGGCCTATACAGCTGGCCTCATCAATCGCCAAGGAGTGCTTCGACCAGCCGCCTGGCGAAAACCGGCCGAGCCGAACCGAGCACGACATCGGCACCGGCTTCCAACGCCGCTGCTCGCTTACGCGCCTCCGCCGTCAATGCTGGAAAGCGAATTGCGATTCGGATCGGTCCGCGATTCGGATCGGCTACTCGCTCGGCGTCGAGCTGTCTTGCGCCCACGTCCGTCATGTACGAGGCCAATCGGCTCGACGAACTGCCGTCGCCCTCGTCGAAAACCATCAGTGTCGTATCGCCCGCCCGTAGGACTCGAGGCTGCGGCCCTGGATCTCCCACGGGCTCGGTCAGAATCTCGAGCGAACGCTTCAATCGCGCTCCACGTCGAGCCCGTCGGCTTCCCAATGGAGAAACCCGCCAGAAAGAAAGCCAACTTGCACTCCGTCCGCCTGCAGCTTCTCGCTCCACTCTTTGGCCTCGTCACTTCGTCCGTAGAGCACGCGAATGCGACCGTCGAAGGGCTGAAGCTCCTCCGCGCGGCCTGCGAGCTCTTTGGCGGGGATGTTGATCGCATTCGGAATTCGATAGCGTCGGTACGATGCATCGTCGCGAATGTCCACGGGCAGCGCTTTGCCTTGCGCTAGCCATGCAGCCAGCTCTTCCGCACGCACTTCGGCAGCTGATCGTGGCATCACGGGCTCGAGCAGGCGGAGCAGCCCAGGCTTGTCGAGCACGCCAACGTGGTGTTGGACCACCCTGCCCTGATGAAGGACGAGCAACATCGGAATCGATTGGGCACGGAAGGTCTGTGCGACCATGGGATTGCTATCGACATCGACCTTGACGGCCTTGATTTTGCCGGCGAGCTCTTCGGCGACCTGCGCAACAATCGGTGAAAGCTGCTTACAGGGCTGGCACCAATCCGCGTAGAGGTCCACGAGAACCGGAAGCTCGGACCGGATGACTTCTGCTTCGAACGTTGCGTCTGTAACCGAGTGAACCGTCATTTCAGTACCCTGCGTCGCCCTCTCGATATTCTGTCACGATCGCGACCCCGGCGCTCGTTCCGAGCCGATTCGCCCCAGCCGCAATCATTCTATCAGCACCCTCAGCCTCGCGGATTCCCCCCGCAGCCTTCACCCCGAAATCTGGACCGACCTCGCCTCGGAGCAAGCGCACGTCTTTCTCGGTCGCGCCTCCGACCGAAAACCCCGTCGACGTCTTGACGAACGCCGCTCCCGCCTGCCGAACCCACAGGGCGCCCTGGCGCTTCTCGTCGTCGCTCAACAGGCAGGTTTCGAGGATCACCTTCACCACCCGTCCCTCTGCTGCACCGACGACTTTTCGTATGTCTTCGATGAACGCCCGCTCCTGGCCCGATTTGAGGTCGCCGATCTGACAAACCATGTCGATCTCGTCCGCCCCGTCCCGTACCGCCTGACACGCCTCCGCAGCCTTGGCGATCGCGCTGGCGGCCCCTAGCGGAAAGCCGGCCGTGGCAACGACTTTGACGCCCGAACTGCCCAGAAGCTCCCTGCAGCGGCGCACATGGGTCGAGTTGACACATATGGCGCCGAGGTTGTAATGAGCAGCCTCCGCACAGAGCCGTTCGAAATCCGGGGGGACTGCATCCGGGCGGAGCAAGGTGTGATCGATCACGGCGGCTAAATCGCGACGCATCCGCTGGGCTTTACTAGCAACAATCCGGGACGAGGACCAATCGCAGCGACGGACAAGCCCCTGGGGCCTTTCGACATTCTCGAAAGGTCGGCTAGACTCCGGCGACTGTTTCATAGCTGATGGACGTTACTTGCGAGCGCTGCGGCACTGAGTACGAGTTCGACGAAACGCTCCTTTCGGGACGCGGAACGAGCGTGAAGTGCACCAACTGCGGTCACGTCTTCAAGGTCTATCCAAAGGCGCAGGAAGACCCTGACCGATCGACGAGCACTTGGCGACTGCTGCGATCGGACGGGTTGGTCGATACGATCGACACCCTGAGGGAGCTTCAACGGCGGATCGGTTCGGGTGAGCTTACCCCCGACGACCAGATCTCACGCGGCGACGAGGATTTCAAGCCACTCGGCGCGATCCCCGAGCTCGAGACTTTCTTCCACGCTGCGGGCGCCGGAGAACGAACCGACATCCCCTCTCCGGTGCCCCCTGCGCCGACCGGATCGACTTCCGACTCGAGCCTGCCGCCGGGGAGGCGGATGAGGCAACCCACCCTCCTCGGCGTCGTGCCGGTCCCCAAGCCGGTCGCCCCGGCAACCCCTGCATCCAGCGGTGGGCGCAACACGGACCGCGAGAAGGGCGATGAGTACGTCACCACCCCCGTGGAGGTTCCCGGGCCCGTGAGCCGCAATGTTTACACGGCGGACTCGGTGCGGCTTCCCGAGACCGAGAGCGAAAGCGCGCCCGCTCCGGCAGATGCGTCCGACTCTCTGCGGCTTCCCGATGCCGGCGACGCGTCGATGCCGCCAGTCGATCCGGAAAGCAGCTCGTTCACCCTTCCCGAAAGGCCCGCGCCCTCATCGGAAGGCGACATCGAAGATGCGGTGTTCGAAGAGCCGAGCAGCTCCCGGCGTCGGAGCACCCCGCCCCCGGGGTATTACGAGGATGATGAGGACATCCCCGAGCTCCCAGGTCGTGGATGGTCACCAGCGCGGTGGCTCGTGCTCCTCGTGTTGATAGGAGGCCTTGCGCTGATGGCGACGCGATGGCAGCAGGTCGCCGACATTCTCGGTTTTGGCTCTTCTGCCGAAGAAGCAGAGGCAGCGATCGAAGAGGGCGACTCGGCCCTCGCAGCCGACCACCTCGAAGCCTACCAAAGCGCGATCGCATCCTATGATCGCGCGATTGAGGCCCGCGGCGGCGAAGACGCTCAACTCCTGATCCTCTTGGCGCGGGCACATGCACTCGCCGCCCAGGCGATGGACGACGGCGCAGGAGCTGGCGACGACGGGCCTTCTCGCGAAGCTCACGCGAAGGCAGCCCTCAAACACGCCGAGCAAGCGCTGATGTTCGACGCCAAAGGGCTAGACGCCAGACTTGTGGAGGCCGATGCGTTGCGCCTGAGTGGTGACACCAAACGCGCCCGCGAGTCGCTCGAGAAGGCTCGGCTCATGCCGTTCAGCCGCACTGCAGAGTTTTCCCGGATCGATTCCCTCCTTCAGGCTGCGGAGCACGACGGCAAGCTAGACGCAGGGCTCGTAAGCGCCGTACAGGCCGCCGAGCGGGCGCCCGAGGGGATTCGCTACAGATTGCTGCGTGCCAGAGCCGAGCTTGCGTCTGGCGCGACTGGTCGCGCGCGCAGCGAGGTCGAGGCGGCCCTCGCGATCAACCCGAGCCACCCGGCTGCCATCGCGCTGCTTGGCCAGCTCGAAAAGGTGGCGGTGGTGGTGGTGGATGCTGGGGCCGCCGCAGACGCGGGGGCAGAGGCAGAGGCTGGGACAGAGGCAGCGGCGGCGGCGGCAGACGCTGGGACAGCGACAGGGACGGAGACGGAGGCACTGGCGGGGGTTGTGGCGGAGAAAGCGGTCGAGAAAGAGGCTCGAGAAGCGACTGCCGCAGAGGCTGTGGGTGCGACGGGGCGTGCCGAGAACGGGAGGCGGGCGGCTCGTTCTCGCACGCGGCCCGAGTATGACGAGTATGATCGCCTCGCCGAAGCTGCGGGGTCCGACGCGTTCATCGACGGGCGGCCGCCGCTTCGGGATTTCGGTTGGTACATGCGGGAGGGCGAGGCTTCGCTCGCCGGGGGTGACTATCTCAAAGCACGCGCCCTTTTCGAGAGCGCTCTCGAAGCTCGCCCGGGCTCCGGCGACGCGACCGATGCGCTCGGGCGCGTGGCGTTCGCCTCCGGCGACTACGAGCTTTCGCTGCGCTACTTCAGAAGCGCCGCGCAGCGAGGCCACCCTGACGGCTACTACAATCTCGGCCGCGGCTACGAGCGCCTCGGAAAGACTGATGAGGCGGTTTCCGCGTATTACACTTACTTGAAGAGGCGTCCGTCCGGCACTCATGTCGCGGCCGCCCGAGCCGCGATCAAGAAACTGGACCCGCGGGTGAAGCTCCCCGAGAGCGACTCCGAGAGCGAGCCCGAACCCTCCGCGGAGCCCAAACCCAAACCGGACCCCGAACCGCAGCAGGAGCCACAGGGCCCGGGCGCGCCTACGCAGGAGTCGGAAGCAACACCACCATGAATCCAATATCGCGCCAGCTCGCTCTCTGTGTTTCTCTCGCCCTGTTTGTGCTGGGTGCCGCCTCCTGCGATCGCTCTGAAACCGACGCCGACAAAGCCGAGGTTCGCGAGCTTCGGATCCTGCAACCCTACGTCGACGGTGCCGAGCACGACCCCTTTTCGAGACCGCGGCCCACCCTCCACGACATCCTTCAACAAGTCTGGAAAGCGTCTGACGACGAGAATGTCCGCGGCCTGCTGGTGCGCATCGGCCCACTGGGTGGAGCATGGGGAAGCGTTGGCGACCTCACCGAGGCGCTGGATCGCTTCCGTGGCGAGGCGCGACCGGTTCACTGCCATCTGGAGACGGCGGATAACGTCGCGTACTTGCTTCTCGCCTCAGCTTGCGACCGCATCAGCATGTCTCCCGCGGGCGTCCTCGACTTGGTCGGCCCTGCCGCCGTGATGATCTATGCGCGTTCGTTTCTAGAAAAGATCGGCGTGCAAGCCGAGATCCTTCACATGGGTCGCTACAAGGGCGCGGGCGACATGTTCATCCGGGACGACATGCCGCCAGAAGCCAAAGAATCGATGGACGCGATCCTCGATGACCTGTACGGCTCGTTGGTTGCCGCGACATCAAAACGCGTCGACGGCGACACCGACAAAGCGAAAGCCTTGATCGACGCCGGCCCCTATGTCTCTTCGGCCGCAGCCGAGGCTGGGCTGATCGATTCCGTCGAGTTCCTTGGCGCTGCTCGCGAAGAGATCAAGAAGGCTGCAAGCGTCGATACAGTACGACGTATGCGGATGGTCCCGCAGCAGGACAAGCTGACCGTGGGACAGTTCCTGGACTTGCTGAGCGGTCACCACGACGAACCTTCCGCGGGCGGCGAGCGCGTCGCGCTGGTTTTTGTCACGGGTAACATCGTCGAGGCCGAACGCACGACCATGGGCGACGCGGCCTCGGGACCCTTCATCCGCGAGATGGAGCGCCTCGCCAAGGACGACAATGTCAAAGCAGTGGTGCTACGGATCAACTCGCCAGGCGGCTCTGCGCTTGCGAGCGATCGTATGTGGCAAGCTGCGCACCAAGTCGCCGAGTCCAAGCCCCTCATCGCCAGCGTCGGCGACATGGCTGCAAGCGGCGGGTACTACATCGCCTCGGCAGCAAACGAGATCCTGGCGCACCCCGACAGCCTCGTCGGTTCCATCGGGGTGGTCGGAGGCAAATTCAACTTCGAGGGCCTCGCCACCGAGCTCGGCGTCAACACCTTCGTGCTTCAGCGCGGCAAGCGTGCCGCATGGTCCACCCCGGTTCGCGGGCTCACCCCCACCGAGCGCCAAGCCTTCGAAGCGCTTCTCCGGGACACCTACGACCGCTTCATCGCACGCGTCGCCGAGGGTCGCGAGATGGAGCGCGACAAAGTGCTCGCGGCCGCTGAGGGGCGCGTACTGACCGCTCAGGACGCTCGGGTGCTCGGGCTCGTGGACGAGATGGCAGGTCTGAGCGACGCACTCGCCAAGGCGCGCGCCGGGGGCGGCCTCGGCCCCGATTCCGAGGTCGAGGTTTGGCCCTCATCAAAGGGGATCCTCGACGCGATCAACGAGATTTTCGGCGAGAATGGCGACGATGAGGTGGGCTTGCTGACCGAGCTCTGGCTTCGAAAGCACACGCGCCTCGAGCCGTGGCTGCCCCTGGAAACCTGGCGAGACGCCCTCGTCGTCCTCGGCCAGGAGCACGTCGCGCTCGTGCCGCCGTTCTTCTTTTCGCTCCGCTAGGGAGTCGCCATCGGGTCCGGGGGCGGCGGTATCTCGTACTGACAATACAGGTACCCGTCTTGACCCGGCAGGCACGAGCTCAACAGGCCTTCGAGGCCCAAGTCGCTTAGGTTATCGGCATCTGCTTGTGTCGGGCACAGGTCCATACACCCGATGCACAGGTCGACCGGCCACAAGAACGGCGCGGACTTCTGTGTGAAGCCCCCCATCGTCGTCCCAATTGCCTGGATGATGACGATCATCTCGTTGAAGCCAGCCCCGAATACGGCGTCCGCCACGGCCTGTCGATACGACGATGGAATCGCGATCGAGAACGTCGCGCTGCTGCTAAACGATCCGTCGAGTGCGACCTCTAGGTTTGCACTCGCGGTGACACGATAGGGATTGGGCAATGTTTCTGGAAGAACCAGAGTGGCGCCATCTGGGGTCTGGAGCGTGACCTCGAGATTGGTGACCTGAAGATTGTTTTGTTCGGCCTGGATATCGGTCGCTCGGCTGATGATGTAACTCTCGAAAAGCGGCGACACCACGAAGCGCGGGGTTCGTGGAAAGTCCCCAAACGGCGCTGCAACGTCCCAAAGCCCCCGCGTCTGTCTCTCGTCGGTGGACGGATCGAGCGAACAGTTTTCCTCGAGGGGCAGCATGCCGCCAATTTGCAGTCCGTTGTGCGGGAATCGGTTGCAGCTCGCAACCGTCAGAACCGCGAAAGCCACGATGATGAATCGATGCATAGAGCCCCTCCAGAGGGTGCTTTCATGGTATCGATCCCGAAGGCAAGCTGCCAAATTTCCGTACTCTAGCCTTGGCGAAGCGCGTTTCGGACCTCATCGAGGCCGATGATCGCGATCTCGGTTTGGCCGGGAAGCCTGGGAATTACGAAGTGAATTTGGGTCCCTCGGCGCTTTTTATCGGAGCCGATGAACCCGAGCACCCGCTCATCGAGCCTCCGATCGAGGTCGATCGGGAGGCCCAGTCGCCGAAGCAGCTCGCTGAGCCTTTCGGTCTCTTGCGCGCGCCCTCCCTTGAGCTTCGCGGCGACCCGCATCGCCGCGATCATCCCAAGCGCGACGCCCTCGCCGTGGCGCAGCCCTTGGTAGTCGCTCGCGGCCTCGAGCCCATGGCACACCGTGTGACCGAGGTTGAGCAACATGCGGCGGCCCGCTTCACGCTCGTCTTGGTGAACGATCCGCGACTTGAGCATCACGGACATCCGAACCGCACGAATCGTCGCGTCTGGGTCGCCCTCGAGCAAGGCGTCTGCGTCTCGCTCGAGCATCGCCACCGACTCCTCCGAATCGAGCCACGCGCTCTTCACCACCTCGGCGAGCCCTGATGTCCGTTCCTCGGTAGGGAGTGTCGACAAGGTGTCGATGTCGCAGAGCACGAACTTCGGCTGGTAGAATGTGCCGATGAGGTTCTTCCCTCGCGCGCGGTTGAATCCGGTCTTGCCTCCCACGGAGCTGTCCACCATCGACAGGAGCGTCGTCGGAACTTGCCCGAGGGCCACGCCACGAAGGAGTGTCGAGGCCGCGAATGCCGCGAGATCTCCGATCACGCCTCCGCCGACTCCAATGACGATCGCGCGACGATCGACCTCCGCCTCGAGGGCCGTGTCCCAAATTTTCTCGACGCTCACGATGTTCTTGCTGACTTCGTCACCCGGAAGCTGCACCTCGATCGGAGGCTTGCCGACCGCGGTGAGGTCGTCTATCGCCTCCTTGGGCCACCCACGGTCTTCGTCGCCATCAAAAACCAAGATCGCATCCCCCGCAGCATGCTCGACCGCGCGGCTCCCGACCCGGTGACGGACGCCTCGGCCAACTTCGACCCGATAGGTGCGGAGCCCTAGTGGGACTACGATCGGCGCCCGATCGCGCACCGCCACGACCTCAGCCGCAATCCGGTCGAGATTGAAAGCTTCGGTGTCGATCACGGCATGCGCCTCGGCGTATGCAGGCGCCCTCGCCTCGATGATGCGCGCGAGGTCGGCCTCGGGGTCGGCCCCTAGGAGTGGGCGACTCGTCCCTGCCCCGATGCGCTCTGCAAGCGTCGATGGGCTCGCCGTGAGCGTGACGAGGATCCCAGCCTGCAGAAGCGACTGCCGCGTGTCGTCGTCGACGGTCGTCCCGCCCCCGAGCGCTACCACCCCAACATCCGCCGACAGCTCGGCGAGAGCACGCTTCTCGAGCGCTCGAAAGGCCCCCTCCCCCTGCTCGGCAAAGATTTGTGGAATCGTCTTCTCTGCAAGGGCCTCGACCCGCTCGTCGAGATCGATCGCAGTGGTTCCGAGCCGGTCCGCGACCGCTCCAGCCACGGTGGATTTGCCAGCCCCCATGGGGCCTGAGAGAAAGACACGCACGAAGCGAAGCATACGAGGGGAAGCGATACCCGGCTACTCAGCGGCAGACCAGTGTCAGCGGCAGTGCCCGTGACCGAGACTGCGGCAGTGACCTGAGCATTCAGGCCCGGGGACAGTGTACGTGCCCGGCTCTACTCCGGAAGCGCCAGCGCGCGGTTGACGATTCTCGGCGTGAGGAAGATCAAAAGCTCGTTTCGGTCCTCGCGGAAGCGACGACGCTTGAAGAACACGCCGAGAACCGGGATATCGCCGAAGAAAGGCACCTGGTCGACATTGCGGCCCGTGTTGCGGGTGTAGATGCCGCCGATAACGGCTGTGTCGCCATCGTCGACGAGAAGCTGCGTTGTGGCCTCGCGCTCGAGGATGGTCGGATCGCCGTTTGCGCCTGTACGACCGAAGTCCGGCTCGTTTCGGGTAATTTTCACATTCATCGCGACCGAACCGTCGGCGGTCACATGCGGCGTGACATTGAGCTCGAGCTTCGCCTCCTGGAAGGCGGTATTGACGCCCTGCGCGCTGACCTGTGAGAACGGGATCAACGTGCCCTGCGAGATCGACGCTTCCTCGTTGTCCAACGTGAGCACCCGAGGCGAGCTGATAATCCGTACAGACCCGGCGGCCTCTGCGGCGCTGAGCCGTACGTTCAGGTTCACCGCTCCGCTCAAGCTGCCCATCGTCAAGCCGAGGGCACCACCGGACCCGCTACCGGTCACCGCGGGTAGGTTCACGGCGAAGTTCGGGTTGCTGACGTTCGGGTTGAAGGGCGAGATGCCATTGGTTGGCGCGCCGTCGACCGGCACACCACCCGAAATGCCGAGGTCCGACGGGAAACGCAAGCCCGTTGGGTTACCCGTGGCACCGCTCATCACGGCAGAACCACCCCACTGAATGCCAATGTCTCGCGAATAACTGCTGCTCGCTTCGACGATCCGCGACTCGATCAACACCTGCGGCGTCTGCGTATCCAGGCTTCGAACGAGGTCTTCGACGTTGTCGAGCTGTCCCACGATGTCGCGCACGATGAGCATGTTGGTTCGATCGTCGACCGAAACCGAGCCGCGCTCGGTCAAGAGCTCGCTTACGCGCGGCTGTAGCTGCTGTGCGTTCGCGTAGCTTACCGGAATCAGCCTAGTCTCGAGCGGCGAGAGCTGCTCTTGCTGCTTCTGTCGTGCGATGGCTGCCTCTCGCTCTTGCTCTAGTTGCGCTAGGGGCGCCACTCTAATGAGATTGCCCTGCCGCACCATCCCCAGGGCCTTGGCCTGCAACACGACGTCGAGCGCCTGATCCCATGGAACATCGCGCATGCGGATCGTGACGGTGCCGCCGACGTTGTCTGCCGTGACGACATTCACGCCACCAACCTCCGACAGCAGCCGAAGAATGTTGTGGATGTCGGCGTCCTTGAAGTCGAGGTCGATTCGGCGACCCGAATAGCGCCGGCCGCCCTTCCCCCCGACCTGCATCGGAAGCTTGCTCAAGAAGCCAGCAACCTCTGGACCGTCCACTTCGGCCGAATAATCCTTCTCTCTCGCGATCGTCCGGGTCGACGGGCGCGTCTCTGTGGCGGTCGGCGAGAACATCCAAACGATGCGGTCGCCGGAACGGATTGCGGTACCGGCAGCACCCTCGGATCCAAACACTTCGACCACGGCCCGGTCGCCCTTCTGCTTGAGCTCGACCGATCGGAAGCTCACGCCCCGCGGGGCTTCGAGACGGCGCTTGGCGCTGGACCCGATTTGGGCACCGATCACTTCGAGACGAGGCGCCGACCCGTCGCGCGTCGATACGCGGAAGTCCACGTCGCCCTCAACCTCGATGACGACCCGGTCACGCCCGCCCCTCTTCTCGAGTTGCACGGATTGGATCCGAGCTCTTGAGGCCTTGGCTGGCCGACTCTTGTGACTGGAGGTCGCCTTACCCGCGCCGCGTCGGAGCTTGATGGTAATCCGATTGTCGCTGGCGCGGGCGTGATACGTCGCCTTGCCGGTCAAGCTCAGCACGATGCGCGCGCCACGCGCCGTAGTGCTGGCAACCGTTTGCGCGACGAGCGAGTTGCTTCCGCTCGTCTCGATACCGCCGGAAGGCAACGAGGCCTCGTCGACGTCGATGACGATGCGACGACCACCCTCCTCCGCACGAACCGCGTACCGCGGATCACTGAACGCACCCTCGATCGAAACCTGGGCTTCGTCGCGTTCGCCGTTGATTTGAACTCGGTCGATTTTGGGTCCGACCGCATGGGCGAGATTCCCCCATGCGAAAGTTGCCCCTACGGCCAAAGCGAGACCCCAATGAATACGCATTCCTGACTCCTCTGCCAGCTACCGTTAATCATCGAACGGCGGTGCGGACCGGGGCAAGAAATCGACCGGATTCTTTAAGGCGTCGCGATCGGAACTGGTTCGCCGCCCTCGTGCAGAGGCATGACGCGAGTGAGCGGTGGCTTGTCGGGCGAAGAGGGGTCTTCTCGGGTCAGAACCACGGAACCAGGGCGGATCCTATCCACACGCCAGTTCAGTGTGACTGGCATTCCCTCTGCGCCACCGGTCTGAACGACTTCAGGACGACCGATATAGTCCCCACGCCGCACGACATGTCCCACCGCGGCGGTGTCTGTAAGCATCGCACGGGGTGTCGCAATGCCTGTTACGATCGCGATCAAATTCATCTCGTCGAGACTCGTGCTCGGCATCAACACGCGACGCTGTGCGGGCGCGGCAGCTTGAGCCTTGAACGCCTTTGCGTACGAACGAAACGGATCGCGATTTTGAATGTCGAGCTCGGTGAAGTCTTCATCGCTGAATACGTGAGCTTGGGCCTCCGCAACGGCCGCCGCCTTCTTTGCCGCAACCTCAGCTTCGGACGGCGGTTGCTCTTCGGTCGCCGCACCGGCGAGGAACCCCTGAAACGAATCTTCCGCGCCTTCGCCACCGCAACCTGCGACCCCTACCGTCGCGACCAACAGAGCCAAACACCAAAACCTGATGAACGAAATCTTCAACGTCACTCCCCTTAGCTCGGCGGCCGCCGATACGTTGTCGCGCGTACATCGACGTTGATGACCACCTCCCCCGATGGCAGTTGCCGCGGTTGTGTCATCCGGATGTTCTCCATGCTGATCGCGCGATCGAGCTTGCTCACGTTGTAGAAGAACTTGCCGAGCTGATGGTATCGACCAGTCAGCGCGAGCACGACCGGGATCTTCGAGTACAGCTCCTGGCGCTGCTCGGGGCGGGGCTCGACGAGCCGAATCGTGAGGCCGCTCAGCTCCGCGACCCGGTTGAGGTCTTGAAGGAAACCAGCAATCTCGGAGTCCTCAGGAAGGATCCGCCGGTTCTGCCGATCGGATGCCTCCCGGTTCGCAAGCTCCTGCGTGAGCTCGAGGTATTGCTTCTCCCTCCGCTCGGCATCCCGAATCTGATCCTGAAGCTGCTGCTTCTGCTGTCGGGAAGCCTCGAGCTCGCCCGAAATGCTGCTGTGCACGACGGCATAGTATCCGGCGCCGAGAAGTGCCAGCACGCCGACTAGGGTCAGCCCCTTCGCCCAGCCGGGCATTCCAACGAATGTGTCTTCCAGGCTCGCCATTAGTACTTCACCCTGCACGTAATATCGAAGCCCACCGTCTGAAGGCCAGTTTCCGGGTCGACGGCCGAGCGCGTTCGCTGCAACGTCACGTCGTCGTAGATGTCACTCAGGGTCAGCCGTTTCAGAAACTCGGCCACGTCTTCGTTACTACGTCCCATGCCCGCCATCGTGCACTCTCGCTCGATCTCCTCGAAGCGCGTGAGCCATAAACGCCGAACGTCCCAGGATTCATTGTAGCCGGCGAGGGGATTGTCCTGTCGCATGCGCTCGAGCTCTTCAGGATCGATCGTCGGCCCGCCCGGGGTGCTCAGCACCCTCGAAAGCTCCATCACGGCGCGGGTGGGGCCTCGGCGAGCCCGTTCGAGCTCTTGCACCACCTGCTCCAGGCGACGGCTTTTTTCGAGGCGTGCCTCCACCTCGGCCAAGCCACTGGTCTTGCCGTGTAGCTCGTCGCGACGGGCCTGAAGTGTCTTGTTCTCTTCAGCCACCGTCTCCAGCTCCGCACTTTGAACGAAGTACAAGATCCCGAGAATCGCGATCCAAACGGCGATGGCGCCGCCGTACACCGCGCCCCAGGCTCCGAGGCTTAGATCAGCCGAAGGCAATGGCGACGGCGCAAGGCGTCTGGCACGCTTTTTCTTATCGCTGGGCAGTAGATTGATGCGAATCATCAGTGTCGCTCCCGCTCTTTTCGCAATGCCAACCCGATACAGACCACCGCCTGCGAAGCTCGGCCTTGCAACTCCGCAACCGCACGCTCATCGACCTCGGCCACACGTGTCGGATCGAGCACTTCAACGGGCACCTGCGAGCGCGACTCGATGATGTCCAGGAGCGCTTGGATGTTCGCCGTACCTCCTGATACGCAGACACGCGTCAGATCACGGTCTCCACTGGTTGCGAGATAGAAGTCGAGCGAGCGCTGAATCTCGCCGGCAAGCTGCTCGACCGCCTGATTTACGATCTCGGGGACCTCACGCGGTACGATCCCGCGCCCTTCACCTCCGCACTTATACGACTCGGCCTCGTCCCGGCCGATACCGAGCTGCCGCTGGATTTCCTCGGTGATCGCATTGCCGCCATTCGCGATATCGCGCGTGAAAGCGGTAGTCCCATCCGCGAGAATGTTTACCGTCGTCGTTGCGGCACCCACATGGACTAGGACGATGGTCTCGTCGGGTTTCGCCACGCCGTACCCCATCTCGTAGACGTTTTGCACCGTGAATGCGTCGAGGTCGACAACCATCGGGCGAAGTCGAGCTTCCATCGCTAGGTTCGTAAGATCTGTGATCTCTTCTTTCTTGGCTGCGACCAGAAGCACGTCCATTTGGCCGTGATCGGTGCGCTCATGCAGGACCTCATAATCGACATGAACCTCGTCGAGATCAAAGGGAATATGCTGCTCAGCCTCCCAGTTGATCTGCTCTTGAAGCTCACCGGCCGTCATCAGCGGCATGGTGATCTTCTTGATGATGACGCTGTGTCCGCTGGCGCGTAGCGCCACGTTGCGGCGCTTTGACCGGGCGAAAAGCTTCTCGAGCCCCTCGACGACCGCGCCGGAGTTGATGATGTGCCCGTCGACGATGGTCTCGGCAGGCAATGGGTGGAAGCCGAACCGAGTGATGGTCCTCGCTCCCTTACGCCCCTCTTTGATTTCGCAGACCTTAATCGAGCTCGAACCGACGTCGACCCCGATTAAGTTCTTCCCCTCCGACGACATTTGGGCGCATTACTCCTCCTCACCGAACACGCGTACCCGATCGGCGAGCCTCAGACCTAAAGCTTCGAGAATCTTTCGCTTTGTGTCCATTCGACATCCAAAACCCTTCTCGACGCGATCGATCGTCAAAACCGATAGGTTCGCGCGACGAGCCAACTCAGCCTTGGACATCATGCGCTCGATGCGAATCTTGCGAACATTGTTGGGCTTGTTGCCACTTTTCTTGCTCGTCTTGGGCTTGGTCGCCCCATCGTCATCGCGCTGCGAAGAGACAGCCTCACCCGTTTCCGGTTTCGGCATCGCTTCGTGTGCCTCGGGGTCGTGAGTCATGCCTCGGCTCGTAAGAGGTCGGAAAGGCACCTTGCCAGTCTCATCCAACGTTATGGCCGAACCACTCTAGGGTCAAGCAACTTTGAAAAATTTAGTGTTAAATTAGATGCTAATTATATATAAATTATACGAACCTTGGCAGCGGAACGCAGACATCCGCGATCGTCTCACACTGCTTGTGCTCGACGCGCGAACCTACCGGTTGTCAACGAACGAAGACGTCGGAATTCATGGTGGCAATGCTGGGGGTCAATGGCAAAAAATATGTGGGTGAGGCTCGGTCTCACCTCGTGGCCGGTTTGGTTTCCGGCGGGCTTGTGGCCCGGCAACTGGCCCCCACCCTACCACTCATCAATACTCGGCGGGTCGTGATGAGCTCGTTTGGGGTGTGGCGCGCTGTCGCTGTGGCGTTTTTGGTCTTGTTCCTCAGCGCATCGGCCCAGGCACAGCGAAAGCACTCTGTGCAGCAAGGCCAGACCCTAGGAGCTATCGCCAAGCGTTACCGGGTTTCGGTCACCAACCTCGCCGCCGCGAATCGCCTCAAGAAGACCTCCAACCTCCGCGTCGGGCAGGTTCTTCGAGTCCCGCCCAAGGGCGTCGTGTTCGTCTATCCAGGACAAACGCTGATCGGCATCGCGAAGTTGAACAAAGTGAGCGTGAAGGCCCTGGCGAGGGCCAACGGTCTCAAACCCGATTCAACCCTTCGCGTCGGGCAACGACTCGAGCTGCCCGGGTACAGCGTCTCAGCCAAGGAAGCCAAAGCCCGAAACGCGAAGCTCAGTGGGCTCGTCACCTTGGAGCGTCCCGCCAGCAAGGAGAGCCTGCGAGTCCGGCTCTTCGACAAGAACGGCAAGAACGACCCAAAAGCTCGCTCACGCCTCGCGCGTTTTCTTCGCGATCGGGAGAAGGACGCGGTGAGACGCCCGAGCGTCCGGCTCATGCGGGTGCTCGCCGACTTGGCGGACCACTTCAACGGGCGCACCATCATCGTGATGAGCGCCTACCGCGCGCCTCCCGAGGACGGCACCAGGTCGAGCAGGCACTCGACGGGTGAAGCCGTCGATGTACGCGTCGAGGGCGTTCCAAACGAAGTGCTGCGCGATTACTGCCTCACCATGACCAGGGTGGGAGTCGGCTACTACCCGCGGAGCAGTTTCATCCACATCGATGTGCGCCCTGAGGCAGCTTACTGGGTGGATTGGTCGCGTGCGGGAGAGCCACCTTTGTACTTGCCGCCCGGAGAGACACCGGAGCAGTACGACGCTGGGGTCCCCACGGCCGTCTCACCCGCGAATTAGGCGATAGTGTGGGGGCGGTGGCCCCGCCTATGCACCCTCCGTCGGAAGCTCGATGTTGTGCTCTTTCAACCGTCGGTAGAAAGTGCGCCGCGCCATCCCGAGGGCTCGCGCTGCCTTTGCACGATTCCAGCCGTGTGCATTCAGCGTGGTGAGAATTCGGTTCCGCTCGGCATCCTTGAAGTCGCGATAGTTGTCCAACACGGGCTCCTTCTCGATGACCCCATCCTTCGCTTGGATGGCAAGCTCCTCAACTTCGATTGTGTCGCCCACCGCGAACACCGTGGCGTTCACGAGCAAATGCTCGAGCTCCCGCACATTTCCAGGAAAATCGTGCGCACACAGCCGTTGCAACGCTGCCCGGCTCAGGATCTTCTTTGGCTCCCCGCGCTCGTCAGCAATGCGGCCGAGAAAGTGCTCGCAAAGCAGAGGGATGTCTTCCCGGCGGTCCCGAAGCGGCGGTAGACGGAGCTCGACGACCGCGAGTCGGTAATAGAGGTCCTCGCGCACCTTGCCCTCTGCGACCAGCTCGGAAAGCGGGCTCTTGGTGGCGGTCACCAGCCTGACGTCGATCGACTTTTCTTCGGAGGCGCCCACCGGTCGCACGCGTTGCTCTTGCAGAACGCGAAGGAGATCGAGTTGCATCCGGGGCGGCATGTCGGCGATCTCATCCATGAAAAGCGTTCCTCCATGCGCCTGCACGAAAACACCTTCACGCGTGCGACTAGCGCCCGTGAACGCGCCAGCAACGTGCCCAAAAAGCTCGCTTTCCAGAAGCCCGTCTGGGATCGCGCCGCAGTTGATCGAGACGTACGGCTGATTAGCACGCGCGCTACTTTCGTGGAGCGCACGCGCGACTAGCTCCTTGCCTGTTCCGCTCTCGCCGGTGATCACCACCGGCACATCGCTCGCCGCGACACGATCGAGCACGTCGTACACCCGACGCATCCCCTCGCTCGCGCCGACCAGGCCCCAACGCTTGCCCATCGACCTCGAAGCATGAAGGCGCGCGACTTCCCTTCGCGTCTGCTGCAGAGCGTCCGCCTGACCTTGGATCCGCTGCTCCAGATGCTCGTTGGCCTCACGGAGTGCTTCATTGGTCCGTTCGAGGTCCTGCTTGTGGCGCTCGACCTGCTCGAAAAGGCGCGAAGTCTCGATCGCGATCGCTGCCTGATCGGCGTACGCCCGAAGGAGAGAGAGGTCGGTGCCCGAAAAGCGGCCGCTCATGCTGCGGTGCTCGAGGTAAAGCACGCCCCAGATGCGGCCACGAGACCGAATCGGGAGGCACGCAACCGACTTCAACATGAGTTGGTGCACCGAGAGATAGTCTTGAACGCGGGCATCGTGCGACGCATCCACCGTGACGACGGGGTCGCCGTCTATGAGGACGGTCTCCGCGATCGAACGACTGAAAGCGGCGGTCTGCGGTCCCAGCTGATCTTCCGCGGTTCGGATCGCGGCGGTTTCGAGCGCACCATGTTCATCGGTGAGCAATACGAATCCACGCTCGGCTCCACTCAGCGCTACCGCCCCGTCGGTGATGAGCGCGAGCAACTTCGCGAGGTCTCGCTCGCTGGCGAGTCGGCGCAGATTGGCGAGCAATGGAGAAAGACCCGACCCAGACGAAGTCGCGACTTCCGGCTTCTTTCGTTTCGAGGCCGTGCGGATCCACGCCCGTCTCGCATCGCACCAAAAGCCAGCTCGCAAAGGCGGGGCGAGCGAGGTCGCCATATCGTCCCATAGCTCAACTGCTTGGACGGCGGCGATGCGAGCCTCCTCTTCATCGCCGCGCGATGCGTGAAGCATGCTGATATCGGCACATGCATCGGCCAAGAGCCGCACCGCGCCATGCGCTCGCGCCTGGTCGGCAACCGACGACGCCCCCGCGAGCGGGTCGTCCGAAAGGCGAGCCCGAAACAACGCACGCTCCAAGCCGACGACTCCCGTTTCTCCGGTCAGCGATTCGAGAAGGGTTCGGGCCTCTCCGGATCGACCCAACTCGATTTGGGCGCGAACTGCTAGGAGCGTAGCGCGCGAGCGCAGCCCTTCATCCCCGCGAGCCTCCAGAGCCCAAGGCACCGCCGACTCCCAGTCTCCGCGAGAGGCGGCGACCCTGGCACGTACAAGCGAGACGGCAGGGCCCGCCACCATTCCGGCCAGCAGGCTCAGCGCCCCCTCCTCGTTTCCACAAAAGGCTTGGAGCTCGGCGCGTACCAGCTGCTGTCCATCCACCCCATTGGCACCCCGGTCGTGCTCCCACAACGATCGGAAGGCCGCGCCCAACGCCCCCTGCTCGACGTGGCACCAAACCAACGCGGCCTCGGCCGCAACTCGCTCGGCTTCGTCGCCCTGCTGCACGGCTTCTCGCAGCGTCTCGGCTAGCTCAATCAGGCCCTGTTCGGCACGATCTGACACACTCGCATAGTAGCTGATTGTCAGTCAGTGACGAGGTCGATGATCACGACGCCACGCTCGGATTCATCATCCGCATCAGGCGCGGGGGCTCCTTCTCGGGCCGGCACCGGAAGCTCAAGCTGAGGAATCCACTGCTTGGCTTGTTCCTCTTCTTCACGCTGTCGGATTTGATCGATGATGAAGCCCGGAAGCATTGGAATCCTCTTATCCTTAACGTAGGTCAATCCACGGCCGCAACCAATATAATAACGCCTTCTCCGATGACAACGGGTGTGGGACAACGGAAGCTGAAGTGCGTCTATTGTGTCAAAACCCCCATGATCTTAGCGAGTTGACCCGATGAGCGATTCTGAGGGTGCACCCCCCGACGCGAGGGATCTTCTTCGAAAGTACGACCTGCACCCCAAGCGCGCCTTCTCGCAGAACTTTCTGATTCAAGCGGGTGCCATCGCACGGATCGCTGATGCGGTCACGGAGCTCGGGCAAGAGGTTGTCGAGCTTGGGCCAGGGCTTGGCGCGCTCACGCATGCGCTTCTTGCCCGAGGGTGCCGCGTCACGGCCGTGGAGCTCGACCGTGATATGATACATGTCCTACGCCGCGAGTACGCAGGCGAGGAATCTTTGCAGGTCGTCGAAGCCGACGCGGCCGAGTTTGATCTGCGCAGCCATGCCGAGACCCAGGGTTCGAAACTGGTGCTCACGGGGAACCTCCCCTATAGAGCGACGGGCGCGATCGTGCGTCGGGTGGTCGACGATCGGGATGCTGTCGTCGGCGCTGTGTTGATGGTGCAAAAGGAGGTCCGAGACCGTTTGATCGCGGAGCCCGGTCATAAGGAATACGGCGCCTTGACGGTTTTCGTGCAGGCCGTGTTCGAGGTCGAAACCGTGTGTCGTCTCCGACCCGGCTCGTTCTATCCTGCTCCCAAGGTCGATAGCACGGTCGTCCGCCTGCTACCGCGAGAGGCGCCCCTGGCCGAGGAGACTGATGCGCTTCGGGCCGTCGTTCGAGCCGCATTCCAGACGCGCAGAAAAACCCTCCGGAACGCGCTGCGGAATCTGGGCGACCCCGATCGGGCCGCGCGAGCCCTTCAATCGGCGGAAATCGACCCGGCACGGCGTGGAGAAACCCTCTCGATTGCAGAGTTCGCGCGCCTTGCCGAGCATTGGACTTCCGCTGGCTGACCGGCCTGCTTGGCGATGTATCGAAAGGCCATGTATCGTGCGGACCGCATGGCCGACAACCTTCCGTTACTCGAGCCTTTCACGAAACAGCATACTTATTGCGCGTATTGCCCCAAGATGTGCCGCTTCTCCTGCCCGGTCTCGGTGGCACAATCGAGCGAGACCACGACGCCTTGGGCCAAGATGACCTCGGCCCACCATGTAAACGACGGCAACCTCGACATGAGCGAGACCGTGGCCGCGAGCTGGTATGGATGTTCCGGATGCCTCCGGTGCCGTACGCACTGCACGCACCGAAACGAAGTGGCGGCGACCCTCTACGCAGCTAGGGCAGAGGCGATCCAGCAGGGCCGCGCACCAACGCGTGCTGTCGCCGTTCTGCAAGAGCACAAACGCCGAGAACGAAACGCCGCCCTGGCGGCTTCCCGCCTCTATACGTCTTCTGCGACAGACGCTCAGCCCGACGTCATGTACTTCCCGGGCTGCACGGCCAACGTGTTGTGCGCCGACGAATCCGTCGCGGGTTGGCGTGCGACGCGAGCGTTGGCTGACGCTCCCGTGCAAGTCGTCGCCGACCGATGTTGCGGCCTCCCGCTGCTCGAAGCGGGCGATCCTAACGGATTCAGGCGCGCGGCGACCGAGGCTCTTTTGGCGATTTCGACAGCACGCCTCGTGGTGTTCCTCGATCCGGGGTGCCTTCATGCGCTCAAGATAGAAAGTGTTCGTCACGGCCTCACCCCTCCCGCCGACCGGATGATCCATCTCAGCGAGCTGGCGGCACAGCACATCGACCGAATCGAGCCCCTGCCGAAACCGATGACCGCGCGTTATCATGACCCATGCCGACTCGGCCGAGGGCTTGGCGTGTATGAGGCACCACGACGAGTCCTCGCCAAGATTCTCGCAAGCGAGGTCGAAGAGTTCCATCAATGTCGTCACGACAGCATTTGCAGCGGTGGAGGCGGTCAGTTGCCGCGAACCGATCCACAAACGGCCGCCGCGATCGCAAAGAACCGCGTCGCGCAGCACGCTTGGGTCGGTGGCGGCAACATCGTCACCGCGTGCCCCGGCTCGGCAAGGCAACTCAGCAAAAACGGCAACGACCCGGTTCTGTCGTTCGCTTCGCTACTCGAGGAGAGCTGCCGGGAGGATCGTTGATGCTTCGCGGTGCCGGCGCCTGCGCGGCGTTGATCGTCTTGGTTAGTTGCGCGCCGAAAGGCCTGCAGAGTCCGGTCGAGAAAACGCCCCCAGCCGAGATCGAACGCGCGCGGACGCTCGTCTCAGCTGGAGATGCGGCCGGCGCGCGTAACGCCTACGAGAGCTTCATCGTCTCTCATCCGGGGACTGTCGAAGCCGACCTCGCCCGACTCGAGCTAGGAATCCTGGAAGCGGCGAGCTCCGGCTGCGCGCGGGCAACGCTGCACTTTCAGCAGGCCCAGGATAGCCAAGATCGAGCAATCGCAGTTCGCGCTTCCCTTCGATACGCGGCGTGCCAACTGGATTCGAAGGAGCCGGATCAAGCCCTCGGGACCCTGGACCCGATCGCAGGCGAACGGTTCGCCGATGCCGAACAGGAGTTGCTCTGGAAGACCACGCTCGGAGCGTCCGAGCAGACCCTCGATGCCCCGCTCGCTCTACACGTGATCGACGAGCTCCTCGCGAAGGGGGGTGAGGCGCCTGACCCCGAACGTGCGAGCGCGGTGCTCGAAGTCCTCGCCATGAAGCTCACCATCGAACAGGCGTCAGCTCTCTTCGCCGAGCTTCGTCCGGGCGCTTTCCCACAGCTCGCGGTCGCCCGTCGAATGCTCGAGCACGGCCTAGAAACGCAGGACGCCGACCTCATCGCTAGGTCGACCGACGCGCTGCGACAAAGCGCCGCGATCGAGGACCCCGAAGTGCGCGTGCTCGTGGCTCGAGGCGATGAGTTTCTGCACGGCAATCCTTATGTGCTCGGCGCCCTGTTGCCGCTGAGCGGACGCGGCCGCGAGGTCGGTCGGCAGCTGCTGCAGGGAATGCAGCTCGCTGCGCTTCACGAGGGCGGTCCCGAGCTGATCGTCGAGGATACTGCTGGCGACCCGTCAAAGACCACCGTAGCCGTGGGGTCGCTGATCGGCGACCAACGAGTGGTAGCCGTCCTGGGCCCGGTCGAAACCCGGACTATCTCAACTGCCGCCGAGTCGACGGAGCGCGCTGGCGTGCCGCTGCTGACTTTCTCAGTCGCCGAGGACACGACGGGAGAAGGCGATCAGGTTTTCCGCCTTCTCTACAGCCCACGCGAGGAGGTTCGCGCACTCGTCACACAAGCGCGCGCGCGGGGTGCGACTCGCTACGTGATTCTGTACCCAGACCACGGCTACGGCCGAACGCTTCAACGGATCTTCGATGAAGAGGTGGCAGCGGCTGGCGGTCGCTCCTGCGAAGGTGTGGCCTATCCGCCGGGTACTCGGTCGTTCGTCGACTACGTAAAAACGCTGCTCGAGGAAGGCTGTGACGTCGTGCTACTCGCTGATGTCGCCGATCAAGTTGCATCGATCGCCCCAACCTTTGCAGCGGAGGGCGCCTGGAGCGCACGCGAGGTGCGCTTTCTCCTTCCGAGCCCGAGTTGGTCGTCGAAGCTGTTGGAGCGGGCATCCCGCTACCTCCAAGGGGCGCTCGTCGTCGTGCCCTTCTACGACGCATCGGAAGCGCCAACGAACGTTCATTTTCGAGAAGCATACGAGGAGCGCTACGGGCGGCCGCCCGACACTTTTGCGGCCTATGGCTACGACGCGTACCGAATGATCTCGGCCACCCTTCGTCAGGGATACCAGACCCGCGAGGCGCTGTTCGAAGCGCTACGGGCCGGCATCGGGGTGACCGCCGTGACCTCGACGAGTGCGTTTTCCCCCGATCGGACGCCAGCACATGCGCCCCGACTCTACGAGGTGCGCGGAGTCGTTCTTGAGCTTCAGGAGTGACCTCAGGAGAGAATCGCCCAAACCGTCGCGACCACGGCGAGGAACATCAAGACCGCCGTCAGAACCGAGACTAGTCCGCTCGAGCGTCGAGGCAGGGGAGCGGGGACGCTCGTCGGATAAACCATCGGCGGCGGTGACGCGACCTCCGTCGTATCCGTGGAGCTCTCGAGGGCATCGACAATCGCGCTTTCCGAGCTACGAGCCCATTTCTCGACATCGGCGTCGAGCCCGAGCGAACGGAGCATTGCCTCTGCAAGCTCCACCGCGCTTCCGAAACGCTTTGTTTTGTCTTTGTGGAGCCCCTTCTTGACGACGTCGTCGAACGCCCACGAATATGCATGGTTGGATGCGCTGACCGGCGGCGGCTCCTCGGCGACGATCTTCATCAGGATCTCGGCCGCTTCGTCTCCCCCAAACGCTACCTGCCCAGTGGCAAGCTCATGCAGGATGGCGGCCAGCGCAAACACATCCGTTCGCTGGTCTACATCGAGCTTCCCCATCGCCTGCTCGGGAGACATGTAACAGGGTGAGCCGAGCGTCGTGCCGAGCGCAGTGAGCTTCCGGCCCGACACGAGCTGAAGCTTCACAGACCCGAAATCGAGAATGCTCACCTCGTCGCCGCCCTCCCCCGCGGACACGAAGATATTGCCCGGCTTGAGATCACGGTGAATGACTCCGTCGGCATGCGCATGGTGCAAGCCGAGTGCGAGCTGACAGACGATTCGAACCACTCTGGCCGGCCCCAGAGCCCCTTCCTTCTCGAGCACCAGGCCGAGCTCCTGACCCTCGAGGTACTCCATGGTCATGAAGTACGAGCCGTCTACGGTTTGACCAAAGTCCACCACCTCGACGATGCGGTCGTGGCTCAACGAGCTTGCCGTCTCGTATTCCCTTCGAAACCTCTCGACCGCGACCTCGTCGTTCGCAACCCTGGCGTGAAGAACCTTGACCGCGACCTCGCGGCCGGTGCCCGTATGACGGGCCTGGTACACGCGTGCCATGGCGCCCTCGCCGACGGGTTCTTCGACGATGTAAGGGCCAAGCCGCTGGCCGATTCTCGGCGGGTCACTCTGCACGCTTGGGTAGCTCCCGCACACTCATCAGCCGCTCGACGACGGCCTGGTTGTAGACGACGCGGTCTTCAGCCTCGAGCCGCTTGACCACCTCTACGAGCTTTTCAAAACGTCGCTTCCGGCTGAGTCGGTCGCGGATCTCATCTTCGACATCCCCCAGCGTCCGCACCGCGCCCGGCTGAATCTCGGTGAGCACGATGGCGTGCCATCCGTAAGAAGTGCGGACCGGCTCTGTCAAAGGTCCTAGAGTTTTTGCGGCGAAGAGTTTGTCTTTATAAGGTTTTTCGATGTCAGCCTTGATGCTGATCGGAGGCAGCTCTTCGACAACGACCGGTACATCGAGGTCATCTGCAGCCCCTTCTGCGTAGCGCTCGAAGACCTCCCTCGGATCGTCGGCTTGTCGCGCTTCGTCGAGAATCCCAGCCGCCAGCTCGCGGGCTTTTACCGTGTCCGCTTTCACCAAGACATGCCAGGACGCGCGGCGCTCGAGGAGCTGAAACTGCTCTCGGTGTCGTTCAAAGTCCGCCCGTACCTGCTGGTTCGAGATGCCTTCGGGCGTATTTTCGCGTTCGAGGTCGCGAAGGAACGCTCGCACGATCATTCGGTCGACGGCACGCATCGCCTCGGGATCTTCGGAGAGTCCGGTCCTCTGCGCCTCCTGTATGAGCAACTCCTCCTCGACGAGGGCGCCTAGCGCGTCCTTCGCACTGACGCCGTCGAGCGTCACCCGTTCTCGCACGTCCGGTGCCCCGATGGCGTGCCCCCCGACCGTGGCCACGACCTCGGTGACCACAGCGGTCTGCACCTTTGCGGAAAGAGCTTCGTTCGTCGGGCGTTCACACCCGACGCCAAAGCCCCATAGCAGACAGGCCCAAGTGACGATGAAGTCTCGGCGCATGGCGCACCGGCCGCGGGCTCAGCTCTTTTCCTGCCGGCTTCGAAGCCGTGCTTGAATGGGAAGCGCTTCGACGCGGAACATCGTCCAGACCGATTGCCCTTCCTCGCGGTTGCGAAGCTCATCGATCTTCAACACCGCATCCGGAGCACCGTCTTCCGCAATCTTGTCGAGCGCCATGAGAGCTCCCAAGCGAACGCCGAGATCTTCGCTCCCCAGCCGACCAACCAAGGCCGCGATCGCTTCGCTGCTTCCCACGCCGTAGCGACCCAGCATGTAGGCGGCCTTGCGTGCAACGTTCGGATCAGCGCTGGCGACCTTGCCCACCCAGCACGCCACCGCCGTGTCGCATTCTTCCGCAAGCGTCATGAGCGGCTTGTGTTCGGCGAACTTCTCGCGGTAGCCCCCAGCCTCTGACGGCTGCTCGTTCGCGATCGCTGCAGCGAGCTTCGCCGCGTCCGCCTTGTTGGCGAGGAGCGCGTAGTTCTGGGCTGCGATCAAACGGACCTCTGGATTGGCGTTCTTGTCATTTAGCTGCTCGAGGATGAACGGCATGAGCTCGGCGTCATAGGTATGCGCCATCGCCGCCAGCAACTGCCCCTGCATGCGTACGCCGTCGTAGCCCTTGGGCAAGCTGCCGTACACCTGCTTGAGCGTCGAACGCACCCTGTCACGCTGAGCGGCCGGCACTTTGAGGCGCACCAGGGCGATCGCCGCGTTGAGCTTGCGGGCAGTATCAGACGCGCTGGCTTCCTGTAGGAGCGGCTCTAGCGCCTCGGAAAATCCAAGCGCACCGAGCGCAAAGGAGGCTTCCGCACCGGTCACCTGCCGAACAGTCATCTTCGTCGCGAGGTCCGGACGACGCGCTTTGATCGAGTCGATGTAGCTCTTGGCAATCGCATTCGCCGTTGCGTCTTTGCCTTGCAGCATCTGGAGGAGCGGCTCGAGCGATGGACGGCCGATCAAAATGAGCGCTTCGGCTGCGACGTCATTCATACGTAGGTCCGGGCGGTTGGGCGCGAAAAGAAAGAGGCATCGAATCAACGCAGGAATGGCGGCCGGGTCGCGGAGCTCACCGAGTTGCTGGGCCGCTAGGCGGTTGATCAGGAAGTTCTGGTTTTCGTCTTGCCTGGTAGCAATGACGGTCAGAATCTCGGTTGCCCCACGGTCCTCGAGGGAGCCAAGCGCACGGATCATGGCAATCCGCATCTTGTTGTCCTCGGATCGCGACCCTGTGATGCGCTCGAGCGAGCGCGCCAACGCTTGGACCACGTTTTGCACCTCCCCTTCGGGCACCTCGATCACTTGAATCGTCTGGGCTGCCCGGATCGCATGGTCCTCTGAGACTTCGGTGCGCCAGTTGAGCGCGTCGAGGAGTGCCGGGAGACTTCTCGGGTCCTGCATCTCGTGGAGCAGATCCAGAATGGCCATCCCGTTGATCCTGTCCTCAGGAAACGCGAGGTACGTGTCCGTCAACGGCTTCACGATCACATCGGCGACGGCCTCGACCTCCGAGCTGCTTCGGTCACCGGCATTCGCAGCAAGCGTTTGGGTATAGATACCCTTCAGATTGAAGATCGCGTTTTCCCGCCGGACGGGATCGGCAAGCTCCCCGGCTTGCCCTTCCGGATCATCGTCGGCCGCGTGACAACCAAAACTCAGGGCTGCAATGACAACTGCAACCGCCCACCCCTTGTGGCGCATCTTCATGCTGAACCTCCCCGCTTGGCCCCGTTTCCCCATTCGTTACCAAGGCTTACGCGACCACAGCATGATAGCGAGCGAGGATCGCGACTGTCAAACCTTCGTCAGGTGCCTTGGGAAGGTCGCAAATCCCAGCGAAGGTCGACCCGGCCGCGCGCGCCAGTGAATCGGAGCACGATGAAGGGGGAGCCGTCGGGAATCGTCTTTCGACCATCCGGCTCAACTGCGGGAAAAATCAGGCGAAATGTCTCTCGGAGCGGATCGACCTGGGGGAAGTACACGCGGTCCACGGCGCTCGGCCGGCGCACGCGCTCCATCGAGATCGGGACGCTTTGATTGCCCTGCGGGTCGACCAAGAGGACACGCCAAGCGGATTGCTTGCTGACCAGATTGGACTCCCTGAAATCGAATCCGGCCAGGGTGACGAAGAAGCGGTGCTCTTGGCGGGAGCTGGCGAGGCTGGCCTGAAGCATCTCGTCTCGGGCCCTCGGCAGCAGACTGTAGTCACGGGCATAGCGGACGACGTAGGCCCAGCGAAATTCCCAGGATTCGAATGTCGCGGTGACGTGAAGCTCGTGGCTCAGCTCTTTCCAGGAGAACGACTCTTCGTCCCGCGTCCACGCCTCCCAAACATAGGGATATGACTCGGGTGTGAACACGCGAGGACCCGGCTCCATCGTGAGGGCATGTTGCTTGCAGCCCGAAGCGAATAGTAGGGGAACGACCATCAACCATGCGCAGGTTCGAATCATGTTTCTCCCATGAAGTCGGTGCGATCATAGAGCGCGCTGAAGCTTACCCCAGCGCCGGTGATCACTTCTGCGCCGCCTTCGAGTCGGTCCACCACCGCGACGACCCCGGCGACTTCGAAGCCCGCTTCTCGGACGGCATCGATCGCGCGGAGTGTAGAGCGGCCAGTGGTCACCGTGTCTTCGACGATAGCAAGGCGTGCCCCAGCAGTGAGTCGGTCCGCGCCCTCGAGCGTTTTGCGCGTACCGTGCGCTTTTGGCTCCTTGCGAACGTAGACCGCGTCGAGTGGGTCGTCGCTTTCGGCGGAGGCATAAGCGACTGCTGAAGCGAGCGGGCATCCGCCGAGCTCGACCCCCGCAACCGCGGAAAGGGAACCGGGGAGATCTCGAATTCGTTCGAGCAAGGCCTCTCCGATCAGGACATGGCCGCGCGCCAGCAGCGCCACCGGTTTACAATCGATGAAGAAGTCGCTTTCCTTCCCCGAGCTCAATACGAAGCTGCCACGACGGAAACCCCGCTCCCGGAGAAGCTCGAGAAGCTGATCCACGGGCCATTTGCACCACGTCCAGGGCGCCGGCGCAACCAAGAATTGCAGGCGGGCGGCCCTTTGCCTTGCTTGGGCGCAGCTCCTGCTGTCGACGGGAATCCCAGCGATCGATCGAGTGGCCGACCGTGGTATAAGGCTTCTCTTTGAGGCCGATTGCAGATCGAAGGAGCCGGGGATCTCTGCACTAGATGAGAAGCTGAGGGTGATCGTCAAAGACGTGCCGCCCTCCGTGGTGATGTTTCTCATCGCACTCCCGTTGTCGATGGGGATCGCGCGGGCATCGGGCGTACCGGTGATGCTTGGGCTGATCACCGCAGTAGTAGGCGGTGTGCTCGTCGGCTTTCTAGGTAGCGCGCCACTTCAAATCGCAGGACCTTCAGCAGGCCTGAGCGTGCTCATGCTCGAGTGGGTCCTCGCATATCGCAACGAAGAAGACCCATACGGCCTGATGAGCCTAGCGGTCATCGTCATGATCGCCGGAGCCATTCAGGCCGCCGCGGGCTTGATGAAATTCGGCACCTATTTCCGCGCGGTCTCTCCAGCGGTGATCCGAGGCATGGTGGCTGGGATCGGGGTGATCATCGTCGCCAAGCAGTTCCACGTGATGATCGGCAACGATGTTGAAGGAAGCGTCCTCTACAACATCGTCCAAATCCCCGCCGGCGTGCTCAAGGCAGTGACCACCGGGGGCGACCGCACGCACTACATCGCGGCTCTGATCGGCGTGGCAACGTTGCTCACCATCGTGCTTTGGGATCGCTTCCGGCCCGCGAGGCTGCATTTCCTTCCCGGGGCGCTGATGGGCGTCCTCGTAGCGTCGATCGCGGCGGCTGTCCTCCGGCTTCCGATCGACTACGTGGTCGTGAAGAACTCTCTTTTCGAGTACGTTACCTTGCCGAGCGCGGGCTCGCTTTCGAAGCTCATGGAAACCCGGATCTGGATCTCGGGGGTGGCCTTGGCGTTCGTTGCCAGCGCCGAGACCTTGCTTTGCTCGACCGCCGTGGCCCAGATGCACCAGCGGGGCGGCCGCACCAATTATGATCGAGAGCTCGCCGCTCAAGGACTCGGGAACCTCGTTTGCGGCGCCCTGGGATCGCTCCCCATCGCGGGGGTCATCAGCCGCAGCACGGCCAACGTCGAGGCGGGCGCGCATAGCAAGTGGTCTTCGATCATGCACGCAACGTGGATCTTCCTCTTCGTCGTGCTGCTCCCCGGGCTCCTCGGGTTCGTTCCGGAGTCGGCGCTGGCTGCTATCCTGATCTACGTCGGCATCCGCCTTGTGCAGGTATCCACCCTGGGAAAGCTTCTGGGGTACGGATGGCCGGTGTTCGGGATCTACCTGGCGACCGTGACAGGTATCGTGGCCATCGACCTGCTGACGGGCATCGTCATCGGCTTGGTGCTTTCGACACTCAGGTTGGTCTATTCGTTGGCACATCTCGACATCGACCGCGTCGATCGGGACGAGCGCATCGAGCTCCACCTCCACGGCGCGGCTACGTTTCTCGCCCTTCCCAGGCTCGCTGCCGCGCTGGAGGAGATCCCGCCCGGCACCGAGCTCCACATGCACTTTGACGAGCTCGACTTCATCGACCATGCGTGTCTCGATTTGATCGCCGCCTTCCAATTGCGCCACAACGAAAGCGGCGGGCGCGTCGTCATGGAGTGGCGCTCGTTGATCGGCCGCTACACCCGAGGCGGCATCCGCGCGGCGACCCGCCGAAACTCGCTGATCCCGTCGCCCCCGCCGCCCCCCAAGGAGGAGTGAGCCAGGATCCGCTTCTTTTCTAGCTGTTGGTGCGGCGTCAAGCTGACCGCGGCTACATCGCTCTGCGGATTTCCTTCAGCAGCGCCTGACCGGCCGGCCCCATCTGTTTGGCGACGAGGTCCGGGACCTGTCGTTGAGCAGCCTTGAAGGGGGCCAGTTCGTCGGCGGTGGGTTCGTAGATTTCGTAGCCGTAGCGGGCCAGGTTCTTCAGGAGAACGGGCTCGATCTTGCGGACTTGGCCTCGACCCCAGACCGTGAGCTCGTAGGGCACGCTCGTCAGTACGTCTTGAATGTCTTTCGGGAGGCCATTGAACCACTTCTTCGAATACACGAGCAACGCGGGCTGGTAACAGTGGCGGCTGAGGAACAAGTTGCGCTCCCCCTCCTTGAGCCCCTGGTACCACGTTCCGGCCATCGCGAAGAGTGGCGTATTGTCGAAACCGTCGACGACTCCCGTTTGCAAGCTCATGAGGGTGTTCGCAACGTCGATCGGGACCGGGGTCGCTCCGTACGCCTGGTAGGTCTCGACATGCACCATTGACTCCTGCGATCGGAACCGAATCCCCTTCATGTCGCTCGGCTTGCGGATCGGGCGCCGACTGAAATACGAACGATATCCGTTCTCGGACCAGATTCCGAAGATCAAGCCGCGCTTGGCCAGGATCTTCTTCATCTGCTCTTTGACTGCGGGGTCGTCGAGGGTTTTGTCGGCCGAGGCGAAGTCCGCGAACAGGTAGGGCGACTCGATGACGTTGACCTCCCGTACGATCGAGCTCATCCCACCCACGGACCCCGCAAACGACTGCATGCTTCCCATCTGGACGCGTCGCGCCAACGAGCGTTCGTTCCCGCGTCCGAGTCGAAGCTTCACCTTGACTCGGCCGTCGGTGCGTGACTGAACATCCTTCTTGAATCGTTTCAGTTGGTCGGCCCACGGGCTTCCGGGAGGCGCGACAGTCCCCACCTCCATCACGAATTCAGGCTCTTGTGCCGGCAATGGCCCCGCGACCGCGAGGCTCAGCACCAACGCGACCCCACCCAAGTAGAAGACTTTGCTCATCGGAACCTTCTAACGACTTATTCGACCAAAAGGAAGCGGGCACACGCCGGTCAACGAGAGACGGCCGAGCGGCGCGTTTCTGGGCTTCGTGGTAGGGTCCGGCGCCCAACCGGCCGACCCGAGGACACTTGCCCACACCCGATGCTCCTGTTCGCAAGTTGGATGACTTGCTCGTGCTTTTTCACGAGGCTGAAAAGCCTCGCGAACGCTGGTTGATCGGAACCGAAGCGGAGCGGTGCGCGGTCGGTCGGGCGGACGGATCGCCGCTGCCTTATGACGGCCCGGTCAGCGTGCTGACGATCTTCAATTACTTGATCCACGAACGGGGATGGGAGCCGGTACAGGAGCTCGAGGATGGCCCAATAGTCTCGCTCCGGCGCGGGGACGCGTCGGTCACCCTCGAGCCAGGCTCGCAGATCGAGCTTTCGGGCGCTCCTTATCGAACCGTGCACCAAGGAAAGGCGGAGTCCGAAGCTCACTGGCAAGAGCTCTCGCCCATCATCGAGGAGCTTGGGCTCACTTGGCTCGGTCTCGGTTGTCACCCGTTCGCTCGTGTCGAGGAGCTCGGTTGGGTTCCGAAACTTCGCTACGAGGTCATGCGCGAATACCTGCCGCAGCGCGGATCGATGGCGGCGGAGATGATGACGAAGACCACTACCGTGCAGGCCAACCTAGACTACGCATCCGAGGAAGACGCCATGCGCAAGCTTCGAGTGGGGCTGCGCGCGCAGCCGCTCATTACTGCGATGTTTGCCAACAGCCCCTGGCAGGAAGGCCGGCGCTCTGGCTTTCAATCGTACCGTGCGCTGGTGTGGCTGCACATGGATCCCGATCGATCCGGATTGCTGCCCTTCGCCTGGAAGGACCACCCGAGGTACCTCGATTACGTCGAGTGGGCGATCGACGCGCCCATGTTTCTCGTGAAGCGCGGCAGCAACGTCTATCACAATACCGGTCAGACTTTTCGTTCGTTCATGAACGATGGCTTTCAGGGCGTGAAGGCCATCTACGACGATTGGGTAGTCCACTTACGAACCTTGTTTCCGGAGGTCCGTCTGAAGAGCACACTCGAATACCGTGGGGCCGACGCGCAGCGCAACGAGATGTCGTTCGCGCTTCCCGCGTTGTGGAAGGGGCTCCTCTACGATGATCGGAGTTTTGGTGCCCTCGAGGCAGTGGTCGACGGATGGTCGTACCAAGAGGTCGAGCGGCGTCGCGAATCATTCGCTCGGCATGGCGTTCGTACTCGATTCTTGGGACGAGAGGTCGCCGACTGGGCTGGCGAGATCCTGGAGCTCGCCGAGGCGGGCTTGAGGCGGATCGACGACCGCAACGACGCAGGGGAAAACGAATCGGTTCTGCTTGGACCGCTGAGGGCCCTTTTGGAACGGGCCGCCTGCCCAGCAGATCTGTTGCTCGAGGAAGTCCCGGACGACGTCCCGGCCCGTGCCGACATCATCGCCCTGACCGAGTTGTAGCGCCCCTCTCAGCCAACAGCATTGGCGAGCAACCGGCGGAGCTCGGGGATACTCGCCGGATTCAGCATGTTGAGCGCTTTTGCGCCACTGAGCTTCTCGATGACCTCGACGCCGGCGCTCGTGCTGGTTGCGAGCCCAGCCACCAAATCGGGTCGCATCATCTGGTAGCCGCGCATGATACCGACCACCGCGTACGGGTCGGACGCGCAGAGAACGGTCATCGCGACGGAGTCCTGAATCTGTTCGAGCGCGGTGTCGCCGTTGTAGGGCTCGAGTGGCGATGCCCCAGCCTCTGCGACGACCAAATCGGGCTTCGCTTCGACGATGAGACCGAGTAGATCGCGCAGGCGTGGTCGGAAGTCTTCGGGATCCAGCACGGACGAAGGCAACCCCACATCGACGAAATCGAAGATGTCGTCCGCTCCGGCGTCCCGCATCGCGAGAATGTCGCGATACCGACCCGCGCCCGTGAGCTTTGCACCGACGACGCGGTGTCCCGCGCGCTTGAGTTGGCGCACGATGATCTTGGCGGACGTCGTCTTACCGGCCGACATCGACGTGCCGATCACTAGAATCGTCGGAACGTCATAGTCATGTGTCTTCGAGGGCGCCTTGGCAAAGTCCTTCATGCGCAGCTTGGTACCGTTGCGCATCGCATGACCTTGATAGTCGACGCGCATCGGTACTCCGATCATCCTGGATACGGAGGTGGCCCGGCCGAGGAGTCCGGCGGCGGTCAGCAGGTGCATGTGCCCGTCAGCCGCCACTTCTTTCCACGAACCCACGATCTCGAGGGTGGCATGGCGCACCCCCAGCGCTCCAAGGACCGAGTCTCCCTCGATGGCTTGGATCAGTCGGCCGCTCCTGAGCTCGATGGCCGAGAGCCCACCCCGCGTAATGGCCACCTGGCCCACGACATAATCTCCAGCCTCCCATTGTTCGCGCGGCAACGACTGGCAATCGAAGCCAGTACGGTCGAAATCCGTGATCCGTGTGAGCGAGCCATGAAAGATCTTGCCGGTCATAGTCCAGCCTCCGCGAGCGGAGGGAACGAGAGCAGCCGCGCCAGGAGAGCGGAACGCTCGACCATCCTTTCCAAGACCAAATGCTCGTTCGCCGCATGGGCCCCGGCGCCCACCGCACCGAGACCATCGAGGGTCGGCGCATACTGGCTCGTCGTGTTGCCGTCCGAGCCTCCCCCGGCGGTGACTTGATCGATCTGAATGCCGAGGTCCTCGGCACCTCGGCGCGCCAGCAGCCAAAGCTTTTGGTTGCCGGGGGTGCGCTCCATCGGCGGACGGCCAATCGAGCCTTCCACCTCGAGCGTCGTTCCCGGCGTCTCGGCCCGCAATGCATGGATCATGCGCTCGATTCGCTCCGCATCCGCGCTCGTCGGAACGCGGACATCGACTGTCGCCTGACTCGTAGGCGCGACGACGTTTGGGCTGAGGCCGCCATCGATGGTTCCGACGTTGACAGTGATTCCCTTTTCGGCGTCGTTCAGAGCAAACAACTTCTGAATCACGAGAGAGAGCTCGAGAATGGCGCTTGCTCCCTTGCCCGGGTCGAGCCCGGCATGAGCCGCCTTGCCCAGCACCCGGATCGTGAAGCGCCCCACCCCTTTGCGAGCGGTCTTGAGGTGTCCCTCGGGGCCGAGGGATGGCTCGAGAACGAAGCATCGATCGGCCGAGCGCGCGAGGCGTTTGATGACGCTCGTCGAATCGCGGCTTCCGATCTCCTCGTCGGAATTGATGAAGAACACCGGGGTGACCGAAAACGTGTCAGCACCGGTTGCACGAAGGGCATCGAGAGCAAAGAGGCCTTGGACCAATCCTGCTTTCATGTCGAAACACCCGGGTCCCCAAAAAGTCCCTTCTTCGATCTTGATTGGCATCGACTGGAGGGTCCCCACCGGCCACACGGTGTCGCAGTGGCCAAGGACGAGCTGATGAGGGCGGCGCCGCACGCGGCTCACCGGCATCGCAAGCAACATGCCGCCGCTCTGTTTTCCAGGGATGACCCGAGGTCGAAACCCACGCTCGAGGAACGCATCCGAAAGCAAGCCAAGCATCCGGCCTTGGGCGCTTGGCTCCTCGGATGGGGATTCTGCGCGAACCAGGAGCTCGAGGAGCTCGAGCATCTCAGGACGCCTCCCTTCGAGATGCTCGACAATTCGTTTCGGCTGGTCCTCGTTCATCGGGATCGGTCAGCGTCGAAAGCCCACGTGATAGGGGAAAGCCTGGGTTTGGACGATTTTCGCAAAGCGGCCGGGGTGGAGATAGGCCAGCATTGGCGAATGCGCGATCATCTCCTGCGCATCGACGTCGGCGTATCGGGCGCTGTCTTCGGCCACGGCGGCGGCGACGATCCCCCCGATGATGAGGCTGTTGATCCCGAAGCCATCGATGATCTTCTCGAGCTCACATTCGAAATGGAGATACGCATTGTCGAGGAGCACGCCATCGATCTTCGTCGCTGGGATGGTGGGCACCGCGTCGAGCGCGTGCTTTTGGGCGTCGTCACAACGCGGCCCGGCAGTGAGGCTGGTGAGCAGGATCTGATCCGGCCTAGGAAAGCTCACCGTGAAGCAACCTTCGCGCCGCGCATTCGCGTAGGTCGCATGCGAAGGCGTGCAAACGAAGCCGTAGTGGTTCTGCCAACCGAGCGGCATGGCCATGTGCTTTGGGGCGAGGTCGTATGTGCCATCGGGCTCGCGCGTCCCAATGATGGTCAGCGGGGCCACCATGTAGACCTGTTCCCAAAGCGGATGCGAAATGTCGAGGGGAGTCATAGTCCGCGTAGCATACTCAATCGGAGACACCCCGCGAAGCGATCCGGGTGTCCGCTCAAGCGTGCGCGGAAACTTCGTGTGAGGCCGCGGTGTCGCGCAGGCTTTGCGCCTTTCGCTGCAGAACGGTGCCGAGAACGTTGCGTCCGAGCACTGCAGAGCTGCAAAGCATCCCGCCCATCAATGCGCCCCCGACTCCCGCCGAGCAGACGTCGGCGCCGGTGAGGTAGAGACCTTTGATCGGGGTGCGCGGCCGGAGCCACCGCTGCTCGAAGCGTGCGGGGGTATGCGCCAAACCGTAGATCTCGCCACGTGGGTGATTGGCGAAGTTCCGGGTAGTGAGGGGGGTCGAGAGCTCGCAGATCTCGACTTTGCCGCGCGTTGCCGGGGCCTGCTCGTAGAGAGTCTCGAGCAATCGCGCCTCGAGCTCGCCTTTGAACGCATCGTAATCTGCGCCTCTCTTCTTCCATGTGGTGCCCTCCCAGGACTCGAACCACGAGTAGGGCGCGAGGGTGATCGCCTCGATCGTCGAGCGGCCGGGATAGCGTCGCTGGAAGTCCGGATCTTTCGCGGACGGAAACGACAGGTAGACGACCGGCGGCAGAGCGTTCTTGTCGTCGACGAAACGCCGAACGTTCTCCTCGTGATGCGGCGTCGGGTAGACCCATAGATTGGTCTTTTGGAGCTGAAGGTCCTCGGTCGTGCCTCGGAGGCCGATGTAGGCGGAGAGGTGCGCGACCGAGGGCTCGATCACATCGACTTTGGTGCGAAGGCCGCGGTCCTCGGCGACATCGTTCGGGAGGAGGCGGCCGTAGGTATTGGCGACTCCCGCATCGCTGATCACCAAAGGCGCGCGCAGCTCGTGACCGTCTTCGAGGATCACACCAACCGCCCGTCCCTCTTCGATCAAGACCCTCTGCACGTTGGCATTGGTGACGACCTCACCTCCGGCACTTTCGATGACGGGCAGGATGGTCGCGGCGATCCGTGAGGCGCCGCCCACGGGATACGCGCCACCGTTGAGATAGTGACCCGCAACCATGGCGTGGATGAAGAAACTGCTTTCCGCTGGCACCAATCCGTAGTCGCCCCACTGTCCCGTCAGGACGCCGATCAGCTCTTGATCTTGGGTGAGGCTTTCGAGCACCTGACGGGTGGTGACCCGCGCCTCTTTGAGAACCGGCCTTCGCATCAGGCCGCCAAACACCGACGAGACCAAACTCGGCACCGCTTTTTCGGCGAAAAAGAGCTGGCCCTTTCTCGAGGTGGCGCGGACCTTTTCGAGATAGTCATCGATCGCGCGGGTTTCCTTGGGGAAGTAGCCGTGGAGCTTTTCTCGAAATTGCTCGCGACCCTTGACGAAGTCGTACGACCGGTCGTCGATGATGATGCGATCGTAGACATCGCCCATGTCGGCCCACTCGAGCGCGCCGTCGGTCACGAAATCAAAGACACGCCTCATCGCCGAGCCCGGCCTGGAGACCTCGCCGATGTAATGGACGCCGACATCCCATTCGTAGCCGGGACGCCGAAACGTGTGCGTGAAGCCGCCCGCGGTGTAGTGCCGCTCCAACACCAGCACTCGCTTATCCGCAAGCTTCGCAAGCGTGGCAGCGGCAGCAAGCCCGCCGATGCCCGAGCCGATGACGATGGCATCCCATCGATCAGCGAGATCACGATGCTGTTTGTACGAAGTTCCGATACGCATGTGGCTCTCCTATGCGGACCTATTGGCCGCTTGTAGTTTCTCGAAGACCTCGGGCAGCAGGTCCTCCAATGAACACCCCATCGCCAACTTGCCGGCGAGGTGAAGCGACACGAGGCCGTGCACCCGGGCCCAAAGAAAGTGCGCCTGCTGGACTGGCTTTCCATCCATGAGGCCGGCGTCGATGACACCTTCGACTGCCGCGAGGAGGTAAGAGAACGCACGCGCCTGTGACGTTTCGAGCTCCGGGTAGGTTCCCGCGGGCGCTTGACGAAGCTCGAACATGATGTGGTACGCGTCAGGGTCGTTCAGGGCGAACGTGACATAGGCCATCCCGAGGGCATGAAGCGCCTCGGCCGGGTCTTCGATTCCGTTCGAAGCGTCGCGCTGCGCATCGGCGAACCGCCGGAAGGCGTCGGCGCGTACCATCGCGAACAGCTCTTCCTTGTTCTTGAAATACCGGTACGGCGTCATCGGGCTGACCCCGAGCTCCGCTGCGAGCGCCCGAAGCGTCACCCCCTGGTACCCGAGGTCAGCGAAGAGCGCGGTCGCCGCCCCTACTGCGCGCGTCCGAAACACCTCCACCTGCTCTTCCGTAAGACTCGCACGGGGCATAGATGGTGTTTACAGCGTAAAATTTACAATGTCAAGGGCTGTTTTGGGTCCCTATTTCAGGGTGACGGTCGCCCAGGCGCGCTTTCCGGCCTTGATGACGTAGGGGCCGCCCTTGGGGAGCTTGGCCTGAGGGTCACTAATGCGGTCGCCGTCGATTTCGACACCGCCCTGCTGGATGCGGCGACGCCCCTCGCTCGAGCTCTTGACCAGGCCCAAGTCGCTGAGAAGCTTGGGGATCCACACGTCTTCTTCCTCGAGGGCGACCTCGTGCTCGGGCATGTCGTCGGGTATTTCGCGCTTGGAAAATTGGGCGAGCCACGAAGCCTCGGCCGCATCGGCCTCTCGAGCCCCGTGGTACCGCGACACGATTTCTTTCGCGAGCGCGATCTTCGCGTCTCGCGGGTTCAGCTCGCCGGCCGCACAAGCCCGTTTTAGGCGTTGGACTTCGGCCTCGGGCGCGTTCGAAAGAAGCTCGTAGTAGCGCCACATCAAATCATCCGAGAGGCTCATCAGCTTGCCGAGCTGTTCCTTAGGCGCCTCGTCGACCCCGACGTAGTTGTCGAGCGACTTGCTCATTTTCGCGCCTACGATTTTGCCATTTTCGATGCGTGCGTTGATCCCCTCGAGGAGCGGTGTCGTCATGACGATCTGCGGGCGCTGCCCCATCTCCCGCATGATCTCCCGACCGACGAGAAGATTGAAAAGCTGGTCGGTGCCCCCAATCTCCACGTCGCATTCGAGCACCACGGAATCGTAAGCTTGTGCAAGAGGATACAACAACTCGTGGAGCGAAATGCTCACGTGCTCGGCCCAACGACGCTTGAAGTCGTCGCGCTCCATCATCCGGGCCAGGGTGTACTTACCAGCGAGACGAATGACGTCATCGAACGCCATTTTCCCCAACCACTCCCCGTTGTAGACGATTTGCGTACGCTTTTTGTCGAGGATCTTGAAGGCCTGCTCAGCGTAGGTGCGCGCTCCTTCTTCGATCTCCTCTCGCGTCGGCACCGGACGGGTGCTGCTTCGGCCCGACGGGTCGCCGATCTGCGCCGTGAAATCGCCAACGATGAAGACGACATCGTGGCCCAAGTCTTGGAACTGCCGCATCTTGTTGAGGAGCACCGTGTGACCCAGGTGAAGATCCGGTCGGGTTGGATCGAAGCCGGCTTTGATCTTGAGCGGCCTCCCCTCGCTTAGCCGCTCGAGCAGGTCAGCCTCGACGTGCAGGTCGACCACACCGCGCTTGAGCTCGGCGAGCTGCGCTTCGGGTTTCATCGATCGCCCCTACTCGCCGGGCTCGGAAACACCGCCGTTGACGAGCTCTTTGAGCTCTTTCCCGACCTTGAAAAACGGAAGACGTTTTTCAGGAACGGGAACCGGCTTGCCAGTCCGAGGGTTGCGGCCGTGGTACGATTTATAGTGACGAACCGTGAAGCTGCCGAAGCCGCGGATTTCGATCCCCTCCCCGTTTTCGAGCGCTGCCGTCATGGCGTTGAACACGCAGTTTACAACCTGTTCAGCGCGACTCTTGGTGATCTTCGTCCGCTGGGCCACAGCGTCGATGAGCTCCGACTTCGTCATCGATTCTTTCCCCATTGGGCGCTGAGTATATCTTTGGCCCCCGGCGAGTCAACAGCGATTACGCGCACTTGCGCCTCAGCCCATCGAGAGGTGACCAGTCGCCATCGCAGTGGGAGCCAAGACTTCCAGTTGGGCTTTGTGAGCCGAATTTCAGTGTCAGAGGCGATGCTCAGCGCGTCGCGTCGAGAGCTGCCACCACATCTGCAATAAGCTCATCGGTATCTTCGATGCCCACAGCGAGGCGCACGAGGTTGTTTTTGATGCCGATCGCTTCGCGTTCTTCAGTGCTCAGCTCGAAGTAACTCATCAGGGCAGGTTGCTCGATCAGCGACTCGACACCGCCAAGGCTCGGCGCGATCCGGGGAATGCGACAAGCGTCGACAAAACGGCTCGTGCCTTCGAGATCGGCATCCAGCTCGAAGGTCACCACCCCTCCGAAACCGCTCATCAGTCGGCGCGCAGTGTCGTGGTTGGGGTGAGATGCCAACCCAGGATACCACACCTGTCGCACGCGCGGATGCTTCTCGAGACGTTCGGCCATCGCCTGGGCGGTCGCGTTCTGTTGCTCGACGCGAAGCGCAAGCGTCTTGATACCACGGTGGATGAGGTACGCGGCGTGAGGGTCGAGAGTCGCGCCGAACAGGCTCCGCAGGTCTCGCACGAGCGATACCATCCCCGCACTACCCGCCAATACGCCCCCGAGAACATCATTGTGGCCGGCGAGGTATTTGGTCGCACTGTGGATCACCAAGTCGATACCGTAGCGCGCGGGGTTGAAGTTGACTGGCGTCGCAAACGTGCTGTCGATGAGCGTCTTGATCTTCTTCTCTTTGCAGATCGCAACCAGCTCCTCGAGGTCCGGAATCGTTTGATACGGATTGGTGGGCGCCTCGGCGATCACCAGGCGCGTCTCCGGGACAATCGCTTCTTTCAGGGCGCCGACGTCGGCTGGCGGGATCAGGGTGTGCGACACATCGAATCGGCCCAAGAACGTGGTCACGAATTGCCTCGTGCGCCGGTAACAGTCGGCAAACAAGATCACATGCGAGCCGGACTTCACCAGCGCCAAAATGGTGGACGTCACCGCGGCCATGCCGCTTGCAAATGCCGCCGCGTCCTCGGTACCTTCGAGAGCTGCGACCTTTTCTTCGACCAGACGCACCGAAGGGTTGCCGTAGCGTCCGTACTCTTCGCGGTCCTTGCGACCTTCGAAATAGGCGATCAGCTCGGCCGTATCAGCAAAAGAATAGGTGGCGGTCTGGGTGATTGGCGCCGCCAAGGCGTCGTACGGGTACGTCCTCGGCTCGCCACCGTGAACCGCTAGCGTCTTTTGGGAAATGTCGTCCTTGTCCGACATGGACGCGAGCGTAGGTGAGCCGATCTACCTGCGCAACCCAGGGAGCCCGCGCTTGCGCGATGCCCTAGACGGCCT